>Ga0134127_10002264_pt1 | contig 13982 bp, 9 predicted proteins | sample KB31753_FD_96459 | JGI IMG/M metagenome (GOLD analysis project Ga0134127, IMG submission 96459) | Terrestrial soil microbial communities with excess Nitrogen fertilizer from Kellogg Biological Station, Michigan, USA - KB3-175-3 | ecosystem: Environmental > Terrestrial > Soil > Unclassified ...
CCCCCGCGCGCGGCAAGCACCCCTTCCCCACGCAGAGCGCAATGCTCGAAGGGCTGCGGACTTGGGGCTTTCACGTCGAGAACGACGTCAAGCGCTGCGAGGGCATCGACGAGGCCTTCAAGTTTCACTTGAAGGTGCGCGAGCGCCGCGACCGGCTCGCGTACGAGGTGGATGGCGTGGTGATCAAGGTCGACGACCGCGCCGCGCAGACGCGGCTGGGGATGCGCTCGCGCTCGCCGCGCTGGGCCGTGGCGTTCAAGTTCCCGCCGCGCGAGGAGGTGACGCAGGTCCTCGACATCGTCGTCCAGGTGGGACGCACCGGGAAGCTCACCCCGGTCGCGCAGCTCAAGCCCGTCGACGTATCGGGCGTCACCGTGAGCCGCGCCACGCTTCACAATCAGGATGAACTCGATCGCAAGGACGTGCGCATCGGCGACACCGTGCGCGTGCGCCGCGCCGGCGACGTGATCCCGGAGGTGGTCGAGGTGCTGCTCGACCAGCGGCCGAAGGGCGCCGCCCGGTTCGAGCTTCCCGCAAAGTGTCCCGTGTGCGGCTCGGAGGTCGTGCGCGACGGCGCCGCCCACGTGTGCACGAACGGCCTCGCCTGCCCGGCGCAGCTCGAGCGCCACATCGTCCACTTCACGATGCGCGGCGCCATGGACATCGCCGGCCTGGGCGAGAAGACGGTGAAGCAGCTGCTCGAGCGCGGGCTGGTCAAGGACCTCGCCGACATCTACCAGCTCACGCCGATCCACCTGGTGCAGCTGGACGGCTTCGCCGAGAAGAGCATCGAGAAGCTGCTGGACGCGATCGAGGCGAGCAAGAAGCCGCGCTTCGACCGCTTCATCTTCGCGCTCGGCATCGAGCACGTGGGCGACACGGTGGCCCGGCTCCTGGCAGATCACTTCAAAGGAGTGGCCGAGCTCCGCGAGGCCGCTGAAGAAGAGTTGGAACTGATCCGCGGCATCGGCCCCGAGGTGGCGGCGAGCGTCCACCACTTCTTCTCCAATCCGAGGAACCGGCGGGTTCTGGACCGGCTGCTGAAAGCCGGCGTGAAACCCGTCGCCGAGGAGCGCCCCGAGGGCCCGCGCGTACTGGACGGCGAGATCGTGGTGTTCACGGGCGGCCTCGAGACCATGCCGCGCCCCGATGCCCAGCGGCTGGCCGAGCGCCACGGCGCGCGCGTCGCGGGCACCATCTCCAAGAAGGTGACGCTGGTCGTGGCCGGCCCCGGCGCCGGCACGAAGCTGGACGACGCGCGCCGGCTGGGCTTGAAGGTGATCGACGAACGCGCATTCCTGAAGCGCGTCGGGCACAAGGGCTGAAGCGATGACGAACGCCGAACTGGCGCGGGCGCTCGCCCGCATCGGCGCGATGCTCGAGATCGACGGCGCGAACTCGTTCCGCGTGCGCGCCTACGAGGAAGGTGCCCGGGTGGTCGAGAATCACGGCGAGTCGCTTGCCGCGATCGTGAACGAACCGGGCGCGCTCGAGGCGATCAATGGCATCGGCAAGAGCATCGCGCTCGCGATCCGCGAGCTGGTGGCCTCGGGCCACACGCAGGTCCTCGACGGGCTGATGAAGAAGTATCCCGACGAGGTCGTGAGCTTCACCGAGCTGCAGGGCCTGGGACCCAAGCGCGTGAAGACGCTGTTCGAGACGCTGCACATCTCGACCCGCGCTGCACTCGAGCAGGCGGCGAAGGACGGCAAGCTGCGCGAGCTCCCCGGCTTCGGCGAGAAGGTGGAGCAGAACGTGATCAAGGCACTCGCCAAGGCGTCGCAGTGGTCGGGCCGCATGCTGCTCGGAGACGCGTGGCCGATCGCACATGCGATCGCTGCGCGCATCCGCACGGTAAGAGGGGTGAAGAACGTCGAGCTGGCCGGCTCATTCCGCCGTCGAAAAGAGACGATCGGCGACCTGGACCTGCTGGTGACCGGCGGCGACGCCGAGCAGGTGATGCAGGCGTTCACGACGCACGACACCGTGGCCGACATTCTTGGCCGCGGCGACACGAAATCCAGCGTCAAGCTTTCCAATGGCTTACAGGTGGATCTTCGCGTGGTTCCCGAGGCCAGCTTCGGCGCCGCGCTCATGTACTTCACCGGCTCGAAAGAGCACAACATCGAGCTCAGGAAGCTCGCGATCGAGAAGGGCTGGAGCCTGAACGAGTACGGGCTCACGAAGGGCGAGAAAGTGGTCGCGGCGCGCACCGAAGAGGACGTGTACAAGGCGCTCGGTCTCGCGTGGGTGCCCCCCGAGCTCCGCGAGATGCACGGCGAGATCGACATGGCGCGCGACGGCACGCTGCCGAAGTTGATCGAGCTCTCGGACCTGCGCGCGGACCTGCACATGCACACCACGCGCACCGACGGGCGCGACTCGATCGACGCCATGGTCGAGGGTGCCATCACGCGAGGCCACGAGTACATTGCGATCACCGAGCACAGCAAGGCGATCGCGATGGCGTTCGGCTTCGACGCCGAGCGGGTGCGGAAGTCGATCGGCGAGATCGAGGCCGCGCGCGAGCGGCATCCTGACATCCACATCCTCCACGGGCTCGAGGTCGACATCCTCGCCGACGGCGAGCTGGACCTGGATGACGAGACGCTGGCCCTGCTCGACTGGGTGATCATTTCGATCCACTCGCGCTTCGAGCAGACACCCGACGTGGCGACGGCTCGCGCGTTGCGCGCGGTGTCGCATCCGCTCGTGCACGCGTTCGGCCATCCCACCGGACGCGCGATCGGCTCGCGCGATCCGTCGCCGTTCGACGTGGAGAAGGTCTGCGAGGCGGCCGCGGCGCGAGGTGTGGCGATGGAGATCAACGCCTCGCCCGCGCGACTGGACCTCTCCGACGTGAACGCCCGGCTCGCGCGGTCGAAGGGATGCCGGTTCGTGATCGACACGGATGCGCACGCCGTCGCGCAGTTGGACCTGCTCCAGTTCGGCGTCTTCCAGGCGCGGCGCGCCGGGCTCACGAAGGACGACGTGTGGAACACGCTGCCGTTCGAGCGGTTCCGCGACGGGCTGCTCGAGCGGCGGGGACGCACAGGCGCGCCGGCGGCCGCTCTAACGGCGAGCAAGGCGGCGGCCGCGGCGACCCGGCCGGCCGCGAAGCAGTCGGCGAAGGCGGTCGCGAAACCGGCGGTGCCGGTAACCGCGACCAGGACGGCCACGAAGCCGGCCGCGAAGGCGTCCGGTCGGTCCTCGGCCAAGGCCGCCGCGAAGAGCACACCGGGACCGAAGAAGCGCGCCACGCGGGGATAGACCCGAACGCCCTTTTTTCGTTCCGCGCGCTGCAGGGCTGCTCTAGACTCCCGCGCAACGGTTCGCCTTCACCCTTGCCTGGAGGTTCCCATGAACCGGATCGCGACCTCGTGGCTCGTCGCGTTCGCACTGTTCGCTGTGGCGACGTCCGCGCTCGCCGCCGTCCCATCGCCGGCCAACAGCACGCTGCCGCCGTGCATGGCGCTCTGCCCCATGGGTGACATGCCGTTCACGGTCACCATCCGCGATTTCGCCAACAATCCCATTGCCGGCAGCTCGGTGACGCTGAGCTTTGGCGGCTGCCCGGCCAGCGCGTTCATCTGCGACCCGCTGCCCTCGGACCCGTACACCACCGACCTGACGCTGCGCACGCTGCGGATGTTCACCGACGCCGCGGGCAAGGCGACGTTCCCCGCCCGCGTCGGCGGCACTGGGGCCGCCGGTTGTGCCGCGGTGTTCGCGGACGGCGTGCCGATGCGCAACTACGCACTGGCCTCGCCCGACCAGAACGGCAACGGCATGTGCGTGAGCCTCATCGACACGGACGACGCGATCTTCGCGCTCAAGCTGGGGCTCGCCGACCCCACCGCGGACTTCGACTGCAGCGGAGGGCCCGTGGACGCGGCCGACGAGGCCATTTTCTTCTCACACCACTCGCACGCCTGCCTCGGGTTCGTGGACCCGGTGCAGCGGAACACCTGGGGATCGTTGAAGCTGCACTATCGTTGAGGCCGCGCGGAAGCGACCGGTTCTGTCGCTCGTCGGCCCCGCGCGCGCTCAGCCGATCTTCTCCGCCACGCTCTTCGCCTGCAGGAACAGCAGCAGGTAGTCGCGCCCGCCCGCCTTGCTGTCGGTGCCGCTCATGTTGAAGCCGCCGAACGGGTGGCAGCCCACCATGGCGCCGGTGCACTTGCGGTTCAGGTAGAGGTTGCCGACGAAGAACTCGTCGCGCGCCTTCTGGAGCTTCGCCGGGTTCTTCGTGTACACGGCGCCGGTCAACCCGAACTCGGTGTCGTTCGCGATGCGCAGTGCGTCGTCGTAGTCCTTGGCACGGATGATCGCGAGCACGGGGCCGAAGATCTCCTCCTGCGCGATCTTCGCGGTGGCCGGCACGTCGTCGAACACGGTGGGCTGGACGAACCAGCCGGCCTCGCCGGGGACGCGGCCGCCACCCAGAAGCAGCTTGCCCTCCTGCTTCCCGGTCTCGATGTACTTCAGGATGCCGTTCATCGCGCGCTCGCTCGCCACCGGGCCCATGTAAGTGCCGAACTGCGCCGGGTCGCCCTGGTTCACGAGCTTGTTGATCGCGGGCACGAGCTTGGCCACGAACGCGTCGTGCACGGAGTCCACGACGATCGCGCGCGAGCAGGCGGAGCACTTCTGGCCGCCGAAGCCGAACGCGCTCTGCGCCACGCCCAACGCCGCGGCGTCGATGTCCGCCTCGTCGTCCACGACGATGCCGTCCTTGCCGCCCATCTCGGCCACGACACGCTTGAGCCACCGCTGCCCGGGCTGCACCTCGGCCGCGAGCTTGTTGATGCCCACGCCCACGTCCTTCGAGCCGGTGAACGACACGAAGCGGGTCTTCGGGTGGCGTACGATCTGGTCGCCGACGACGCTGCCGTCGCCGGTGACGAAGTTGATGACGCCCGGCGGCAGGCCGACCTCGTCCATGAGCGCGAAGAACTGCCACGCGATGCCCGGCGTGTCGCTCGCGGGCTTCAGCACCACCGTGTTGCCGGTCACGACCGCGGCCGTGGTCATGCCGACGGCGATCGCGAGCGGAAAGTTCCACGGCGGGATGACCGCGCCCACGCCGAGCGGCAGGTACACCATGACGTCCTTCTCCCCCGGCAACTGCGTCAGCGCCGGCGGGTCGTCGTAGCGCAGCATCTCGCGCGCGTAGTACTCCATGAAATCGATGGCCTCGGCCGTGTCGGCGTCGGCCTCGCCCCAGCTCTTGCCGATCTCGAGCGTCATCCACGCCGAGAAGTGGTGGCGGCGCTCCTTCATCCGCCGCGCGGCCTCGATGAGGTACGCCGCACGGACGGCCGCGGGCACGCGCGACCATGTCTTGAACGTGGCGAACGCCGTCTCGACCGCCTGCGTCGCCTGCTCCTTCGTCGCCGACTGGAACTTGCCGAGCACCTCGGAGGGCCTCGCGGGGTTCGTGCTGTCGAACGCCTTCGAGCCCTTGAGCCGCTGGCCGCCGATGACGATCGGGTATTCCTCGCCCGCGCGCGCACGCACGTCGGCGATCGCCTTCTCGTAGGCGACGCGGTTCTCGGGACGCGAGAAGTCCACGTACGTGGTCGGCGAGTACACCGGCAGCGACGCGGCGTTGACGGGCGCGATCCGGCCGGTGGCGGTGGTGGTCGTGGTGGTGGCCATGGCGTTCTCCTGATGACTGGCTAGAGCCGCATGGGAGCGGCGATCGTGTCCTTGGGATGCGCGCGGATGCGTCGCGAAGCGCCAGTCTAGCGCAGGCGCCTACTCATCGCAGGAACGGCACGCGCGCCGCGGCCGTGCGACCCGCGGACTCGACCCGGGCGACAAAGAGCCCGGGATGGACGGCGCGACCGTCGTCATCGCGACCGTCCCACGCGCCCCGCCACTTGCCGCCGGGCGTGAGCTGGAGGTCCGATTCGGGGATGCGGCGGACACGGCGTCCGTTCAAGTCGTGGATCGTCAGCACGAACGGCGCGATGACGCCGCTGAGGACGAGGTTCGCGCCGCCCACGGCCGGCACCGGCGTGATCGCGATCGCCAAGGGCGGCGTGGGCGGCGGCGGCGGCGTGGTGTTGATGATGCGTCCGATCACGCCGCTGTTCGCGGCGAAGCCGATCGACTGCCGACAGAAGTAGAACGCACCGTCGCGGAACAGTGCCCAGTCGGAGACCGCATCGAACCCGGTCCCCCACTTGCCGGGGGCGGGCTGGCCGGGCACGTCGGGGGCAGGCGCGAACCCGCTCCCGAACGGCTCCAGGCGATAGAGCGTGCCCGAGTAGTAGTCGTTCGCGAACAGGTTCCCGGAGTATTCGGGCGGAAAGTCATACAGGCCCGAGCCGGTGGGCCAGTACGCGCCGGCGGCGATGATCGCGGCGCCGCCCAACTGCGTCGTGCGGTCGTACTCGAACTCAGGGTCGGACAGGTTCGGGGGCACAGGGCCACAGCCGCTGGCGAAGCGCCCAGGGATGCTGCCCTCGAGGAACGGCCAGCCGTAGTCGGCGCCCATCTCGGGCTGCGCGGGCCGTGGCGTCGGCAGACGGAGCACGAGCACGTCCAGCTCCTCGCGCGCCTGGTCGCCCACGTCACCGATCACGAGCCAGCGGCGTACGGGGTCGGGTTGGATGCGGAACGGATTGCGAAGGCCAAGTGCCACGACGAGCCGCGCGTTCGAATCGGGACGGCTCACGAACGGGTTGTCGAACGGCGTGATCTGGCCGCGGAACGCGCGACCGGACCCGGGCGGGAGCTTGCTCACGTCGAGCCGCAGGATCTTGCCGCGGAGGGCGGTCGTGTCCTGCGCCGCGCACGGTTGCGCATCCTCGCCGAGGCTCACGTAGAGCAGGCCGTCGGCGGCGAAGCGCACGGTGCCGCCGTTGTGGTTCGTCGCCTGATCTGGGATGTCGTCGATCAGCTCGTAGCGCGAAAGCGGGTCCGCCACCAGGTCGAGCCCGTCGCCGTTCGGCACGTTCGCGAGCGTGAAGCGCGCGATGCGGATGCGATTCGGTAGCCCGGCGGTGTAGTGGACGTAGAGATACGGTCGCGTGGGATACTCCGGATCGAGCGCGACGCCGAGCAGTCCGCGCTCGCCGCCGTCCGTGGTCACGTCGGTGAGCTGGAGCACCGGCGTCGATTGCACAGGAAAGCCTGGAACGAACACCCGCACGCGGCCGGTGAACTGCTCGGCGAACAGCACGCGGTCGTCGGGCATGAGTTGGAGGGCCGTGGGTGAGTTGAGCCCCTGCGCGAGTGGCTCGACGGCGAAGCCGCTGGGCACGACCTGGCCGGCCGCGCGCGACGCGGCGAGCAGGAGCGCGATCAGGATCGGGACAGCGGCACGCATCATCGTATGAACATACCCGGGTCGGCGCGCCGCAGGTCCCGCGACGCGACCGCTCAACGCAGGAAGACGACGCGCTGGGCGATCCGTTGGCTGCCCGCTTCGACGTACGCCACGTACACACCCGGCGGCGCTTCCCGCCCGTCCTCGTCGCGACCGTCCCACGCCAGCGTGTGCCCGTGCCCCGGCGCGAGCGAGCCCGGCGCCGCGAGCTCGCGCACGACGCGGCCGCTGGCGTCGAAGATGCGCAGCCCCGCCGGCGCTGGCGTGTCCAGCGCGAACTGCGCCGAGCCGACCGCAGGTGACACGCGCAGCCGGAACGCGAGCGCGGCACGCGGCGCGGGCGGCACGTCGACCAGGCCCGGGCCCGAGATGCGCCCGATCACGCCGTTCTGGCGGCAATACCAGAGCGAGCCGTCCGGTCGCACACGCCAGTCGGAGACCTGGCCGAAGCCCTCACCCCAGTGCGTGGGGCTCGGCTGTCCCGCGACGGGTGCGGCGATCGCCCACGCGCCGCCCGATAAGTGGAGCCGGTAGAGCACGCCCGTGTAGTAGTCGTTCGCGAAGATGTCGCCGAAATGGTTCGCGGGTAATGCGCGCACGTCATCGGCGCTCGCGCGGTAGATGCCGGCTGAGATGATGGCCGCGCTCGCCTGTGACGTGCGGTCGTAGTCCCACACCGGCGCCACGAGGCCGGGCGGCATCGCACCGCACGTCGTCGGTCCGGTGGCGGTGCCTTCGAAGAACGGCCAGCCGAAGTTCGTGCCGGACGGCGCGCCGGCGCCGGACGAGGAGCCCGGAGGGGAAAGGATGTCGATCTCCTCGCGCACCACGAGGCCCACGTCGCCGATCACCAGGTCGCCGGCGTCGGGATCGATCTGGAAGCGGAACGGGTTGCGCAGGCCGTACGCGACGACGAGCCGGGCCGCGGAATCGCTCGAGGCGACGAACGGGTTGTCCGCCGGCGTCACTTGCGCGCGGAACGCGCGACCCGCGCCGGGCGGCAGGTTGCGCGTCTCGAGCCGCAGGATCACGCCGCGGAAGCCCGGCGTCTGCGCCGAGCAGGACGAGGCGTCGTCGCCGAGGCTCGCGTAGAGCAGGCCGTCGACGCCGAAGCGCACCGTGCCGCCGTTGTGATTGGACGCGGCGTCCGGGATGCCGTCCACCACGTCGTAGCGCGACGTGCCCGACGCCAGGAGATCGCCGCCGGTGCCGGCGAGGTCACCGGTGAGCGTGTAGCGCGAGATGCGGATGCTCTGCGGCGAGGTGACGTCGTAGTAGACGTAGAGGTAGGGGAAGCTCGGGAAGCGAGGGTCCACGGCCACGCCGAGCAGGCCGCGCTCGCCGCCCGCGTTCACGCCCGCAACCGTGATCACCGGCGTGACCTGTACACCCGTCCCCAGCGTGAACACCCGTACGCGGGCGGTGAACTGCTCGACGAAGAGGACGCGGCCGTCGGGCAGGAAATCGAACGCGGTGGGTGCGCTCAACCCGCTCACGAGCGGTTCGACGGTCATGCCGGTCGGGACGACCTGGGCCCCGGCGACGGGCGCGAGCAGCGGCAGGGAGGCGAGCAGGGCGAGCAGCGCTGTGGTGCGGGAGGCGGTCATCGGGGATCCCTTCCTCTCGGCCGGGTGCGACAAGATGATTGCACCCGGCTCGCTCGTCCCGCAATACTGCCGCCCCATGCGAATCCAACACTCGTATCGCATGCTCGCCGGCCTGGCGTTGGGCGTGACACTCGGCGTCATCGCGCACGTGGCGTTCGCTGACGCGCCCTGGCTCCAGCAGTTCGTCCGCCTCGTCACCGAGCCGGCGGGCAAGATCTTCCTCCGGCTCCTGTTCGTGCTCGTGCTGCCGCTCATCGTCTCGGCGCTGGCGCTCGGCGTCTCGGGGCTGGGAGACGTGCGCTCGTTGGGCCGCATCGGCTTGAAGACGCTCGCCTACACGGTCGTGGTGTCGTCGATCGCGGTGTTGATCGGCGTCGCGCTCGTGAACACGTTCCAGCCGGGACGCGGCCTGTCGCCCGAGTTGCGTGCGCGGCTGCTCGTGCAGGCCAGCGCCGCGCCGGCGCCGGCTCCCGCTTCGGGCGCCACCGGTGCAGACTTCGTCGTCGGCCTGGTGCCGAACAACATCATCAAGGCGATGGCGGACGGCGACATGCTCGCGGTGATGGTGTTCGCGCTGCTGCTGGGTGGCGGCATCGCGGCCACGCGCACCGAGTACGCGCGTCGGCTCGAGGAGATGCTGCAGGGCCTCTACGAGGTCACGATGCGGCTGCTGGAGATGGTCATTCGCCTGGCGCCGTTCGGCGTGGCCTGTCTCACGTTCACGCTGACGGCGCGTCTGGGCTACGACATTCTTCGCCAGCTCGGGGCATACGTGCTGACCGTGATTCTCGCGCTCGCGATCCAGCAGTTCGTGGTCTACTCGGCGAGCGTGTCGTGGTTGGGCGGCATGAGCCCGTGGACGTTCTTCCGCGGCGTGCGCGACGCCATGCTGACGGCGTTCTCGACCGCTTCCAGCAACGCCACGCTGCCCACGTCGCTCGCCGTGGCCGAGCGCGAGCTGAAGCTGCCGTCGCACGTGAGCCGGTTCGTGCTCACGGTGGGTTCGACCGCGAACCAGAACGGCACCGCGCTGTTCGAGGGCGTGACCGTGCTGTTCCTCGCCCAGTTCTACGGCGTGGCGCTGACGCTCGCGCAGCAGGTCACCGTGGTGTTCATCTGCATTCTCGGCGGCATCGGCACGGCCGGCGTGCCCGCGGGCTCGCTGCCGGTGGTGGCGATGATCCTGGGGATGGTCGGGATCCCGGTCGAGGGAATCGGCATGATCCTCGGCGTCGACCGGCTGCTCGACATGTGCCGCACGACGCTCAACGTGACCGGCGATCTCGCGGCCGCGGTCGTGGTCTCGCGCGGCGAGGAGCCCCTGCCGCCGCTCCATCCGCTGCCCGAGCCGTGAAGCCGGCGGCGTTCGGCGCGCTCGTCGTGGGCGGCGGCGTCCACGGGCTCGCCACCGCGTGGCAGCTCGCCCTGCGCGGCGTCGAGCGCGTCGCGCTGGTCGAGCGCTTCCGCCTGCACCACGACCGCGGCAGCTCGCACGGGTTCGGCCGCATCACGCGCACGACTTATTCCGATGAACGCTACGTCAGCCTGACCCGCGTGGCCCATGCGGAAGACTGGCCGCGGCTCGAGCGCGCCAGCGAGCGCATGCTGATCCACCGCTGCGACGGCGTGTTCTTCGGCCCTCCGCAGGGGGACCTCGAGCGCTGGGCGGCCGCGGTGGCGGCGGCGGGCGCGCCGGGCGTCGAGCGGCTCGATGCGCGCGAGGCGAGGCGGCGCTTCCCTGCGTTCGCGTTTCCCGACGCGCCATTCGCGCTGCACGACACCACGGGCGGCGTCGTGGCTGCGGCCGACACGCTGCTGGCGCTCGACCGGCGCTGCCGCGTCGAGGGCGTGCACGTGCTCGAGGAGACGCGCGTGCTGGCGATCGACCCGAGCGCCGATCCGGTGGTCGTGGACACCGACCGTGGCCGGCTGCTCGCCGAGCGTGTGGTCGTGACCGCGGGCGCATGGGTCGCACGTCTCATCCCGGCGATGCGCGGCGCGGTCCAGGTGAGCCGGCAGCACATCGGCTACTTCGACGTCGGCGCCGCCGGCGAGTTCGGCCGTTTCCCGAACTGGGTGTACGTGGGCGACGAGGCGCGCGGGCTCTACTATGGACTGCCGGCCTTTGGCCGGCCGGGAATCAAGGCCGCCCTGCACGGCGTCGGGAGTGGGGACGACGATCCCGAGCAGCACCCCGGCCCCGACGCGACTGCGATCGCGCGCGTGCGCGAGTTCCTTTCGTCACAGCTCGCGATCCCGGTCGGCGGGCTGCTCCACGCGGAGACCTGCCTCTATACGAACACCCCCGACGAGCGCTTCGTGATCGGGCCTCTCCCCGGACACCCGAACGTCGTCGTGGGCTCGATTTGCTCGGGCCACGGGTTCAAGTTCGGCCCGCTCATGGGCCGGCTGCTCGCCGGGCTGGCGCTCGAAGACAGGACCGACGCGCCCGAATTCGAGCGCCATCGTGATGCGTTCGCAGTACCCGGCGGTTGATTGGAGCGGCCAGCCCCCGCTGACCGGCGACACGGCGCGCTGGAATCGCGCTCGAGCAGTGCCAGCATCGGCTTGCGCGACTACTGTGTTGCAACACATGTTAGTCGGGGGTAAAGAGTCCGCGCCTTCACAAGCCAGCGTCAATCGAAGGGTCAGAAGGCTGCAGGCTCAAGGGTCTCCCCCATCCCCCGTCTCAGGAGTATCACCGTGATGAAGCTCGCGCTCCGCCCGCTCGCCGCGCTCCTGGCGGCCGTGACCCTGGCCTCCCCGGCCGCCGCCGTCCCCACCACGTGGAAGGTGGATCCGGCCCATACCGAGGTGGGCTTCGAGGTGCGCCACTTCTTCTCCAAGGTGCACGGAGTGTTCCACGACATGCAGGGCACGATCGTGTTCGACGAGCAGGACCCGAACGCGATCAAGGTGGACGCCACCGCGCGCGTGGCCAGCGTCGACACCGGCAACCACAACCGCGACGCGCACCTGCAGACCCCCGATTTCTTCAACGCCGCCACGGACTCGCTGCTGTTGTTCCGGAGCACGAAGGTGGAAAAGGCAGGCAAGGGCAAGTTCAAGATCAGCGGCGACCTCACCATGCGCGGGGTGACGAAGCAGGTGGTGTTCGACGCCGAGTTCCTGGGCTCGTCCGCGGTGACCATCGAGGGCAAGTCGTGGGGCTCGAAGGCGGGTTTCTCGGCGACCACGGTCGTGAACCGCAAGGACTTCGGCATCAACTGGAACAAGGCGCTGGACAACGGTGGCATGATGGTCGACGACCAGGTCACGATCATCCTGAACGTCGAGGCCAACAAGGCCGACTGACGCGAGCGAGCCGTCATTCGCATGTGGCCGCGCAGGTGGTCCTGGCGGTGCGGGTTCACTGCCATGAAACCCTGACCACTTCCGCGCAGGGGGGTCGCAGATGCGGGGCGAACCCGTAGTTTCCTGGTGCGCGTCCCTGTCCGACCTCTCATAATCGTTCGGCCCCTCTCCCTCAGGTGCACTCCGTCTCGAGGTGCCCGGATGAAGACCGCTCGCCCTGCCTTGCTCATGCTCATCTCGGCCCTGCTCGGGGCGACGCTCTCGGCCCCGCCGATGGCAGCGGGACCCGTGCTCGGGGAACGCGACCCCGACCCGACCGCCGCCTCGATGCACGGGCATTGTGCGCCCGCGATCGTCACGCCCGTCGCGGGCGAGCCGGGCGCCTACCGCATCCAGACGCCGCACGGCACCACGATCGCCCACCGCGCTCCGGTGTTACCGCGCACGGCAGGCCCGGTCGCGGAGATCCGGGTCCTGCCAACGTATTTCGACGCCGACGGCGACACGCTCGGCACCATGCACGACACGATCCTCGTCGCCCCCGGCACCACGGTGCGCTGGGTGCGCGATGGTGAGGGCTTCCACACGGTCACGAGCGGCGTCGACTCGGGCGATCCCGGCGCCTCGAGCGAGTACAACTACATCTTCGACGACGCCACGACGTCGGCCGAGAGGGTGTTCACCGCGATCGGGCGGCACGACTACTTCTGCTACATCCACGAGCCGGTCATGATGGGCTCGATCATCGTCACCTCGGCGACCGCGGGCGTCGGCCCGAGTGGCGTGCTGACGCGCGCGGCGTTCACGCGCCCGCCAGCACCGAACCCCACGCGCGGTGCGCTCGCGTTCGCGATCGGCCTGCCGCGGGCCACACCGGTGTCGCTCACCGTGCACGACGTCGCGGGCCGGCTGGTCGCGCGGCTCCGGGACGGCGCCCTTCCCGCCGGCGAGCACCCGTTCCGCTGGGACGGCCGCGGCACCGACGGCCGCCTGGCCCAGAGCGGGCGCTACTTCGTCCGCCTCGAGGCGGGCGCGGTGCGCGAGACGCGCGCGGTATCGATCGTGCACTAGGCGCGGCGCCGGACGTGAAGCGGCCGCGGGAACGCTGGGTTCCCGCGGCCGTATTCGTTCGATTGTGCGCAGAAGATTGTGGCGGGCACGGGGGGTGCAGTGACCCGGGGGCATGGGGATCGACCCGCTCCAGTTCACGCCGCCCTTCTGTCCGCGAAGTGATTGCCCTTCCCAGCGTTCGCGCGCGCCCTGGCGCTGGCGCCGCCACGGCTTCTTCACCCGCCAGGCGAGCCCGCATCGCATCCCGCGCTTCCGCTGTGGCCACTGCGGTCACAGCTTCAGCTCGCAGACCTTCTCCGGCAGCTACTGGCTCAAGCGCCCCGAGGTCCTGCTCCCCGCCGCCTACGCCGTCCTCGCCTGCTCCGGCCACCGCCAGAGCGCGCGCGAGCGCCACTGCGCCCCCAACACCATCCAGGGCCACGTCGGTCGCATCGGCCGCCAGGCGCTGCTGCTGCTCCGGGAGCTCGGGCCGCGGCACGAGATCCGTGAGCCGGTCGTGGTCGACGGCTTCGAGTCCTTCGCCCACAGCCAGTACCACCCGCTCTACCTGAACCTCGTCGTCGGGGCGGAGAGTCACTACTGCTATGCCTTCACCCACGCGGAGCTGCGGCGCAAGGGACGCATGAGCGCGGCCCAGCGCCGGCGCCGCG
>Ga0134127_10002265_pt1 | contig 13982 bp, 8 predicted proteins | sample KB31753_FD_96459 | JGI IMG/M metagenome (GOLD analysis project Ga0134127, IMG submission 96459) | Terrestrial soil microbial communities with excess Nitrogen fertilizer from Kellogg Biological Station, Michigan, USA - KB3-175-3 | ecosystem: Environmental > Terrestrial > Soil > Unclassified ...
CATCACCGACATCCAGGTCGTGAAGCCGTCCGCGGTCCCGCCGTTCACGCGCGCCGCGCTGGACGCGATCCGCGCCAGCAGTCCGCTCCCTCCGCTCCCCAAGGACTTCCCGGAGGGCCAGGAAGGGTCGAGCTGGTGCTTCTTCTACAACCTGCTGCCGCAGGAGACGCGCGACGTCATGGGAGATTGAGCGCGGTCAGAACGTGTCGCCGAACCGGCTGGCGAGCAGGGCGAGGTCGGTCCCGTCCACCTTGCCGTCGAGGTTGATGTCGACCGGCAAGCCGTACAGAGCCGGGCCGGGGTTGAGGTAGTTCGGATCGGTCGGGACGCAGTAGTTGGCGTTCTGCGCGGTCATCGGATTCAGCGCCCGGTCGCACTGGAACACCCCGAGGAGGGATCCCGTCCGCGGCAGGTCGAATCCCTCCTGGAGCGAGCAGCCGCCCGGCACCAGCGTCCTGGTGGCTCCCGATCCCACCTGCGACAGCGTGCCGTCCGGGAGGAGAGTGAAGTTCTCCCCGCGCTCCGCCGCGAACGAGCGCGCCAGGATCGCCAGGTCGTAGCCGTCCACCCGGCCCGATCCGTCCACGTCGGCGCGGTCGGTCAGGATGTTCGTCAGGATGACCGGGGCCTGGTCCGTGCCGCTGAACAGCGCGACGTCGGGATAGGTAGCATCGCTCACCAGGTTGATGTTGCCCGCGGCCAGGTGGGTCATGCCGTCGGGAACACCGGCCGGATTGAGAGTCGGATCGGTGAAGAACAGGCCGTTCCCCATGCCGATGTAGACCGTCAGGTTGGGGGCGGAGGTGCTCGCCCCGCCCGTGGACAGCACGATCAGGTCCTGCACGCCGTCCTGGTTCAGATCGACGAATTGCGCGTCCACCGGGGGGAACGCGACCGGCAGCGGGCCCGGATTGCCCGGCGGCGCCAGCAGATCCAGGCTGCCGGGCAGGACGATCCCCACGCTCGACGTCCCCGGCTCGACCGCCGCCAGGACCGCGGTCGTCAGGTCCTTGTCGAAGCGGGAGCGCGGGTCGTTGGGAGTGAGCCACGGGTTCGCGCACACCCGCTGATCCGGCGCCAGGAGGAGCCGTGTCGGATCGCCCGCGAGAGCCGTCTGGGGCGTGACGGGCGCCAGGGGGGGCGTGAACGAACCATTGCCGTTGCCGTACAACATCGCGAGGAGGTCATCGCCGCTGCCCGCGGCGCCCTGCTCCAGGACCACGATGTCGTTGTGCGGCCTGGAGCTGCAGGACGGTCCGAACGTGCTGTTCGGGATGCAGTCGTACGCCAGGTGACCGATGGCAACGCCCACCGGGTTCGACAGGCCGGTGACGGACGACCAGGATAGCGGGGCGGCGCGGAACTCTCCGGACGCGTCGCCGATCAGGAACGACAGGGTGCCGTTGCCGGGGGACTGGTCCCCCGCATTGGCCGTGACGACGTCGTTGACCGGCGGGTCGCAATCGACGTCGGTGACGCACGTTGCTGCATTCCGGACGCCCCCCAGGCACACCTTGGTGAACGGCACGCAGGTGCCGCCGTCGCATGAGTCCCCGATGCCGTCGCCGTCCCCGTCGAGCTGGCTGCCGTTGACGACGAACGGGCAGTTGTCGACCGCATGGGTGATCGGGTTGTAATCGGGGATCGAGTCCTGGTCGGTGTCGATGCTCTGGCAGACCGCATCCAGGACCTGGCACTGGTCGCCGACGCCGTTGGCGTCCCCGTCGCACTGGCCCGCGAGGTTGGGATTGGTGCACGTGGTGAACGCCACCGCCTGCTGGGCCGGGCAGGGGCTGTCCAGGAAGCATTCGGGATGGCCGGCCTGGTCGTGGGACGGGCACCCGGGAGGGTTGTAGCGTGTGGGGCAGTTGTCGTTCACGTCCGGGACGCCGTCCTTGTCGAAGTCATTGCTGTGCACGATGAGCGGCGCGACCGAGGCGGCGACGGGATTCACGCCGACGCCCAGGACGTCCCCCTCCGCCTGGAGGCCGGTCGGCTCGCTGGTCACGACCTCCACCTGGTTCCCGGGGCCGTCGAGGACGAGCAGGTCGAGGGCCCCGTCCTGGCGCAGATCGGCGAGGGCCATGCCGCTGGCGGTCGAGACACCCGCGAGCGGCTGCGGAGGGAGCACGCGGAACGTGGTCCCCGTCCCGGACAGCACGTCGAGGCGGGGAGGGGACGAATTCAAGAGCACGAGGTCCTGGCCGACCGAGACGTCGGCCGGGAAGATCGACATGGCCTTGATGTTCTTCCAGGGGGATGCGGGGTTGGTGGGCGCCGCGCTGAAGGTCAGCGTGCCGGGGGAGCAGGACGGTCCGGGGACACCGTCGTTGTGGAACAGATCGACCCGGTTGTTGGCGTAAGAAAGGACGGCGAGATCGGGGGCCGGTCCCGTGTCGGGGTCGTAGTTGAGGAGCGCCACGGCCGACGGGCTGGACAGTCCCGTGAGGGAGGGGGTCGCGGCAGGGACGAAACCGCCGCTCCCGTCCCCCCTGTAGATGAGGACCTGCCCCGCGGTGAAGTCGACCACCGCCAGGTCGGCGGCGCAATCCCCGTCCATGTCCGCGAACACGCCGCCGCGCGGCCTGTGGCCGGCTCCCAGGGAAATCGTCGTGGTCAGCGCAAGCGATCCCCCCGAAACGCATCCGGGATTGGTGAACACCTCGATCGCGCCGACATCGGCCGAGGCGGACGAGCAGGTTCCGCCTCCCGTGCAGTCGGTGTCCGTCTTGCACAGCACCCCGTCGTTCGTGCCGCCCGTGCAGGCCGGCAGCCCCTGGTCGAGGGCGACGAGCGCCGGGCAGGCCGCCCCCTGGGACAGGGGAGCGGCGAGCAGGACCGAGGGGCCCGGCCGGGTGGCGATCGTGGACGAGACGGTCAACGGCAGGGCCGTGCCGGCGTTGGCGAACAGCCCGATGGTCCCGGCGCTGCGGTTGGCTACGGCCAGGTCCCGGTCGCCGTCCGCATCGAAGTCACCCGAGGCCATCCCTTCCGGTCCGTCTCCGGCGGTCAGGATCTGGGTGACCCCGAAGTCGCCGCCGCCGAGGCCCGGATAGAACAGCAGGACGTCGGTGCCGCTGTTGGAGACCACCATGTCGGGGAAGCGATCGGCGTTGAAGTCGGCGAGGAGGACCTGGGCCGGGCCGATGCTGGATTGCAGCGACGTGCGGCTCTTCATGCCCCCCGCCGCGTCGTCCACGCGCACCCTCGTGACGCCGAAGCTCAGTCCGCCTCCGCTCGTCTCGACGATCGCCAGGTCGGGGCTGCGCGAGCACGCGGCGCCCACCTTCGAGACCAGGTTGTCCCCGCCCGTGGCGCAGAGGCCGTCGGGACCGAAGAGGAACGTGTTGTCGTCCTCCGTGCCGCACAGCCCATCGGCGCCGGCCGCAATCTCTACTTGTTGCCCCGGGTTCGGAATCAGCGGGCAGTTGTCCAGGAGGTCGGTGGTCGAATTGAAATCCGGGACTCCATCGCCGTCGGAATCGGTCGTCACGCTCTCGCACGCGTCGCCGACGCCGTTCGAGTCGCTGTCGAGCTGCGTCGTGCCGGTGGTGATCGGGTTGTAGACGTTCGCGCAGTTGTCGAGGACGTTGCTCACGCGGTCCCCATCGACGTCCTCGGGGTTCAGATCGGCGGTCGCCAGGTAGAGCGGACCGGCGGACGCCGTGGCGATGGTGGCCGCTCCGACGCTGAACGGCGAGTCCTTCTGCGGAGCGAACGTCCCGTCCTTCTGGTTGATGAGGATGGTCACGGTGCCGGCCTGGAAATTGGCGATGGCCAGATCGTCGAAGCCGTCCCGGTTGAAGTCGGCCGCGGTGAGGCTCAGAGGCCGGTCGATGGGGCCGGGCTGGATGGAGAGCAGGGCGGCGGAGGCGCCGGGCGCATCCAGGAGAAGAGCGATCCCCGCGTACGCGAGGGGAAGGACCGAGGCCAGGAGGCCCGCACGCATCAGCCTTCGCATCACGTTTGGGGGTCTTCCCTCAGCCTGCCCTTCAAGAAAAACTCCAAGCTCCTGAAAGAGTTACGAGACATCGTACCGGTGAGATCCCAGGAAGTCAAGAAAGGGCGGATGCCCGGCTGCGGTGTATAATCCACACCCCGCAAGGGATAGAGCGGAGGGCAGTCCCCCAATTGCGAGTCACGGGAGGGGAGGCCAGGGGGCGGCGTCTGAAGGCCCCGGGGAGCCTCCTCATCAGGCCGACCGCCGATCGAGTGCGCGAGGCATTGTTCGACATTCTCGGGGCGCGCGTGCACGGGTCGCGCTTCCTGGACGCCTACGCCGGCACCGGCGCGGTCGGCTGCGAGGCGCTCAGCCGCGGCGCCACGCGGGTGGTCTTTCTCGAGCGGCAGCGCGGGGCCCTGCGCCTGATTCGCGACAATCTCGGCCTCGCCCCCTGGTCCGGCGCGTGGGAGGTGCTGGAGGCCGACGCGTCCGCATCGCTGCGCGACCTGGCGCGGGCCGGGACGCGATTCGACGTCGTGTTTCTCGATCCCCCGTACGACGAGCCGTCCCTCCCGGAGGCCCTGCGCCTCGCCGCCCGGCTCCTCGATCCGGCCGGCCTCCTGATCCTGGAGCACCGCTCCTCCGCCGCGGCCGCCGGGGTGGACGGCCTGGTTCCGGGAAAAACGTACCGCTACGGCGACACCAGTCTTTCCGTCTTCCGTCCGGCCCGGGAGTCCGTCACCCAGCATGACTGATCGGCTGTCCCGGGCGGCTCTCCTCCTGGTCGCGCTCCTCTGCGCGTCGTTCTGCCTGACCGAGCTGGCGGAGGTCGACCTTCACTGGCACCTCGCGACGGGGGAGAGCATCCTGCGCGGGTCGGGTGTGCCACGCGTCGACGACCTGACGTACACGTCGGCAGGAAGGCCGTGGATCGATCTGCACTGGTTGTTCCAGGTCGCCCTGGCGGCCGCGTACCGATCCGCCGGCTGGATCGGCATCGACCTCCTCAAGATCGGCTGCGTGACGTGTGCCTTCCTCCTGGCGCTCTGGACCGCCTGGCGGCGGGGCGTCTCCTTCTCCATCCTGGCGCCGCTCTCGCTGGTCGCGGTGCTCGCCTCCCAGGAGCGTTTCGCGCCGCGCCCGGAGGTGGTGTCGTTTATCCTTCTGGCCGCGCTGCTGGCGATCCTCGAGGAGCGCACGAGGCACCCGCGCCTCCTGCTGGTCCTCCCCGTGCTGCTGGCGATCTGGGCCAACGCGCACGCCCTGTACGTCGTCGGGCTGGCGGTCCTCGTCCTCACGGCTGCCGGCGATTACATCGAGTCCCGCCGGGGGGCGGCGCCGGCCCCTGCGGGCCGGGCCCTTGCGCCCGCCGTGCGACTGGCGGGGATCGCCTCCGTGTCCCTCGCGGCCACGGCCGCCACCCCCTACGGCCTCCGCGGATGGATCCTCCCCTGGCGTCTCCTGTTCGAGCGGATCGCCTCCGACAACGTGTACTCCCGACATATCGCCGAGTTCCAGGCCCCCTTCGGCGGGTACGGTCCCACGACGTCCATCGCCGCCTTCGCGCTCCTTGCGGCGGTGGCGATCGCGGCTGTCGCGTTCGGCCGCCGGGTCGTGCGGCCGGCGGAGGGCCTGTCGCTCGGCGCACTGTTCGTCCTGGCCCTCCTGGCCCGCCGCAACATCCCGCTGTTCGCCCTGGCTTCGCTGCCGCTCGCCGGGCCGCCGATCCAGGCGGCCATGGCGGATCTCGCGCGCCGCCTTCCGGGCGCGCGCGGGGAGCCGGGGGCCTGGATCCATCGTGTCTCGAGCGCGGGCGCCGCCTTCGTGGTCCTCGCGAGTCTCTTCTTCCTGGCCGACACGTGGTCGAACCGGTTCTACGAGCGCGACGGCACGCAGCGCTATTTCGGGAGCGGAACCGCCCCGGGGTTCTATCCGGAAGGGGCCGCGGACTTCGTCCTCGCGCGGAAGCCTGCCGGGGAAGTGATCCACGACATGACCATGGGCGGTTTTCTCGCGTGGCGCTGGCGCCCGGCACGACGCACGTTCATCGACGGGCGGCTCGAAGTGCACGACGAGTCGCTGTTCCGTGCCTATCTCGGCCTGCAGGACGACCCGGCGCTGTTCGAGGAGACCGCGCGCAGGTTCGGCGCTCGGACGGTCCTCTGGAGCCACAGGCACAGCCCCGAGGCCGCAGGCCTCCTCCGCTACCTGGCGGACAGCCCGGACTGGCGCCTGGTGTACGTCGACCTGGCCGCCTGCGTGTTCATGCGGGAGCCGGAGGGGACCTCGTCCGACGTGCCGGAGGCGATCGACCCTGCCGACCCCGGGCTGGGAGAGCGGATCCTGCAGGAGATCCGGCAGGCCGAGGCCGCCCGGACGGATCCGGCCCCGGGCTTCCTGCGACGGCTCCTGCCTCGGCGGCCGGTCCCGGTCGCCGAGGTGAACGCGGGCCTGTTCTTCGGCATCACGGGCGCCGAGCGGACCGCGGAGACCCTGTTTCGCGCCGCCCTGGCCCAGGCCCCGGGCAACGCGGTCATCCACTACGATCTCGGGCTCGCCCTTTCACGGGCCGGGCGGGGTGGGGAGGCGACCGTCGAGCTCGAGGCGGCGCTGCGCCTGGATCCTGGCCTGAGCCCCGCTCGTGAGGGCCTGGCGCTCCAGTTGCTGGAGAAGGGGGACGAGGAAGGGGCCCTGCGTCAGTGGGCGGTTGCCGAAGACAGCGGGCCGCTCGCGCTGGCCTCGTTGCGGGCGCGCGGCGCCCTCCTGGCCAGGAAGGGAAAGATCGACGACGCGATCCAGGACTACCGCAAGGCGATCGACGTCGCCCCGCGCGAACTTCGCCTTCGGTCCGACCTGGCGCTCCTGTATCACCGCCGGGGCATGGGCCAGCAGGCCGCTGCCGAGATCCGTCGCGCCCTGCTGCTCGACAACCGGGCCTGCGCCCCGCGTGTCGTGCTCGGCCGCATCAACACGGACGAAGGCCGGCTGCGGGACGCGGAGGCCATTTATCGCGAGGCGATCCAGATGGCCGGCGGACAGTGCCCCGAAGCGGAGAAGGCCCTCGAGGAGCTCCTCTGGAGCGGCGCCCCGAAGTGACGGCCATGCCGGGGGCGGCCCGGTCCGATCGGCTCCCGGGGACCCCGCGCGTTTCAACTCCGTAATCGCCCCCGCCCGCCGTGCGGCCATCCGGCGCTCTCTCCTTGACTTCGGGGGTTCGATACATATTTTTGTAGCCGGGGCGCCCCGCCGTTCTCGACACGGCAGGCCGTCAGGAGACCGGAGCATGCACAAAGAGCGCGTGGCGTTTCTGATGTCGGCGGGGGCTCTCGTTCTGGCAGCCGGGTTGATCGGGACGGCCCGTCCGGCCGCGCAGGAGACGCAGGGCGATCCGTCCTCTGCGCCGGCGGTCGAGAGCCGGGGGCAGGGCGTGGCGCTGCAGCCGGGATCGACGGCGCCTCCGAAGAATCTGAAGAAGGTCGGCGATCACTGGACGCCGTACGACCCGCCCGATCCGGAGTCGTTCCCGCCCGAGGCCACGCTGCACATCATTGTCCCGGGCGACACGCTGTGGGACCTGGCCGACCTGGTGTTCGGGAATCCCTACCTCTGGCCGCAGATCTGGAACGAGAACCGCTACATCCTGGACTCGCACTGGATCTACCCCGGGGACCCGCTGCTCCTGCCGGCGAGGCCGACGGTGGTCGGCGAGGTCGTTCCGCAGGGACAGGAAGGCGCTCCGCCGGCCACGCAGACCGTCCCCGAGCCGGCCGGGACCAGCGAGGAACCGGCCGAGCCGGAGGAAGAAGCCCAGGTGGCGGCCGAGCAGCCGGCCCCCGCGCAGAAGGACTCGGACACGGCGCATGCCGCGCGCACCCTTCCGAAGCTCGAGCTGCTGACCGACGACTACGACCTGCGCTGCTCCGGCTACATCGCGCCCCGCGAGGCGAAGCCCGATTACTTCATCGCCAACCAGGAAGACGAGGCGAAGATGGGGCTCACCGAGGGAGACATCGTTTACCTGAATCGCGGCCAGAGCAACGGTCACATGGAGACCGGCACCGAATACAGCGTCGTGGTCCGCGAGGGGGAAGTCCGGCACCCCATCACCCACAAGTTCCTGGGCTACTACTACAAGCGGCTCGGCTCCGTGAAGGTCCTGGCGGCGCAGGAGACGACGTCCATCGGCACCGTCTCCTATGCCTGCGACGAGATCCGGACGGGAGACGCGCTCGTGCCCCTGATGATCACCCCGATCCCCGCCAAGGCGATCCCGGAGTTCAACAAGCTCACGCTGGTGGCTCCCGACAAGGAGACCGGGTACGTCGTGCACGTCGGGGACAACCAGGAGCGGGCGTCGGCGGGCCAGCTGGTGGACATCGACATGGGGTACGACGACGGGCTGAAGGCGGGCGACATCCTGACGGTGTTCCTGCCGACGGAGCCGTTCGACAAGTTCCCGAAGGTGAAGTACGACTACACGGTCCGGAACCGCCGGTTCCAGAGCCGGCCCATCTGGAAGGACGACAACGACAACATCCCTCCGGCCAAGACGATCGGACAGGTGGTCGTCATCTTCGCCGAGAAGAAGACCGCGACCGTCAAGATCCTGCAGTCCGTGCGCGAGATCGAGATCGGGGACTCCGTCGTCGTCTACTGAGACGTCGGCGGACCCTCCTCGAAGACCTGCGCGGTGAACGCCTCGACCACGGCGCGCTCCCTCCAGGCGTGTCCCGGCAGGCCGGCCTTCAGGCAGGTTTCCTCGAGAAACGTCACCGCGTCCCATCCCTGCTGCACGGCGACCTGAGGCAGGAGGACGCCGCGCTTCCCGCCGGCGCTCACCATCAGGCCGTGCAGCCCCACCGTGACATCCGACGGCCCGTGCACGCGAACGAGGGGGTCGAGGACCGAAATCTCGACGCTCAAAGCCGCGAGATCCGAGGAGGCAATCGCATCGAAGCGGGGGTCCTGCGTCGCGGCGGCCAGGGCGCAGGACGCCACGGTCTCGGCGAGAGGCCGTCCCGGAGACACCATGCCGACGCAGCCGCGCAGGGACCGGTCCCGGTGCAGGCTGACGAAGGCCCCTTGCTCGCGGCGCAGGCGCTCCGGCGGATCGTCGAGGACCGGGGCGGCGTCGCCGCGCAGCCCGGCGGCGATGGCCCGGCGAGCCAGATCGAGCAGGATGGCCTGCTCTTCTTCGGAGAGCCTCGGGAGCGCCTCCGGCATGACGATCATCTCCCGGGGATCGCCTAGATCATCATGATCTTGTTGCGCAGAATCAGGATCTCGAGCGCGATCGAGGCCTTCTTCAGCAGTCGGCGGAATTCCTGGACGTCCGGAGCCTTGGACGAGTCGGGGCCGTTGTCGGCGTACAGGATGCCGGCCGGGCGCTCGGCGATCGTCAGCGGCATGAGCAGGACGCGAGCCGGCGGAGGACACCCGAGGTCCAGGTAGAACTTGGCGTTGGCCGGCAGGTCGGGGACCGGACCGTAGAAATAGTCGCCTCCCGATCGGACGAACAGGAACAGGGACGGCCGATCGAGGGGCACGATGACGTTGCGGACCCGCGTCGGGGCGAGGCCGCCCCCCCGGCCGCTCCATCCCAGGACCCTGTCGGGCTGCGCGACGAAGAGGGCGCCGCGCAGGAAACGGTTGGAGGTGAAATCGAGCACCGCGTCGAAGACGTCATCCCGTGTCTCGGCCTCGCGCAGGCGGGCGGACGCCGATTCGATCGCCAGGAGCGGGGCCGGCGCCGGGGCGGCCTGGGCACCGGGCGATCGGGGGGGGGCCGCGGACGCCGCGGCACGGGGGACGAGCGTCGGGCCGGCTGGACGGGCGGTGATCCCGGGCGCAACAGGGCGCGCGACGGGAGGCGGCGCGGCCGCGAACGGCCGTGTCGTGGCTGTCCCGGGGGCCGGCGCGGCGGGTCGGGTCGGGCCGGGGGGCGGGATCTCCGCGACCGGTGCCTCCGCCGACTCCTCGCGCCAGGCGTCCAGGGAACGGGGGAGCGGTCCGGACGACTCGAGATCCGCGGGGGGCGCCTGCGGGCCTGAATCCATGAACGGCTGGTCGAGATCATCCGGGTCGGCATTGAGCGGCAGGCCGTCGAGCCCTACCTCGGGCATCGGGGCCCGCGGCGCCGCCTTCAGCGGGGCCGCGACCTTCGATCGCGGCTCGGGCGGCCCGGGGGCCACCGGGATCGCCTTCGTGCCGAGGCTGATGTTGTAGTACCGCTCGATCGCCTGGATGAGGCGGAACTCGGTCGCGACGTACGGCTCGATCGGCAGCCCTGTCAGGAAGGCGATCTCGTCCAGGGCAATCAGGTCCTTCGGGTCGCGCATCGCCAGGTGCAGGCGCCGCCCCTCGATGGCGATCGGCACGATGCAGTACTTGGCAGCCAGGCGCCCGGGAACGGCGGCGAGGACCTCGGCCGAGACGGACTCGAGGCGCCGGGCGGCGGCGTAACGCGTGCGGGCGATCTCGGCGAGGTACTCTCCGAGCGTGTCCTCGTCGATGAACCCGAGCTTGACGAGGCTGTGGCCCAGTCGCTCGCCGAAGAACGTCTTGTCGTGCAGCCCGCGCTGCAGCTGCTCCTCGGTGAGCTTTCCCTTGCCGATCAGCCACTCGCCGAGCTTCTGGGTCACGTGCGCTCCCGGGGTTCAGGCCCTTCGTGTCACGGGGCCCGGCCCCGTCCGGAGGCGGCCTGGATCCCTAGCGGTTGCGGGACGAGTTGTGCCTGCGGCCGTGGCCGCCCGAGCCCCCGCCGCCGCCGAACGGACGGCGGGATCCTTCACGGCCGCGCTCGGCCGCGGCCGGCTCCGGCGGCAACGTCTCGCCGGCTTCGATCCGCTTGTCGCGCAGCACGGCCTTGCGGCTCAGCCGGACCCGATCGCCGTCCACGTCGATCACCTTCACCAGGATCTCCTCGCCTTCCTTGATCTCGTCCTGGACTTCCTTGACGCGATGCTCGGCGACCTCGGAGATGTGGAGCAGGCCTTCCATGCCGGGGAGGATCTCGACGAAGGCCCCGAAGTTGGCGATGCGGGTGACCTTGCCCAGGTAGGTCTTCCCGACCTCCGCCTCGGCGGTGATCTCCTTGATGATCTCGATCGCCTTGAGCGCCGAGCCCTCGTCGACCGAGGCGATGTTGATGCGCCCATCGTCCTCGACGTCGATCTTGCAGCCGGTCCTCTCGATGATCGAGCGGATCATCTTGCCGCCCGGTCCGATCACCTCGCGGATCTTGTCCTTGTTGATGCGGATGGTGAAGATGCGCGGCGCGAAGGTGGAGATGTTCGCGCGCGGCTTCGCGAGAGTGGCGTCCATGGAGTCGAGGATATGCATGCGGGCGTCGCGCGCCTGCGACAGCGCCTGCTCCATGATCGCCTTGCTGATCCCGTCGATCTTGATGTCCATCTGCAGGGCGGTGATCCCCTCGCGCGTGCCGGCGACCTTGAAATCCATGTCGCCGTAGTGGTCTTCGACCCCCGCGATGTCGGTGAGAATCACGTAGTTGTCTTTTTCCTTGACCAGCCCCATGGCCGCACCGGCGACCGCCGAGCGCAGGGGCACGCCGGCGTCCATGAGCGAGAGCGATCCGCCGCAGATCGAGGCCATCGACGAGGACCCGTTGGACTCCAGGATGTCGGACACCAGCCGGATCGTGTACGGGAACTCGTCCTCTCCCGGCATCAAGGGCAGGAGGGCCCGCTCGGCCAGGGCCCCGTGGCCGATCTCACGCCGGCCGGGGCCTCGCAGGAACTTGACCTCCCCCACGGAGAACGGGGGGAAGTTGTAGTGCAGCATGAAGCGTTTCTCGGATTCGCCCTCGAGCCAGTCCAGCCGCTGCGCGTCCTCGGAGGTCCCGAGGGTCGAGGTGACCAGCGCCTGCGTCTCGCCGCGCGTGAACAGGGCCGAGCCGTGCGTGCGGGGGAGCACGCCGACCTCGCAGGTGACCTTGCGGACCTGGTTGGCGGCGCGGCCGTCGAAGCGCCGGCGCTCGTTCAGGAGCTCGTGGCGAGCGATTTTCTTGTGCAGGTCGTTCAGGATCAGGCCGGCCTCGGCGCGGCGCTGCGGCTCGCTCTCGGGGATCGCCTGGACCTGGGCCTCCATGAGGGCGGCCACCGCGCGGTACGACTCGATCTTCACCGGCATCTTCATCGCCTGGTACAAAGGCGCCCGGGCCGCCTCCTCGATCTGGCGATACAGGTCCTTGTCGAGCTCCCTGGGCTTCGCCTCGCGCTTCGGCCGGCCGACCTCGCGCCGCAATTCCTCCTGAAGGCCGACCAGCGTCCGGCAGTGTCCCTGGCCGAACCAGATCGCCTCGAGCATCTCTTTTTCGGAGACCTCGCTCGCGCCGGCCTCGACCATGACGATGTCCGAGGCGCTGCCCACGACGATCAGATCGAGCCGGCTGGACTCCATCTGCTCGTAGGTCGGGTTGAGGATGTACCCGGTCTCGTTCAGGCCGACGCGGACCGCGGCGATCGGCTTGTTGAACGGGATGTCGGAAAGGTAGAGGGAGGTCGAGGCGCCCGTGATGGCCAGGACGTCCGGGTCGTTGGCCAGGTCGGCCGACAGGACCAGAGCGATCACCTGGGTCTCGAACGACCATCCCTTGGGAAAGAGCGGGCGGATGGGACGGTCGATCATCCGGGAGGTCAGGGTCTCCTTCTCGTTCGGCCTTCCCTCGCGCTTGAAGAAGCCTCCGGGGATCTTCCCGGCGGCGTAGGTGTTCTCGCGGTAGTCGACGGTCAGCGGCAGGAAGCTGATCCCGGGCTTCTCGCGGCGATCGGCGGTGGCCGTGACCAGCACCACGGTGTCGCCGTAGCGCACGGTGACGGAGCCGTCGGCCTGCTTGGCCACTTTGCCGGTCTCGATCGTCAGGGGCCTGCCGCCAAAATCGAGGGTGCGTGTCGTCGTCAAATCGTCCTCCTGAATCAGGCCGCGCGAGCCGTCAGGGCTCGGGGGCGGTCCGGGCCGGGGCGCTCACGCACCCACGGCGATGGAAGGAAGGCATCGATGGAGCATGACGGCCATCGAGGACGGCTTCGACGCGAAACCCTGGACACCGCCGGGGGAAGGGAAGACTGAAGGATAGGAAAGTAGGAGGAGGCCAGATTTCCCTTCAAGTAGTCCCCGGAGTCGGACTTCAGGTCCGAACGGTGCCATCCGGTGCGCGTGGAAACCGCTGCGGGTGCCGTCGCCCGGGATCGCCGCCTTCCTATTTGCGGATCCCGAGTTTCTTGATCAAATCCCGGTAGCGCTCCGCGTTTCGATCCTTCAGATAGTCGAGGAGGCGCCGGCGGGTGCCAACCATCTTCAAAAGGCCGCGGCGGGAATGATGGTCCTTGGCGTGCGAGTTGAAATGATCGGTCAGGTCCTCGATCCGGCGGCTCAGGATCGCGATCTGGACTTCGGGTGACCCGGTGTCCGACGCGTGGGCCTGAAAGGAACTGATGATCTCGGTCTTCCTGTCTTTCGTCAGTGCCATCAACCTTCTCGTTCCGATGATCCGGGTCGCCAGAAGCGAATCGGGAGGGCGTCACTCTAGCACAGGTCCGGGGGGCTGTAAAGAACTTGGAGCCTAACCTCCCAACACGCCTAGCCTCCAAACACGATGTGCGGCCGGACCACGGGGCGGGCCTCGGAGGGGGCGGGGAGCTGCACCTCTCCGATGCCGATGAGGCGCCCCTCGGGCCCCTTCAAGCGGCAACGCCCCGGGGGGAGAGGGGGCCGGGGCGCCGCGACTTCTCCCAGCCCGCAGGGACGTCCGTGCCTGATGGCGTGGATGCCCGCCGGGGTCAGGACCAGGGTGGGGATTCCCAGGGGGATCTCGTCCATCGGAATGGCGCGTCCCGCAGACTCGGGGCCGAGCGCTCGGATTTCATCCGGGGTCAGCGCCCCCTCGACGGTGAAGGGGCCGGCGGCCGTCCGGCGCAGCGAGTGCAGGTGGGCGCCGCACCCCAGGATCTCGCCGAGGTCGTGCGCGAAGGACCGGAGATACGTCCCGGCGGAGACCTGCGCCTCGAAGGAGACATCC
>Ga0134127_10002267_pt1 | contig 13975 bp, 8 predicted proteins | sample KB31753_FD_96459 | JGI IMG/M metagenome (GOLD analysis project Ga0134127, IMG submission 96459) | Terrestrial soil microbial communities with excess Nitrogen fertilizer from Kellogg Biological Station, Michigan, USA - KB3-175-3 | ecosystem: Environmental > Terrestrial > Soil > Unclassified ...
GGCTTCATTAATGTACTTATGCTCCATGGGTCTAGCGCGCTCTCACATGTTAAGTGTTATCAGTTGTCCAGTTGTCGCAACCCGCTAAACATTTTTGACCCGTCGCTTGCTATGGTTCACGATTCTTACGCTCATAAATCTCCTTGAATCGCGACGTCGCTCGAGAAATGACATTGTTAAATTGCGCTCGTGTCAGACCTAAGTCGCGACAGATTGTTTCCTTGTCTTCCTCTGCGATGTAGTAACGGAAAATTAGCTCCCGATCTCGACGTTGCCTGAGCTCGGTGATCATTTGGCGGACTGCTTTTGCTTTTTCTTCTCTCAAGACCTCGTCAAGTTGGCTTGGCGCCGGATCGGGGATATGTTCGGCCTCGCCTATCGCTTCCAGGCGTCTTGTTCGCCGGATATGTGCAATTGCGGTATTTCGGGCGGTGCTGCACACGAATCCCGAGAGTCTTTCCGGCTCTCGAAGTTCTTCACGCCTGACCTTCTCGAGAACTATTCTAAACGTATCCTGGGAGAGATCTTCCGCGACGGAACGGTTCCTTACGACTTGATCAATGATTATCGCGACACCTTTAGAGTATCGCCGGACAAGCTCTTCTTCCGCGGCCGAATCACCGGCGATGATCCGCCCTACGAGCTCCGACAGCTCAGTTTCGCTGCTTACCCTGATTAGGTCCACCTTGTCTCTCAAAGGTAACACTGATCGCTCGCCAGGCCCGACTATGGCTTGCCGATAAGAACAAACGGCGCCCAGTAGTGTGGATGCTCGAGCGCGCCGCCCGCCGCTATCATTCGGAGCTTCGCCGCGCGGAGCGCTGCCGCGTTACCGGCGCCCTCTGCCAGATGCTGATACAACGTCTTCATGAATCGACTCGTCGAAACATCGCTTACATCCCACAGGCTCACAGCGACACCACGCGCGCCCGCGCCAAGAAATGAGCGGCTGATTCCTACGATCCCCTCACCCGAGACCAGCTTGCCACGTCCTGTTTGACACGCGCTTAACACCACGAGATCGCAATCGATGTCCAATTCAGAAATCTCGCCTACTTCGAGCACCCCATCTTCCTGCTCATCGCTGTCGAGGGTGAACATCACCGCGGATCTTGCGGGCGATGCCTCGTCGATCAAACTGTGGGTCGCAAAATGTATTCTCTTGTAATCCCGTAACGACTCGCGCTTCACAGCCTCCTCCGTGCTCTCTTTTCCCAGGTACACGCGCCGGCGGTCAGCGGGGAAAAGACTGGCGACGTACTCGACCTCATCACGCGTTCTCGGAATAGAAGGGAGTAAGTCTCGCCGCGACGAGCGCATTGCCTGTGCCAGGTCGCCGATCTTCCCAACAGTCTTCTTTCGATTTGTCTTGTTTGACCGAGGGTCGAAACTCGGATCACCAAAGGCAAGAATCTCCATCTTCTTGAGATTGTCATGTTGATTTGGCGATTCCTGCCACAAGCCGAGCATGCTCGCCGAGGGTGCATAACTGATTTCATGATCTGCTACCAGGTAGCGATGCTGGCGGATCAACGTCTCGAAGGGCAAATAGTGCAGAAGTCCGTCTGGGACGATGATCAGTTTTTGGCCCGGTATGATTTGCCCGCCCAATTTCCCGAACAATTTCGAGAACAGCAATTCCGAATGAACTCTTGTTTTAGCTGTCTCTGTTTCAAGTCGGATAGGGTTCGGCGCCTTCGCAAGCATCGTCAGATACTTCCCAACGGCCTCCTCGATCTCTTTTCGGTTAGGAAGTATCTCGAATGAAATCCCGTCAGCCGTAATGAGCCAAACAAATGAGCGGGTCTCCCCCATCAGGAATTCCAGCACCGCCGCCTTTTGGCGGGACATCGCCGCCTGCACCGACTCGGCTGTCGCGGGTGTGGACACCACTAACCGATCACGCGAGCTATCAACTTCAGCCCTTATTCTTAATTCTTCGAGTGCGTGTTCGGCATCGCGTAACTCCTTTTCACGTATGGCGCGTTCGATAGCGGGTTGATCGTAAAGCAGTTGAGTCCGCAGGCGGGCTACTAACTGCCTGCCGCTGTGGAAGGGCTCCGCTCGAGAGCCCTGGCCAGTCGAGAGTCTATTACGACGGGCTTGCGTCAATCGCCGAATCGACTGGGCTTTGGCCCGCTCCGCAATTCCATAGGCGCGGCTTACAGCGGCCTGCTCCATCAGCAGATCAGCATATTCTCGATAGATCGCCTGGGTTTCTTCGCGGAAAGCGATTGCCCCGTTTTCCGTCGCTATTTCGGCCAGATACAATCTCGCTTCAGCCTGAGAAAAGGCCCATTGAAAGGATGATGCAGCTGATTTGGTCTTTCCGGTTGCGCGCTCGGCGCGTGCGCGAGCCAGCCAGGCACGCCATGCCAGGCTCCGCACTCTTGTCTTGTCTGCGTTGGAGACCGCCAGCGCTGATTGCCCACTCGTTAACTCCCATGCCTCCATCGCTCGAGCCAGCGCTTCCTCCTTCCGCGACGCCGCCAGGTGGAGATCGGCAATAAAGCAAAGCACTTTGACTTGCGCCTCGACGTCACCGGTCGTCCTATAGATCGCCAGTGCTTTTTCGAACGCGCCTTTTGCCGGCTCCAGTTGTCCTTCCTCCTGGTGTAGCCGTGCAGATGTTTGCAGCAGATTCGCTTCTGTGCGGTCCTGTTGGCTCGTTACTTCCCGAGCTCGCGAAATCTCTGCTAACGCTCTTTTGTTATCTCCCTTACGGTAATGCACATCCGCCAGACCGGATAGAGCCAGCAACTGGACCGATCTGTCCCCCGCTATTCGCGCCTGTTCCAAGCCTTTGTTGAAATAGTCGATGGCCAGCTCGGTATTAGATAGTTCGGCGTACACTCGGGCGATTGAGATAAGAGCACCTGCCCTCATCGCCCGCGGGAGCTGCCTGATCTGAAGGACCTGCTTGTAAAAGTACAAGCACGCCGGATAGTTCGGTTCGCGAAGATAGGAATCGCCCAACTGAGTCAAAGCGCGTGCGGCCTTCCCCAGCTCGCTCATTTGAGTCCACACAAGAACGGCTTCCTGCATCCGCCGGCGAGCTGGCTCCCAGTTCCTGAGCTGTACATCCAGCAATGCACTTCTGAAGAGTTCCTGCGCTTTAGTGTCGTCGACGGCCACACGCGCCCTGATTGCTCGATGCTCTTTCTGCTGAGCGTACGGAACCACGCCCAGCAACAGGAGTACAATTGGAGCAAGCAGGATCGAACATGTTTGCGGATTCCGAGTGATCATACCAGTCCCGGCTCCAGAGTGATGAAGGGAGGACAATATAAGAGACTTTACATATCCATACAACCCGCACTTGGCGGAATTGAGCTGCAACCACGATCCCTTTGCCTTGGTTCTAACGCACAACGTCCTTCAATATCGCTTCGTGGCTGAAGTAATCCGACGGAAACCCCGGCTTCAGATCGATTTTTGTGAATAACAGCTCATAGTAGAGCTTGCCCCTAAGAAAGAATCGTTGCTTGAATGGCAGCCGGATGTCATCAACGACCCGATAATCATCGTATTCGATAGTACTGTCATGGAACTCGAGACGACGTATCAAATGTTCCGAGTCGGCGTACACCGTCCAGGCCTGGCTCGATACCTTCACCTTGAGGCAATCCAGTCCTTGCGCGTTACGCCCTTCATAGACCGACTCGGTCTTCGGATCGATCAGTCGAGCGAGGATGGGAAGTAATCCGAAGGTCCTGATCTCTACTCCGACAGTTTCGGACGGAGAATCTCCCGGCCTCTGGGATTCCTCTGTCGAGATCCCGTTTGCCGACATCGCGTGATAGACCGCATAGCCATCAAACACATCGATCTGTTTTGTCGGGCCAAGCGGATCTACTCTTTCGTATCTAAAGAGATTCCGATACCTGCCTAGCATAACCAGTCGCGTAAAGGCCCCCGACGGGGCGCCAGTAAATGAAACTATTCGCTTCGCCTCGGCAAGGTAGGTCGAAATAACGTCCGGATGCGCCGGGACGTTAAGCGAATTGAGCAAGTCAACGACTGTTATGGTTCTTTTCATTGGTTCTTCCAGTCCTTCTTTGACAGCGCACGACTGCAACAGAGTCACTGAAAGCACACTACTAGCTACAAGCACACGAACCGGCATCTTTCTCATCATTTGTCCTGAGGTGTTTGCTGGCTAGCCTGGCGGGCGTTGTCAGGATCCGCCCGCCAGGCTCGACTTGTGAGATCGTACTTGCGAATCTCCGGCAGCCAGACTAAGAGTCTCCGGAGACGCAAGATTCAACTGCGGCGAAGTTGATCAGAGTCCAATACAGGACGCCACGCATGCGTCGTATCTATCCTGGCAGATACTTGAGGCGATGGGGTCACCACCTCCGGACTGTAAGCAACCCACAAATTGCTCCAGACATAGGTCGATACATTCGATCTGTCCGTACACAACTGTGGGCAGTGCCAGCGCGATGCATGCGATTAAGATCCAGAGACGGGAGGCGATCAACCTTTTGCTGATCTCCCACCCCGAGCGAGAACGTTTGTTTACTGATTTTTGTCTGTACATAACCTTTACCTTCGTTAGATTGTCTTAAGGTTAGCCGTCTCCCGGCTTGCTATGGCCGGCTTCGGTCGGCCCTAAGACTGCACCGATTCTAAAGTAAGAAACGGGGCTAAATGTTCTGAGCAAAGTGGCTGGCAAGCTTGCCGCGGGCAAAGGCGCGCCAGTGGCAAGAGTAAAGGGGTTTAGGGATGGGATCCGTGTCGATTAAGGAATTCAGACCTCGCCTTCCGCAGCTCATAAGTCACGATGGTATTCGTGACGATAGTCGGTGAGGATGGATGACTCGCCGATTGTTGCCGACCGCCGCCAATTGACGGCTGCTACCTTACTTTGCAATCCGCCGAAGAATCTTTCTTCACATTTCCTGCGATGATCAGGCTCGGCCCCGCACTTATTACATGAGTGACTTAGCGAGTTCATGATTTTGACAGTGCGGCGTGAGGGCTTTTTGAGACCCTTCTTTGTCTTGCGGCAGTTGGTTGTGCAACAGATCGACAATGGACGCGGCTCCAGTGGTGGAGGTAGCTGCTACGCAGGCGCAACGCTTCGGATGTCGAGGCGATTCGCAGGCGACCCACGGGTTCCTAGCCACGGAGCCACGCCTGTTGTCAGGTGGAATCAGAACCAGCCGGTTCTGTTGCAACGGGTCACGTCCGGGAGGCGCCAGGACTTGCAGCAGATCCTAATTTCCTCGGGAGGATTTCTTCGAAGAGGACCGGCAACGGCTATGCTCGTGATTAAAACATCAAACCGGGCGAGACTTGCAGCCGGTCACGATATCAAGTTATTTTGATTCCACTGGACTGTAATGTTTTTCTCCGTTTGAACAATTTCTGCTTGCAGCGAGGTCGGCATCTATGTAGAATGCCGCGGTCTCAGATTTGGCCTCTCCGGTAATTGGCCATTGCATGCTTCCGGGACATCCTCTGCAAGAGTTGTTATCGAGCATCGCCGCTGGATCCTCTCAGCCAGCGGGCTGCGCTTAAAACCAAGATCTGTACAAGGTTCAAGGGGTTGGGGTCGCGCACCGGTCTTTCGGTAATCAGTGCTTCGGATTTCGCGATCCGAAGTGCAACTAAGTGAGCCTCCATGCGGTATCAGAACATTGATATTTCTTGTGCCAGGCGCCACACAACCCCGGCGCCGGTAAAGGTTCCTTGCGATCTTCACCTCTCGCGACAACTCCTGGTGACGCCCTCAATCCGTATTTAGGTCGCCTGGCAACGTTGCCGTTGCCCCAAGCGCACGCTACACGAGGCATCATTTGCGGGTGCTTTAGAGCCCGATGAATCGAAGCGTTCACATATCCCGTGATCCACTGGCTGAGCGGCGCATCTTTGCGTTGCGCCTCCACCAGATCTCAGCGCTCACAGCCGTTGGTCTAAATGATGACAATTACTATTCTCGCCTAAGGGCGCGCCAGACCGACTGGCTGACATGCCTTATTAACTCGCGCGACGAGGGATGACCTACGACCTGCGTCTAATCAGCCTGCCAGATGAACACTACGCGCGAGGCAGGCTGGATGTCGTTTTACTGTGCTCTATTGAACAAGCCACTGATGACCAGGCTTATAACCGCGTTAGTGAGGGAGAGGTCGAAGGGAAGGTACGGGAAACGGAGGAGTGAAGTGGAGAGGGAGATTGGAGAGAGTTTGAGCAACGTTGTTGAGTAACGACGTCGTTGTTTAGGCGCGCGGCCAATTCTTGACCGAAGAACATAGGCAGAAGACATCGAGGTGGAACTGTATGAATCTTGTCTTAATCGAAACGTCCGGCAACCAGCAGTACATCTTTGCCACGAATAAGTTGCGCGAAAACGTCGGCGCGTCGGAGCTGACATACCGCGTGGGCACTCAGTGGACGTTCGATGCAATACGTGCAGCGGGAGGACCAGATTTATGGCCTGAGGATGCCGATACTTTCACCCTGCGTGAGAATCTATTGAACCAGCCCCAGATTGAATCATCTGGTGGAAATCCAGTTGAAGTTGTCGTTGCCACATCAGGCAAAGCTCTGCTTCTCGTTCAAGAGAGAACCGTCGGGAAAGCGATTATTCGCCACGTCACTTCCAAGGCCCTTGAATCCGCGCCTGGCATCGACGTATGCGGCGTAATTAGCGACGACTTCGAGTGGAATAAGTGCTCACTAGACGAGGTCAACAGGTGTGTGCACGAGATATTCGAGGATGTGCGTGCGAACAGACCCGGACCAGTTTTGCGCTTCTTGCGGTTGCCTGTCGTAAATGAATGCGCGACTAGCGGGTTACCTGCTGCAAAATGGGATGACCTGGATCCAAACGACGTCGGGGCGCGCTCCGATGTCGCGATAGCCAAGCGCGATGCTCGAAGTGCGTACAAAGAACGCATGCGGCGCCTGCTGAGTCGACGCCGAACTCAACTAGGATTTGCCGAAAACGTAGATAAGCTCATCGATAAGCTCGAAACGGAAGCCTCGTGGCTCGCAGTCATTCATGCCGACGGAAATGGCTTGGGCCAAGTGTTTTTGGAGTTCGGTAGATACGCCGCATGCGAACGGTCCGAGCATAATAGGAGTTTTGTGGATAAACTGCGCCGGTTTTCTCTGGCGCTCGACATCTGCACCGAAGACGCTTTCCTGGACACGATTGATGAATGGGTAAGAACGGATCCGGGCGTGTGGTACCGCCTGCCGATCCTACCCATTGTATTGGGCGGAGACGACATGACGGTTGTTTGTGACGGCCGTGCTGCTCTCTACTTCACAGTACGCTTTTTGAGGCGCTTCGAAGAAAGGTCCGCGCAGCCCGTGGGAATTCTTTCTAAGGACACGGACGAAGAGAAGAACATCATCGCAACAATAATAAGAAACAGGGTGTCAGTGTGCGCTGGTGTGTCGATCATTAAGCCACACTTCCCCTTCTCGACGGCTTATGATCTTGCAGAGGACCTCATACGATCGGCTAAGCAAGTAAAGGAATTCGTAAAGCATCAAGAGAACGGCGCACCATGGCCGTGCTCGGCCCTCGATTTCCACATTCATTACGACACGAGCGGAACCGCCCTCGACCAAATCCGCGCCCGCTTAATGGTGGATGCGGGCGAAACCAGACTTCACTGTCGGCCATATGTGGTCACTCCAATCACCCGGCTCGACGGGACAGACGGTAAGGAGTGGGCGGAGTTGCATCACTGGGATGAATTGCAACGACGCGTCGACGCGCTGACTGAGACGGATGACGAAGGTCGGCGTCAATTGCCCAACAGCCAGATGCATGACCTGCGCGCCGGCTTATTTCACGGCAAGGCGGTGGTAGATGCCCGGTACAAACTCATCCGCCATCGCTATCAAGCCGAACAAAAAACGACCATCACCGCCTTCGATGGCGACCGGGAGGAAACTTTGTTCGAGTTGGAACCGCGCGAGCGGCGGCCGCAGTCAAGTCTCGAACAGGAATGCAGGGAGATCTATGCGACGAAGCTGCTTGACGCGATGGATGTCGCCACACTACACGAATCGAAAAGAGAGAATTAAGGGAAACGAACCGTGGGGAGGGCGAAATGAGCGACCTTGAATGCCTGTCGGAGAAGTTTAGCGTTGTACTCAGGATGCAGTCTGATTGGCATATTGGCTCCGGCACGGGGCGGCCGGGTGATATTGATGCGCTGGTCCGCCGCGACGAAGACGACTTACCTTACATTCCCGCCAAAACCCTCACCGGCATCTGGCGTGATGCATGCGAGACCGTAGCGCGTGGACTTGACGGCGGCGTAGAGCACGGCGTCTGGCAACAGTGGGTTTTGTACGTTTTCGGCGACCAACCGGCGTCTGCCGCGCGAGAGGCACAGTACGACACAAAAGAGAAATTCAAGGAGGAGATGGCAAAGCTGCGTCCTCCGATACGGTCACTGTTATCTGTCCGGTCGGCACATCTACCTGATGAATTGCGTTATGCGCTCAAGGCGAAGCCGCGGCTGCGTGACGCAGTAACATTCGTCAAACCCGGAATCAAGATTGACCCGAACACCGGGCAGACAATCACAGACTACCTCCGGTTTGAAGAAATGGCACGTGTAAACGCGGAATTGACTGCGAAATGCGGTTGGAACCTTCCGCTCGACTTGTCCACGGCTCAGAAAAGGGTCGCCTCCGCCTTGCTAATAGCAGGCGCCGCGCTAATAGAACGTATCGGCGGAAACCGAAGGCGAGGGGCGGGCCGCTGCAATCTGACAATCGCCGGTGTGAACACTGGTGAGTGGCTAATCTGGCTTGGCGAACACGTCGCAGCTAATTTTCAGGTCGCCCCCCCCACCTACAACCACGAGGATCTGTTAACGCTAGACACAAGTCCGCCGACGAGCTCATCAACAGCCGGTGACTGGGTCTGTGTCCCTCTGCGCATTGAAGCCCAGACTCGGATCATAATACCCGCAGGTATCATCGGTAACGTCGTCAGGTCAATGGCGTACATCCCCGGCACATACCTGCTGCCATACGTAACCCGGAAACTGCGTGACCTCGGTCTTGACGTCCGCGGGGCCATCAAACGTGGCGATCTCCTGGTCACCAACGCCACGCCAGTCATCAAGCGGGCACAACAGACGACAACAAATGAAATTGAACTGCCAACGAATCCCGTGCCTATGAATCTTTATTACGAGAAGCTCAGGGGTGGGCTGAAGGAAGGATTGGGTGTTTACAATCTATTTACGGAAGAAAAACCAAGAGGAGTACAACTCAAAGGCTATCGAGCAGGTTATGTCGGCCCCTTTTCAGGTGATGCACTGCCGCAGTTTACGACGACCACGTTAGCTGTTGAAACTCATAATGTCGTTGACGATAAAGCGCAGCGTCCAACGAGTGCCGTAGGAGGGGTGTTCAGTTATCAAGGTATTGCGCAGGGCACGGTCCTTCGCTGCGAGCTGCGTTTACGCGCATCGCTGCTCACCGATTTACCCGAAGATAGGCGCGCTGACTGGAAGGCCGGTCTGTCTGACAATTATAGCCTCGGGCGTGCACGCAAGGACGACTACGGCTTGGTCGCTATCACTTCGCCCGACCCGGAACTTTCTGGAACTGATAACATACGAGCAGACAACGGACAGGGGCAGAGCGAGCAACCGCAAGAGCCCTACGAATTGCGTGTCTGGCTACTCTCGGATCTCCTAATTCGAGATGAGCGACTGCGACCGACTGCTTCGATTGACTGTCTTGCGCAGGAGTTATCTGCAGAGCTGAGCTCCCGAATTGCTGAACAACTCGGTGAAGAAACTCGCAGCACACCCACCATCAAGTTAACCCGAGTGATAGGGGCCACTACTGATTTCACTGACGAGAAGTCGAGATTGTTGAACTCTGCTGCGCGTCAGCAACGCACCGACTCATGGCATACCCAGTGGGGTTTACCACGTCCCACACTCGCGGGTTTGCGGGCAGGTTCGTGCTTTGTTCTTGAGCTTGCTGACATCGGTCACTTTTCGAGTCAGCTCAGGCAGTGCTTAAGCGACATCGAGAAGTGCGGATTGGGCGAACGTCGCGCTGAGGGTTATGGCCAAGTCTGCTTCAATGACCCTTTGCTCATTGCTCCAGTAAGCAAGACTCGACGGCGAGATCTCGAGCCAGAAGCTGGACGCCAGGATGATGGGAAAGCAATTGTCAGTGGTGATTACGCACGTTTGATTGAAGAGGAGGGCTGGCGCAAAGAAATTCGAAGGCGGACGATTGGATTGGCCGATAGCAGAGAATGGAGGGAGACGTATCTCGGGTTCACCCTAATCGTCGACGACGGCCAGGCAAGAAGCAAGCCCACGATGAGTCAGCTTGGCAGCTTACGCTCAAAACTAAGCCAATTGCGGAACGAAGATGCCATACATAAGAACAATGTCGTTGGAGAGTGGTTCACAGCAATGAAGAAGGCTGAGGAGAAATGGCCGCGCGCCGATCTAATTAGCAAACTCTGCACCGATGAAGACGAAGTCTGGAAGTTGCTGAGCAAGGATGCAGAGGCTAACAACTGGCCAACTCACTGGACGGATTTAACGATAACGACTGACGGAGAGGCTGCGGTGAAGAAAGACCTTTGGAGCGAAGCTGTGCGGACCTTGATTGACGGGTGTATTCGCGCGCATAAACGTCAGCTTGAACGGATGCAGATCGAGGCCAACAGAATCGGCAAGTGGGAGGAGAAGTGACCTATGTCTCGACACATCGCTGCGCGACTTAAGATTGAGGGGGAGTTGGTTTCCGATGGCCCATTGCACGTAGGCGGGATTGGCGGAGATTCAGATGTTGATTTGGCCTTGGCTATTGACGGTAAGAACCGTTGTTACATTCCCGGCACGAGCCTCGCCGGACCGCTTCGTGATTGGGTTGAAAGACGCCTCGGAAAAGGCGATGAGCTGTTCGGACCGGAAATGATCCGAGGTAAGGATGACCAGGGTCGAGCAAGCTCGATTCTCATTGAAGACGCGGTTTTCAAGAGGGGTGGTACGATCGAAATCCGCGACGGCGTCGGTCTCAATCGGTTTACTGGTGCCGCCGCTGATGGAATCAAGTACGACCGAGCGGTTTTGCCCAACGGTTCTCTGTTTGATTTCAATATGACTGTTGAAATCGAGAAGGCAGAAGAGAAGGACTACATCAAAAGCCTGACCGGTTCGGTTTTACGTGCCCTTGTGCGAGGTGAGATTTGTTTCGGTGCCGCACGCACTCGGGGGTTGGGCCGGCTCAGGTTAGTCGAAAGTACCATTAGTCCTAAAATCTACGAGCAAGGGCTACTTTCCCCTGCCGACATCTTGGCCGTCTTACACGGGTCACAGGTATGTCAGACACTGGCGGATCTTGGGCATGCTGTTCTTAAGCCTCGGCCGAGCCTCAGCATTGAAATCGAATGGAAACCCAAGGGTGCGCTGATGGTAAAGGCCGAGCGCGAGGGAATGGGAGTTGACATGCTTCCGTTGACGAGCCTAATCGATGATCAGCTCGCGTTTGTCCTACCTGGCAGTTCGATCAAAGGAGCGTTACGGGCACAAGCAGAGCGAATTGCGCGCACGGTACGGGGCTTCAACGCTCCGTCGAAGGGGAATCTGAGACAGCTGTTTCTCGATCAGATCGGCATGAGGCACTCAGACTCAAACGGAACAGCTGAACCCGGAGATGGGGGTGCCGCAGCACACTTGATAGGCTCGCTATTCGGCGTAGCGGCGCGAAGAGATCACCATCAAGCAAAGAAATCACACACCAAACCTCGGCCAGGACTCAGCGCTGTTAGCGCCCTCGATTGTTACGCGAATTCGCGGTTTTCGCGCGAGCAATGGGGCAATGTTGAACAGGCACAATCTGACATTGAACCGGGCAGGAGTAAAAGCCCCTTGTACGAGGCCTTAGAACACTCTGGACTAACTCACAATTCTCCAACGACGGAAAGCCACTCTCAAATGGCAATGCACGTTGCAATTGATAGATGGACCGGCGGGGCAGCAGACAAGTTTCTCTACAGCGTGCTCGAACCACACGGGATGGACTGGGAGCCGATCAGACTTTCACTAGACCTGACCAGGCTGCGCAATAATGAAGAGCAAAACGACCGTGACCCTGGCGTGGCTCTGTTGCTCCTTGTTCTGCGCGACCTCTCGGCTGGGCGTATCCCGCTTGGCTTTGGTGTAAATCGCGGGATGGGCGCAATCGAAGTGAGCGCAATCACGTTCACTCCAGAAGATGTGGACGATGATGACACGCTTCAGTGTCTCAGAGACTTGAAGATCGAAGGCGGCCTCGTCACTGGGTTTAGCGAAGCCTTGAATCGCGCGTGGATAGAGTGGATCAATTCAGAAGACCCGCACCACACAGCTAGCGGAGAAACAGAATGACCAACGAGAAAAAGCAAGTCACGGCGCTAAAAACCCGTGTGGCGCGGGGAATTAGATTTCAGGGGGCACTAGAAGAATGTGTGAAGCTCTTACCCGAGGCGATCGCGTTGCTGTACACACCGCAATGGTGCGGATTCGCGCAGTTCGACGAGCACGGTAGGTTAATCGCAGCAGATGGACGTACTGCGCAACGTTTTGCAGACAAGCCTGATGAGTTTATCTCGTCAATATTCGAGGCGCGCGTTTTTAGCGAGCAGGCTGAGCTGCGATGGCTGAATGACAATGCGGGTAAAGGGCGAGCCGTCGTGCTGTCTGATGACGGAGAAGACCTAGTGCTGGATGATTACTTGCGTGAGGCCTCGCGGCCCGGCGAGTCGCCGAAACTCAATCAGCTAATCAAGGGACGTCAACAAACCTATCTACTGTGGGGTGAAGGCGTCGTTGTATTACCGACTGAGGGATTACAACCCGGCTGGAGTCGACTCACGACACCGCGTATCGGACGGTTCCACATACCACTAGCGGGCGTAACGAGTGGTCGCGTTCACTTGATCGCTCAAGAATATCTTGCCGAGGTCGACAATCACGGCAACGTCGCAGTCGTGGATGAGCGCCTGATCGGATTGAAGCAGGCTTGAGAGCAGGAGGCACAATGGCAGACTTGTTGACCGGAAAACTGATTTTCAAAGGCGAAGGGAAAACCCGAAAACGCCATCTCGTGTTCACAACCAAGAAAGGCAAGCCCTGGGACCAACCTATTAGTCCTGACCTGCTTGCAACAAACTTGCGCTCAAACACCAACGCCGAGGTCGCAGTCGAGTTTGAAACAGATCCGAGCGGGCGACCATTCCGAGTTCGCCCAGTCGGCGAACAATGGGGGGAAACCACCACAGCCGGCTCTAGTCAGCGCTCTGATAACACCCCTCGTCGAGGTCATCGTCAGTACGACAGTCGCGACAAAGGCTGGGGCGACCGCCGCTACGACCAGCGAGACGAAGCTCGGCAAGAGCACCCTAGGCAGCCCGGCGACTTTCATAACCCTTACAACTTCATTCCCGCACCGCCACGAAAGAAAAGCGGTACAGACTTGGACGACAAACAACCTGCCGGCCACGACCGTTATCATCCCGAGCTTTGGAGCGGGCGTATAACCGTCAAGCTAACTACTGAAACGCCTCTACTGATTCCCGACGCCGCCCGCGCAACGATAGACGCAGCGGATCACAAGACTTATCCCCCACGCCTAGACGACAAGGGCAAACCCTACCTGCCGCCGACATCGATAAAAGGAATGCTGCGTGCGGCCTATGAGTCTGTCACTAACTCTCGCTTCGGCGTGTTCGAGAAGCACAAAGATCGCTTGGCCTACCGAATGGCGGCAAAAATCGGGCCCGTTCCCGCAAGGGTTCAGACTCGCAATGGTCAGTCGTGCCTGCGACTGATGCCCGCAGGAGTTATGGGCCTTGCCGCCAAGTTGCCGCGTTACAGGGATGGCCGAGGATTGCCCTTTGACAAAGGAGAAAGCGATACCGCGCTTCGGTATTCTGATGGCCACCTCCCGGAGCATGGTGATCCCGTATGGGTCCGGA
>Ga0134127_10002270_pt1 | contig 13957 bp, 11 predicted proteins | sample KB31753_FD_96459 | JGI IMG/M metagenome (GOLD analysis project Ga0134127, IMG submission 96459) | Terrestrial soil microbial communities with excess Nitrogen fertilizer from Kellogg Biological Station, Michigan, USA - KB3-175-3 | ecosystem: Environmental > Terrestrial > Soil > Unclassified ...
CGATCCTGGTCCCGCCTTCGACCTGGTCGAGTCCGAACAGCAGCAGCCCGATTTCATCGATCTCGATCTGTTCCGGGTCCCCCCCCCCTCGGAGCGCCGACTCGTACCGCCCCCATGACGCCCGGTGGTCGGTCGCGAAAAAGACCTGCTCTCCCCTCTGGCGAAAAACCGCCGACACGAACTGGAGCGCGAAGAACACGGATTCGCCGCCGAGAAGCGCGAGGAAACAACCGAGAATGATCACCCGTTTAGCCAAAAGCTTCTCCAGACGTGGCTTGCGTACTATACGACGGCGATCCGGACCCCGCAACCGTTCAGCTCGGCGAACTCTCTTCCCGTACGAGCACCGGCCGGCCGAGGTGCTCCTCCTCGATCATCCGATGGATCCCGATGAGGATTCCTCCCAGCAGGGCGCAGAGAAACCCGTTGGAGGCTATCTGGAGATTGAAATCGACGACGGAGTGGAGCGCCAGGCTCATGAGGGCGACCGCGATCCCGATGCGCAGGATGTCGAGCGAGTGGCCGCGGCCCGTCAGGGCGGGCCACCAGTACCGCCGCGCGAACAGGGCTGCGCACGCGATCAGGATCAGGGTGCCGACGACACCGGTCTCCCACAGAAACTGCAGGTAGTCGTTGTGCGCCTTGTCCCAACGCGTCGACGCGCCCGGCGGAATGCGTGGCGCGAAGCCCTCCTCGAAAGCCCCCAGGCCGGCTCCGACCCACACGAACCCCGGCAGGTTCCTGACCACGGCTTCCCACACGATGAGGCGCGTCCTGAAGGACGCCTCGCTCGGCAGCTCGGAGGAAGAGCGGATCTTGTCGGAGATCACGTCCGCCCCGATCCAGCAGACGAGAATCACCACCACGGCCAGGAGGGCGCCGGCGGCCGACCAGGCGAGGACGCGGGAGGCGAATCGATGCCGGATGACCATGAACAGGATCAGACCGCTGATACCGGTCGACAGGATTCCGCCCCTCGATGTGGAAAACACCAGGCCCACGATCAGGATGATCGCCGCGAACATCGCGAGCCCCCCCTGGCCCCAATGCTCCAGGTGCGCCGCCGATCCGCGCCAGCCATCGGAGAAGGGCGCTGGAGATGACGGTGGAGAATGCCCTTCGGACCTCCGCAGGGCCACGAGGTAGAACGCGAGGCTGATGGCAACGGGGATCACCATCTCGACGTACCCCGCGAAATGATTGTGATTGACGAACGGGCCGAACGGCGACGACGGCGGCACCTTGCGAATCCAGTAGATCTTTCCGTTCCATGCCAGGTACTGGACCAGGCCCTCCACCGCGACCAGGAATCCCACGGTCGTCACGGTGATGATCAGAAAGACGGCCCGCTCTCTCCGGTCGACCCAGAACGCGACCAGAAAGAACAGTGCGACCAGGCTGGCCGCCAGACGCCATCGCTTCCAGGTCTCCCCTGGCCGCAGGCTGATGGGGCGGTCCACCGGAATGGTGGGGTTGAGCACCGGATCCGACTGAATCTCCTCGACCGGACCGATCCGCTGCGCGTCGCTCAGCGATGTGGCATCGATCGGGGTGTACATCCTGGCCGATTCCGGGGACAGGACTCGAAGCCAGGCCATCGGCATGGGGAGGGTCTGGGCCGCGCACAGACCCAGGAACAGGACAGCCGGAATTTCGATTCCGGTCAGGCCGCGGCGGGCTCGCGCCGGCGACGCACCCGTCCACATCCGCGAGAAAAGGTAGACGAGGGCCAGAGTGACGAGCCCCCATTCCATGATCGCCAGAGACCAGTCTTCGACGGTTCCAAAGGCGAGCGGAGTGAACGCGATCAATACAGCAAGACCCCACTTCACGATCCCGTCGCACGCCCGCTCCACCATCACCCCAACCTCCTCAAAGCCGTGATGACCGCTCCGCCGACAAACGCGCCACGACCTCCTTGACACGCTGCACGGAATCGCGGTGGCAGACGAGCATTGTATCGCCAGAGCGCACGGCCACGATGTCCCTGAGGCCGATCAGGACCGACAGTCCACCCGGGTTCCACGCCATGGAGCGCATGGAATCGATGCGCAGACACCGCCCGGCGGCCGTCGTGCCGAGGCGGAGCCCTTCAGGCAGATCGGCCACGGCCGCCCATGTCCCGACATCCGACCACCGGAAGGAGGCCGGGACCACGAGCACGGAACGGGATCGCTCGAGCACCGCCCGGTCAATCGGCACATCCGGCACCCTCATGAGAACCTTTCGCGGCACCCTCCATCGCGACCGGCGCGAACGCCTCGCCCACGCCTCGAGAGGCGCCAGGATCTCCGGGCTATGCCGGCGCAACGCGGCGAGGATCGAGCTCGCTTTCCAGACGAACATTCCACTGTTCCAGAGCACCCTGCGCGAGCGAAGCAGACGCGCGGCGGTACGGGCCGGTGGTTTTTCGAGGAAGCGCGTCACCCGGCGCACCCCCGACGCCCCGGGCAGGGCATCGAAGCGGATGTAGCCCATCCCGGTGTCGGGAGAGCGGGGGGGAATCCCTATCGTCAGGAGAGCCTGGCCCCGGCGCCGGACCGCATCCTCCGCGCGCTTCAGCGTGGCCGTGAACCCCGAAATCGGCTCGACCCAATGATCGGAGGGCAGAACCACCATGACGGCGTCGCCATGTCGCCGCACGATCCAAAGCGCCGCCAGGGCAATCGAGCCGGCGGTATTCCGTCCCACATCTTCGAGGATGAGGTGGTCCTGGCGGAGGCGAGGGGCCTGCCGGCGAATGATGGCGGCGTGCGTGGAGCCGGCCACCACGAGAACGTTGGATTGTCGAGCCAGACCGGTCGCACGCCGGTAGGTCCCTTGAAACAGGCTCGCGTCACCGAACATGGGCAGGAACTGCTTGGGCCGGGAGCGGCGGGCCAGGGGCCACAGGCGCGTTCCGGTCCCCCCTGCGAGCAGGACGGCCACCAGCGGCAGGCGCGTGTCAGTCAAAGAAGCGGTACCTGATGATGCACGCGATGGCCGTGAAGCCATCCTTCCAGGTGATCTTCTTGCCGGCTTCGTATCCGCGGCCATGATAGGAAATCGGCACTTCGTAGATCCGGCAACCGAGGCGCGCGACCTTCGCCGTGAATTCGGGCTCGAAGCCGAACCGGTTCGATCGGAAGACCATGCGCTGGAGCAGGCCGGCGCGAAAGATCTTGTAGCAGGTCTCCATGTCGGAAAGATTCAGGTTGGTGAACATGTTGGACAGGGTGGTCAGGAAGCGGTTGCCCACGTAGTGCCAGAAGAAGAGCACCCGGTGGTTCCCGCCGTTGAACCGGGAGCCGTACACGACATCGGCCTTGTTCTCGAGAATCGGCTTCAGGAGCCGGGGGAATTCCTCGGGGTCGTACTCGAGGTCCGCATCCTGGACCACGACGACGTCACCGGTGACCCTGGCGAATCCCGTCCGCAGGGCCGCCCCCTTTCCGCTGTTTTTTTCGTGGAGCACGACCACGATCTCCGGCCCCAGCCCGCCCCGCAGAATCTCCCTGGTGCCGTCCGTGGAGCCGTCGTCCACGACGATGATCTCTTTCTCCAGGGAGACCGCCTGCACCCGCCGGACCAGATCGCGAATCGTGGCGGCTTCGTTGTAGACCGGGATGACCACGGAGAGCTTCACTTCCGGAACCACTCGACGGTGCGACGCAGGCCCTCCTCCAGCCCCACCTCGGGGGTATAACCGAGGTGGCGGCGGGCCTCCTCGATGCTCGCGAGCGAATGCTTCACGTCACCCGGGCGCGGCGGCGCGTGGGTCGGGCGTACGGCGGACCCCGTGAGGCGACCGAGTATCTGCAGCAGGTCGAGGAGCGTGGCGCTCTCACCGCAGGCGACGTTGTAGGCGCGGCCGGCCGCGGACGACGGAGCGTGGCAGGCCCTCAGGTTCGCACGCACCGCGTTGTCGATGTAGGTGAAATCCCGCGATTGCAGTCCGTCGCCGTAGATGACCGGCGCGTGTCCCGAAATGGCGGCCTGCACGAAGTTCGGCACCACGGCGGCGTACTGGGACGTCGGATCCTGACGCGGCCCGAACACGTTGAAGTACCGCAGGGATACGGTCTCCACGCCGTACAGAGCGTGGAAAATCCGGCAGTAGTATTCCGCTGCCAGCTTGCTCACGGCGTACGGCGACAGGGGCGACGGGGTCATCGTCTCCACCTTGGGGAGCTCGGGCGTGTCGCCATAGGCGCTCGACGAGGACGCGTAGACGAAGCGCCGGACCCCCGCCTCGCGCGCCGCCAGCAGGAGGTTGAGAGTGCCCGTGGCGTTGACGCTGTGGCTGGCCATCGGGTCCTCGACGGAACGCTGCACGGAGGGAAGCGCCGCCTGGTGCAGCACGTGCGTCACACCGCTCATGGCGCGGCGAACGGTCGCGGCGTCGCGGATGTCCCCCTCGACGATCTGCGGAGGGCGCGCGCCGGGCCCGCAGGCCCTGAGCGCCGCGTCGAGGTTCTGCCGTCGGCCCGTGGACATGTCATCCAGCACGATCACGTTCTCGCCCCCTCGCAGGAGCGCCTCGACGATGTTGGAGCCGATGAAGCCGGCGCCTCCTGTCACGAGATACGTGAATGCCTGGCTGGTCATCGCCCCACGCTCGTGTAGCGGATTCCCAGAGCCTTCATCTGGACGGGCTCGTAGACGTTGCGGAGATCGACCACCACGGGGGACTTCAGGGCCTTCTTCATGCGATCCCAGTCCAGGCTGCGGAACTGGTTCCATTCCGTGGCGATCACCAGGGCATCGCAGCCTTTGGCCGCGTCGTAGGCGTCCTCGGCGTATTCGATCTCGGGAAGCGCCTGGCGGGCCTCCGGCATCGCCACCGGGTCGAACGCCCGGACGCGCGCCCCACGCTTCAGAAGGTCGCGGATGATACGGATGGCCGGCGAGTCCCGCGTATCGCTGGTGTTGGGCTTGAACGACAGCCCCAGGCACGCGATGACCCTGCCCTTCAATGTGCCGACCGCGGTCGCGATCTTCTCGACCATGCGCCCGACCTGATTCTCGTTCGCCTCGATGACCGCCTCGATGACGCGCGCCGGCACGTCGGCCTCCGCCGCCATCCGGGCCACCGCCAGAGTGTCCTTCGGGAAACAGGAGCCCCCGAAGCCCGGCCCGGGGTGCAGGAACTTCTTGCCGATCCGGTTGTCGAGCCCCATGCCGCGCACCACTTCGTGCACGTCCGCACCGACAGCCTCGCAGAGGTTGGCGATCTCGTTGATGAAGGAGATCTTGGTCGCCAGGAAGGCGTTGCTGGCGTACTTCACCATTTCGGCGCTGACCACATTGGTGATGACGAAGGGGGTCTCGATCAGATACAGGGGATGGTAGAGCTCCTTCAGGATGGCGATGGCCCGCTCGTCCTCCGCCCCGAGGACCACGCGGTTGGGACGCATGAAGTCCTCGATGGCGGCCCCTTCGCGCAGGAACTCCGGGTTGCTCACGACACTGAACGGCACGTGTCCGGCCTGGTTCTCCCCGATGAGCTTGCGGATCATCGCACCCGTCCCCATCGGGACCGTGCTCTTGGTCACGATCACCTTGTAGTCGTTGAGATGGCGCGCCACGCCGAGCGCCACCTCCTTCACGAAGCTCAAGTCGGCCTTGCCGCCCTCTCCGGGCGGCGTGCCCACGGCGATCAGGATGACCAGCGACTTCTCGATCGCCGTCTTCATGTCGGTCGAGAAGGACAGCCGGCCCTCGTTCATGTTGCGCCGGACCATCTCCTCCAGGCCCGGCTCGAAAAAAGGCACCTGACCCTTCTGCAGCAGCGCGATCTTGGCGCCGTCCTTGTCGACCGCCATGACGCTGACGCCGAACTCCGCGAAGCACGCGGCCGTGACCAGGCCCACGTAGCCCGTTCCCACCACGGCGATGTTCATGCGCGCACCCGCATGCCCCTGCACCACTCGACGAAGCGGCCGATCCCCTCCCCGATCGCGACTTCGCGCTCATAGCCCAGAAGGCGCCGCGCCTTGTCGACGTCGGCATAGGTGGCCACCACATCGCCCGGCTGGCCGGGCCCCTCCTCGATCAATGCCTTCTGCTCGAGGTTCGTTTCCAGGTGGGCAATCAGCTCGTCGAGGCGCGTCGTCTGTGAGCCGCCCAGGTTGATGATCTCGTAACCCTGCACGCGCTCGATGGCGCGCAGGAGGCCGTTGATGATGTCGGTGATGTAGGTGTAGTCGCGCCGGGTCGAGCCGTCGCCGAAGCGGGGCACCGGGAGACCCCGATCGATGAGCCGCGCGAACTTGTGGATCGCCATTTCCGGGCGCTGGCGCGGGCCATACACGGTGAAGAACCGGAGGGCAAAGACATTCAGCCGGTACAGCTCGTGATAGGTCGCGCACAGGAGCTCCCCCGCCCGCTTGGTCGCGGCATAGGGAGAGATCGGCCGATCCACGTCGTCCTTCTCGGAGAACGGCAGCTTGCTGTTGTTGCCGTACACCGACGACGAGGAACCGAAGATGAACTTGGCGATCCCGTGCTTGCGGCAGGCTTCGAGCAGGATGGCCGTCCCGGTCACGTTGACATCCGAGTAGAGGACCGGGTGCTGGATCGACGGACGAACTCCGGCCCGCGCCGCCAGGTGGACGACGATGCCGATCGGCCGGGTCGTGAAGACCTTCTCGACCAGGGCCTCGTCCCGGATGTCTCCCTCGACCAGGGCGAAGCCGGGGCGTCCCTTCAGCGATTCGAGGTTGCGCTCCTTGATCTCCCGCGGGTAGAACTCGTCGAAGCTGTCCAGGACGACGACGTCGAGGCCCTGCCTGAGGAGGGCCTCGACCAGGTGGGAACCGATGAAACCCGCCCCTCCTGTAACCAGGATGCTCGCCACGGCGCTCAGAGCCTCCTGATTTTCTCGCGCCCCGCCGTGACGTCCCGCGTGGCGTTGCGCGTGTCCAGCACACTCCGGGAGTGGGCCACGATGAACGCATAATCGTACGACGAGTGATTCGTCACGATGATCACGAGCCCCGCCGCTTCCAGCTCGTCGCGGTCGAGCGGCACCGAGCGGTACTTCTGCCCGCCGTCGATGCTGATCTCGTCGGCGTACGGATCGTTGTACCGGATGTCGGCTCCCCGGTCCGCCAGAAGCTTGATGACGTCCAGGGCCGGCGACTCCCGCACGTCTCCCACGTCCTTCTTGTAGGCCACGCCCAGGATCAGGATGCGCGCCCCGCGCACGCTCTTCTGCTGACTGTTGAGCACGTCCACGACCTTGCTGACGACGTAATGCGGCATCTGAGTGTTCACCTCGGACGCCAGCTCGATGAACCGGGCGGTGTAGTTCAGCGACTTCAGCTTCCAGGACAGGTAATGCGGGTCGATCGGAATGCAGTGGCCCCCCAGGCCCGGCCCCGGGTAGAACGGCATGAACCCGAAGGGCTTGGTCGCCGCCGCGTCGATGATCTCCCAGACGTCGAGGCCGAGCCGGTCGCACATCAACGCCATCTCGTTCACCAGCCCGATGTTGACGCTGCGAAACGTGTTCTCGAGCAGTTTCACCATCTCGGCCGCCCGCGTGCTCGAGACCTGAATGACGCGCTCGATCGCCGTCTCGTAGAGCGCGCCGGCGACGCGGCCGCAGGCCGGCGTGACCCCGCCCAGGATCTTCGGAGTATTGTGCGTGGCGAATCCCGCATTGCCCGGATCGACACGCTCGGGAGAGAACGCGAGGAAGAAATCCCTCCCGGCCCTGAGGCCGGTGGCCTCCAGTTTCGGCTGGATCACTTCCTCGGTCGTCCCCGGGTAGGTCGTGCTCTCCAGGACCACGAGCATGCCTCGATGAACGTACCGCGCGATCTCGTCCACCGCCGACACGATGTACGAGATGTCCGGATCCCTGGTCTTCCGCAACGGCGTGGGAACGCAGATGATGACGGCATCGCAACGCGCCAGGACCGAGAAGTCGTCCGTGGGGAGGATCGCCTCGCTCTCGATCAGGGGCTGGAGCCGCTCGTCCGGCACGTCCTGGACGTGCGAGCGGCCGCTCTTCAGCCGCCCAATCTTCGCGCCGTCGACGTCGATGCCCTGCACGGTGAACCCGGCCCGGGCGAACTCGCAGGCAAGCGGCAGGCCCACGTACCCCAGGCCGAGGACGGCCACCCGGGCAGAGCGCGCCCGGATCCTGTCCATGAGACCCGCGGCGGTCCCGGACTTGGCATCCGGCGCTTCCTCCGCGGCGGCGACTGCCGCGCTGGAGTCAGGGCTGGGGTGTGGCCTTGGGCCCGGGCGCTCCGGGTGCCGGCTGGCCCTGGGTCCCTTTTTGGTCGGCATCATCTTCCTCTTCTCCGCTCTGCTCTCCAGAGTCTTTCGCTCCCTTCTTCCCGTAGTGCCGGATCATCCCCTTCCCCACCCGGCTTTTCTGGATGCCGGCCACCACGTCCTTGAGCCCCAGGTACACCTCGGGATCGTTGATGATTCCCCCGAGGGTCCCCTTGCCGCTGTCCACCTTGCGCAGGATCGAGTCGGCGTGCCCTGCCGCCCCGTCAATCTTTTTCAACAGGCCGTCGGCATACGCCTCGTCGTGCATCATTCGGCCGAGGACGCCGCGACCCTGATTGATCCCCTCGGCAGCCTTGCGCAGCGCAACTGCGCTCGCGCTCAGGTCCCTGACTATCCGAACGCCCTCCCCCTGGGGATCGCTGAGCTGGGCGACGAGCCCCTGGTCGGAATCCAGCTTTTGCATGACCGAGCGCAGGTGGGTCAACGTGACGTCGATATTGTCCATCTCCTTGCGGGCCAGGGCTTCGTCGGTGAGCAGCGCTCCGGCCAGTCCCTTCCCCTTCTCGACCCCTTCGAGCGTGCGCCTCAGGGAGGACAGGCTGCCTTCCAGGTTGGTCACCCCCTGGCGGCCGAACTCCGGGTTATGGATCATCTCCTGCACGATCCCGCCCCCACGGTTGATGGCCACCAGCAGGTCGCGCAGCGAAGCCGTGATCTCCTTCACGTCGTCTGCGATCCCCTGACTCTGGAGAATGGTCTCCTCCCAGACCGAGACGCCGGCCTCGATATAGCCGTTTGCAGCGAGGGCGGGCCTGTCGGGATCGCCCGGGGTCAGCTCGATGTACTTGTCCTGGGACAGGTAGGTCAGCGACTTCAAGAGCGCCTGCGTCCCGGAACGGATGCGGTTGGCGTAGGCCCGGTCCACGGAGAACTCGACCTTGATTTTGGACTCACGCAGGTCCTCCGGGAACTCGATGTCCGTCACGGTCCCGATCTGGACACCCACGAGCCGCACCGGCGAGCCCTCGGCAAGCCCGCTGGTATTGTCGAACTGGGTCCAGTACTTCGCCTTGCGGGAAAACAGGCGCTGCTCCTTGCTGATCGCCATGACTCCCAGGGCGAACAGGATCAGCCCGATGGACACGAAGGCCCCCACGCTGACTTCCTTGGTGGCCCTAGACACCCGCACCGGACACCTCCCTGCCGCCGCTCAGAAAATGTCGCAGGAGCGGCTCCCGGGAAACCTTCGCCTCATCCACGGTCCCCACGAAGTTCATCTTCCCCTCGTACAGGTAGGCGATCCGATCGCCCACCAGGAACGCGCTCGCGATGTCGTGCGTCACGACGACGGAGGTGACCCGGATGCGTCTCTGCAAGTCCCGAATGAGCTCGTTGATCGTGTTCGCCGTCACCGGATCGAGGCCGGTGGTCGGCTCGTCGTACAGGATGCAGCGCGGATCCATGGCGATCGAGCGGGCCAGGGCCACTCTCTTCTTCATGCCGCCCGACAGCTCCGCCGGCATCAGGGCCTCGACGCCTTCCAGCCCGACGAGGGCGAGCTTCGCGCGCACGTTCTCGAGGATCCGTTCTTCGTCGAGATCGGTGTGCTCCCGCAGGCCGTAGGCGACATTCTCGAGCACGTTCATCGAGTCGAACAGCGCACCCCCCTGAAACAGCATGGCCACCTTCTGGCGAACCGGGATCAGATCCTCCTCATCGTAATCGACGATGTCCTCCCCGTCGACGAAAATGTGTCCCCGATCCGGCCGGTGCAACCCGATGATGTGCCTGATCAGGACCGACTTGCCGCTGCCGCTCCCTCCCAGCACCACCATCGTTTCGCCGCTCAGGATGTCGAGGCTGATCCCGCTCAGGACCTTCTTGTCGCCGAACGACTTGTGCACGTCCTCGAACCTGACGAAGCTGTTCCCCATGGCCGCCGTCAAAATGCCAGGAAGAACTTCGTCAGGAAGAAGTCCGACACCAGGACCGACAGCGAGGCCACCACGACGGTCTGGGTGGTGGCGCGCCCCACGCCGTCGGCGCCACCTTCGGCGGTCAGGCCGCTGTGGCAGGCGATGAGGGAGATGAACAGAGCGAAGAAGATGGACTTGCCGACGCCGCTGAGAACGTCCTGCACGCTGAGTGCCTGCACCACGTGCTGGAGGTAAAAGGCTCCCGGCTGGCTCAGGGTCGTGGTCGCCATGGTCCACCCCCCCATGATCCCGACGAAATCGGCGAATATCGTGAGAACGGGCAGCATGATCACGATCGCCAGCACCTTCGGCACCACCAGCTTGCGCACCGGGTTCGCCGCCATGGCCCGGATGGCATCGATCTGCTCGGTCACCTTCATGCTGCCGATTTCCGCGGTGATTCCGGCTCCCACGCGCCCTCCCACCATGAGAGCCGTCAGGACCGGCCCCAGCTCGCGGACCAGCGACAGCGCCACGATGTCCCCCACGAACAGCTTGGCGCCATAGGCCGCCAGCGAGTACGAGGTCTGCAGGGCCAGCACCATGCCGGTGAACAGCGCGGTGACGGTGGCGATGGCCAGGGAGCGCACCCCCAGGTGGTGCATCTGGTCGAGGATGACCGGCCACTCCGGCCTCCTGCGGACCGTTTCCCTGACGGTCTGCGTGAAGAGGAGCGAGATGCCGCCCACGTGGCTCAGGGCCGCGTCAAAGACCCCGTTCATCCGCGTGACCCCCGCTCTGGTGAGGCGATCTCCTGGAACCGCCGAAGCGCGCTAAGTCCCGGAGATTCTAATGAGTAGACCATTGACAGTCAAGAAAACGCAGCCCTATACTCGACATCCGCCGTCCGGAAGAGCGGAGCCCCACTTTGCCCGCAATCCAGGCCCTCCTGATCGTCCTGTACACGCTGGTCATCGGAACGCTGGCGATGGCGGCCTGCCTGATCCTGCCGAGAACCGGGGCGTTCACGGGGCTGGCGCGCCTCTGGTCATGGCTCATCCTGAAGACCCTCGGGGTCCGCTACACCGCCGCCTATCATCCCCGGGTGGATCCATCCCGCCCGAGCGTCTACGTCGCCAACCACCAGAGTCAGCTCGACATCCCGGTTCTCATGCTGGCGATGCCGGTCGATTTCCGCGTCGTGACCAAGCGCGAGCTCCTGTTCGTGCCCGTATTCGGCTGGGCGCTCTGGATGGCCGGTTTCATCTTCATCGATCGTGGCGATCGGGAGCGGGCCATTCGAAGCCTGGAGCGGGCGGCACGCAAGGTCCGGCGCGGCACTTCGATCGTCGTATTCGCCGAGGGGACCCGAAGCCCGGACGGCCGGCTGCTCCCCTTCAAGAAGGGGGGCTTCATCCTGGCACTGCAGGCCGGCGTTCCGATCGTGCCGGTCGTCATCCGCCGCGGCCACGATCTCCTGCCGAAGGGAAGTCTCCGGCCGCGGCGCGGCACCATGGAAATCGGATTCGGCGAGCCGATCGAGACGTCCACCTACCGATGGGAAACGAAGGACCTGCTGATCGAGGCGGTCCGCGAGCGGATCGCCGCCGCGCTCGCCACGGAGAATCTTCTCAAAAGTACTTGAGCAGGCCGATCTGGAACTCGGTTCCGCCCTTCAGGGGCTCGAAATCCGACTGCAGGGCCACCCCGATGTCGAACTGCAGGAGTGTTTCCCAGGGGCCCATGGTGTTGCCGGAAATACCGATCCCCGTGAACGAATGGTAGTCCTCGGAGGTCAGGGCGTCGCGCACGTAGGCGCGATCGAGCGAAGCGTCGAAGCGGATGACATCGGCGATGTTGAAGGCGTACTGCGCCCTGACAATCCCGCCGCGATCGTAGCGCACCCCGGAGCCCGAGAACCCCCGCAGGCGATTGCCGAAGAAGGAAAACTGGAACTCGCTGAAGCGGTCGAGGCGGGATCCCGTCTGCCAGACGGCCTCGAACCGGACCTTCTGAAACAGCGGCAGAAAGAACTGCTTGGCGACGCCGAGCTCGTAGGAGTCGTAGGTCTTCTGGTCCGGATCGAAATCGCTCTCGCAGGAGCCTGGAGATGGACAGGGCAGCGTGGTCTGGTCGCCCCACTTCTCCCAGCGGCTGCGATAGCTCCTCTGCCCCGATGCCGACACGGTCCAGGCGGCCCGGTTGAACTCCCACGCGATTCCCGGGGACTGGATGAAGGTGTCGGACGGCACGATGAAGGTGTCGGTGTCCTTGTCGCGGCTGTAGTTCGCGTAATCGAGCGCGTAGGTCGCCTTCAGGCGCATGAAGTTCCCGAGGGAAGCGCCCAGAGCCCCGGAGAGGCTCTGAAAGCGCGTGTCGACCCCGCTCTCGGGGACCTCCTCCCCGCGCACGAACAGCTGATCGGTCACGTTCACCGCCAGGCTGACCAGCTGCGCCGTCGCGTCCAGCTTTTTCCCGAACAGGTGGGGGTCGGACAGCGACACGAGGTTGATCACCCCCCCGAGGAGCGCGGTGGTCTGCAGGCCGCGTCCGCCGGTGTCGAAGTTGAAATACCCCGCACCCAGCAGCGGCACGACGGGATAGTCCAGCCCCGGCTGGCGGAACAGGCCGGCGAGCCCGAGAAGGGCCGACTTCCGGGTGCCTTCCTTGACCACCCGTTCGCCGCTCTCCGTCCGCTCGAGGAAGCGCAACCCCTTGTCCGTGTCCCGCAGCATCGGACGGTCGGAGCGATAGGCCTCCTCCCGGGCCGGCGCGAATCCGGGATCGTTGATCCTCAGGTTCTTGAAGTCGATCTCGCGCAGCAGGACGATGTTCTGCCCCGCCGCCGAGATGATCTGCTGGCCTTCGACGCGCGTCAGGATCCAATACGTGCCGCCGTCGGGGCCGGCCATGGGGGTGTAGTAGTCCGTCTCCTGGTTCGAGGTCACCGGCGGCGACAGGTTGGTCTGCACCGTGGACGTCTTCACGGGAGCGAAGGTCCGGGTTTCGATCCAGGCGCGGCCCTGGTAGAGCGCCTTGGAGCGGTCGATCGGCTTGAAGTCCAGGACGTAGCAGTCGAATTCTCCCACGCGGTCGCGGCCGACGTACTCGTAGGCGTAGTCCTTGTTGAGATTGATGTCGAGCGGCAGGGTGAACACTTTCTCCGGCTGCGGGATCGGCAGCTCGGGCAGTTTCTTGCCGCGCCACAACACTCCGTTGTAGTAGAAGGCGCGCTGCTGCCACTCCGCCCCGGTCGTCGCGTCCCAGAAGAAGGCGTTGTCGAAGCTGATGTCGATCGTGTTGCTGCCGGCGATCTTCCCATGGTAGGAGAGCAGGGCGTCACCGCGGTAGTCCTTCAGGCGGTACTTCTGGTCGGACATGAACGTCTGGTGCGCGGCCATGACCTCTTCGGCGGTGATGAGCCCTGTTTCCTTGATCTCCAGTTGCTCCTTCTCCGCCTCGAATCCCTGGATCGCGACACGCGCATACTGCACGACCAGGGGCCTCGCGAGGACGGCCACCGGCACCACGGTCGAGTTGGACTTGAAGTCCGGCTTGACGTCTCGCACGGGTCCCGCCGCACCTCCCACGATGTCGTAGACGACGACGCCACGCACGGCCGCGGTGCCGAGGACCAGCCTTGCCCGGGCGTCGGCAGGAGCCTCGGCCGCGTAGAAGCCGACGAGCCCCTGGAAGGCGTCCGAATCGAAGAAGGTGTATGCGGTCACTCCCTCCCGGCTGCGCCCGTCCGCCGGATCGAAGTTCAGAATCTTCGCAGCCCCCCCCGCGCGACCGTAGGTCGGCAGGAACAG
>Ga0134127_10002271_pt1 | contig 13956 bp, 12 predicted proteins | sample KB31753_FD_96459 | JGI IMG/M metagenome (GOLD analysis project Ga0134127, IMG submission 96459) | Terrestrial soil microbial communities with excess Nitrogen fertilizer from Kellogg Biological Station, Michigan, USA - KB3-175-3 | ecosystem: Environmental > Terrestrial > Soil > Unclassified ...
CTGGAACGCCGACGGCACCCGCTACGCGCATCTGGGATCTGGCCGCGGCGCGCGAGCGAGCGGCGGCGCTCTCGGACAACGTCGATGCGATCAGCGACTTCGACGAGGCCCTCGATCGCGCCGACTCGCTCGGAGCAACCGTGCTCGTGACGGGCTCGTTCCACACCGTGGGCGTCGCGATGCTGCGCTTGCAGGTGTCTCCAATGCCGGGGTAGCTTTCACCGATGGCCCAAGGCGCCCTCCCCGGCTTTCGCGACTTCTTTCCCGAGCAGTTCGCCGAGCGCGCCTATATCACAAAAGTATGGCGCGACGTCGCCCGGCGGTTCGCCTTCGTCGAGTACGACGGGCCGCCATTGGAGCCGCTCGATCTGTACACGAAAAAGAGCGGCGACGAGATCGTTGGCCAGCTCTACAACTTCACCGACAAGGGCGGTCGCGAGGTCTCGCTGCGTCCGGAGATGACGCCCACGCTCGCGCGCATGGCGGCGTCCAGGGCGAATGCGCTGCGCAAGCCCGTGCGCTGGTTCTCCATGCCGCAGCTCTTCCGCTACGAGCGGCAGCAGCGCGGGCGCCTTCGCGAGCACTTCCAGCTCAACGTCGACATCATCGGCGAACCGTCGGTGAGCGCCGACGCGGAGCTGCTGGCCGTCGCCATCGAGATCATGCGCGAGCTGGGACTCGGCCCGACGGACGTCCGTGCGCGGGTTTCCGATCGCCGGCTGCTCCACGCGCTGCTCGGCGCCCTGGGTGCGGCCGACGATCAGCTTCCGGCGATCTTTGGCGTGATCGACAAGATCGAGCGGCAGCCGCGCGAGATCTCTGTCGAGAAACTCCGGGCGGCCGGACTCGACGCCAACGCCGTGGATGAAGTGCTTTCGCTGATGGCGCTCAGCGGCGACGATCCGCTTGGAGCGCTCGAGAGCAAGTACGGATCGCACGCGGCGGTGGCCGAGCGTCTCGCCGAGCTCCGTACTTATTTCGAGACGCTCGGGGCACTCGGCGTGGCCGAGTGGGCCACGCTCGACCTGCGCATCGTGCGCGGGCTCGCGTACTACACGGGCATCGTCTTCGAGCTGTTCGATGCGCAGGGCGAGTTGCGGGCAATCTGCGGCGGAGGCCGGTACGACACGCTCCTCGCGAACCTCGGCGGGGTCGATCTCCCGGCGCTCGGATTCGGCATGGGCGACGTCGTGATCACGGAGCTGCTGCGGGAGCGCGGCATGCTGGCCGATCGCGTCACCGTCGCCCAGCCTGACTTCTGGATCGCCGCTCCGGACGCTGCCGCTGGGGAGCCGCTGGCTGGCCGCGCTGGTCACTTCTCCGTCGTTGCGGTCGCTACGGCCCTCCGCCGCGCCGGGGCGTCGGTCGAGTACGCCCTGCGCGACCAGAGCCTGACCAAGCAGAAGAAGGCGTCGCGGGCGGCCGGGGCAACGTATTTTGTAAGTCTGGCTCCCGATTTCCCCACGAGCCGCGTGCTCCAGATCGAGCCGTTCGCCGAGACGGCCATGCCGACGCTGGCGCAGCTCGTGGGTGAGCCGCCGGTGACGGTGGATCGGCTCGTGGCGACGCTGCGGGAGAGCCCGCAGGTGTTGTCGAGTAATCTCTGACGTTCTCGCGACGCGCTGTCGCGTTGTTCCGCACCCCTTGACCATCCATGGCTGACGACAAGAAGCTCACCACCCGCGCCGCTGATTTCAGCGCCTGGTACAACGAGGTAGTGCTCCGCGCCGAGCTCGCGGACTACTCGCCCGTGCGCGGCTGCATGGTGATCCGGCCGAACGGATACGGAATCTGGGAACGGATGCAGCGTGCGCTGGACGACATGTTCAAGGCGACGGGGCACGTCAACGCGTACTTCCCGCTGTTCATCCCCGAGAGTTTCCTGCACAAGGAAGCCCAGCACGTAGAAGGCTTCGCGCCCGAGACGGCGGTCGTCACGCACGGCGGCGGCAAGAAGCTCGAGGAGCCGCTCATCGTACGGCCCACGTCGGAGACGATCATCTATTCGATGTTCGCCAAGTGGGTACAGAGCTACCGCGACCTGCCGCTGCTCATGAACCAGTGGGCGAACGTGGTGCGCTGGGAGATGCGCACACGTCTCTTTCTGCGCACGCTCGAATTTCTCTGGCAGGAAGGCCACACGGCGCACGCGACGCACGACGAGGCGGAAGAGGAGGCTCGCCGGATGCTCGGCGTGTACCGCGATTTCATGGAAGGCTGGATGGCCATGCCCGTCATCACGGGCCAGAAGACCGATTCGGAGCGGTTCGCGGGCGCGCTGCGCACGTACTCGTGCGAGGCGATGATGCAGGACAACAAGGCGCTCCAGGCGGGCACGTCGCACAACCTCGGCCAGAACTTCGCCAGGGCGTTCGAGCTCACCTTTCAGGCGGAGCACGGCGGCCAGGAGTACGCCTGGAACACGAGCTGGGGCGTGTCGACGCGACTCGTGGGCGGACTCGTGATGACACACGGCGACGACACGGGTCTGCGCACTCCGCCGTTGCTGGCGCCTATCGAGCTGGTGATCGTCCCGATCTATCGCAGCGACGAGGAACGCGCGACGGTGCTGGAGGCGTGCGATCGGATCATCGGATCGCTCAACGAGTGGGAGCGTCGCGATCCGGGCCGTTTGCGCGTGCATCTCGACTCGCGCGACGGGATCAAGCCGGGCGCCAAGTACTACGAGTGGGAGTTGCGCGGCGTGCCGTTGCGCATGGAGATCGGCCCCCGCGACCTGGCGCAGAACCAGGCGGTGCTCGTCCGGCGCGACACGCGCGAGAAGCGGCCCGTGTCGCTCTCGACGCTCGGCGAGGACGTCGCCGATCTGCTCGCGCGCATCCAGGAAGACATGCTGATCACGGCGCGCGAGCGCCGCGAGCAGAACAGCATTCGCGGCCACATCGACTATGACCGCTTCCGTCAGATCATGGACGGTGACGGCGGCTTCGTCTACGCCGGCTGGTGCGGCGGCGCCGAATGCGAGAATCAGATCAAGGAAGACACGAAGGCCACAATCCGCGTGCTGCCCGACGAAGAATTCCGATCGGCCGAAGCGCCGACAGCCTGCCTCAAGTGCGGGCGGCCGGCGATCGCCGAAGCGGTATGGGCCAAGGCATACTGACTCCGGGCTTCCATCGGGTCAGCGCGGCGGCGACGGACCGCGCGGCGGGGACTAGCGCGTCGCCCGGCGCGGCCGCCGGCACGCTGTACTGCGAGTCGGTGCCGCTCGACAGGATCGCGGACGACGTCGGCACGCCGTGCTACGTGTACAGCGCGGGCACCGTGCGCGAGCGCTACACGCAGCTCGACGCCATGCTGGCCGGCGTGCCGCACCGGATCCACTACACGCTCAAAGCCAACTCGAACGCCGGTCTGCTCCGCGTGCTTCGAGAGGCAGGCGCGGGCGTGGACGTCGTGTCCGGGGGCGAGCTGGCACGTGCACTTCGCGCCGGATTCCCCGCCAGGGACGTGATCTTCGGCGGCGTCGGCAAAACCGACGAGGAGCTCGCGGACGCGCTCCGCGCGGGGGTCCTGCTCGTGAACGTCGAGAGCGAGAGCGAGGTTCGCGCGCTGGACCGGATTGCCGGACAGATGGGCAAGGGGACGCGCGCTCCGGTCTCTATTCGTGTCAATCCGGAAATCACGGTCGAGGCGGCGCACGCCTACATCAAGACGGGTGAGCGCGGGCACAAGTTCGGCGTTCCGTTCGACGAAGTGCTGCACGTGGCGCGGATCGCCGCCGCGCTGCCCAACGTCGATCTGCTCGGCCTCGACATGCACCTGGGCTCACAGCTCTCGCGCATCGATCCGTATCGTGAAGGCGCGACCCGCCTCGCCGGTCTGCATGCGACGCTCGTCCGCGAGGGAATCGACACGCTGCGCTACCTGGACGTCGGCGGTGGCCTTGGCGTTCGCTACGACAGCGAGGAGCCGCCGGATCTCGGGCGTTTTGCGGCGCTCGTGCTGCCGATCGTGCGCGAGACAGGCCTGCAACTGATCATGGAGCCGGGCCGTTTCGTGGTCGGCAACGCGGCCGCGCTGGTGACGCGGGTGCTCTATCGCAAGCGCAGCGGCGGCAAGACCTATCTGGTATGCGACGCTGGGATGACCGAGCTGCTCCGGCCCTCGCATTACGGCGCCTTTCACCGCGTCGTGCCCGTCGTGTCCGACGGAACGGCGGGCGAGTCGATCGTGGCCGACGTGGTGGGACCTGTGTGTGAGAGTGGCGATTTCCTGGCGCTCGACCGCGCGATCGAAGCTGTGGATCCGGGGGACCTCCTCGCGGTTTGCGACGTGGGCGCCTACGGTTATGCGATGGCGTCCAACTACAACAGCCGCCTGCGTCCGCCCGAAGTGCTCGTGGACGGCACGGCGTACGCGGTCGTCACGCGCCGAGAGACGCTGAACGACCTGGTGCAGCGGGAAGTGAACGAACCTGACTGGAGGCATTGATGCGCGTGGGGCTGATGGCCGATACGCATGACCGAGTGCCCGCGGTGGCGGAGTTCGTTCGGCAGATGGCGGCGGCGGGAGTCGGGATGGTCCTGCACGCGGGAGATTTTTGCTCGCCCTTTTGCCTGCGCCCGTTCGAGGAATCGCAGATGACGCTCGCTGGCGTGTTCGGACGCAACGACGGCGACCGTGAGGGACTGCTCTCGCGCGCGCAGGCGGGCTACGGCGCGGAGCTCTTCGAGTCGCCGCACAGCTTCGAGATGGGCGGACGGCGCATGCTGCTCATCCACGACATAGGCGACGTGGCACAGCGGTCGATCGAGCAGCACGAGATCGTGATCCACGGCAGCACGCACACGCAGGAGATGAAGACGCGCGGTGACACGCTGATCGTGAATCCCGGCGAAGCGTGCGGTTGGCTTCACGGCACTCCATCGGCGGCCATTCTCGACCTCGACGCGCGAACCGTGGAGTTCCTGAGCCTGAGTGGGGCACCTTGGCAGGCGTGACCACTGGCTCGGCCGCCGGCACGGAAGGCTCGCGCATCCTGATCCTCGATTACGGCTCGCAGTTCACGCAGCTCATTGCGCGCCGGGTGCGCGAGGCGCGCGTCTATTCCGAGATCCATCCACCGACGCGGAGTCTGGAGTGGATTCGGGAGTGGCGACCGACGGGGATCATTCTGAGCGGCGGCCCGAATTCGGTGCATGAAGAAGGCGCTCCGCTCGCCGAACCGGAGCTGCTGGACGTGGCGCCGATCCTCGGCGTGTGCTACGGCATGCAGCTCGTGGCGCATCTGGCCGGCGCGCCAGTGCGGCCGGGCAAGCGCGAGTATGGGCGCGCGACGCTGAGCGTCGTCGAGCCCTCCGGCTTGTTCGCCGGCTTTGTCGGCGGCGAAGCGACGGAAGTCTGGATGAGTCACGGCGACCAGGTCGAGCAGCTGCCGGACGGCTTCGTCCTCACGGGTTCGAGCGGCTCAGTGCCTGTCGCGGCCATGCGGCATCGTGACCGTCCGATTCACTGCGTCCAATTCCATCCCGAGGTCGCGCACACGGCGCGCGGCAGCGAGATCATCTCGAATTTTCTCTTTGACGTGTGCGCGGCGACGCCGTCATGGACGCCGGGGGCGTTCGTGGAGAACGAGGTCGCGCGCATTCGCGCGCTTGTGGGGTCCGAGCGGGTCATCTGCGGATTGTCGGGCGGAGTCGATTCGTCCGTCGCCGCGGCGCTGGTGCACCGTGCCATCGGCGACCAACTAACCTGCGTGTTCGTCGACACGGGGCTGCTGCGGCAGCACGAGCGTGAGCAGGTCGAACAGACGTTCCGCGCGCACATGGGCGTGAAGCTCGTGACAGTCGACGCATCGGAGCGCTTTCTATCGGCGCTCGCGGGCGTCGAGGAGCCGGAGAAGAAGCGGACCATCATCGGCCACACGTTCATCGACGTCTTCGAGGAAGCCACGAGCGGAGCGGGCAAGGACGCTCGCTTCCTGGTGCAGGGAACGCTCTATCCGGACGTGATCGAATCGTTCTCGCCGCGCGGCGGACCGTCGGTGACGATCAAGACGCACCACAACGTGGGCGGCCTCAAGCCAGGCATGAAGTTCACGCTCATCGAGCCGCTGCGTGAGCTGTTCAAGGACGAGGTTCGGAACGTGGGCCGCGAGCTCGGTCTGCCGGAGGAGATGGTCGCGCGGCATCCGTTCCCCGGGCCAGGTTTGGCGATCCGTGTGCTGGGCGCCGTGGACGAGTCGCGGCTCGCGGTCCTGCGGAAGGCAGACGCGATCTACCTCGAGGAGATTCGCGCGGCTGGATTGTACGACCAGATCTGGCAGGCCTTCGCCGTGCTGCTCCCCGTGCACAGCGTGGGCGTGATGGGCGACTTCCGCACCTACGAAAACGTGCTGGCGCTGCGCGCCGTGACGAGCACCGACGGAATGACGGCGGACTGGTACCCCTTCCCATATGATGCGCTCGGCCGCATATCCAGCCGCATCATCAACGAAGTGCGCGGCGTGAACCGGGTCGCGTACGACGTGAGCTCAAAGCCACCCGCCACGATCGAGTGGGAGTAGGCGGCATCGACTGAGAGGGGAGGGGCACATGATCGTCGGCACCCGCGAACGAGAATGGCATCTTGATCCGAGTGTCGCGACGGCGACAGGCGCCGTTCCCGACGGCAGATCATCGTGGGGGATCGCCTGCCTGAACTGCGGCGCACCGCTCGGCGGCGACTACTGTGCCGCCTGCGGGCAGCGCGCGCTACCACCCGATCCGACGATACGGGAGCTTGCGGGCGACGCGTTCTCTGAATTTTCCGGATGGGACGGAAAGTTCGTGCGCACGCTCAAACTGCTCGTGATGCGCCCGGGCGAGCTCACGCACAAGTTCCTGATCGGGCAGCGCATCCGATTCATATCGCCGCTGCGACTCTACCTGACGTGCAGCTTCGTGTTCTTCGCGCTCACAGCGGCGTCCCCCAAACCGGCCATCGTGGTTCAGGGCGGAGGCATCACGCTGTCCCGCGGAGTCAGCGTCGGAGTGACGGACGCGCCGTCCGCGGAATCGGGGCTGAGTCCGAGAATGGCGGCGGTGCTGAAGGCGCTCGAAGTCGGCTTGAACAATCTCGATCCCGCCACGCGCGCCGTGGCCGAAAAGCAGCTCCACAGAGCGCCCGCGTTTCTCCGTCCGATCTTCCTGGCCATCGCCATCGACAGGAAGGCATTCCAGGCGCGCGTGGCCGAGGCGATGCCCCGCGCGTTCTTCGTCCTGATTCCGGGGCTCGCCTTCACACTGGCATTGTTTTACAGGCGGCGGCACTACCCGGAGCACATCTACTTCGCCATGCATTTCCAGTCGTTCGTATTTCTGGCGCTGGCGCTGAATCCTCTCGCGGAGTTCACCGGGGTCGGCCCGCTGATCGCGATCGTGCGCCTGCTCACGACTGTCGGTGTGATCGGCTACGAGGTCGTGGCGCTACGGCGCGTGTACGGCGGCTCGACAGGGCAGACCATCGCGAAGATGGTCGGCATGGCCGCGATCTCCGGCGTCATATGGATGACGATGGTGATCGGCGTCGTCTACTGGTCGTCACGCGCCTACATCGGCGCGTGATGCACGCTTAGACGCCCTTTTCCTCGAGCAGCGCGAGAAACTGCTTCGGATCCGTCAGCGACAGCAGCCGCTGCGGCACGTCGGCTTCCTTGCTGAACTGCGCGATCTTGCCGAGCACCGGCAGATACTGATTCGAGACTTCCAACGGCGGCGCGACGATCAGGAAGAAGAAGTGCACGGGCTTCTCGTCGATCGCCTTGAAGTCCACGCCTTCGCGCTTTCGCCCGAACGCGACGCGCAGCTTGTTCACCACGAGCGACCGGCAGTGGGGAATCGCGATGCCGCGGCCGATGCCCGTCGAGCCGAGATTCTCCCGGCGCTTGAGCATCTTGAAGAGCATGCCCTCGGACTTCTCGTCGAGCTTGAGCAGTCCGATCAGCTCGCGCAGCACGTCGTCCTTGGTCGTGCCCGCGATCTCGAGCTTGATGGCGTCTTCGCTGAAGAACTCCCGCAATTCCATGCCGTACGTCCGCGTGAGAGGCGTTGTGAATCCTGAGCTTCGCTCCCGAACCTGCGAAGTTAGACATGCCTTTAATGTGTGTCAAATGCTGATGTTGCTTGCACTTCCGACGTCACTTAACTTGAACGCATGAAACGCTTTCCGTTCCCGCTGACTTCCACGGTGCCACTGTACCTGGCGCCGATGGCCGGCGTGTCGGAATCCCCCTTCCGGCGCATCTGCCGCCGCTTTGGCGCGGACGTGGTCGTCACGGAGTTCCTGTCCGCCGAGGGCATCCGGCGGGAGAACGAGGCGACCATCTCCAAGCTGCGCTTCGGCCCGGACGAGCGGCCGATCGGCGTGCAGATCTTTGGCGCCGATCCAGTCGGAATGGCCGAGGCGGCCGCGTTCGTCACGGACGTGTTCCAGCCCGAATTCATCGACATCAACTTTTGCTGCCCGGTCAAGAAGGTCGTCAAGCGCAATGGCGGCTCCGGATGTCTCAGGGACCTGAATCTGGTCCAGGAGATCATCCGCGCCGTTTCGCGTGCGACGCATCTGCCCGTCACCGTGAAGACGCGGAGCGGATGGAACGAGGAGATGCGCGATCCCGTCGGCATCGCGCTGCGTGTGCAGGACGCTGGGGCGCGCGTGTTCACGCTCCACGCGCGCACGCGCACGCAGATGTACAGCGGCTCGGCGCGGTGGGAGGAGATCGCGGCCGTGGTCGCGGCGCTCGAGATCCCTGTGCTGGGGAACGGCGACATCAAGACGCCGCAGGACGCGGTGCGCATGCAGCGCATGACGGGCTGCGCGGGCATCATGATTGGACGCGGCGCGTTCGGCCAGCCGTGGATCTTCGATCAGACGCGCGACCTGCTCGAGGGCCGCGAGATGCGCCCGGCGCCGCCCGTGGAGACGCGCTTTGCGGTGGCCATGGAGCACGCGCGAATGGCTGAGGAGTACGAGCCCGATCGACGCGGTGCCGCGATCGAGTTCCGAAAGCACCTGGGGTGGTACGTGAAAGGCCTGCCCGGCTCGGCGGAGCTGCGGAAGCAATTGCACGCTGTCACGTCGCTCGGCGAAGTGGAGGGGATCTTCGATTCGTACCTCGCGGGCCGCGAGCGCTATCTGGAGCTGGCGGCGGATGCTGTTGACGCGGAAGTCGACGCGTCGATGGAAGCCGCATAAAGTGACCGCGAGTCGGGAGCGCACGCGCGACCTGCTCGAGCAGGTCGCGGCGGGCGCGCTGGACGTCGACGCGGCGCTGACGCGGTTGGCGTATGAGCCAGTCGAGTCGTTGGGTTTCGCGACGATCGACCACCACCGCGCGCTCAGGCAGGGCTTTCCCGAGGTCGTGTACGGGGCAGGAAAGACGGCGGAGCAGGTCGAGGCGATCGCGACGCGGATTGCGGCTCGCGGAAACGGCGTGCTCGTCACGCGGCTCCAGCCCGACGCGGCGGAGCGGCTGCGCGCGGCAATGCCCAATGTCGAAATCAACGAGGTTGGGCGGACGGCGTACGTCGCCGGTACTGAGCCGCCGTCGCGCGGTACAGGAACTGTGCTGATCGTAACGGCCGGGACGAGCGACCTGCCTGTGGCGGAGGAGGCGGCCGTCACCTCCGCCGCGCTGGGCGACTGCGTGGCGCGAATCAATGACGTGGGCGTAGCCGGCATTCATCGCGTGCTGTCGCGCCACGAAGAGCTCGCTTCCGCGGCTGTCGTGATCGTCATCGCCGGCATGGACGGGGCGCTGCCGTCCGTCGTTGGCGGGCTCGTGCGGGCGCCTGTGATCGCTGTGCCGACCAGCGTCGGGTATGGCGCGTCGTTCCAGGGGATTGGCCCGCTATTAGGGATGTTGAATAGCTGCGCGGCCGGGGTGACCGTCGTGAACATCGACAACGGCTTCGGCGCCGCCGTGGCCGCTTCGCGGATCACCCACGCCTGAGCCCGATCGACCAAATGGGGACGGGGGAGTTTGATTCCGCGGTGCCAAATGGCCGGGAAGTCAGTTATATTTCCTGCTACGGGGGCGACTGGCTTCGACGGGGTAAGTGAAGCCGTGGCTGCGTGCCCAGGTCGTCGAGCACCTGGTTAATCACTCGGCAACAATCCAACTGCGAACAACAACTTCGCCCTTGCCGCGTAACTTTTAGTTACGCCTGCAAGTGCCCACCAGGAAGCCCTCCCGGGGCGGCTTGATGGGTATCGCAAATCCGGGATAGCTGACGCGTGCGCCTTCCGCGCGCTGGCGAAACTCTAGAAGGCTCATCCGCGAGTGGGTCGCTTGCCAACCAGCGCGCGGAGACATTCAACGGCGAGCTACGCACGTAGGGGCTGTGGTGGATCTATTCTCGGACCCGGGTTCAATTCCCGGCGCCTCCATCAAACCCAAATGGCTCGAGCCTTCGGCTCGAGCCATTTGCGTTCCCGTATTCGCCGGACCAGGTTGGAGGCGAAGTGGACTGTGACGACCGGGGGAGGTGCTTGTCCGGCGTCATCGCGGCAGCCGACCGCCGCGCTCGCCCTTGCTCGCCGCGAACCTGATGAACTGGGTCATCTATTTCATTGCAGCCGTCACGCTTGGCGCGCACGCACCTGCAGGTCGGAGCGGCCTCCAGTTCTCGGCCAAGACGCGGCTCGTGGGCGGCGACTCGCTTGTCTCAAGCGCGGCCGTGCACAATGAAGGAGCACAGGCCCTTCGCCTGTCCTTCGGTGGCTGCCCCATACTTCTGCGCGTTTATCGCCAGGGGCAGGCGAAGCCAGTGTGGAATGGCGGCAACGCGATGTGCTTCAGTGTCGAGAAGCTCGTCACGCTTGCGCCGGGCGAGCGGAAGAGCTTCCGCCGCGCCGACGCCGTCGCGAGCATCTTAGGCGACTCCCTGCGACCCGGACGATACGAATTCCGTGTGCGGTTCCGGACGACTCCCGGAGCAGCGGAGATCCATTCGGGCGAAGCGACCCTGACCCGTCGCTAAGAAACCCGTTTTCAAGGGGACAGAGCACTTGAACGGGGTTTCAAGTGCTCCGTCCCCTTGATCGGGGTTTCAAGTGCTCCGTCCCCTTGAATCTTCCTCGCGGGAGTGCAGGTCGAGCCCGTGGTCGCTCGCGCGCGTGACAGACTTCCGCTTGAAGATGAATTCAGGCGCCAGCGCCACGCCCAACAGCGTGACAGGAATGATCTGCTGCGCCTGGATCAGGAACGCCACGGCGATCGCCTGATCCTTGTTCATGCCGAAGCCCACCGCCGTTAGCGCGTAGATCGCCTGGAAGAGCCCCACGTTCCCCGGCGTCGCGCGCACCACGAACCCAATGTTGACCGCCAGCAACGCGGCGACAGTGCCCACCAGCGGCAGGGCGAAGTGCGCTGACTGCGCGGTGAGCGCGTACGTCCCGACCTGCAACGCCCAGATCGCGACGGACAGCACGATCGCGGCGGCAAAACGCGGCCCCGTCGAGATGCCCGCCAGCGTGCGCAGAAAGTGCCGCATGTACGCCGCGCTTCGCGCCCGCCAGCCGATCGCCTTCTCGACGATGACCTCGGGCTCGTCGGGCCGCCGTACCAGATAGACGAGCAGCACGGCGATCCCCGCCAGCGCGACCCACGCGACTGGCCGCATGCGCTCGATCGAGTGCGGCAGGCCCAGGAACGACGCCGACAGCGCGAGGAGGATCACGTATCCGATCACCTCGAACATCCGCTCGAGCGCGAGGGTCGCGAGCACCCGTGCACTTTGGATATGCGCCGCGCGCGACACGAAGATCACGCGCGCCGCTTCGCCGCCATTCGCCACGAGGATGTTGTTCAGGCCAGCGCCGGCGAAGCTGGCCTTGAGCGAGAGCCACAACGACCGCGCGCCCACGGGCCGCAAGAAGATCCACCATCGCACGCCCTTGAGCACCAGCGACGCGAGGTTCACCACGATCGCGAGGACCAGAATCCGTCGATCGGCGCTTCGGATCGCGGTCCACGTAGCGCCCCAGTTGACCGTGCGGGCAAACAGAACCAGCGCAATGACGACGATGACGCTCAGGCCGAGCCTGAGACCGTGCGAGACAGCTTTCTTCATGCGGCGGTCGTCAGCAGGTCGAAGCGATAGCCGCGCTCATGCAATCGATCCACGATCATGGGTACCGCCTCCGCCGTCTGGGTTCGATCGCCGTTGATGTCGTAACCGTCGCCGTCGTGCGGCAGCAGAATGGATCCAGGTCTGGCGCCCTCAACAGTGCGCTCCGCGATGACGTCGGCGCCAGGGAGATCCGTGTCCCACACGCCCAGACTCCAGCCCACGGTCCGCTGGCCGAGCGATCGCGCGATCCACGTTACCCAGGGACTCCGAAAGCCGTGCGGCGCTCGGAACAGCCGCGGATGCACGCCCGATGCCTTCTCGATGGAGCTCGTGCCTCTCGCGAGGTCGTCGCGCACGTAGGCGGGCGACTTGAGATGCAGCTTGCGGTGGTGCCAGCCGTGATTGCCTATCGCATGACCCTCGGCCGCGATGCGCGCGACGAGCTCGGGCCACCTGTCGGCGTGCCGGCCGAGGACGAAGAACGTCGCGTGCACGCCGCGCTGCCCGAGCGCGTCGAGAATGCGAGGAGTCGCATCGGGATTCGGCCCGTCGTCGAAGGTGAGCGCGACGGCGAGCTCGCCCCGCCCGCGGGGCAGGTGCGTGATCGGGGCGCCAAAGATCGGGCTATTTCGATGAAAGGCGCCGTGTGCGGCGCCGGCGGCGGCGGCAACAGCGACGCCGACTCCGAGGATCATGCGTGCGCGGTGACGCCGTTGCCCACGAGCGAGTGGTACACGTCGAGCACTCGGGACGTGACGCGCGGCCACGAGTACTCGAGCGCGTTCTGGCGGCCGGCGGTGCCCAGCTCGATCGAGAGCCCCGGATCGTCCAGAATCCGAACGAGCGCGTCGGCGAGCTCGCCGCGGTCGCCGCACGGCACCATCAACGCCTCGCGGCCGTCGACCACCACGTCGCGGAAGCCCAGAATGTCGGAGCAGACGACGGGAGTCTCGCACGCCATGGACTCGAGCAGCGTGATCCCGAACGACGCCTTGGTGGTCGGACAGGCGTAGACGGAGCTGTTCGCGTAGTAGCCAGGCCGTCCCTCGAGGATCGCGCCCACGAACTTGATGTCGGGGTCGCCGTTGGCCTGCTTGTAGTAGTAGTTGCGGAGCGGCCCGTCACCCACGACGACAAGCTGCGCCTCGCGCCGCCGGCCCTTAACCCGTCGGAAGGAGTCGATCAGGGTCGTGAGCCCGTTCCGGGGGTCGAATCGGCCGAGGAAAAGGATGTTCGGCACGTCGCGACGCATCCCGCGGGGCAGCGGCGCGTTGGGGTGGAACACCTCTGTGTCGATGCCGTTCGGAATGATCTTCCAGTCGGCGTCGAAGTACCGATTCAGCGCCACTGTCGTGCTGTGCGAGACAGCGATGGCCGCGCTCAACATCTCCAGCCGCTTCTGGAAGTACCGCCGGCCGATCGTGTAGCCCTTGGACTTGTCGAAGTAGGTGTGGAACGTGCCGACGACCGGGCAATCCGCCTCCTCGATGGCCAGCAACGGCAGAACGGGCGTCAGCGGCGAATGCGAGTGGACAATGTCGTAGCGCCCCTCGCGGAGCACGCGTCGCAGCTCGCGACGCAGCCCGATCCCCCACGTGATCCGCCCCTGCGAGCCGTTGGCATAGATCGGCTGGCTGTGCCCGATCCGGATGACGTTCGCCTGCGGCTGGGCGCCGCGGATCTGGGACGTGATGACGTCCACGTGGTGCCCGCGGCGGCGGGCTTCGCGCGCAAAGAAATGCACATGCTCGCAAACGCCGCCCAGGTGCGGATAGTAGTACTCCGTGACCAGCGCGATGCGCAGCGGACGCTCTCCGCCCGTGGGCGAGAGTGTCGGGAGAGTCGGTAGTCCAGGTTGGCGAACAGCCCGCCGAGCTTC
>Ga0134127_10002273_pt1 | contig 13950 bp, 19 predicted proteins | sample KB31753_FD_96459 | JGI IMG/M metagenome (GOLD analysis project Ga0134127, IMG submission 96459) | Terrestrial soil microbial communities with excess Nitrogen fertilizer from Kellogg Biological Station, Michigan, USA - KB3-175-3 | ecosystem: Environmental > Terrestrial > Soil > Unclassified ...
AGGATGCCTGCGCTCCCAGGCGAAATCCGCGCGAACGTTCAACGAAAGAGCAGGCAGGATGCCTGCGCTCCCAGGCGAAATCCGCGCGAACTTTCAACGAAAGAGCAGGCAGGATGCCTGCGCTCCGAGGCGAAATCCGCGCGAACTTTCAACGAAAGAGCAGGCAGGATGCCTGCGCTCCCAGGCGCCTTCTCACTTGCCGACAAGCAAAGGATAGGGGTTGATTGGATCACCACCGCTCCACTGATGCGGCGATGTAAGCTTCGAGATGGCAAAGTGGAGGTGATGCTTTCCAGCGCCGGCATTGCCGGTGTCTCCGACATAAGCGATAACGTCGCCCCGCCGCAGTTGACTTCCTTCCGCGACGCCCTCAGCGTAGCTCATCAGGTGCGCGTAGTAGTAAACATAGCGGCCTGATCGATCGAGTTCGTATAGGGTTACTCCACCTCTGTCGCTCTGAAAGAGCTTTATCACCGTGCCGTTAGTCGTCGCCAACACGGGGGTCCCCTGGGGCGCCATTATGTCGATCGCGTCGTGCTGTCGCCCTTCGGAGCGCGCTTGACTGAAAGTATCGCGCAACTGGCTCGCGGTCACGTTCGCCACCGGTATCAGCAGATCTCTCGCGGAAAGGTAATCCAGATCGGCATCCGTCACTGTGGTTGTCAGCTCGGGCGGCGCTACGCGAGGTGGCTCCCCTGTCGGTTTCTCCACTCTCGAAGGATCCGGCTTCGACGTACGAGCGGAGTCTGTTTTAGTCGTGCTTCGGTCAGACGCATCGGGCATCGGGCCAGTCTGCAGCTTAAGCAGAATTGCGGCGGCCAAAAAAACGCACACGCAAAAGAGGACGAGCACGGAGGTTCGCCCACGGTCACCTGATCGGCTGCCGCTACCCTTCAACTCTCACCTTCCGTTCCGGTGAATCAATGTTACCGAGTCGAAGTTATTTATACCCAGCAACTTATTCTCGAACTTGTGCTGTATTGGACTGAAAGCCATCGCTGCTGAGCATATCATAGGAAACCTACAGCACCGGATGAAGCTCCTGGAGATACTGAGATGATGGAAATTACTGGTATCGGGATGGGACTGATGATGACTGGAGTGGCAGTGGCGACCGGGGGACTCTTGCTGGAAGCCGCGCTCCTGATGTTGTGCCGATCACTGCGAACTCCTCTCGTCCCCGCACCACTCGATCCTTCAGCCATCCGTTTGAGTTAGGTGAAAAGAGCAGTCGGGTGTGCTGAACGTCTCAGGGCGAACCTCCCCGAGAGTTCGTCCGAATTGCAAAGACACTTGAATGATAAGAGGTAAGAACATGAAACTCGGAATAACAAAGTTGATGGTAACGTCGGTGATTGTCTTCGCTTTGGCAGCGCCGTTAGCGTTTGCCCAGCAAGACACCCTGGGCAAGCCTACGGCCAAAGGTCAGATGAACGCAGGCGGTAAGGAAGCGGGTAAGGCAGGCAAGAGCCTCGGCTCCAACCTCAAGCGCGGTCGCGTCCTGCGCGGCGGCAAGCGCTTTGGCAAGCGCATCGGTTACGCCGTCCGGCACATAGGCCGCGGCACAAAGCTCGCCGTTAAGACAGCGGTCAAGCCCTAGTCAAACTCACTTCCTGGCAGCAGAAACGCGGAGACGAATATGAACTTGAGCGTTGAGAGCTTAATCATCCTGCTGATCGTCGGCGGCCTGGTGGGTGTGATCGCGCAGAAGCTCGCTGGATATTCACGCGGCGGCTGCCTGACCTCGGTCGCCCTCGGCTTCATCGGCGCCCTGATTGGAAGCTGGGCCGTCAAACAGTTTGAGTTGCCGGAAATCTATGTTTTGAGGATTGGGAACACGAGCTTCCCGATCGTCTGGGCAATCATCGGGGCGGCGGTGTTAGTTGCCGCCCTGGGATTGCTTACGAGGCGCCGGTATCTATGACGGAGCTGGGCGCTCCAGGACTTGAGTCAAACCAAAAGGAGTTCTATGCCAGCCAGAAGTAATAGCCGAGTTAGTCCCGCACGCACAGCCGGAATCGAGATAATTGCGGCGCTGCAAATACGTCGCCCGTGCAACAGCAGACCGGGGAGAGTTATTTCTCTGGGGGTAATAACGCTCGTCGCCGCCGTTGCAATGCTCGCAATGTTGGTGGAACCAACTCACGCTCAAAAGGACAAGCTTGCCGAGCGAATCAATGCGAACGCTCAGCAGATGGTTGACGAAGGGCGGCAGATATTTCGGTTCGACACTTTTGGAGATGAAGCTTTTTGGGGCGACACTCTCAAGTTGCACCAGGCCATTCAGGGATCGAGGTTTGGAGGCGTGGGTCTGGGCGTGAGTCCGAGGACTGCTCTTGCGGTCGGCTTGAAAGTTGATGCCGATGCGCTTCCAAACAAACTCATAAAGCAACTGAATCGGGGCGAGGTGGACCTTGACGATCCGGCAACCACTCTTGCTCTGCTCAAGCTCAATGCAGTGGTAGGCGTGACAGGCTTCTTCAACTCCGGCGGAACGCTGCGCACGATCGGCATTCAATGCGCGCTATGTCATTCGACAGTCGATAACTCAGTCGCACTTGGAATTGGCAGCCGGCTGGACGGCTGGGCCAACCGCGACCTGAACATTGGCGCGATCGTCGGCCTTGCTCCGGATATGAGTGCGATTATGGGTTTGTTGGGAGTGAGTGAAGTGGGGCTAAAGTCGGTACTGGCTAGCTGGGGGCCGGGAAAGTTCGACGCGCAAGTGTTTCTCGATGGTAAAGGATTCCGCATCGACGGCGGCTCGGCGGCGACGCTGATCCCACCGGCGTTCGGTCTTGCGGGTGTGAACATGGGAACCTCGACCGGATTTGGCTCGACCACCTACTGGAATGCCTTTGTGGCGAACCTCGAGATGCACGGTCAGGGGACTTTCTTTGATCCGAGGTTGAATGATCCGCTGAAGTTCCCTGTAGCCGCGAAAGCGGGCTCGGCGAATGTTCGGAGCAGCCCTGACTTGATAACGGCCAAGCTTGCGGCGCTTCACTTCTATCAACTGGCGATCCCTGCGCCTACGCCGCCTGAAGGCAGCTTTGACCGTGTTGCCGCCGTTCGCGGCCAGGCACTCTTCAACGGAAAAGCGAAATGCTCGACCTGTCATGTTCCGCCGCTTTTTACCGAACCTGGCTGGAACATGCACACTGCCGAAGAGATCGGCATCGACGATTTTCAATCCGGGCGCTCGCCCGATAATCGCTATCGCACAGCGCCGCTCAAGGGACTGTTCACGCACACCAAAGGCGGCTTCTATCACGACGGCCGGTTTGCAACGCTCGGCGATGTTGTCGAACACTACAACACATTCTTCAAATCGGGACTCGTGGCCCAGGAAAAGAACGATCTGGTCGAATACCTGAAGTCGCTATAGGCGAGCGCGATTCGATCGTTGTCTAAAAGGAGAGTTATGAGTGCAGGTGTCGATAAGAGCAATGTGTTGTTGGACGAAGAGCGCAGGCTGGCGTCGCATCAGGAGGTCAAGGCCTCGATTGATGACGATGTGAACGCGCGAATAAAGCAAGAGTCATCGCGAGTCGAGCCAAAGGAATCGGCTCAGGTGGCAGGCGTGGCTCAAGAACTAAAACAGAAGTCGGTGCACGAAGCGGTGAGCACCGAGCGCGAACTGGGCCGCGGCAGAACTGCCGCTCGAGTCTCCCAGGTAGTCGACTACGTTTTCTACCTCATCTACGGCCTGATCGCCCTGGAGTTCCTGCTGGGACTGATGGGGGCGCGGGCCGGCAACGGATTCGTTCAGTTCATCGGTGCGGTCACACGTCCGCTGCTCGCGCCGTTCGAACGCATAGTGGGAACTCCGTCGTCCGGAGCATTTCAGGTCCGGATATCCTACTTGTTCGCGCTCGTTGTCTATGTCCTGATTCATCTCGCTATCAATGGTGCGTTTCGCTTAGTCGCGCACCGCAAGGTGACAGTGTAAGGCTGACGTGATGGGCGTCCGTCGACCCATCCCAGGGAGGGAACCCCATGCGACCAAGATCGATTATTACCGCCGTTGTCACAGTTCTCATCATCGGGGGTGCAGTGTATTACTTCTACGGTTATCGCAATCGAGACATCTCGTCCGACTTCAACGCCGCACGAGAGTACACAGAGGATGCCGGCACAACCGCCGCGGTCAAGAGCGCGCTCGCTCTCAACAAGCAGCTCGCTTCTCTAGACATCCATGTCAGCTCGGCCAATAACGTTGAGACCAAGGACAACAATGTAACTCTAACCGGCCAAGTGCCGACCGAAGATGACAAGCGAGTCGCGGAGGAGATCACTCGCGGTACAAAAGGCGTTGCTCTCGTTGTGAACAACCTCGAGGTCGTGCCAAAACCCCAGGCCGCAAATCCCGAGAAGCAGTACGTCCCGGATCTTGAAATCAAAGCGGCTGTGTTGCAGTCCATCCTTAACAACCCGAGCCTTAAGAGTCAGCAGATCACGGTCGATGTCTACAACGGCGAAGTAAAGCTTACAGGCAGTGTGCAAACTTCAACGCAGAAGGCGGACGCGGAATCGGCCGCTCGGGCTATCACTAACGTCCGCGAGGTGGATTCGAATGCCTTGGCCGTGACCAAAAGCGGCGAGGGGGAACCATGAACGTACGATTGATCAAGGCCGGCATGACGCGTCCGAATGACAAACAAAAACAGCCTCCCGCTGAGGTTCCAATCATCGAAACCCTACGGTCGTGGGTTCGTGACTTTCAATCGACAAGAACTGATAGAGCTCGTCTGGATTTCAAGCGAATAAGAAATGCGGGGAAGACATAACGAGCATAGTAAAAAGGAGCTAACAATGATTAATACAGGAACGGGAATCGCCCCAGCACGGAATAGCGTGCTGCAGAACAGGCTAAACCGCCTTTTTGAGGAAAAATTCGGACCGCTAACTACGCAGGCGCCTATCAGCGAAGACCCCGGCGCCTTCACAACCTGGACACCACTGTGTGACATATACGAGACGGATAAGAATATCGTCATAAAGACGGAGATACCGGAAGTGAAGAAAGAGGACGTCTCTGTCACGTTTGACAACAACGTGCTCACGATCAGCGGAGAAAGAAAAGCAGACGATGTGAAAGGGCAGAGCTATCACCGCCAGGAGAGAATCTATGGCCGCTTCTTGCGCAGCTTCACACTTCCTCCGTTTATCGACACGAAGGATATCACCGCTGAGTCCAGAGAGGGGATGCTCTTAATAACCCTGCCAAAGGTCGAGGAAGCCAAGGCCAAGCAAATCGAAGTAAAGGTCCAATAATTCTTCGATAACCGTTTAAGCTAGACCCGCATAGATGCCGAAAAGGCGGCCCGAAGCCGCCTTTTCGTTTTGGCAATCAGGACGTCGCCACATTTTCTTTTTCTAGATGGTGCAGTATTGCACAGCAATTTGATTCCCGGCGGGCGGATAATCAACACCCGGCATGATCAGGTTGAATGAAACAAGGGTCTGGGGCCGGATTATTCCGAAATAGATTCAGAAGAGGAGAATACTAAGAATGAAAGTTAGCAGATTTATTACCGCGAGCGCGCTGTTTCTCATGGCCCTCGCCGGTACATCTTTCGCTCAGACTATCGAGGTTACGAACACCTCGCAATGGGTTGCTGCCCGCCGCCAGATCCTGGCCGTCAAGTATATCGAAGATAACCGGACGGCGGTCAATATGGCGGGAACATCGCTGGTCCCACGGGCGACAGGCAAGGCTGACGTTGAGTTCAAGCACGGTCGCTCGATGATCAAGCTTGAGATGGAAAACCTCGGCCATCCGCAATCGCTCGGCGCATATTACACCACCTACATCCTCTGGGCAGTGGCTCCCGAAGGACAGGCTGAGAGCCTGGTGGAGTTGCCGATCAGTGGCAAATTCAACGTTGATGCGACGACAAAACTTCAGACCTTTGGTCTGATGATCACCGCCGAGCCGCACCAGAGGGTGGCGCTGCCGAGTCCGGTGATCGTGGCTGAGAACGGTCTGCGCAGCGGGACGGAAGGTAGAATCGGCGTCAGCCGGATTGAGTACAGCGGCGATCCCGGGACTCTGTATGTTGTCTCCTCACCTGGCGCTCCCGGGTTGAGTGCAGACTTCAATACGCCGTTGCTGATTCTGGGGGCGCGCCGTGCCGTGTGGATTGCGCAGCGGTCCGATGCCAGGGCGTTCGCCGCGCCGGAATTACGTGAAGCAGAGGTCAAGCTCGAGGTTTTGGAACAGAACTGGCCGCAATCGCGCAAACAGGACGACCAGCGCAAGAATGCAGAGAGATATGGCGGGCAAGCTCGTGACGTGATGCGCCTGGCTGAACACGCTCGAAGTCTCTCCGTCGAACGGAGCGCTAAGGCGAGGCTCGACGCCGAGCGTCGCGACGCCAGCGATACGATTGCCCAGGCGCAGTCCGAGGCTGATCGCGCCCGAACTGATGCCGACCGATCGGCGACGGATGCAGGTCGCGCCAGACTTGACGCCGATCGCGCCAGAGCGGAAGCCGAACGCGCGCGGACATCTGAACGCGAGGAGACGGCGAGGGCCGCAACCGAGGCCGCTTTGTCACGCCAGCAAGTGGCGCGGGCACAATCCGAAACAGAGGCTGCGAAGGCTAATGAAGTCCTTGCATCCAACGAGGCAATACGCGCACGCATACAAGCCTGGGACGCGCTCCGTCAAAGGGACGCCGCGCGGCAAGGCCTCTACGTCTCACTCTCTGCGATTCTCGAAACCAGACGCGAGGCCCGCGGGCTGATCGTTAATCTTTCAGATGTGTTATTCGATACCGGCCAGGCGACGCTCAAGCCGGGCGCTCGCGAGAAGCTCAGCAAGCTGGCCGGCATACTGTTGGCTTATCCCGGCGACTATCGGATCGAGGTCGAGGGACATACTGATTCAGTCGGGTCCGATGACAGCAACCTCAAGCTGTCACAGGGGCGAGCTGACTCAGTGCACGATTATCTCTTGCAAAGCGGAGTCAAGCCGGACCGCATGATGACGGCTCGCGGGTTTGGCGAGTCAACTCCCGTAGCCGGGAACGATACGGCGGAAGGCAGGCAAGTCAATCGGCGCGTGGAGATCATCATTGAGGATTCGGCCACAAAGGCTCAAGTAAGCAATAAGTAACGAGGCGGCGATGGCTCAACCCTCAGTTGAGCCATCAGCGCCCGCCCCCACTCGATTGTTAGGATGTTTCGAACAGCTTTGAAATACCTAAGCTGTTACCCGACCCGCCTTTTCCCTAATTACACCGCTGTGATGTGATTCTAGAGACGCGCTGGATTACGCCGGCCAGGGGCTCTTCTGGACCTTGCTTGAATGGTCGGACACAGTAAGGTACCCCTTCTGCTGCACTCTTTTTGATTCTGTCCAATATAGAACAGACTCGTCAGACCCTGACCTGTACTATCGCGGAGAACCGAGCATAGCTTACTCTCTTCTTCAGCTTCTCTGGAATCCTCCAGTCCACTGAACCCCAATAGCTCACAAACAAAAGGAGCTAAACGATGATGAATACAGGAAACCGGACCAATCCGACGCGAAAACAGTCGCAGAACATACTAAGCCGCTTTAGAAAGCTGTTTTTGGTGTCCGCAACAGTAGTTTTAATAACGGGTGGGTTCGCTCAAGCGCAAAAGGGTAAGGAGATAGACCTGATCGGCCCGCCGATTCAGTTCGACCAAACCATCAGTGTGCAGGATGATCTAACGGGCAATTTCCTGGTGTTCAGTACTGGAACCGGGAAGTACTTTTTCACTCGTTGCAGCGACGGTTTCACGTTAGGCGGAGTGGGGTTCGTCAAAGTTGATGGCTGCATGATCCAACTCGAAGACCTGCAGGCCGGACACAGGGTCGTGGCCTCGGTCAACGAGTGCGCCCAGCAAGGAAAGGCTATCGTTGAAAAGTTCGCGCCCGATGCGTTTAAAGTATTCTTTAGCGACCAGGACGGGGGCATCAACCTTATGGACTGTGCTCCGAAGAAATAACTCATCGAGCGATTACAAACCTATTCTTGAGGCCGCAGCCGGCAAACGGCTAGGCCTCAAGTGCAATTTCAAAGTGATCTGATGCTGAAATCCCCTTCGATCGTAATTCAAAACGCGACCGTATTTGCCCGCCTTTCTGAAATTCATCCGCAACGCGGCCGCTACAACAGCGGACGAAGGTGCGGGGGAACGGTGGTGTCCTACATTAGGTGGTTCGAACAATCCCTCTAAGAATCGCGAACCGCCCATCAGTCATCATGCGTCAGTATTGAAAGGGTTTCTGAAGAAGTTCTAGACTGAGCTACACACAAGACGAACTTGAATCGGAGCATTTATCCTGTTCAGCTCATCCCTCAGGTCTTGGGACGCTGCGAGTTGATCTTCGTCAACCTCAAACAGAGGGAGCCAGTCAGTGGACATTTGCGGATTGTTGACTTCGAAGCGCCACTGCGTCTGCTGTTCCATGGTCATACCTGATGCGCTCAATGGTACGAAATTCAGTTCGAGGGAGTCTGTTCAATATTGGACGGATTTGAAAAAAGTTAAGAGGAGGACGGAAACTTGAACCCTGACTACACTCTTCAAACGGTGGGTTACACGCTTCGCTGTTTGGGCGTTCCTCAGTTTGTATTCTTGGCAAGGCGGCGATCCCACATACCCAGAATCGTTTCACAAAGAAAGTTGATAATTGTTCAATAGTGAACGGCGCGCCTCTTTAATCGGGGCGTATACTAGGGTAGTCGATAAGCATTAAACAGACAATCGGCGAAACGGACGTTAGAAGTATGCTTGAGAAAGCTACTCAGTCGGATCAATTCAAAGAACAAATGCAGGGGTCATTGCTCAGTGAGACCAAAAACTCGAGCGCTATCAAGGTCGCCAAGCACAATCATGTCTACACGATTGGGGACGAAAGAGAGACTGTGTACTTTATTGAAAAAGGGCAGATCAAACTGGTAATGGTTTCGGAGGAGGGTAAGGAATGCATGCTCGCAATCCACGGCGCCGGAGATGTTTTCGGTGAACTATGCCTGTCCGGGCTTGGCGGCCGCCTGGAAACTGCAACTGCAATGGAAGACACGTTCCTGAAGGAGATCCCCTGTGGCAAGTTTCTCGGTCGCCTCGCAACAGACTCTCTCCTCGAGGGCTTCATCAAATATCTGGCCGTGCGGATTGCCGATCAACAGCAGGTTATCGCCAACCTGGTGACGGTTGATAGCGAGCAGCGCCTTGGGAAGACGTTGTTGCAAATCGCCAGAAAGCTCGGCAAGAAAGATCCGCGGAGCATACGCATCGAGGTGAAGATCTCACACGAAGAATTGGCGGCAATGGTTGGTACTACCCGGCCGCGGATCAGCGTGTTCATGCAGCGATTCCGGAACCTCGACCTCATTGAATACAACACTGAGCATCACCTGATTGTCAAAGAACACAAACTCACCGCTTATCTCGCATCGATCCTCTAACAACTCCGTTCACCGCGAATTCTTCAACGCTGTCCAATATTGGACGGAAGTCCAACGCAACTTGCGTTACGATTCAAAGCGGGGGAGGACTCGGGAGGCGAATGATCCTGAAAGATATCTACCACGGAATGCTTTCGCCGCCTCCTGGGCCGCTCCGATTCGGGCAGCGCATAAGTTTGAGTTCGACCTGAGTCTAATCCACGAACCTCAGTGTCAACCAAGGTTCAATCGCAATTCGCACTGATAAGCGCGCGGTTTTCAAGCGGTCCGGTGAGCCCGGACAAGATGGAGGTTAGAATGAAGCCAAAGACGGTCTCGACAGCAGTAGCAGGCGTGTTCGTTTGTCTCGTGCTAAGCACGGTGTGCCTAGCCGGGCAGAGCCAGAGCAAGGATTATCGCGACGCGGTATCTCAGTCTGAAAAGGCAAGTGGGGTGTTCCGCGAAATCATGCGCGCGCCGGACAAGGCAGTTCCTCGAGACATTCTGGATGGCGCCGAGTGCGTTGTGGTGTTCCCTCAGGTTCTCAAAGCCGGTTTCGTGCTTGGCGCGAGAGGCGGTCGCGGCGTCGGCAGTTGTCGTACAAAGACTGGCTGGAGCGCGCCTGCGTTCTTCAACCTCCGGGGCGGAAGCGTTGGCTTGCAGATCGGCGCGCAGTCAACCGACTTCGTTCTTCTGTTTATGAACACCAACGGCCTAAACAGACTTATGAGCGACAAGGTCGAGATTGGCGGAGACGCATCGGTTGCAGCCGGCCCGGTTGGGCGCCAGGCCGGAGCTTCAACGAACGTTCGAATGGATGCTGAAATCCTCTCCTACTCGCGGAGCAAGGGATTGTTCGCAGGTTTAGAGTTGAAGGGCGTCGTCATCACCCTGGATGACGACGATATGATCGCGGTCTACGGCGAAGGCGCCAAGGCGAAAGCCGTGCTCCAGGACGGAAGCCTCAACGCGCCCTCCGCCGTGCGCGCCTATCCGACTACGCTTGGGATCTACTCTAAACGACACGCAAAGTAGCTGCCGGATATCAGAAAAGGCCGCCCGCTAGTGAGTGCCGGCCCCGCGGCGCTTCGTTCCTTCGGCGTTTGTGCCGGCAACCGCCGAAAATCCACTGCCGGTCGCCAGAACGGTTTTTGCGATCGATGTAAGGGAGATGTAAACAAAATGACTCAAGCGCAGAGGAAACACTCTCTGGAGAAAGAAGGGCGTACTGGTCACGAATCGCTGGCGGGTCACCTGACCGCCCCGCTGATGGACTTCAATCTGGTACAAGAAATCGCGCAGCTTCACGACGAAGAGGCATGGGTGCGAACGGGCAGGAATTCGAAGACGCTGGTGAAGCAGCCTGATTTCAGAATCGTGCTCATCGCATTGCGAAAGGACGGGCATGTTGAGGAACACAGTGGCGACGCGAGGATTTCGATTCATACGCTGAGCGGGCACGTGAAGTTAAGACTGCCCGAGCAGACGGTCGATCTGCCGAGCGGTCATTTGCTTGTGCTCGATCGAGCTCTCGAGCACGACCTCGAGGCGATCGAAGAGAGCGCAATCCTGCTGACCATTTCCTGGCCGCATGCCGAAGAGAATTGAGTACCCGGGTCACGGTGAACACTCAGCGGCTTGTTTCAAAGCTGTCCAATATTGGACGGACGTGAATCCGGCAGAGGCGTATGCTGAGGGTTGGCTTGGATAGAGAGAAACTATGAGAAGAAACAACAGACAACTCAGGCTCATTGCCGGCGCTGCTGCTGCTTCACCCAACCTGACGGACACGTGCGGCAACCCCAGCGAAAGCTATCACTGGGGACACCTGGCGGCTGTGCGCCGCGAGTGGCTGCACGAGTTCTGGCGTCCCCACGTTGACGCGTTTCCAATGACGTTAGCCGATATCAGGAGGATTGATTCTCAGGTGAGACGGGAGCTTTACCAATGAGTGCTGTTGGATTAGGGAGCATCGTACCCGACCATCGACTTGCCGCAGAGGTACAGATGCCTTTCCTCCCAGGAGGCCTGACGGCGTTGCCGGTTGGGAGTACGGCCGTCTATCCAGGTCAGGGCCCCTGCCGCATTGGCCGCGCGGTTAAGAAGGTCGTCGATGGCAGAGTGATGATGTTTTACCACCTGACGGTACTGGATGGTCGGGGCGTCGAGTGGTGCGTCCCGGTAGAAAAGGCCTGCTCTATCGGAGTGCGGTTACTGTTGAAGGAGTCTGAGATTCCGGAGCTTCTCGCACATCTAAGGAAGGGGGCCAGGCCAGCCGACCACTGGAGGCAGCGCGCCGATGACAATTTGAAGCTGTTCAACTCCGGGTCGCTCTTTGACCTGGCTGAAGTCGTTGCCTCACTGACCGAGCAGAGAAATAACAGAAAGCTTACATTTGGGGAATCCGGGACGTTCGAGAGGGCCAAAAGACTGCTCATCTGCGAGATCTCCGAAGTCACGGGAGAACCAAAAACGATGGTCGAGGAACAGGTAGATCAGGTCCTCAACGAGAAGACGGGCATAAGCCTTATCGACCCGCCCACGCCGTGAACTTCGGGAAAGAATAGAGGGGCAGGACGAGAGTTGCAGCTTGCCCGCTCGACGACGCCAATCCGCAGGCTCGAAATCAATCTGCAACTGTAAAGGACACCTTGAAAAATATTGTAGTTTCCAAAACGCTTCCAACAGGCTTGGCGTTAATCGCGTTTTTCCTTGCAGGCAGTCTCAGCACGGTCTTAGCGCAAGGCACGAATAATCGCACAATCGATCAAGCTCAACGTGCGGTCAGGCAGCGCATTGTGAGTCAAGAGGGCGGGCGCAATGTGATCGTGCTTTTTAACACCGATGCACAAACCGATTCAAAATCGCGAAACGAAGTTCGAGTCAGTGGAACCGGCAGCTTCTCTCGGAGCAGCGATTTACGTTACGCCAACCCGCGTGACAACGATCAACGGAATAACGACTCGCGCAACAACGCTGTGAGATCGAAAGACTTCTCTTACGAAGCAATCGTCAACAACCGCAGCCGCTACGGCAGTGTGTCGGGCGTCAGGTACGACTTGAGAGACGGCTGGTCCGGCGATGGCCGGAACAACAACGGCCGGGACAACAATGACCGCGATAACAGCCGCTGGGGCTCGAGTATGGGCAACCGCCCAAACGGGCGCGTGAGCTACTCCGGACCAATAATGAACCGTCATAGTAACAAAGCTCTGGACGTTACTGAGCGGAGCAATCAGGATGGCGCCAACATCCAGCAGTGGAGCTATGGCGATCAGCCAAATCAAAACTGGGATGTCATCGACCTCGGCAACGGCGAGGCCGCGATCATCAGCCGGCAAAGCGGCAGGGCGCTAACAGTCCAGGGCGGCCGGGACAACAACGGTGCAACCATCATCCAGCAGAGTTGGAGGGGTAGCCCGCAACAGCGATGGCGTCTGGAGCAGATTGGCGGCGATTACTTCCGGATCGTGAGCGTGGACAACGGCAAGTGTCTCGATGTAACCCAGGAGGGCAAACAAGACGGGGCCAACATTCAGCTCTGGGACTACGCCAATCAGGCAAATCAACAGTGGAGGCTTCGTCGATAGCCTAATCGCACTGATAAACGACCGGTTAGCCCCCCGAGCGGTGTCCGCTCCCCCGTTCTTATTGGGGAGCGGACAGGCTGGCAAACAAGGGACGGTGGTGCGAAGACACCGTAGCTACTCTGTTTGAATTGGACTAAATCGGACCGGATGGAACGAAAGATGATCCCCAACCACCTAGAAACGGAGCGATTCGATCTTTTGAAAGACGACAGCGTGTGTGTTGCCGACTTTCGCTTTGGTCACAACAGGCAGGGCAAGCGCGACGTGTGGATCGAGCGCGGTGAAAAGCGCGAAAGGTTCCTGAGCCAAATCACTTTTGAGGGGCAAGCTCTCGCCGTCCGCAAAGAGATCTACACAGGTCGTTGCTACATACTACGCGAGAAGACGAGCGGCAATTACTTCTTTCTCGATCAGAACGATTGCGGCTTCTGGCTGCACAGCGCTGCCTTTTCGGGCGCGGAAACCTACTGTGGCGATGAGTCGGCTAAAATCCAGGAGTGGTTGGATGACCACACTAACTGATCCTGAGTCCATTGCCGATTCCTGGCACTAACTATCTCAGTGCCCTAAGAACTGTGACCGTACTTCTTAGAAGCAGAAAGACGATCTTCTTCATTCAGTCCTGAGAGAACCCATATCGATCGAGAATCGATACTTCACATCAGACTTGAGCAGTCTCTCGTAGGCTTCGTTGGCCTTCTGAATGGGGATGACTTCGACGTCGGAGGTGATTTTATGCTCGCCGCAAAAGTCGAGCATCTCCTGGGTTTCAGCGAGGCCGCCGATGGCAGATCCGGAGAGACTGCGGCGTCCTGTGATTAGGGAGAACGCCGAAACAGGCAGAGGCGTTGGGGGTGCGCCGACAAGTGTGACGTTGCCGTCGCGGCCGAGCAGGTTGAGATATGCATCGATGTCGTGATCGGCGGAGACCG
>Ga0134127_10002274_pt1 | contig 13948 bp, 12 predicted proteins | sample KB31753_FD_96459 | JGI IMG/M metagenome (GOLD analysis project Ga0134127, IMG submission 96459) | Terrestrial soil microbial communities with excess Nitrogen fertilizer from Kellogg Biological Station, Michigan, USA - KB3-175-3 | ecosystem: Environmental > Terrestrial > Soil > Unclassified ...
GGAACTAGTTCGTGCTGACGCGCTAGGGGCCACCCGGAACCGTGAACTGCAAGGACAATTCAATTACCTAATTGGGCATCTAATCGCAGCCAACTCGCCAGGTTTTGGCAAAAGCCTTCGAGACCGCGGCAAGAGGATTTGGGCATCGCAAGGAGTCGTGTCGCTCTCGCTTGAGCTTGGTGGGCCAATTGAGGTCACACCTGCGCGCGATTCAATCGCTGCGCTATCTCGACGTGACGACTCAATTCGAGCGGTACTTAACGGCGTGGCGTCTTTCTTTGACGTCGCATATAGTCCCCACTTGATCGCTGCTGAAATAGTAAATGTGCTCTCGTCGTTGGGAGCAATTCGTCCCAGTACCATCGAATCTTCCGCGCCGCCGCAGGCTGCAATCGGCACCTCAGAGATCAATTTCCCAGTTGGGCAGCTTTCCAATGGAAGAGCGATCGTTGTTACTTGCGGGATCCCAACGAATCCCGGCGACGCTGTAATGCTCTCCGATATCTTTCGCCTCGCGCGCGCAGCACTCCATGTTGAGGAAGCCACGCAAACCGAGCGAAAACGCACGGCCATCTGGCCGGCCGAGCCCCTTGAAGATCAAGCGGGCGCGCTCTTTACCGCGGAAGAAATGTTGGCCGTGCTGGACACTGCACGCCGTGTCGCAAGCGCTAATATTCCTGTGCTCATTACTGGCGAGACAGGCACAGGAAAAGAAGTGCTCGCGCGGCTGATTCACAGCCACTCTATGCGCGCGGCGAAGACATTCCTTCCATTCAACTGCAGTGCGGTCCCGCGCGACATGCTCGATGCACAGCTGTTCGGGCATCGACGCGGAGCATTCACCGGCGCGACTGAAAATTTCCAGGGCGTGATTCGCGCCGCGGCGGGAGGGACCCTCTTCCTCGACGAAATCGGCGAAAGCACGCTCGACATTCAGCCGAAACTCCTGCGGTTCCTCGAGTCGGGCGAGGTTCATCCAATCGGCGAAACACATCCACAGCGGGTCGATGTGCGCATCATCGCCGCGACAAATGCGGACGTCGATACACTCGTCGCGCAGGGCCGCTTCCGCGAAGATCTCTATTACCGCTTGAACATCGTGCGCCTGCACATCCCGCCGCTCCGCGAGCGCCGGGTCGAAATCCCGGTGTTCGCCAACCACTACCTGCACAAGTACGCCAAAGAGATGCACAAAGGTGAACTGCGTCTTGCCGAAGAGACGATGGAGTACCTCGTCCTCTACCGTTGGCCCGGTAACGTCCGGCAGATCGCCAACGAGATGCGGAGACTCGCGGCGCTGGCCGAACACGGCGCAATCCTGATGCCGGAGCACCTCTCGCCGGATATCGCCGCGTCCCGGCGCACCGTCCCGGCCGCGGAACGCACGCTTGAGGCAAGCGAAATCGTGGTACGCATCGACCAGCCGCTCGTTGCCGCCACGCAGCACGTTGAACAAACGATGATCAAGGCGGCGATCGAGAAAACGAACAGCGTCGATGAAGCCGCGAAGCTGCTTGGCCTCTCCCGAAAAGGTTTGTATTTGAAGCGACTGCGATTCGGCATGGCGATCGAACGAGCGAAAGACGATGCCGAACCGCCGGTGAAGCGCGATTACACGACCGCGAGCTGAGCTACGGTGACACTCGCGTAACTGCCGTCGGTGACTCTGCGCTCACCGACGGTCGGAAACACTGACGACGTTCACCGGCATTCGGAGGAGTCTATCCCCCGGCGGCCTCCGCCGACGTGAATCGATCGCATTTGACGGTTCCGGAGATCTTCGCGCCGTCGCTCGTCGCAGCATTGATCGTGAACGAGCCGCCTTGACCGGAGGTGTCCAGCTTGACGGTGCCCGATCCCTGCACCTCACCGCGTTGACCCACCTTCACGGTATTGACGCGATACGACTTGCCGCCAGCGGTCACTGCGAGCGACAGCATGTCGCCTGTTCCGCTGTTCGGACGCCAGACCGTGAGTGTCAGCGACTTGCCATCGGCGTTCTGCTCCACGGTCCACATCGCGGCCTGCACGTCGTAGATGGACGCGCTTGCTGTCGAACGGCACGATCCCGATCCCGTGAATGCGTACGTAGTCCCGGCTACTTGCAATGAGATCTGGATTGGAACCGTCGCCGATTCAGTCGACGGTTCAGCCCGGCGGCGGACCTGCGCATGTGTCACGAGTGTGCTTACGACAAACGCCAGCACGAGTGCGCCGACGCCGCGACGTCGGTTTTGACAGCCCATGGCTCACCTCCCCAATGATCGATGACGCGCAACAGGTCGACGAATCTATCAACGTGCGCTCTGCGGTAGCAAGGTGAGCCGTACTGCGCGCCGACTTATTGCGGTCGTCGGCACCGATGTGGAATCCGGCGGGCACCGCGTAAAGTGGATCCGTGCGCGACCGCGAAATTCGAGGCGTCGACCGCAACGGAATCGAAGATCCGGGCGAGCCGCCGGACCTGTACCTTGACGAGTTCCCATCCGAGGCAAACCTTGAATTGGACGGCGAGGCTGAGGACGGGTCATCGGATGTTCTTGAGGAGTTTGCGACCGAATCGACACAAGGCGCTTTGCCGGTACGCGTCCGCAGCCGATCGATAACGCACATCGCGTACGCGATCGCGGCTGGCGCGATCGCCGCGGCGCTTGCAATCGCGGTGACTGCAAGAGGACGCCCCGCGGCGATGACACGCACCGCCGCCGTGCGCGCACACAGCGCTGAAGCCGCATCGGCGCCGACAATCGCGGCATCCCCTGCGATCACGCCGAGCGCCCAGCTCGCCTCGCGCCCGCCGGCGCGAGCCGGCCGCCCAGCGAAACGGGAAAACGTGATGTCGCAGTTGATGCCCGAGCTGGTCATCACTCGCGCCGACGCTGGCAACGCGCCGCTGTACTCGCCGTCATTCGGCGCGACCGGGACGTCAATGTTTTTTCACGCGGGCCGCACCGGCACAACGTCGCTCATGCAGGCGACACTCGCCGCCGACGGTTCGATTGCGGCTGTGGAGACCGTGCTCAGAGACGGTTCGACCAGCTATCACATCCAGGAGTCTCCGGCTCAGTCGCAGATCGCTTTTGATTCCGATCGAGAGGGCGAACGCGCCGTGTATGTGGCCGATCGCGACGGGTCGCATGCACGACGGATCAGCGGCGTCGGATACGCCGCCGTCCCGCGCTGGTCGCCCGACGGCACTCGCCTGGTCTTCGTTCGTGCGGAACCCCAACGCCCAAAGGTGTGGAACCTGTGGATGGCGGACCTGACCACCAGCACGCTTCGTCGACTCACCTCGCACAAGTCAGGGCAGTCGTGGGGTGGATCGTGGTTTCCGGACGGCGTCCGGCTCGCCTACAGCTTCGAAGATCGCCTCGTGATCCTGGACACTGCCACGGGCGCCGAACGCGTCTATCGCTCTCCTGTGCGGCGTCACCTCGTACGAACACCTGCTGTTTCGCCGGATGGCCGTCTCATCGTTTTTCAGGTGTACACGGACGGCACGTGGGAATTGAACGTGCCGGATGGCTCGATGCGACGAATCCTGGACGATAAGTCGGCGGAGGAATTCGCCTGGACACCTGACGGTGCCGCCCTCGCTTATCACAGTCGCCGAAGCGGCGAGTGGAGCATCTGGAGAATGGCCGCACCGCTGTGACCGCGACCAACGTCTTCGCGCCATAATGGCGCCGATGCGAAACACCGCTGCTCTTCTGGTGCTCGCGTGCACGGCTGTCGGAACACTCGTCCTCGCCCAGTCGCCGCCGTCCAGGCCTTCGACGCTGCGGATCCCATTCGAAAGCTACGCGTTGCCGAACGGACTGCGCGTCGTGCTCGCCCCCAACAACGCGTCGCCGACGGTGGCGGTGACGGTGTGGTACCACGTCGGGTCAAAGAACGAGGCGAAAGGGAAAACCGGGTTCGCGCACCTGTTCGAGCACGTGATGTTCACCGGCTCCGGTCATGTTCCTTACGGCGTGCACGATCGCCTGACGGAGGGCGTCGGCGGCTCCAACAACGGAACCACGAGCAGAGACCGGACGACGTACTTCGAGACGGTTCCTTCGAACTACCTCGAGACCGCCTTGTGGCTCGAGTCCGATCGCATGGGCTTTCTCCTCGACACGCTCGACATTCAGAAGCTGAATGCCCAGCGCGACATCGTCAAGAACGAACGGCGGCAGCGGATGGACAACCAGCCGTACGGCCTGGTCGACGAGATCATCTCGAGCACGTTGTATCCAACGGCGCACCCGTACTCATGGGACGTCATCGGCAGCATGGCGGACCTGACGGCCGCGTCGGAAGCGGACGTGAAAGATTTCTTCCGGCTGTATTACGCGCCAGGCAATGCCATCGTCTCGATCGCAGGGGACTTTCAGCCGCCACAGGCGAAAGCGTTCGTCGCCAGATATTTCGGCGCGTTCCCTCCCGGACCCGCGATCGTGCGGCCTGCGGCGCCTCCCGTCACTCGCGACCGCGAAACGCGGCTCGTGTACGAGGATCGCGTACAGGTGCCGCGCCTGGTCATCGTCTGGCCGACGGTTGGACGACAGAGCGACGACCGGTTCGCGCTCGCGGTGCTCGACGCCATCAGCGCCGGACCGCGAACGACCCGGCTGACGAAGGCGCTCGTCTACGACCGTCAGCTCGCGACGTCGATTACCGCCCGTCAGGATTCGGATGAAAGCGCCGGCGAGTGGAGGCTGACGATCACGCCGCGGCCCGGCGTCTCGCTCACCGACCTCGAGTCCGCCGCGGACGCCATTCTCGACACGCTGAAGAGCGAGGGGCCGACCGCGGAGGAAATCCAGCGCGCGACGGCGGGACTCGAGCTGGACTTTGTCAACGGTCTCGAGTCGAACCTTGGCAGGTCGATGAGACTTGCTGACGGCGTCGGGTACGACAACGACGCCGGGTCGTTCCAGACGGAATATCAGAAGATGCTGGCGGTCACGCAAGCGGACGTGAAGCGCGTCGCCGACAAGTACCTGACAAAGGGACGCGTGGTGCTGAGCGTTGTCCCCGTCGGCAAGGTGGAGATGGCAGCGAAGCCGTCGGAGAGCACACCGTATCGGAGAACAGAACAGTGAAGCGCGTCCAGCACGTCCTGTTGCTGATGTTGACGCTGACCGGCGTCGTCGCGCTCGCCCAGGACACGGTCGATCGATCGAAGGCGCCGACGCCGGGTCCCCCGCCGATGCTACGTGTGCCTGGGTGGAACCGCTCCACGCTGACTAATGGCGCCGAACTCGTCGTCTCGGAAAAGCACCAGCTGCCGCTCGTCTCCTTCACGATCACCTTCTCGGGTGGATACAACCAGTCGGATCCGATTGCGCGCCGCGGACTCTCGGACATGACGGCCGCGATGATGAGCGAGGGCACGAAGACACGAGATGGCGAAGCACTCGCCGCGGCCCTGCAGCTCCTCGGAACAACGGTGACCGTCCGTATCGCCGGCGAGACAGGCACCATCGCGTTTCAGTGCATTGCCAGCAAATTTCCCGCGACCCTCGACATCGTTGGCGACATGCTCGTCAACCCGTCGTTTCCGCCGGCAGCACTCGAGCGGCTTCGCGCACAGCGGCTGGTCGCGCTCGTCCAGGCCCGCGATCAGCCGGGCGCGATTGCGTCGCGCGTGTTCCCGCGGCTCGTCTACGGCGACGCGCACCCGTACGGGCAGAACGTCACCGAGGCGACGCTAAAGGCGATCACGCGTGACGATGTCGTGGCGTTTCATCGCGCGTATTTCCGTCCCGGCCAGGCGCTTGTAACGGTTGTCGGCGACGTAGATGCCGCGGTCGCGAAGACGTCGATCGAGAAGGCGCTTGCCGCATGGCCGCGAGGAGGCGAGAAGCCGGCGTTCCAATACCCGGCGGCTCCGGCGCCACGCGTATCGACGATCTACCTGGCCGACAAGCCCGGCGCCGCGCAATCGACATTCGCGATCGGAACGACGGGGCCGCCGCGAAGCACACCCGACTACTTCGCGCTTCAGGTGATGAACACCATGCTCGGCGGGATGTTTCAGTCGCGGCTGAATGCCAATATCCGCGAAGAGAAGGGCTACAGCTACGGTGTCGGCTCCTCGTTCGCGTACGGAAAAGGCCCGGGGGCGTTCCGGGCGGGCGGCGACATCGTCTCGGCCAAGTCCGACGCCGCACTGGTGGAGTTCATGAAGGAGCTGCGAGGAATTCGCGGCGAACGTCCGATCACGGACGACGAACTGTCGACGGCAAAGGATGCGCTGACGCAACGACTGCCTGCAACGTTCGCGTCGGCGCAAAGTATCAACGCCGCGATCGTCTCGCTGTGGACGCAAGGATTGCCGGACGACTACTACCAGCAGTACGCGGCGCGGATTGCCGCGGTCCGGCGGGAGGATGTCGTCCGCGTCGCACGGCAGTACGTTGACGTCGATCACCTCGTTATCGTCATCGTCGGAGATCGCCCGACGATCGAAGGCCCGTTGCGCGCCACAGGAGTGGCGCCGATCACCATTACCGACATCGAGGGCAATCCGCTGCGGTAAGCGCTGTTTCCTGACATGAATCTCGACGCCACGTGGCTGATGCTCTCGTTGATTCCAAGCGGCATCGGCTTCGTGCTGTTCGTTTATGGGAAGAAGCAGGGTAGATGGCCGCAGCTTGCCGGCGGAATGCTCTTGATGGCCTATCCGTACTTCACGCAAAGCGTGGCGGCGCTTCTCGGCGTTGGCGTCGCGCTGGGGGCAGCAATCTATTACGCCGTGCAGGCCGGCTGGTGAGCTGGCGGCGTGGAGTCGGCGGCTGCTCGCCCCGTTAGAATGTCGCTATGAAGATCCGTTACACCGCATTTGCTCTCCTCATGTCCGTCACCGCCACGGCGCTGGGTGGCGAATCCATCCTGGCGCAGGCGCGCGGCGCGCGTGCGGGCGGCGCCGCCGCGGCCCCGCGCGCACAGCAGGTTCAGGGGACACTGCTGCAACTGATGCGAGGCATCTTCTTTCCGAACTCAAACGTCGTGTTCTCGGCCCAGACGGTCGATCCGGCGACCGTCAAGAAGGACGCCGACCCGACGTCATCCGTGAACCCGCTCGCCGGGAACTACGGCGGTTGGGAAGCGATCGAGAACAGCGGCATCGCGATGGCCGAGGCGGCGAACCTCCTCACGATTCCGGGACGCGTCTGCGGCAACGGCAAGCCGGTGCCCTTCCAGAATGCCGACTGGCAGCGGTTCGTCCAGGGGCTGCGCGACGCGGGGATGGCGACCTACAAGGCGGGCCAGTCCAAGAACATGGATATGGTCGTCGAGGCCGCAGACACGGTCACGACCGCTTGCATGAACTGCCACGAGGTCTATCGGGAGAAGACGCCGGCGCAGGGCGGGATGGCCGCCCGCTGCACGAAGTAAAGCGAACCCGGCCACGGAAAAAAGGGGCAGGTGATCCTGCCACCTGCCCCCTGCGACCCGCCGACTGTTATTACACCGGCTGCTTTGGCGCTCGCGGCGCCCGTTGCTGCCGTTCGCGCGCACGTGCGTGCGCCTGCTGCTCGAGCTCCTTTGCCTTCGTCTGCTGCTCGGGCGTCAGGATGTTCCAGATGTCGGCATGAACTCGCGCCTGCGCCACGGCCAGATCGGCCTGCACCGTGGCAACCTGCGCAGCGGCCGCACGCACCGCCTGCTCATTTACTGGCACCTGATTGATCGCGGCGCGCTGTGCCTGCATCGCCTCATCGAGGCGCTGCATCGTCGAGCGCATCTGCTCGCGATCGCGCTGCATGACGTCGCGCACCTGCTGCTTCTGCGCGTCGCTCAGGTCGAGCTGACCGAGCGCGAGGCCGCCCGCAAATCCGCCGCGGCCGCCGGGACCGAACGGCCCGGCCCCGCGCCCAGGCCCCGCCTGCGCGAGGAGCGACACAGCACCCGCCGACAGCATCGCGACGATTCCAGTCGTCATCACAATTTTTCGAACACGATCCATGGGTTGTTGCCTCCACAGGGCCGAGCCGGCCCTACCTTAGGTTCAGACGTGGCATCTGAGGTCGAAGTTGGCGCGGGACGTTGACATTTCTGTGTCGTGTAAGGCGGACCTGAAGGTCCGCCTCTACGTCCCGATTCGGATCCCGGATCCCGGATCCCGGATCCCGCATCCCGGATCCCGGATCCCGGATCCCGGATCCCGGATCCCGCAAAACGAAGTTACTCGTACCGCAGCGCATCGATCGGATTCAGCCGCGCGGCCTTGCGCGCCGGATAGAACCCGAAGAAGACGCCGATCGCCGCCGCGACGCCAAACGAAATCGCCACCGCCGACGGCGTGACGACCGCCGACCACTGCATCACGCGCTGTACGCCGTACGACACGCCGAAGCCGAGACCAATCCCGATGGCGCCACCAGCGAGGCTCAGCACGATCGACTCGACGAGAAACTGCAGCAGCACGTCGAGGTCGCGCGCGCCGACCGCGAGACGAAGCCCGATCTCACGCGTCCGCTCCGTCACCGACACTAGCATGATGTTCATGATGCCGATGCCGCCGACAATCAGCGAGACGGCCGCAATTCCCGCCAGCAGATAGGTCATCGTCTGCGTGGCGGAGGTGAGCACGCCAGCCATCTCTTCGAGCGTGCGCACCATGAAGTCATTGTCGGCACCCGGCTGAATGCGATGACGCGTGTGGAGCAGATCCGTAATCTGCTGCACCACGGTGTCGAGCGGCACGCCGTTCTCGGCCGACACGGTAATCGTGGTGACATGCTGCACGCCCATCAGCTTCTTCTGCACGGTCGTGTAGGGAACCAGCACGGTGTCGTCCTGGTCCTGCCCCATCGCCGCCTGCCCTTTGCTCGTGAGCACGCCGATCACCTGGAACGGCTGATTCTTGATGCGGACGGTCTCGCCGGTGGCATCCGCCCCGACGCCGAACAACTGATCGCGCACGACCGAGCCGAGCACCACGACCTTGCGCGCGGCGGTCACGTCCTCTTCGGTGAAGAAGCTGCCGAACTGCGTCGGCCACGACCGGATCGCGGCCAGCTCCGGCCCCGTTCCCTGAACCTGCGTGTTCCAATTCGACGTCGCCGCCACGACCTGCGTGCGCGTGTTGAGGCCCGGCGAGAGATATCGGATGCCCGGCACCTCGCGCCGAATCGCTTCCGAATCGTCCGCGGTCAGTGTGGTCACCGCGCCTTGCCCCTGCCGGACCGGGCCGAAGCCGCCCGAACCGGCGCTCACCATGACGATGTTGGAGCCGGCGCTGCGGATCTGGCTCTGAATCGACGCGCTGGCGCCGGTGCCGATCGCGACCATCACGATCACGGCGGCGACGCCGATGATCATGCCGAGCGCGGTCAACGCCGTGCGCATCGCGTTACGGCGGAGCGCTTTGAGCGCAACGATGAACGTCATCCAGATCGACATATCCCAGTCCCCAGCCCCCAGTCCCCAGCCCCCAGTCCCGAGTCCCCGGCCTACGCGCTCTGCACGGCAGCGTCCGCATCGCTTCGAAGCCGCTCGAGCTCGGCGGCCGCGCTGCGTCGATGCATCACCGGGCCATCGCTCCGCACGAGGCCGTCGCGGAACATGACGACGCGCGTGGCGTATTCGGCGATGTCGGCTTCGTGCGTGACGAGCACGATGGTGATGCCGCGCTCGATATTGAGCTGCTGGAAGATGTCCATCACGTCGACGCTCGTCCGCGTGTCGAGGTTGCCGGTGGGTTCGTCCGCAAGCAGCAGTGACGGCGTATTCACCAGCGCGCGGGCGATCGCGACACGCTGCTGCTGCCCGCCGGAGAGCTGGTTCGGATGGTGTCCCATCCGGTCGCCCAAGCCGACGGCCTTCAGTGCATCGGTCGCGCGCGCATGCCGTTCCGCGGCTGACAGGCTACCGCTGTAGAGCAGCGGCAGCTCCACGTTCTCGAGCGCAGACGTCCGCGCGAGGAGATTGAATCCCTGAAACACAAATCCAATCTCGGTATTGCGGACGCGCGCGAGCTCACGTGCGGTCAGCCGCGAAACATCCTGTCCGTTGAGCAGGTACTGCCCGCTCGTCGGATGATCGAGGCAGCCGGCCAGATGCATGAACGTCGATTTGCCCGAGCCCGATGGACCGGTCAACGCGACGAACTCACCCGGCGCGACGTCGAGCGTGACGCCTCGCAGCGCGGGTACCTGCACCTCGCCGACGTCGTAGATCTTGGTGAGATCTCGGACGGAGATTGCGCTGCGCGGACCGTGAAGGTCTGCGCCACGGGTAATTGGTTCACTCCCAACGTGGGAGCCGGGCGATGACACGTATGGGCTCATCGTCCGGCTCCGCCACGGGCGCCGCCTGCCGTCCCGGCGCCCGCCCCGCGGGCTCCGGCTCCCCCGCCTCGACGGCCGAACGGCAGCAGAGGGTTCGCCGTCTGCGAGGTCGCCGTCGCGCCGCCAGGCTCGGTGATGCCGGTTACCACGCGATCGCCTTCTTTCAGCTCACCGCCAACGATCGCGGTGATCGCGCCATCGGTGACGCCGGTTCGCACGCGAAGGAGCTGGAGCTTGCCATCGCGCAGCGCCCACAGGCGTCCGAATCCACCACCCGCAGCGCCCGCAGGTGGATCGCCTCCCGCAGCACGCCGTTCACGGAATTCGGCTCGCTGTTCGGGAGTGAATCGCGCCGCAAACTGCGCGCGTTCCTCCGGCGTGAGCTGCGTCAGGCGCTCGCGTCCCTGCGCCTGCCCTGCGGTTCCCGCGACGCCGCGCGTTCCGGCCCCGCCTGCGACCTGCTGCGGCGGCTCCTGACCGAGCGCCGCAAACAACTCGGGCGTCGGCGAAAACCGCAGCGCTGAATTCGGCACGCGCAGGACGTCTTCATTCGCGGCAATCTGCACGGTGACGTTCGCGGTCATGCCGGGCTTGAGGCGCAGATCCTCGTTCGGGACGTCGATCATCGTCGTGTAGCTGACGACGTTCTGATCGGTCTTGGCGTCGAGGCGCACCTGCTTGACCGTCCCGCGGAAGGTCTGCTGCGGATACGCATCCACACGGAACGTCACGAGCTGGCCAGTCTCGATTCGTCCGATGTCCGACTCGTCGATGCTGGCGCTCACCTGCATCTGCGTGAGGTCCTGCGCGATGACGTACAACGTCGGCGCCGACATGCTGGCCGCCACAGTCTGCCCAACGTCGACGCTGCGCGAGATCACGGTGCCGTCGATCGGCGAATTGATGATCGTGTGCTGGAGATTCACCTGCGCCTGGTTCAGCGACGCGCGTGCCTGCGTCACCTGCGCCTCCGCGGACTTGAGCGCCGCCTCCGCCTGCATCGCCGTCGACTGCGCCGTCTCGAGGTCGTTGCGTGCGATCAACTTCTGGTCGGACAGCTCCTGCGCGCGCCGGGCTTTCGAGCTGCTGTCATTGACTTCAACCTTGGCGCGATCCACGTCCGATTGCGACTTGATCAGCGTCGCGCGCGCCTGATCGACCTGCGTCTGGAAGAGCGAGGGATCGAGCTCGGCGATCACCTGACCTTTCCGCACGTGCGCGTTGTAGTCGACAAACAGCGCCTTGACCGTTCCCGACACCTGGCTGCCGACCTGCACCGTCGTCACCGGCGCCAGCGTCCCGGTGGCGTCCACTTTCGCGACGACGTTGCCGCGTGTCACCTCCGCGGTGACGGGAATCGGCACCTTCGCCGCCGTCTGGGCGCGGTAATAGAACAGCCCGCCGCCGGCGAGAATCGCGATGACGAGCGTCAGGATCAGAAGTCGCTTCGGCATGGAGCGTGTCATGTGCACTGATTGGACCGGATCGCAATGGCTCTGCGATGTCCGGCTCGTGACATTTCGATGGCTGTAGGTGCGAAGACTGCCACCATGAGGCGACAGGCGGCCGTCACCGTTTCTTCACAGATGCGTCAACACCCGAACACGCCGGCGGGGTGGAATACGGGGGTATGCCAGTCGAGGAGGGCTACACTGAGGCGTTGGAAGCCGCGACTTCACCGCGCCCGACGGTCCTCGTCGTTGAAGACGAGCCCAACATCCGCGAGCTCGTCTGTTTGCATCTCGGCCTCGAAAATTATGAGTGCGTTCAGTGCGGCGATGGCGAAGCGGCTCTGAAGCTGGCGCGCGCCCGGACCTTCGATCTTGTCATCCTCGACGTCATGCTCCCCGGCCTCGACGGCGTCACCGTCTGTAAGGCGATCCGACGCGACTCCGAAAATCCCGACGTTCCAGTCCTGATGCTCACCGCGCGCCGCGAGGAATCGGACAAAGTCGTCGGTCTCGAAAGCGGTGCAGACGATTACCTCACCAAGCCGTTCGGAGTGCGGGAACTGGTGGCGCGCGTGCGGGCGCTCCTTCGCCGCGGGCCGCGGCCGCTCGTCACCACGACGAAGGAAGCTGCCAAGCCGATCAGCTACAAGCACATCGAGATGGATCCATCGCGGCGGCGTGTTCGCGTCGCCAACACGGACGTCGATCTGACCTCGAACGAATTTCAGCTTCTGTATGTGCTTCTTGCCAGTCCGGGCATCGTCTTCAGCCGCGAAGCGCTCCTCAGCCGCGTGTGGAAGGATCAGACCTTCGTCACGGTCCGCAGCGTGGACACGCTGATCAAGCGGCTCCGCAAGAAGATCGAGCACAATCCAGCGGAGCCCGAAGTCATCATCACGGTGTGGGGCACGGGATATAAGGCGGCCGATGTCTAGTCCCTCGACTGCGCTCGGGACAAGCACGGTCTGGTATCGCAGCCTCTACTGGCGTATTGCTGTCGGCCTGGTCGCCTTTCTCGCGCTGATGCTCATCGCGCAGGGCGCACTGTTCATCTACACAACCGATCGCATCGCCGGCTCGATGCCGGCGCCGTCCCCCCGACGTCTCGCTGTCCTCGTCGCGTCAGACCTGAGCTCCGCGCTCAGCGCGGATCCGTCGCTCGACGTCAACGACTACGTCCGGGACCAGTATTCGAAAGTGTTTCAGCCGTTCATCGTGCTGATGGTCGACGGACGCGAGGTATCCAACCACCCGAGCGCGATTCCAGATGACGTCCGCGTCGCACTTCGGCGGGAGATGTTGCGCGGCGAACTGCCGGCGCGCGGGCGTGTATTCGTCCCTCGCCGCACGGATGATGACCGGTTCGCTCCTGGCGGCCCTGCACCGTTCCGGCTCGGCGAATTCGCCGCGGTGTTCGTCGACGGTGAGCCGGTCGGCACGGTGGCCGTGCTGCTCGGTCGTCCTCCGATCGGTATGGTCGTCCGCGAGCTGGCTCCGACGATGGCGCTCGTCGCCGGTTCGGTGCTCGTCGTGGGCTCAATGCTGATTGCGCTGTTCGTATTCGGCCCGACGCGCCGTCGGCTGAAGCAGTTGCAGGCGGCGACGGTCAAGTTCGGCGCGGGCGACATGAGCGCGCGGGCGCCGGATCGCGGCGGCGACGAAGTTGCAGCGCTCGCCAGATCGTTCAACCAGATGGGGGACGAGCTGGCCAGCCGCGCGCGTGCGCTCGAATTGTCAGACAAGGCGCGCCGTCAGCTGCTCGCGGACGTATCGCACGAGCTGATGACGCCGCTGACCGCGATGCGCGGCTACATCGAGACGCTGACGATGAAGGAGCTCGATCTCGATGAGCGGACGCGCGAGCGGTATCTGCACATCATCGATGATGAAACGCATCGGCTCGAACACATCATCGGCGACCTTTTGGATCTGGCGCGGCTCGAAGGAGGCGGCGGGACGCTGCGGCGCGAAGACGTGCCGGTGCACGCGCTCTTCGAACGCGTCCACTCCCGCCACGAGCGGGAGCTGACAACGCGGCGCATCACGCTCGCGGCCAACATAGGGCATGGCGCCGAGACCGTCATCGGCGATCCCGACCGCCTGGAGCAGGCGCTGCAAAACCTGGCTGCCAACGCATTGCGGCACACGCCCGATGGTGGCGAGATCGTGATGTCCGCGGACGTCGTTGGGGACAAGCTCAGGCTTCGGGTA
>Ga0134127_10002276_pt1 | contig 13942 bp, 15 predicted proteins | sample KB31753_FD_96459 | JGI IMG/M metagenome (GOLD analysis project Ga0134127, IMG submission 96459) | Terrestrial soil microbial communities with excess Nitrogen fertilizer from Kellogg Biological Station, Michigan, USA - KB3-175-3 | ecosystem: Environmental > Terrestrial > Soil > Unclassified ...
GCGGCGGCGGCGGCAGGCCGGCGGCCTTCGCCACCATATTGATGAACGTCGTCGAGCTGAGCGGCCGGCCATCAGTGACGTTGTAGACGCCGCGCGCTTCCGGATTCCTGATCGCGCACGTGCAGGCTTCGACGAGGTCATCGACGTGAATGCGGTTATTGATCCCCGCCTCGCGCTCACGCACGACGGGCTCGGAGCGGCGCAGCCGCTCGAGCGGCAAGCGGTCGGGGCCGTAGATTCCGGGCACGCGCAGCACGACACGGCGGACCCGGCGCTCGTTGCACCAGACTCGCGTCATTTCCTCTGCGCTGATCCGTCGGCGCGCCCGATCTGTGCGCGGTTGCACGACACTGCTCTCATCCACGGCAGCGCCGGCCGTGTCGCCGTAGACGCCGGTCGTGCTCATGTAGACGAAGGTGTGCGGCGGCACGGACGCGAGCTGCAGGAAGCGGTCGAGGCGCAAGTCGCTTTCGCCCAGCACCGGCGGCGGCGTCAGATAGACGATCGCTTCCAGGTCGAGCCTCTCCGGGATCTTCGTGCCGGGGCGGACGCGGTCGAGGTCGATGGCCAGCGCGCGCAGCCCGGCGCGCTCCAGCTCCGCGGCGCGCTCGGCCGAGCGCACCAGGCTGGTGACGTCGTACTGAGGCTGCAGCTGCAGCGCCAGCCGCTGGCCGACGTAGCCGCAGCCCGCAATGAACACATGGCGGCGATTCGCTTGCATTGACTCCGCTTCGCTAACGATTTATATTTCAGACATTCCTGAAACAACGGTCACATCAGATGAAACTCACTCCGACCGTGCAACGCTGCATCCTGCATTGGGGCGAAATGGCCGGCCGCTGGGGCGTCAGCCGCTCGGTCGCGCAGATCCACGCGCTGCTGTTCCTCTCGCCGCAGCCGCTGATTGCCGAGGAGATCGCCGAAACGCTCGCAGTGGCGCGCTCCAACGTCAGCGTCAGCCTGAAAGAGCTGCAGCAATGGGATCTGGTGAGCGTGACGCATGTGCTGGGCGACCGGCGCGATTATTTCCAGGCCCGCAAGGATATCTGGGAAGTGCTGGCCGTGATCCTGGACGGACGCAAGAAGCGCGAGATCGACCCGACGGTGCAGACCCTGCGCGAGTGCGTGGCCGAGGGCAAGCGCGACCACGAGACGCCGGAGGAGACCAAGGAACGCATCGCCACCATGCTCGAGTTCGTCGAAGAGCTGTCGGGCTGGTACGAGCAGATTCGCGCGATGCCGCGGCCGACGCTGCTGAAGCTGATGCGCATGGGAACGAAGGTGGCGAAGGTCATCGGCTGACGTCCAGCTTCGCCAGCACGTCCGGCGCGTAGTCGAAAGAATCGAAGAACAGCTGCTGCGCCGGCAGACCGCGCGCGGTGTACTCGTGGCGCACGGCTTCGACCATCGCCGGCGGACCGCTCGCATACACGTCGAAGTCCTGCAGCTGCGGGTGATCCTGGAGTGCTGCTGCATGCACGAGGCCGCGCCGGCCGTTCCAGTTGTCCGCCGGTTGCGGATCCGAGAGCACCGGCGTGTAGTGCAGGTTCGGATGCGCCGCGCTGAGCGCGCGCACTTGTTCGTCCTCGTACAAGTCTTGTCGGGTCTGCGCCCCCCAGTACAGGTGCAGCGGACGACGATCGCCGACGGATAAGAGATCGCGCAGCATCGAGCGCAGCGGCGCATAACCGGTGCCACCGCCGATGAGCAGCGCCGGCCGCGGCGATTCGCGTCGGAACCAGAACTGGCCGAGCGGGCCCTCGATGCGCAGCAGCGTCTTTTCCTTCATGCCGTTGAACAGCTGCTGCGTGAACTCGCCGCTGGAAACTTTGCGGATGTGCAGCTCGAGCAACTCGTCGCGGCCCGGGCAGCTCGCGATCGAAAAGCTGCGGCGCCGGTTCTGCGGCAGCATGATGTCCAGGTATTGCCCGGCGAAGAAGTTGAACTCCTCGTTCGCGGGCAGCCGCAGGAACACAGCCATCACTTCGGGTGCCAGACGATGCATGCGCTCGATGCGGCACGGCAGGCTCTTGACCATCACTTCCGGCCGCGGCGGACGGATCTCACGGACTTCGATCACGAGGTCCGTACCGGTCGCGTGCGCCTGGCACAGCAGGGCGTAGCCTTCGCGCTCTTCCTCGGCGAGCAAGCCGAGCGGCCGTCCGCGCGGATAGACGATGTTGCCTTCGCGAATACGCGCACGGCACGACGAGCAGTGACCGCCCTTGCAGCTGTGCGGCAGGTTCAGGCCGGCGCGCAGCGCCGCGTCGAGGATCGTTTCCCCTTCCTCGACGACGATGACTTGTTGCGAAGGCAGGAGAGTGATGCGCGAATACGGCATCACCTTCTCCGGTCCCCTTGACGGCGATCCAGCCAGCGGCGCGTGTGGATCTTCGGCAGCTTCGCCTTGCGGCCGACGGCGAAAGCGAGCGCGTCGTTGAGAGCCTTGAGCGCGCGCTCACGCTCGCCGAGCTGTTCCATGAGGCTGGCGAGCAGCTGATAGGCCTCCAGGCGCGGCTTGATCGAAATGCTGGTTTCGAGATAGCTGCGGGCCTTGCCATAGAGCTCGGCACGTGCGGCGAGCCGCGCGCAAGTGAGCAGCAATGCGGCATCTTCTGGATGCTCTGGCAGCCACGATTCCGCGCGCTCCAGCACCTGGAACGGCTCATCGGTTTCGAGCTCGCCGTACGTGAGCACGGTGTTTTCGTCCCACGCACGCTCGATGCTCCCGCGCAGCTCTGCTTCTGCCGCTTCATGATCGTCGCAGGCCATGGCGGCGCGCGCGTACGCGACGACGATATCTGCGCGGCGCGCGAGCGTTTTGGAAATGTCCTTCCAGGCCGACGCGAGCTGTGCCGGATCGGCGGCTGCGCCGGCGGCCTTCAAGCGATCGAGATAGATCTGCGCCACCGTTTCGTCCGCGACAGCAGGTGGAATGCCGCGCGTGCTGCGCAGCCTCGGCTCGATTTCCAGCAGACGCTGCCAAGCGCCGGTCTGACGGTGCACGCGCGAGAGCAACAGCAGTCCGCGCGCACTGGACTCGCCGCTCGCCTCCAGCTGTTCCAACGTCGCCAACGCCGACGCCAGCTGCTTGTGCTTGAGATGAATTTCGGCCTGCATGATCAATACTGGCGCGCGCCGGTCCGTCGACGTTTCGAGCGCGCGGGCGAGCAACTCGTCGCGCCGTTGTGCCGCTCCTTGCAGGTCCGCGGCGCGAGCTGCGACGAGATAGTGCGCGACGGGATTTTCGGCATCGCGCGCGTACCGAGTGAGCGTCTTTTCAGCTGCGTCGTACTCGCCGGCGGAGAGCTCCAGCAGACCCTGGCCGAGGCTGCGGCGCGCGCGTTCGAGGCGGCGTTGCTCCTGATTGCGTCGCCACAGCTGTCGCGCCCTGATCGCGCGGCTCACGGCACGGACCACGAAGTACGCGACGATCAGCAGCAATACGAACGTGACGGCAGACATCTCGATGAGATGGCCTGCGAAGCGCAGCGCGACGTAGCCGGAATCGGCGAGCAGCAGGTTCGCGAGCAGCGCGCCCAGAACGGCTGCCACAGCGATGTACAGACCGCCTCTCATCGCCGCACCCTCATTCCGGACCCGGGCGAGCGGGAAGCAGGCGCTGCAGTGCTCGCGCCGATCCGGAGATATCCGGCAGCTGCGGATCGATCTCGATCGGCTCCAGCTGCTGGATCTGCTCGAGCAGCGCCTTGGCGCCGGGGCTCGACAGCTCGAAGTAATCGCCGAGCCACTGCCGCGCTCCTGCGAGCGACACGCGATACGCAGTGGCGTCGTGTCTTTCGACCGCTGCGCGAGCCGCGAACAACAGCAACTGCAAATGCTGACGACGCACCTGCGCTTCCTCGATGGTCACGATGCTGCCTGCTCGATCGTCCACTTTGCGCACGACGATCAGGTTCGCGATCGTGGTGCGCGCCATGGCCCAGGCGCGAGCGAACATGCCTTCAGGCAGCGTTTCGCGATCCACGGTGCGGCGCTCGGTTGCAAGGATGCCTTTGATCTCCAGCTTCGCCGCCTGCTCTTCCGCGCTGGCAAGGCGTGCGAGGATGCCGATGGTGTCGGGCTGCCGCACCGAACGAAGGGCTTGCAGCTCACGCGCAATTTGCTGCCGCACCGGCGCGACTGTCTGGTCCCGCACGGCTGCGAGGCGACCGTCGGCAGATTCGAGGGCGACGATCGCGGTCTGCACGTCACGGTCGAGCGCGAGTCTGCGTTGCGCAACGTCCATTAGGAACATCGCCTCGGCGCGCGACCACGCTCGCTCGGGGCCTTCGGCGCGGCCGCGCAGTTGTTCCATCGAGAGCATCAGCTCTTCCACTTGCTTGGGCACGTCTTCCAGGACGTCGACACGGCGGTCGAGCTCGCGCGCGGATGCTCGCTGGCGGTTCGTCTGGCTCTTCAGGTCGGCACGCAGTTGTGCGCGCTCTGCCTGGGCGGTGCGTGCGAAGTCGTTGGTGCGGTCGAGGCGGTCGCGAGTCGAATCGATGCGCAGCAGCGCATAGATCGAAGTGGCGAGCGCCAGCGCCGCCATTGCAGTAGTCAGCCGACTATACGTATGCGGGCGTCGCGTTCTCGGAGCTTCGGCAGGCATTGCCGAAGCAGGGATGATTTCCGAACCGGTGTCGGCCATTGCAGATGGGACGCGTGGGAATGAGCGATTCGCGCCGTGTATGGTAACACCGGCCCAGTTCGATCTTCAGCCGCCGCGTGCGCACATGCGCCACAGCGCCAACGCTCCGATCATCGATGCATCGTCGGCGCCCGCTGCCACGATGGCTTCGCCGCCCAGGCCGGCGCTGACGGCTGCCGCTACGATTCTCCTGCTCGGGACCAGCAGCGCCGTGCTACTTAACAGTTGCCGGCCGCGCTCGGTCAGCATCGCTTGGAGATTCTCCAGGGTTTCGATGCTGGTGGCGGTGACCACGTCGATACCCTCATCCGCCCAGCGCGTCTCCACCTCGGCGACCTTCGCAGCGTCGACATTCGGCCGGACGCGGCGGTAGACCTCGCGAGTTTCCACCGCCATGCCCTGTGACGCGAAGGTGTCGCGCAGCAGCTCGCGGCCGCCTTCGCCGCGGACAATCAATACGCGCGCGCCGTTGGTCAGCTGCAGCTGGGGATGGGCGAGCAGCGCTTCGCTGGTGAAGCCTGCTTCCGGAACGATATCGGCTGTCAATTCCGCAGCTGCCAAAGCTGCAGCGGTGGCCCGACCGATCGCGGCGATGCGTGTTCGCGCGCCGCGGGTCACTTGTTGGGCGCCGTGTTCGACCGCGTTGACGCTCACGAACACGACCAGGTCGTAGTCCGGTGCCGCAACCGTCATCTGCACGGCGACGGGCTCGATCTCGACAGCGGGGAAGGGGATCGGATTGCCGCCCTGCCGCGCGATTTCCGCGCACAGCACTGCGCACTGCGCAGCCGGACGTGTGACCAGGACCGTGAGGTCCGTGAGCGGCGGCACAACCTTGGGGATCACGGCTGCGAGAGTCTCAGCTTTTCGAGCAGCGCTCGCCCGCCTGCGTCGAGTAAGCGGTCTGCGAGTGCCGTGCCCACCGCCTGCACTTCAGCAACTGTACCGTCGTGCACCCCGCGGTAGATCTCCTGTCCGTCGGGCGAGCCGATGACGCCGCGCAGATGCACCCGCCCGTCCTCGATTCGTGCATACCCGGCAATCGGCGACTGACAGCTGCCCTGCAGCCTGAGCGCGAAGGCACGCTCGGCTTCGCAGCATTGCCAGGCGAGAGTGTCGTTGAGCGCGCGCACCAGCTCGATGCTCCGCGTGTCGTCAGCGCGGCATTCGATGCCGATGATGCCCTGGCCCACTGCCGGCACGAATTGCTCGAGGTCGAAGCGGTGCGTGATGCGATCCTGGAGGCCGAGGCGCATCAGTCCAGCCGCGGCGAGCACGATCGCGTCGTACTGCTCTTCCTGCAGTTTGCGCAGCCGCGTCTCGACGTTACCGCGCAGCGTGAGCAGTTGCAGGTCCGGTCGGACGTACTTCAGCTGGCACTGCCGCCGCAAGCTCGAAGTACCGACGCGTGCGCCGTGCGGCAACGAGTTGAAGCTCTGGTGCCGCACCGACACGAAGGCATCGTGCGGATCGGCGCGCGACAGCATCGCGGCGAGCGTCATGCCCGGCGGCATGTCGCTCGGCACGTCTTTCATGGAGTGCACGGCGATGTCCGCGCGGCCTTCCGCGATTGCGACCTCGAGCTCCTTGATGAACAGACCCTTGCCGCCGACCTGCGCAAGCGAGCGGTCGAGGATGCGGTCGCCCTGCGTCGTCATCGGCACCAGCTGGACGACCAGCCCGGCATGCGCCTCGCGCAATCTGGCTGCAACGTGCTCTGCTTGCCAGAGCGCCAGCCGGCTCTGTCGGGTCGCGATGCGCAGCGTGCCGGCCGTGGCGCTCACTTCTTCGCCTCTTCTGCCTTCTTCGACTGTTCGGCGCGGCGCAGCTCGAGGGCGAACTGCAGCAGCGCGATGATAAGCGCCAGCACGACCGGGCCGAGGAACAGCCCGATTGCACCGAACGCGGCGATGCCGCCGAGCACGCCGACGAACACAGTCAGGGTGCCGACCGGCGCGCGTCCCGAGACCAGCATCGGCCGCACGACGTTGTCGACGAGCGAGACCAGCAGGGCGCCCCAGATCACCATGAAAGCTGCGGCGCCCCACCGACCTTGCGCAGCGAGCACGATCGCCGCCGGAATCCACACCAGTGCCGTGCCGCCGAACGGCAGCAGCGCCGCGAGTGCGGCGATTACGCCGAACACCAGTGCGGAAGGCAGCCCGACGATGAGGAACGAAATGCCGACCAATGTGCCCTGGATCAACGCGGTCATACCCGTGCCGTACACCAGCGCGCGGGTGACTGCAGCCAGATGATCGAAGAGCTTGTTCTTCTGTTGCCGCGACATCGGGATCAGCTCGCGCAACGTATTGACCATCTCCCCGCCGTCGCGGATGAAGAAGAACAGCAGGAACACCATCAGCACGAAACCGAACACAGCGCCGAACGCTCCGAGGAAGACCTTGCCGCCGAGCGAGGCCAGCGACTGCAGCACTGCACGCGAGCCCTCGACTACGTAGCCGCGAATCTGGGCGACACTGACGCCGAACGTGCCGTCGAGCCAGTCGAGCGTGTCCTTGATCAAGGGAACCTTGGTCAGATCGAACACGTTGTTTCGAGTCTGGTCCGCAACCGTGCTCTGAACTGTCTGCAGCAGGTCGCCGACCTGCGCCGCAAACGCCGCACTGAGCGCGGCGAGGGGACCGACCAGGACGATGAGCGTCAGTACCGTCAGCAGCGCCGCCGACAACTGCGCCCGCCCCTTGAGCCGCCGGGTCAGCCAAACATGCAGCGGGTACAGCAGAAACGCGATGAACATGGCCCACAGCAGCGGGCCGAAGAACGGCTCGACGATCTTGAACAGCGCGATGCCGAGGACGAGGGCCGTCACCAGTGCGAAGGTCCGCGCGTAGAACCGGTCGCGGACCGGCACTGCGCGCTGCGGCGAATTCATCGGTGGCGACTCCTGGCCATGCGGGCCGCAATGCTAGCACCGGGCTCGCCCGAGGTTTACTCTGACTGCCCCAAGAGGAAGGTCCCATGAGCACGAACGCCACGAATGCCGCCAATGCAGAAGTCACCACCGATCAGCTGCTGGCAGACCTCAAGACCGTCATGAACGATGCCGAGGCGCTTCTTCGCGCGACCTCGACCCAGACGGGCGAGAAGATCCAGGAAGTGCGCGCCCGCGCCGAGGAGTCGTTGCGCCAGGCCAAGGCGCGGCTCAGCTCGATCGAGGACGAGGCGCTGCGCCGTGCGCGTGAAGTCGCGGACGCGACCGACGAGTACGTGCGCGAGAATCCATGGCAGTCGGTCGGCATCGCCGCCGGCGTCGGCCTGCTCGTCGGCTTATTGCTGGCACGGCGTTAAGTCGCTTAGCCCGTGGCAGCGCTCCCGCAGGAACAACCGCAGTCCGCGGCCGGACTGTTCCAGTCGCTCAGCAACTTCGCCGGCACGCTGATCGCGATCGGGCACACGCGCCTGCAGCTGCTGACGACGGAGTTGCAGGAGGAAGTGCGCCAGGTCGGCGCCATCCTGCTCTGGGCTTTCATCGCGGCGTTCACGGCGCTGCTGGGATTGTTCCTGGCCGCGCTGGTCTTCATCTTCGCCTTCTGGGACACGCACCGCATTGCCGCCTCGCTGGTGATGATCGGCATGTTCGTCGGGCTCGCGCTCTTTGCGGTGCTCGTGCTCCGCAAGAAACTGCGCGAAAAGTCGCCGATGCTCGATGACACGCTCGCGGAGCTGGCGAAGGATCGCGACAACCTGCGGGCGCGGGTGAGTCAGTCGCAATGAGTCAGCGTTTCGATCAGCTCAACGCTCATCACAGCAACCTGCTGGCACGCATCGCCGTGCAGCGCGCCGAGCTGGGGACGACTGCGGAAGAGATCGAGCACCAGCTCGGCCGCGTCGATCGCGGTCTGGCCGCAATCCGCGGCGTGCTCAGGAGTCCGGTGATGATCGGCGGCGTGATCGCCGTCGTCGCGCTGGTCGGGCCGCGGCGCTTGCTGCGCTGGAGCTCGAAGGGACTGATGTTCTATTCGACTGCGCGGCAGCTGCTCAGGCTTCGCCGCGAATCCGGCGCAGCAGCTCCGACGCATGACGGCGGCTGACCTCTAGCACGTCGCCGCACTCGCGCACTCGCACCACGTACTGACCGGAGTCGGTGCGCTCCACCGCCGAGATCTGCTTCTCCGCGATCAGCGCGTTGCGATGGATGCGCACGAAGTCCGGCGCGAATTCCTCCGCGAGCGTCTTGAGCGACTCGTCGATCAGGCTCTCGCCGCCGCGATGCTTCACCGTCACGTACTTCTGATCGGCGACGAAATAGTAGATGTCTGCGATCGGAATGAGACGCAGCTGCTCGCCGAGGCGCGCGCAGATCTGCTCGCGCCGATGCTCGATGCGTGCGGTTTCCGCGACCTTCACCAGCCGGCTCGGCGAGATGCGCGCGGCATGCCGCAAAGCGTGCGCGAGCTTTTCCTTGCGTACCGGCTTGAGCAGGTAACCGACGGCTTCGGTCTCGAATGCTTCGACTGCGTACTGATCGTAGGCCGTCGTGAAGATCACCGCCGGCGGATCTTCCAGCGTGTCGATGTGGCGCGCGATCTGAATGCCGGAGAGCCCGGGCATGCGCACGTCGAGCAACACCACGTCCGGACGCAGCTCGCCGCAACGGCTCAGCGCTTCCTCGCCGTTGCCGGCCTCCGCGATGACTTCGCAGTCTTCGATCTCGGCGAGCAGCCGGCGCAGGCGTTCCCGCGCGGGCGGCTCGTCATCGACAATGATCAGCTTCATGGGGGAGCTTCATTGGGAGAGCGAGTGTACTTCATCGGCCGGGAAGATGAGGCGCGCGCAGAACTCGCCCGGCAGTTGCTCGATCTCGACGCGGGCACGTCCCGGCCAGGCCAGCTCCAGGCGCTGGCGGATGTTCTCCAGCGCCATGCGATTGCCCTCGCGCTCGCTGTAGTCCAGCTGGGGCGGAATCGGGTTGCGCACTTCGATGTGCAGCATGTCGCCGACGCGCCTGCCCACGATGGATACGGCGCCGCCGCCGGGCAGCATTTCGATGCCGTGATACACCGCATTCTCGAGCAGTGGTTGCAGGATGAGGCTGGGTACCTCGACGCGCATCGGCAGCCCGTCCACATCCCACTGCACTCGCAGCCGTTCGCGCAGGCGCAGCTGCTCGATCCGCTCGTGCGTACGCGCGATTTCGATTTCGTCCTTCAACGCGATGCGCGCGTTCGCGTCGCTCAGGCTCGCACGGAACAGATCGGCGAGGTCCTCCACTGCCTGCTCGGCGCGCTCCGGCGCCGAGCGCGTGAGCGCCGCGATAGTGTTCATGCTGTTGAAGAGGAAGTGCGGCCGGATGCGTGCCTGCAGCGCGCGGATGCGCGCCAGCGCCTCCATCTCGACGCTGCGCTTCCACTCGGCACTGACGTAAAAGTAGCGCAGCGCCAGCGCACTGACGATGAATCCGACACCGAGGCTGCGCAGCATGAAGGCGCCGTGTTGCGTGGGAAAGACCAGGTTCACACCGGGCACGCCGTCGGTCCAGAAGCGGCCGATTTGATACACGATCTCGGCAATCGCGCCGACGCACGCGAGCAGCAGCGCCATGGCGATCAACGACGCTTGCGTCGCCGGCATCGTGTGCAACCACGCGCGCGCTCGGCACAGCACGGCCGCGCAAGTCAGCCCGATCCAGAGGAGGAACAGCGAGCTGGCGGCGAGGTCGAGCCAGAAGTTGGCGTGCAGCGCCTGCCGCGAGATCGCGAACATCAGCGCCACGAGCTCGACGATCAGCACGATCGCGAGCACTGCGCGCGATTCGCAGAAGTTGGGCAGGAACAGGGTCGGTGACGGACCGCGGGAGTCGGGGGCGGCGGCCACAGCGGCAGCCTCAGGATCTCGGCTTGTTCGTGTCGGCTGCGGCGGCGAACAGCGCATCTTTGAGGTGGAACAGCGTCGAGATGTCCTCGTCGCCGTGCCCCTGCTCGATCAGCCGCCGGTAGTGCAGCAGCGTCATTTCGATCAGCGGCAATTGCACGCCGTGGCGCGCGGCCATCTCGCGGCAGATCTTCAGGTCCTTCTCGTGCAGCCGCACGCGGAAGCCGGGCGGGTAGCTGCCGCGCAGGATGTTCGGCGCGCGATTCACGAAATACCAGCTCGAGCCCGCGCCCTTGCCGAGCGTTTCGATGAGCCGGTCGAGCGGCAGGTCCTCCGACTTCGCGAACGCCATTGCTTCCGCGACTGCCTGGATGACGCCTGCGCACATGATCTGGTTGGTTGCCTTCGCCGCCTGACCCGCGCCGCTCACGCCGAAGTGAGTGACGGTGCGGCCCATCGCCTGCAGCACTGGCATCGCTCGCTCGAAGGCCTGCGCGTCGCCGCCGACCATGATGGCGAGAGTGCCGTCGCGCGCGCCTTCGGTTCCGCCGCTGACGGGTGCGTCGAGGAACTGCGCGCCGCGCTCACGCAGCCTGTGTGCGGCGCTGCGCGCCGTGTCGGCGCTGACGGTGGAGCAATCGATGACGATCGTGTTGGGCCGCAGCGCCGGTCCGATCGCGTCGACGATTTCGAGCACGTCCGCGTCTGCGGACACGCACATGACGATGACGTCGCTGAGCGGCGCAATATCCGCGGCCTTGGCGACGGCGGTGCAGCCGGTTTCCTGCGCGAGGGACTGTGCTTTGGCGGGAGTGCGATTCCAGACTGCGCTCAGCAGTTTCTGCTTGTGCAGATTGCGAGCCATGCCCAGGCCCATGGCGCCCAGGCCGACGAAGCCGACCCGCAGGGTCACTTGCACATCACATCCATCGACGCCTTGGCGGAAGCGCGCGCGGCGTCGATCTCAGCGTCGCTGAGATAGCGGCGCGAGCCGTCGGGGAGCATCTCGTACAAGCGCTGTGAGGTGGAATATTTCTCGAAGCGCTCGCGGGACTTGGCGCACTGGCCGGCTTTATCGGTCGGGCTCAGTTGCGAGGCTTGCTGCTGTTCCGTGCTCGGAGTGGCGGCCGGCTGGCTCGCTTTGTCCGCAGCCTGCATGCGCTTCATCTCGTCCTGCTGGCGCGTCTGCGCGGCGACGACATCCGTCTTCTGCGACTGGATGTTGAGGCGCTCGGCCGGCAGCGTGCTCGGCTTGTCGGTATAGAGCACGTTGCCCTTGTCGTCCTTGAACTTGTAGACGTCGGCCGCGACCGGGCCGGCCGCGAATACGGCAGTGGCGACAGTGAGCAGGAACAGCGTACGCAACATGACTTTCTCCATTGCGTCCAAGGGCTTGGGCCGTGGACGCGAGCACCATGCAGAAATCGCGCGGAGTTTAACAGGAACCCCGTACCGTCGTTATGTAGGCACTCCCGGCAAAGCTTATGGAATGTGCACTGGATCACGCTGGGGCAAAAAAGAAGGGCGCCCTGAGGCGCCCTTCGCGACAACCGACGGGAGGCGGGTCTACAGGCTGTAGCCGCGCTCGCCGTGCTCGACGGTGTCCAGGCCTTCGGTCTCGTGCTCTTCCGAGGCACGCAGGCCGATGACCAGGTCGACGATCTTGTAACAGATGAACGAGACCGTGCCCGACCAGAGCAGGGTCACGCCGACTCCCCACAGCTGCGACTTCACCTGGGCAAACGTACCCGCGTAGCCCCACGTCCCGGCGACGTAGTCGTAGATGCCGGTCCCGCCGAGCTCGGGGTTGTTGAACACGCCGGTGAGGATCGCACCGAGGATGCCGCCGACGCAGTGGACGCCGAAGACGTCGAGCGAGTCATCGTAGCCGAGGGCCGACTTGAGCTTGGTCACCGCGAACAAGCAGACGACGCCGGCGAGCGCGCCGATGACGAGTGAGCCCATCGGGCCGACCCAGCCGCACGCCGGCGTGATCGCGACCAGTCCCGCGACCGCGCCCGAAGCTGCACCGAGCATCGTGGGCGTGCCGCGGAAGATCCATTCCGCGAACGTCCAGCCGCACACCGCTGCTGCAGTCGCCAGGAACGTGTTGATGAACACCTGCGAGGCAAACGCATTCGCTTCGAGGTTCGAGCCGGCGTTGAAGCCGAACCAGCCGACCCACAGCAGCGCTGCGCCGACCATGATGAAGGGCACGTTGTGAGGTGCCATTGCCTGCGTGCCGTAGCCCTTGCGTTTGCCCACCAGCAGACAGCCGACCAGGCCGGCGATGCCCGCGTTGATGTGCACGACTGTGCCGCCGGCGAAATCGAGCGCGCCTTTCTGGAAGAGGAAGCCGGCAGTCTTGCCCGCAGCTTCCGCGGCGGCCGCGTCCGTGTACGCGTCCGGACCTGCCCAGAACCACACCATGTGCGCGATCGGCAGATACGAGAACGTGAACCACAGCACCATGAACAGCATCACCGCGGAGAACTTCATGCGCTCCGCGAACGCGCCGACGATCAGGGTTGCCGTGATCGCGGCGAACGTCATCTGGAACGACGCGAACAGATACTCGGGGATGTAGACGCCTTTGCTGAACGTCGCCGCTGGCACGAGATTGCCTGCAGCATCGAGCATGCCCGAGAGGAACGTGCGGCCGAAGCCGCCGAAGAACGCGTTGCCGCCCGTGAAGGCGATGCTGTAGCCGTACAGCGCCCACAGCACAGACAAGACGCTGAACGTGACGAATACCTGCATCGACACTGACAGCACGTTCTTCGCGCGCACCATGCCGCCATAGAACAGTGCGAGCCCTGGCACTGCCATCATCAGCACGAGCAGCGTGCTCACGAGCATCCACGCGATGTCGCCCTTGTCGTAGACAGGCGCGGCTGGTGCCGCTGCCGCTTCAGCAGGCGCTGCGGCAGCTTCAGCCGCCGGAGCTGCTTCGACGGCAGCGGCTGGAGCCGCAGCGGGCGTTTCTTGCGCGGCCGCCTGATGCGAGCCGAGCAGCAGGACCAGTGCTGCCAGCACGAGCAGCGCAAGCGTCAGCCGCGTGCCCTGCAGGTGCATCAGCGTACGGCTCGTTGCCAAGATTTTTTTCACTGTCGTTCTCCCGCCCCAGTTAAGTGACCCGATTAACCTGAAAGCCCGCTCTAAACTGCTTCGACACCGGTCTCGCCGGTGCGGATGCGCACCGTCTGCTCGAGCTCCAGCACGAAAATCTTGCCGTCGCCGATCTTCCCGGTGCGCGCCACGTTCGTGATCGCCTCGATCACCTGCTCCGCGATCGAGTCGTCGACCGCGAGCTCGATCTTGGTCTTCGGCAGGAAATCGACGCGGTACTCGGCGCCGCGGTACAGCTCGGTGTGGCCGCGCTGCCGGCCGAAGCCCTGCACCTCGGTCACCGTGATGCCCTGCACGCCGATGTCCGCGACGGCCTGGCGGACGTCA
>Ga0134127_10002278_pt1 | contig 13934 bp, 10 predicted proteins | sample KB31753_FD_96459 | JGI IMG/M metagenome (GOLD analysis project Ga0134127, IMG submission 96459) | Terrestrial soil microbial communities with excess Nitrogen fertilizer from Kellogg Biological Station, Michigan, USA - KB3-175-3 | ecosystem: Environmental > Terrestrial > Soil > Unclassified ...
GATTGGGGAATCCACCAGTCTGTCGCCATCGGCGCGCAGCGCAACCTCCTTCATCACGGCTGCGGCGTTGGTGCACGACACGACGGTGTTCGGCGCAACGGGACCGACGATGGGCGAGCGGTATCGTGCGTCGATCGGCGCCACGGTTGGCGATCTGATGGTGACCACCGCAAGCGGCGATTACCGCCGGTACTTCGCGCCGGATGATCGGTTGACAATCGCGACGCGGATTCAGCAGGTGAGTCGCCTCGGGCGTGACGTTGCCGATCCGCGCCTGCTGCCGCTGGTCTGGTCGCCTCGAGATATCGTCCGCGGCTACACCCGTGACGCGGTGGCCGAGCGCGCAGCCCACGTTTCGATCGCGAACCTCGAGGCGCGGACACCGCTGGCCGCCCTCATCGGGCGGTCGGTTGGTGAGCGGCTGCTGCCGATTGAGCTGTTCGCCTTTTCCGATTGGGGACGGTTCGCGGCGCCGCGGACGCTGGCGCTCGCGTCAGCATCGCGGCAGTTGTGGAGCGCCGGTTTCGGAGCTCGGGTGAACGCCGCGGGCTTCGTCTTCGAATTCAACGGCGCGCGTCCGCTCACCAACGCAACGGGATGGCATTTTGTCGTGAATTTCCGTCCAGGTTTCTGAGCGCCCGTCGGCGTCGGCTCGTCATCCGCAGAGCTCAATCGCCGTTCGTCCTCCTGCGGTTCCGGTCTGCGCAGCAGCGTCTCGCAATGCGGACATCGGTTCCGCGGAGAGTTGCCGTCAATATGCATGCTGCAAAAAGTCACGACCTTTGCAGGGCTGAGACGCATGAAAGTCCTGCACAGCTTCCACGCGATCGTCGTGTGCTGTCTCGTGGTCGGCGGACTGATGGTTCTGCCCAGGGACAGCTCGGCTCAGTACTTCGGACAAAACAAAGTCCAATATCGAAAGCTCGATTTCAAAGTGCTCCGCACCGAGCACTTCGACATTTACTTCTACCCGGAGGAACAGGCAGGGACCGAGATCGCCGCGCGCATGGCGGAGCGGTGGTACGCGAGGCTGTCGAAGTTCTTCCGTCATGAGCTGCGCGGACGACAGCCGCTCATCCTGTATGCGTCGCCAACCGATTTTCAGCAGACGAACGTGATACCCGGCGACCTTGGCGAGGGCACTGGCGGTGTCACCGAGCCCATCAGGCGCCGCATCGTCTTGCCGCTCGCGGGAGCGCTTGGCGACACCGACCACGTCCTTGGACACGAGCTCGTGCACGCCTTTCAGTTCGACATCACTACGCCGATAGGCGCTCCGCCAGGCGAGAACGGTGCGGAGCGGCTGCCGCTCTGGTTCATCGAAGGAATGGCGGAATACCTCTCCCTCGGTCCCGTCGATGCGAACACGGCGATGTGGATGCGCGATGCCGCGCGCCAGGAACGACTGCCCGCCATCAAGGATCTCGACAACCCGAAGTACTTTCCTTACCGCTGGGGCCAGGCCTTCTGGGCGTACGTCGGCGGCACCTACGGAGACGACCTGATTCCGCTGATGTTGTCCACCGCCGGCGCAGCGGGCGACATCAACGCTGTCACCAAGAAGGTGCTCGGCGTCGACACGAAGGAACTCTCCGAAGCGTGGCACGCATCCATTCATCAGACCTACGACCGGATCCTCGCGGCGACGACGCCGCCGTCCGGCGCCGGACGCCCGATCATCAGAGGCAACGATCAGAGCACAGGCATGAATGTGGGGCCGTCGATCAGTCCAGACGGAAAGTGGATCGCATTCCTGTCATCGCGGGGACTACTGTCGGTCGATCTGTACGTTGCGGACGCTGCCACTGGTGAAATCGTACGCAAGCTGACGAGCACGGCCACCGATCCCCATGTGTCCAGCATCGAGTTCATTTATTCGGCGGGAACCTGGGACAGCCAGAGCAAACAGCTGGCAATCGCGACGGTTGCGTCGGGGCGTCCGGCCCTTGCCATCTACGACGCGCTCAATGGGCGTAAGGAACGTGAGATTTCCTTGTCGGGAGTCGATCAGGTCCTGAATCCCGCCTGGGCGCCTGACGGCCATGCGATCGCGTTCTCCGGCCTGAGTCAGGGGTTGAGCGATCTGTACGTATACGACCTGATGGGGTCGCGGCTGCAGCGTCTCACCAACGACGCGTATGCCGAGCTGCACCCGTCCTGGTCCCCCGACAGCCGGACGATCGCGTTTGCAACGGATCGCTTCACGACGAACCTCGAGACGCTGGCGATCGGGAAGTACGAGCTGGCCACCATCGACACGGCGAATGCGCGTGTGCAGCACGTGCAGACGTTCGGCGGCGCTGACGCGATCAATCCTCAATGGTCGCGCGACGGCCGGCAGCTCTATTTCATTTCCAACCGGAACGGCATCGCCGAGGTGTACGCGGTGACCGTCGCAAGCGGTGCAACGGCGCAACTGACCAACGTCTCGACGGGGACGAGCGGCATCACCAGCTCCAGTCCGGCGCTCTCGGTCGCCGGGACGGGAGACGTGGCGGCGTTCAGCGTCTACAACGACGGAAAGTACGAGATCTACACGATTGACGCGGCGAGCAGTCGCTCGCCAGCGGTCCAGCAAATTGAAAACGCGGCGGTCCTTCCACCCGCGGCGCGCAAGGAGAGCGACGTGGCGACGATGCTCGCCGATCCGTCGTTTGGTCTGCCGCCGCGACAGCAGCAGGCGCAGAACCAGATCACCGACTACAAACCATCACTGGCGCTCGAAGGGATCGGCCAGCCGTCGGTCGCTGTTGGCGTGAACCGGTTCGGCCCGAGCATCGGCGGTGGTCTTTCCTTCTATTTCAGCGATCTGCTTGGCAATCACACGCTGGTCACCGCCGTTCAGTTGAATTCGGGGATCGGCAACAACTTCAGCCTGAAAGACACCGCCGCGGAAGCAGGCTACTTCGATCAGTCGCACCGCTGGCAATGGGGCATCCTCGGCGGACAGGTGCCGTACCTGAGCGGAGGCGTCAGCTCCACCGTCGGCATCACACCGCAGGCAGGTCCCGTCCAGGTCGACCAGTTCATCATCGATCGTCAAACGGAGCAGAGCGCGTCGTTCATGACGGCGTATCCGTTCGATCGCGCCCGCCGCGTGGAATTCCAGGCAGGGACGACACGCGTCTCCTTCGACCGGCGCATCGAGACAACAGTCTCTTCGTTGTCGACAGGCGTCGTCCTGTCCGATGACGTGACGAGCGCCCAGACGCTGGTACCCTCGCTGAACCTGGCGAACACGTCGGCGGCGTTTGTCTACGACACATCCGCGTTCGGCGCGACGAGCCCGATTTCAGGCCAGCGCTACCGGCTCGAAGCCTCGCCGACCTTCGGCGCGCTGACTTTTACGAACCTGCTCGTCGACTACCGGCGATATCTGATGCCGGCGCCGTTCTACACGATTGCGGCGCGCGTGGTCCACGACGGTCGCTACGGCAGCGGCGGCGAGGATCAGCGGCTGTTCCCGATGTACATCGGGTACCCGTCGCTCGTACGTGGCTACGACATCAACACGTTCGGCCCGTCCGACTGCGTGCCGAGCGTGGTGAGTCAGTGTCCGGCGTTCGACCGCCTGCTCGGCTCCCGCATGCTGGTGGGCAATCTTGAATTCCGGTTCCCACTGCTTCGCCCGTTTGGCGCCACGTCGCGGATGTATGGACCGATCCCGATCGAGGTCGCGTTATTCGCCGACGGGGGCGTCGCGTGGAACAGCGGCGAGAAGCCGTCGCTCTTCGGCGGCTCGCGCGAGGGCATCTCGTCGGCAGGTCTCGCGCTGCGCGCGAACCTGTTCGGCTACGCCGTTGGACAATTGGATTTCTCCCGACCATTCCAGCGGCCGGGGAGCGGCTGGGTGATTCAGTTCAATCTCGCGCCGGGATTCTAGGTAAACCCCAAAATCCCAAATCCCAAGCTCCAAATCCCAATTCAATCCCCATAAGTTCTTGGGATTTGGGCTTTGGGATTTGGGGTTTGGGATTTACTGATCGACAGCCAGATTCGACCAGAGCTGGCAAAAATCCGACAGATGTGAGCCTGCTTTCGTCTCCTCATTCCGGCGATCGACGATCGAGGTCGGCGCAATGTTCATCCACGTCGCCGGAATCGGTTGTGCGCACGTCGCGAAATACGACCCAGGCGGCGCCGCTTCCACACTGTTGCTGAAGATCGCGGTCGGCGCGTCGCGGTCACCCGCGCCGTCGACGTTGATGCCGATCTTCGCGCCGCTGACGACGTTGTCATGCAGCTCGCCGCCGACGATGTTGTTGCTTGAATACCATGGCCGCGGGCCGACCTGCATGCCAAACGTGCAGAGCTGCTCACCGCAGTCGATGGTGTTGTTGGCGATCACCGCGCCGCGGAAATCGCCGTGGACGCCGCGATCGTTGGAATTGAAGTTGTCGAGCATCAGGCCGGCGAACGCGGGCTGTGTCCGCTGGCGGATCGTATTGTGCTCGACGCGCGAATCGACGCCGTGGCCGATGATCAACCCGACGTCGGAGTTGTTCTCGAACGTGTTCTCGCGAATCGTCGAGCGTGGGGCGGAAAGGAGGGTCAGCCCGTCCGCCCACATGCTGCGCGTCGCCGCGTCGCCATTCGACAGGAACGCGCTGTGCTCGATCGTCGCGTTCCCGCCGGTCCACACCATGCCCGTGCCGCAGACGGCGTTCCGGGACACCAGATCGTCAAGGCGGCACCCTTCGCACTCGAGAACCCCGGCGTTGAAACCGTAGGTATTGTCGCCGTTCACACAGAAGCGAGCCGCGGCGGAGTCGGTCCGCTCGGCTCGATTGCCGTCAATAACGAGGCGTTCGAGCCTGACATCTGTCGTCGAGCGGACGAGAAGCAGCCCCCATTGATCCGCGAAGTCGGGTGCGGCGACGAGCACCGCGCAGTCGTCAGGCGCCGCGACGCATGGAGAGGTGCCGCCGGCGGCCCCGCGGAGGGTAAGCGGGGTCGACACGACGATCTGGTGATTGAGGACGTATTTCCCGACCGGAATCTCGATGATCGAGAACGCGGGTGCACGGTCGATGCACGCCTGAATCGCATCGGCGGGCGGCACATTCTTGTCGCCACTCGGATCGCAGGCCACGGTCGGCCCGGCCTCGTTTTGCGGCGCCGCGTGCAGGCGAACCACGGCCGTAGCGAGGACGATCGCGACAGCTAGTTCCGCATGCTTGAGCCGGCGGCAGCCGCGCATGACCGATTATCAATCCTTCCTGTTGACTCGGGCGAAGTGCGATACTGCGTAGCTGTTTATTGGCGCCGCTGCACCCTCGCAGCGTGCGCAACGAGAAGGACGCGCTATGGCGAACACGACCGGAACAATCAAACGCCTCACTGACAAAGGATTCGGGTTCATTGCCGCTCCGGATGGGGTCGAATATTTCTTCCATCAGTCGGCGTGCCAGGGGACACGATTCGACGACCTGCGCGAAGGCCAGCGCGTTTCCTTCGATGTCAGTCAGGGCCCGAAAGGGCCGCGTGCGGAGAATGTGAAGCCCGCCTGAGCAAGGGGCGACCAAACGGTCGCCCCTTGAAGCGGATGCGGAGCACATCCAGGACGGACGCGATGCCCGCGCGGACGCGAACGTGGCTGTCCTGGCGGCAATGGCAGGTGATGCCGACTTCCCGGATACGGAAGCCGGCAAGCCGCGCCAGATACAACAGCTCGACATCGAAGGCGAACCCGTCGATGGTCAGATGCGGTGCGAGCGTTGCCACGGCTTCGGCACTCAGCATCTTGTAACCGCACTGCGAGTCGCGTATTCCGGGCACCGCGAACATCCGTACGAGCGCATTGAAAATCCGTCCGCTGATACGGCGTCCGCGCGATTCGCCGATGCGCTGCGCGCCGGACGCTTCACGGGAGCCGATAATCACCTGCGGCCCGTTCTGCTCGGTGGCGGCGTCGAGAAACCGGGACAGATTGTCCCAAGGCATCGAGAGATCGGCGTCGGCCATCAACACCCACTCGCCGTGTGCGGCGACGAGCCCCTGACGTACGGCCGCGCCCTTGCCGCGGTGCGGTGCTTCAACAAGTCGAATGCGCGCGTCGCTGCTTGCGGCATCCCGCACAATCATCCGCGTGCGATCACCGCTGCCATCGTCGACGATGATCGATTCCCAGGTGAGCCCCGTACGCTCCACGTCGCTGCGCACGCTCGCGAGAAAGCGGCCAATCACCACTTCCTCGTTGTACGTGGGCACAACGATCGACAGGAACGGACGCTGGGACACGATGTCCGCAATGGTACACTCATCGCTTCGTGCACACGCCTGCCCGGAAGCAGTACGCGCACATCCTGATACTGCTCGCCTTCACGGCGCTGTTCACGTGGCTCTTCGCGCGATTCTTCCTCCGGCCGTTGTACCTGGCTGAGAGCGATCTCTACGAGAACGGCCTGCCGATTTTTCTGTCGCCAATCTGGAAGTGGTCCAGTTTCGAGTTCAACGGACTGCCCGTGCTCGCCGACCCGGCGAACTTCAACTTTTACCTGCCGAATGTCGTGCTCGGAGAGCTCGTGAAGTCGTGGACGGCCGTCGTGATGTCGGGTCCATTGCTGGCGGCGTGTTTCACCTACGCCTACGTGTTCATGCTGACGCGCTCGAAGACCGCTGCCGCGTTCTCGGCGCTTGCCTACGGCCTGTCGGAGGAAATGCTCGAGCGCCTGCGCCACATCAATCATGTCCACGTGATCGCATGGCTGCCGCTGATTGTGCTGTCGCTCGATCGTCTGCGCCTGTCGCGGCATTCATGGCGCTGGGTCGCGATTGGGGCGTTCGCGGTTGGCAACTGCATCCTCGCCGGCCATCCACAACCCGCGCTCTACGTGATGTACTGCGTCGGGCTGTACGCGCTTATTGGCATCACCGCCGATCGGGATCCGGGATCGGGGATCGCGGATCCGCGAACGTGGCGCGTGGTGGCGATGACGAGTGCACTGTTCGCCCTTGGCATCCTCCTGTCGGCGGTGAAGGTGCTTCCGCTCGTCGAAGCACGTACGCTTGTGGTTCGAAGCGAGGGGCTGACGTTCGCACGGTTCGTCGGCCCGTCGCTCACCGCGCCACAGGCGTTCTCCTTCGTCCTTCCCACGGTCCTTCACGGCCCAACGACCGAGTTGCCAACCTACGTCGGGATCGCGACCTTACTGCTGGCGCTGGTTGGCATCTCGCGCGTTCGGACGAATTGGCGAATCGCCTTCTGGCTGGTGATGGCGCTCGTCGGCATCGGCATGGCGCTCGGCACGTCCACACCGCTCGTCAATCTCGCCTACTACGTGCCGTTCTACTCGTGGTTCCGGAATCTGTCGCGTCACATGTTTCTGTTCGCGTTCGGCGCGAGCGTACTCGCCGGGTTCGGCGTTGCTGCCGTGCAGCGCCGCGAGGTATCGCGGCGCGCGTTGCGCCTTTCACTGCTTGTCGTGGGCGTCGCGATGCTGACCGGCGCGCTGCTGATTCGCGGATTCCCCGCTGCGTTTCCGCTCGAGGGACCGCATGGAGAACCAGGTCCAGGTGTACTGTCGTTGCTGACGGTTGGCGTCTGGATTCAGTTCATCATGCTTGCGGCGGCGGCCGCCGCCATCGTATGGGTGCTGAAGCGTCCGTCACCGGCGTCGTCGCTCGCTTTAATGGCCCTTCTCATCATCGATCTGCTCAACGCCCTGCCCTACGACATCAAGCCTGACGGCATCGAGTACTTCGCCCTCACGGCGGAGCAGACGCAGCCAAGCGTCCACGCGCGAGCGATTGGGCAGGCTCTCGAGCCGACGCACGCGCGCGCGCTGGCCATCGGCGGCACACAGGTGGACGAGGTGCTGCCGGCGACCTTTGCGCGAGCGTGGCGCATCCCCATCGCCGGTGGCTACGGCGCGATGCTGATCGATCGGCTGTCGCGTCTCGCCACAATGGGAACCAATGGGGAAGTGCGCCCCTCGCTGCTCTCGGAGGGGGACCAGACGCTCGACCTGCTCGCCGTGAAATACGTCATCGTCAGCGCAGCGCAATTGGAAGACCAGGAGCGGCGGCATTGGCTGAACGGCGGTGCACGGTGGCGCGAGGCGATGCATTTCCGGACCTCGCGGCAGACCGATCGCGGCGTGGACCACGACGTCGCGGGAGAGACCGAGGTGACCGTGTTCGAGAACCACCGCGCGCTTCCGCGTGCGTGGGTCGTGGAGACCGTGACGCCCACTGAGGAGTCCGAGGCAATTCGCGCGGTGAAAACCTCCCGATTCGCGGATGGCACTTCCTTCGACGCGCGCCAGACGGCGCTGGTGGACTCGTCGCGCGTTCCGCCGACGGTGAAGTTTTCGCCGGGCGCATCGGCGGTGAGCGTCGCCCGCATCGGCGACGGTGACATCGGCGTACGCGTGACGAGCCAGGGAGGTGGATTCCTCGTCCTGAGCGAGAATGCGTATCCGGGCTGGCGCGCGCTGATCGACGGATCCGAGGTGCCGATCTACCGAACCGATGTCACGCTGCAGGGCATCGTCGTCCCCGCCGGTACCCACCGCATCGACTTCACGCTGGAGTCGCGTTCGCTGAGATGGGGACTGATCACCAGCGGAATCAGCGCGATCGTGTGCGCTGCCTTGTTCCTGGTGGGGCAGGTCGGCGCGCGCTCCACGATCCCCGCACAACGGGCGGAGCAGATATGAGCGGAGTGTTTGACATCAACGCCATCGCGAACAAGTTTCCGGCAAGCGCGGAGACGATGTTGATCGACACGCGTCTCACCGACGAGCAGGAGGCGAGCTGCCGCGTGTTCCGGATCTACGTGGACGTGCCTGCCCACTATCACAAGACCTGCGACGAATACCTGTTCATCGTCTCCGGTCGGGGCATGTTCAAGATTGGCGATATGGACTGGTTCGAGGCAAAGGCCGGGCAGTTGATCTTTTTCAAGAAGAGCACGGTCCACGCGATCACGCTGCTCGATCAGCAGCCGCTTGTGTTTCTCGCCGTAGACACGCCGCGGCGGGATCCGAAGGACATTCACTTCGTCAATCCCGCCGACGGCACGCCGGAAACGTTTATCCAGACGCGGCAGATCTACTGAGAGGCACGGCGGGCCGCGGCGGGCTGCGGCGGGCCGCGCCGGGCCGCCTAAAGGCGGCCCCTACGTACTGCGCCCTAACGGTTGGATGCGGTTGCTGTGGCGCGCGGAATCGCCTTGCCGAAGACTTCGATCGTGCCGAGGTGAATGTAGCCGCCGGTGCCATGACCGCTGCCCGGCATCAGGTCGGCGAAGCCGATTTCATCCACCTTCGTCAGATCGGGATTAACGACCCAGATTTCGTTGTTCGGGTTCGCCGGGCCGGCGCCGCGGCCGCCGTTCACCGTGACCACGCGCATCGGATCGAGGCGAATCCAGCGGACGTCGGAGAGCGCGACCTCCCGCGTTGCCAACATCGGCACCGACGTGTCGGCGTGATCACCGACGAGCAGCGTTCCGTCGGCGAGCTTCACGACGGGACGCACGGCATGGAAGCCAGAGGTCTTGACCATCCATCGGATCTTGCCGAGCCCCGACATGTCGAGCATGTTGTTCTTCGGTTTGAACGTAATCGCAAAGGGGCCGTCGCACTCGCCGGACCATGCGCTGAACGGCGTGGTCTCGCTTCCCGGCGTCCCTGAGGTGAGCAGCTTCTTCGCCGCTTCACCGTACCAGTGAACTTCGACGCTCAGGTCGGTGACGTTCCCCTGAACGATCGGGACCTGGCCCGTTTGTCCCTGCGGCTGGACCCACTCCACCTTGAACGCGGCAGGCGCAGTGGAGGCGCGCGCTCCGCCGGTGCCGCCTGCCGCGCGCTGTCCCTGCGCCGGCTGCTGAGCAAGCAGGAATCCTCCGGAGAGCGTCGCGAAGACGAATGTCCACGCTATGGATTGGACGGAAAAAGATCGCATAGTTGCCTCCAGGCCGCGCGGGCCGATCGTAAACGCCTGGAGTTTATCCGAAAAGATCGTTCGGGTCCTTACCTGAGCGGCCCGAACGATCCCGAACGATCTTACGGCGCAGTCGAGTAATCGCCGATCGCGTTCTGGTTCACGCCGCCGGCGACACTGGCTCCTTCGCCGGATGCCGTGTTTTGGCCACCGCCATTGACGCTCGAGACGAATCCGGCCGCGGAATTGTAGATACCGGCGGTGACGCTCGAGTAATTCCCGATCGCCTGATTGCTGTTTCCACCGGTCACTGAACTGGCATCGCCCTGGGCGTAACTTCCGAAGCCGCCGCTGACGCTCGAGACCTGGCCGAGGGCCCAGTTCTGATAACCACCGCTGACACTCGCGCCAAAGTTGAAGGCGCCGTTCGAGTATCCGCCGCTGACGGCGCCGGCATTGACGCCAACGTAGTTGAAGAAGCCGGCGATGAATCCGCCATTGGCATCGAACCGGTGCCCGTCGCCGACGATGAGGTTATGCGAACCCGTGCGTGCGGACGACACATCAGCGTGCCCGAGATCATCGTCGTAGCCGACGATCAGGTTGCCGTGGCCATTGGCCTGATATGACGCGGTGTTGAACGTCGGCACCGTGTGATCGTACTGAACGGGATCTCCGTTACGGATGTGCAGGTTGACCCCCGTCAGGATCACGTGCGGTCCCACGAGGCCGTTAATCGTTCCCGTCTGGACGCTGAGATACGGCGCCAGGTCCAGCAGCTGCTGCGGCACGCTGCCGCCGCCACCGCCGCCGCCACCGGTCTGTTGAATCGAATTGATGTTGTTCTGAAGCGTCGCGTCGCCCGCCTGCCGAGCCGCGGCCTCGTTGTTAACCGCCGTGTCGGTATAGAGGTTCGCCGCCGCCAACGTCGCGACGTCGCCTTGCTGCCGCGCACTTGCTTCGCTGGTCTGCAGCGCCGTATCGGCCGCCTGCCGCGCCGCGGCCTCGTTGTTGATATTGGCTTGCAGCGCCGCGTCGGCTGCCTGTCGTGCCGCTGCTTCATTGGTCACGAGCGTGTCCGGATACTGCTGCGCGGCGGTCAGCGTAGCGGCATCGGCCTGCTGCCGCGCCGCCGCTTCGGCGTCGATATTGGTCTGCAGCGTCGTGTCCGCTGCCGCGCGTGCGGCGGCTTCCGCGTTGGTGTTCGCCTGCAGCGTGCTGTCGACGCCCTGCCGCGCCGCCGCTTCGCTGGCGATGTTGTTCTGCAGCGTCGTATCGGCTGCCGCACGTGCCGCCGCTTCCGCGTCGATGTTGGCTTGCAACGTCGAATCCGCTGCCTGGCGTGCGGCGATCTCAGCCGCGAGCTGCGCGCCACCGCCTAAGCCGTCGGCGTACTGCTTTGCTGCGACCAGGGTGTCGGCGTCGCCCTGGTGGCGTGCCGCGGCCTCTGCGGCGATGTTCGCCTGCAGCGTCGCGTCCGCGGCCTGTCGTGCGGCGCCTTCGTTGTTGATGTTGGTCTGCAGCGCCTGGTCTGCCGCTTGTCGCGCCGCCGCCTCGTTGGCGATGTTGTTTTGCAACGCGGCGTCGGCTGCCGCTCGCGCCGCCGCTTCACCCTGGACGACGCTGTCCGCATACTGCTTTGCGGCTACGAGCTCAGATGCGCCGCCGGCAACGCTGTCCGCGTACTGCTTTGCCGCGACCAACATAGCGGCGTCGCCCTGCTGGCGTGCAGTAGTTTGCGTGTTGATATTCGCCTGCAGCGTCGTATCAGCGCCAGTCCGTGCGGCCGCTTCGCTGTTGACGTTGGTCTGCAGCGTGGCATCGGAGGCCTGACGTGCTGACGTTTCGGTTGCAAGCGCCGCCTGCAGTTGCGCGATGGTCGCAGCCTGCTGATCCACCTTCGCCTGCAAGGCGGCGATCGCCTGCTCCCAGCTCGAGTTGCCGTTCGGAGAGGTCGACGACGTGTTCTTCCCCTGCGCGCGGGCATCGACTGCGGCCCAAAGCAGGAGGAGAGTCGCGACTAAAAGAATGACGACGCGCGCGCTATGACGCGCATTCAACTGCGAAGCCATGGGGGGTGCTCCTTCTCGTTAACTGGCTTGCACCCCGGTAGAGCAACGTTGGCACCAGAAGCTTGACGCACCCAGGATCGTGCAGTAGCGTGCACGGCCACGAACCGCGAACCGACTCTTTTCACCTGAAAGGATTTGTCATGTCTCGAATCAGATCCTTCGGTGCGGGAATCGTGGTTGGCGTCGCCGTCAGGCAAGCGAGCGACAGCTGGAAATAGTTTGACAGTCGTTAGTGCGCTGTCTACCTTATCGCCGATTGCAAGGGAGGCCCTGTGAAAGCCAGATTTTTAAGGGCGTTATTCATTTACTTCGTCGTGGTCATCGCTCCAGTCGCCGCGCACCATGGAACGGCGAGCTTCGACACGAGCAGAGACTTGACCCTCAAGGGGACGGTCACTGATTGGATTTGGGCCAATCCGCATTGCTTTCTCAAGTTCGACGCGATGGACGAGACCGGCACCGTGCGCAACTGGGCAGTTGAGGTCAGCAATCCGACGGACATGACCAAACGCGGTTGGGCTCGCAGCTCGTTCAAAGTCGGCGACGTCGTCACCGTCAACCTGCAGCCGGTGAAAAACGGCGCACCGATCGGCCGGCTTCGCAACGTCGTGCTTCCCGATGGCAGCAGCTTGAGCGCCACGGGACCAGCACCGGCCGCGGCGCCGCCGGCGCAATGAGCTTTGTCCCAATGAAGACGTGGTGCGCGTGTTTGCTGGTTTTCGCGGTGTCCGCGGTCGCGGGTGCACAGGACTGGAATCGTGCCGGCCTCCCGGATTCGGCCATCAATGCGCCCAAGACGAATGCGGCTCCCGCGCCTAAACGTGAGATCAGCGGCATCTGGGATGCGGGAGGCGTTGGGATCGCCGGTCCCGGGCATGAGAGCGCTCCGTGGACGGAGTGGGCGAAGCAGAAAGCGGCGAGCTACAAGCCAGGCAACGGACCCCGTGCGGTGTACGAGGCGGATATCAACGATCCGCTCTCGACCGTGTGCGACCCGGCTGGGTTCCCGCGGCTCGTCATGTACGAAACGCGCCCGTTCCAGGTGGTCCAGACGGCGAACCAGGTTCTGATCCTTTACATGTTCGAGAAGCGGTGGCGCGTCATCTGGATCGATGGTCGACCGCTGCCCAAGGATCCGGATCCACGGTGGTACGGCTATTCGGTCGGGCGCTGGGAAGATGACTACACGTTCGTGGTGAATACCGTCGGGACCGACGAGCGGACGTGGCTTGATAATTCAGGCAACCCGCACAGCAGCGACCTGAAAGTCGAGGAGCGCTACCACCGCGTGAACCACGACCTCATGGAGCTGACGGTCACGCTCGACGACCCGAAGGCGTACACGCGGTCCTGGACTCCGCGCAACAAGATGCCGCTGACGCTCGCGCCGGCGAACTTCGACATGATGGAAATGATCTGTTCGCCGACTGAGGTCATGGACTTCCGGAAAACCATCAGCGACAGGACAAACAATAAGTAGGGACTTCATGAAACGCCTGGTCATCGTCGGTATGGTCGTCGTCATGGGAGCAGGTGCGGGTGCTCAGAATCTGCCCTGGAACAATCCAGGCGGTGCGCAGGGGCCGGCCGCGGCAGCGAGCGGACCCGTGGGACCCGCGCCGACGCGCGACATCGGTGGCATCTGGGATGCGGGCGGGGCAGGCATTGGCGCGCGCGGCATGCAGACGGCGCCGCTCACCGCATGGGGCGAGGCGTTGGGCAAGACACATCATTCGGGCGACGGCGCGCGGATGGTGCCGGCGGATCAGATCAACGACCCGCTGTCCACGATGGCGGATCCCGGCGGCTTCCCGCGCATGCTGCTGTTCGAGCTGCGGCCCTTCGAGGTCGTGCAGATGCCGAACAAGGTGTTGATGCTCTATATGTTCGAGAAGCGGTGGCGCGTCATCTGGACGGACGGACGCCAGCTTCCGACCAACCCCGACCCCCGCTGGTACGGCTACTCGGTCGGCC
>Ga0134127_10002279_pt1 | contig 13934 bp, 13 predicted proteins | sample KB31753_FD_96459 | JGI IMG/M metagenome (GOLD analysis project Ga0134127, IMG submission 96459) | Terrestrial soil microbial communities with excess Nitrogen fertilizer from Kellogg Biological Station, Michigan, USA - KB3-175-3 | ecosystem: Environmental > Terrestrial > Soil > Unclassified ...
CATTGATCATGTGGTAGTCGGGATGGATACCGGACTTCATCTGATTTTTCCTTGGCTTAGCCGCTGGTTTCCGACCAGCGGCGACAAGTTGAGCGGCGCCTCTACAGGGCGCGGGCCGAAGTTGCAACTTTAGCGGGTTGCGGCTCCCCTTCCCTCAAGCGCGGCAAGAAATGCTCAGCGAGCGCGAAGCCGCCGAACAGCAGCGCCGTGTAGAATAGATCGCCGGCAACCGTGTTCTGGAAGAACGGAACTGCGGCCACAAAGCAGGCGCCGAGGCCCGCGAGCGTCTGCGGATACATGCCACCGGCCAGCCACACGCCAAAATTGCTGACCAGGAAGAACAGGACCGAGCTGGCGAGTGCGGCGACCACGAGACGGGCGAGAGTCACGCGCGACAGCGCCGCCATGCCGAGCAGCGCGATGAGCACGACCGCGGCGTACTGAAACAGCATGCCCGGATAGAAACCCAGGATCAGGTCGCTCAGCAGCAACGCGGCCAGTGGCGCGGCAAAGGCCACCCAACGTCTCGCCAGATAGGCGCCGCTGAACAGCGCCATGGCGTCGATCGGCGAGAAGTTCGGCGGATGCGGCACGAGGCGAAGGGCAGCGGCTGCGGCGATTGCGGCGAGAAGAGCGATCAATCTGGTCATGGCCGATCCAATAATCGGCTTGACCGCAATTTGACAGCCCGTCTAGCAACGTCGGCGACCAGGGTGCCGCCCGCCGACGCAAGTCGGACCGGGGGCGGTTCAAAGGGAAACCGGTGCAAATCCGGCGCTGTGCCCGCAACTGTAACGCCGACCGAAAGGTCCGCGAAGTCAGGAACCTGCCCTGGTCCGTCGTCCGTTCCCCGGCCGGGACCAGCCGCGGGTCGTGGGGCCGTTCGGCACCTCCGAGGCGACATGTCGTGTCGTCTTTTCAACGGGGGTACCCATGATCATTGCATTGCTGCTCGTCTCATCAGCCGCCGAAGCGCCGGCGGATGTTCCACCGTCCGCCACGGACATCGTCGTCACCGCCTCGCGAGTTCCACAGAAGAAGAGCAAGACGGCTGCAAGCTCGACCGTCATCGACCACGAAACCATCGAGCGGTTGGGCGATCCGCTCGTCGCATCGTTCATCCGCCTGACGCCGTCCGCGGCAGTCGAGGTCGGCGGTCCCGCCGGTAACCTCACCGAAGTGCGGATCCGCGGCGCGGAAGCCAACCACACCCTGCTCTTCATCGACGGAATTCGCGCCAACGATCCCGCTGCCGGCGACGCGCCCCGCTTCGAGCTTTTGAACGCCGACATCGTCTCGCGCCTGGAAGTCGTCCGGGGTCCGCAGTCGGCATTGTGGGGGTCGGACGCCATCGGGGGAGTCATCGCCGTCAATGGCGTACCCGAATCCTCTCCGGGCTACGCCGCAGGAGGAGAAGCAGGCTCATTCGGATTCGGTCGAGCGAATGCCTCCGCCGCGATGGTTTCCGACAACAGCAGCCTTGCTGCGGCCGCCGGGTGGCAGCGTGCGACCGGAATCGACAGCTTCAACGGCCACGGCGACAAGGACGGATTCGATAATTTCGCCGGCCGCGTGCGCGGCACGTGGCACGTCGCGCCATCGGTCGAGCTCGGGGTCGCGGGCTTCGACCTCATGGGCCACAGCGAATTCGACGGATTCGATCCGGTCACCGGAATCCACGAAGACACGCTCGACAATACGAGGAACCGTCTAGCCGCGGGGCGCGTATGGGCGAGCTTCGGAAGCGATCAGTCGGGCCTCAGCGGCACGGTCTCGACTTCGCTGCTTGGCTCGTCCAACCGCAATTTCCTCGGCTCCGAGGAGATCAACCGAACCAGCGGCACGCGCTGGAACGGTGAAACGCAGCTGCAATATCGCTTCGCGATCGGCGCGATTACCAACAGCGGCATCGTCGCGCTGGAGCACGAGACCGAGACGTTCCACGCCCGCGACACCGAGTTCGGTGGCGCGAGCGACCAGGACCGGCGCCGGACGCACGATTCGATCACCGGCGAGTGGCGGTCGGAGCTTGCTCCCGTCGTTGCCGACGTGGCGGTCCGGCGCGACATCTTCAGCAGCTTCAGGGACACGACCACCGTGCGCGCGTCGGTACTGGTTGACCTCGGACGCGGCTTTTCGGTTGCCGGCTCGTTCAGCGAGGGGATTGCGCCGCCGACCTTCTTCGACCTGTTCGGCTTCTTCCCCGGCAGTTTCGTCGGCAATCCGTCGCTGACGCCGGAAAGCTCCCGTGGCTTCGAGGCTTCCCTCCGTTACCGCAAAGGCGCATTCGACGCCGCCCTCACCGCGTATCGACAAGAGTTGCACAATGAGATCGTTGACACCTTTGATCCGGTCACTTTCCTGTCGAGCACGGTCAACCGCTCGGGGATCAGCCACCGTTCGGGGATAGAGGCGGAGCTCGGCTGGTCGATTTCGGATCGCCTCAGGCTCAGCGCCAATTACGCTTTCCTCCATGCGACGCAGCCCGACGCAAGCGAGCTCGGCCAGGTGCGCGAGGTGCGGCGCCCGAAGAACAGCGGCGCGATCGCAGCCGATGGCTCCATCGGTCGATTCGTCTACGGCGCTTCCGTCGCTTACGTGGGCAAGCGATCGGACACGGATTTCGACGTGTTTCCGGCCGCGCCCGTGACGCTCCACGCTTACTGGCTCGCCGAAGCGCGGGTCGCCTGTCGGCTGCGGCCCGGGCTCGAGCTGTTCGCCCGGGGAGCTAATCTGCTCAATCAGCACTTCGAGGACGTCTTCGGCTCAAGGACCGAGGGTCGCGCGGTTTATGTAGGAGTGAAGCTCAGCTCCGGGGCGGGTCGGCGATCATCGCCGTGAAGCTGGCCTCGGCGGCGACCTTCCCGTCGATCGTGGCACGGCCTGCGAACTTGCAGACGCTGGCCCGCTTCTGGACGAACTCGACTTCGAGGCGCAGCAGCACGCCCGGTTCGACCGGCGTGCGGAATTTGGCATTCTCGATGGCCATGAAATAGACGAGCTTGCCGGTGCCGGCGAGGCCGAGCGTCTCCACCGCGAGCACGCCCGCCGCCTGTGCCATCGCCTCGACAATGAGCACGCCGGGCATGATCGGCCGGGCCGGGAAATGGCCCTGGAAAAACGGCTCGTTGATCGTAACCGCCTTGATCGCGACGATCCCCTTCTCGGGATCGAGGCTCTCGATGCGGTCGACCAGCAGCATCGGATAGCGATGCGGCAGTGCGGCCATGACCCGCCCGATGTCGAGCGGTCCGCCGGCGCTGCCGTTCGCCTGCGTCATCCGTTTAGCGACCCTGCGGCTGCTGCTGAGCCGGGGCGGTCGTTGCGATGGTCGGCAGCGCGGCGTTGAGCGCCGCAAGGACGTCGTTGGTCACATCGACGTTCTGGGCGGTCGCGAGCGTCGCGCGGACGTCGACCAGCAAATTCGCTCCGCGCCTTTGCATAACCGGCGTGTAGATGGTGTTGAGCTTTGCCTGGATCTGCTGGTTCACATAGGCTTCGTTGCGCTGGATCTGCTCCGCCTGGCGCTGCAGCTCGTCGGCGCCGCTCTGCTGCTTCTCCTGAAATGCCTTGTACCGCGCCTGGAGCGCGGCATCGGGCTGCTTGCCCTTGGGAAGCGCGTCGACCGCTGCCTGGATCGACTTCCCTTCCGCTTCGAGCGGGGCAGCAAGCGACTGGCGGCGGTTGTTGAACGCGGTTTGCTGCGCCTGAAGCGCGGCGATGGCCGTCTTGCAGGCATTGCACTCGGTCGAGACACGCTCGAGGTCGACGACGGCGACGACGGCGGTCGGAAGCGCCTGCGCGCTGGCGGCTGTGGGGGCAAGGACGGCGGCTGCAAAGGCCGCGGAAATGAGCAGAGTCTTCATCAGAATTGAGTTCCTACGTTGAAGGTGAAGAGTTTGGGATCGTCACCGGCCTGGTGAACGATCGCTTTCGCGAGATCGATTCGAAGCGGACCGAACGGCGACACCCAGTTTACGCCGATTCCGATTGAAATCCTGGGTCTCCAGGAATTGCCGAAGAATTCTTCCTTGAACCCGGGAACGGGCGTGAACTGACTGGGGTTCGCAATCGGATTGCCGTTGAGATCCTTGGTGCAATCAGGAGTCGAGCTGTTGATCGTCGGCTGCGTCGACGTCGGGTCGGTCGGAGTGCAGAAAGCGACGACATTGTTGAGTTGCGGCTTCGTGGTGTCCCACAGGGAGCCAGCATCGACATAGATGGACGGCCGCAGCCCGTAATTCTTGATCGTCGCGCTGACCGGGATCTCCATCTCGACCCGGGCGAGATAGAAGGCCTTGCCGCCAAGCGCGTCATTGACGTCCTTGTTGATGTCGAGCGCTTGCAGGTTTCCGTTCGAATCGTAGGGGATGCGGACCACACGCGGCCCGATTCCGCGGATGTCGAAGCCGCGGATGTCTGAATTGAAGAACCGGTCGGTAATCCGGATTGGGTCCTCACCCGCCCTCGGCGCGCTTTGCAGCGGCTTGATATATCCGCCCTCGCCGTGAAGCGAGAGGATCCAGTTGCCGAAGCTCTTGTATTTGGTGGCATAGGCCTGGGTGCGAAGGTAACGCACGTCGCCGCCGACGCCGGCAAAGTCCTCCGAGAAGGTCAGCTGCTGGCCCCGCGTCGGATGGAGGCCATCGGTGTCGTCATAGACCGTCGTCAGTCCGATCAACGACGTCGTGCGCGCGCCAATCTGATCGCACAGGAACGAGCCCGCCTTGAACGGGTCGCATTCGTTACCCTCGAGGATGCCGTCCTCGTTGAAGTCGGTGAAGAAGGTGCTCTTGTCGAGCGAGATCTTGTCTCGGCTGAGCTGATAGCGCGTGCCGATGTTCCAATATTCGCTGAGCGGGAAACCAAGCCTCAACCGGCCGCCGGTGGTGACCTGGTTATAGGTCGTGTTGCGGTTGTTGTTGACGAGATTGAAGCTGCTGTAATCGCTGCGGAAGACGTCCCCCCCGAAGAGGATATTCTTGTCGAGGAAATAGGGATCGGTGAAGCCGAGATCGACCGACTTTGAAAAGAGCGACCAGTTGACCTGCGCATTGAGCGACTGGCCTTTGCCGAGGAAGTTGTTCTGGGAAAGGCCGAGTTGGATGATCCAGCGCTCAAGACTAGAATAGCCGCCGGACAGTTCCAGCTGCCCCGTCGGCTTCTCCTGGACGTTGGCGGTCAGAACCACGCGGTCCGGCGCCGAGCCTTCCGATTGCTTGATCTCGAACTTGTCGTCGAAGAAGCCGAGGCTCTGGATTCGATCCTGGCTGCGTTTGACCTTCTGCGCGTTGAACGCGTCCCCTTCGTTCAGCCGGAACTCGCGGCGGATCACCTTGTCGCGCGTGCTGGTGTTCCCGGTGATATCGATCCGCTCGACATAGACGCGCGGCGTTTCCCCGACCTTGAAGGTCAGGTTCATCACCTTCTTGTCGGCATCGCGGTCGTAGGCCGGATTGATGTCGGCGAATGCGTAGCCGATGTTGCCCGCCGCCTCGTTGAGGTTGGTGACGGCGTCCTCGACCTGCTTCGCGTTGAACCAGGTGCCCGGTTTGATCTTCGCGATCTGCAGGACCTGTGCATTGGGGAAGTCGCGAAGCGCGCTGTCCGCCTCGACGGTGCCGAAATGATAGCGCGGACCTTCCTCGACGACGTAGGTGATGACGAAGTCGCGGCGATCGGGAGTCAGCTCCGCGAGCGCCTGGACGACGCGGAAGTCGGCATAACCCTCGGTGAGGTAGAAGGCGCGGAGCTTCTGCTGGTCGGCGGCAAGACGGTCGGGGTCGTACGTGTCGTTCGATTTCAGGAAACCGAGCACGCCGCCGGCCTGGTGCGTGAACATCTCCTTGCGCAGGCGGTCGTCGGAAAATGCCTTGTTGCCGAGAATGTTGATGGCGCGGACCTTCGCGAGGTCGCCTTCGTGGATTTCGAACACGACGTCGACGCGATTCTGGTCGAGCTGGACGATCTTGGGATCGACCCGTGCGGCGAAACGGCCCTGGCGGCGATAGAGGTCGAGGATCCGTTCGACGTCCGCCCGAACCGCGGACCGGGTGAAGATCTGCCGCGGAGAAAGCTTGATCTCCGGCAGGATCTTGTCTTCCTTGAGTCGCTTGTTGCCCTCGAGGATGATGCGGTTGACGACCGGGTTCTCGCGAACGTTGATGACGAGGTCGCCGGTTTCGGTACCACTGATGTTGGCATCGGCGAATAGATCGGTCGCGTAGAGATCCTTGAGCGCCTGATCGAGAGTCGTCCTGGTATAGGTCTGGCCGGGCGTCAGATTGGCGTAGGCGCGGATCGTTTCCGGCTCGAGTCGCTGGTTGCCCTTGACGGTGATGGACCTGATGGTCCGCTCGACCGGCGCCGCGGCTGGCGGCGGCGCGGGTTGCGGAGTCGACGTTGCGGGCGTCGTCGGCTGCTGCGCCTGGGCTGCCTGGGCCGCAAGCAATGGAGCGGCGGATCCGCCGAGCACGGTGCCGACCAGAAACAGGCCGCCGGCGCGCCGGCTAAAAGTCGTCGTCCTTGAATTCACTCGTCCCCGCCTTTTGTGCAGTTGGTGCAACGGCGCGCTTCGCCGCAAAGCCCCGGTTATTGCCCCTGCCCGAACCTACCTAGCCAATCAAGCGCTGAAGCCCCTTGAATAATCCATGGCCACCCAGATCGTTGAAGGTCACGAACAGGACCAATGCGACGAGGAGTGCGAGACCGCCGCGGAAGGCCCATTCGAGCGCATTTGCGCTCGGCGCTTTGCGCCGGACCGCCTCGACGGCGTAGAAGAATAAATGCCCTCCATCCAGCATCGGGACTGGCAACAGGTTGATGAATCCGAGATTAATTGAGAGCAGCGCCAGCAGCTGAACAAAGGCGAGCGGCCCCAGCTCTGCGGCGGTACCCGCGATCTGCGCGATCTTGATCGGTCCGCCAAGCTCCTTGGGCGACACCCGCCCGCGGAAAATCTGCGTGATTCCATCGACGATCGAGCGAGTGAAGCTGAGCGTGTAGCCGAACGCCATCGGTACGGCGCGAGTGACCGGCACCGGTTCCATCACCTGCATCGTCGGGAAGATTCCGAGAAGCCCCCGCCGCACCTTCTGGCCCGGGGTCTGTTCAATCATGTCCGAGCCGAGCGTCACGGAGATCGTGCGCACGGCGTCCGATCGTTCGACGGTCAGCGAGACGGTCTCGTCCGGCCGGATCGCAACGACGTTGGAGATGTCGTTGAAGGTCGGAGTGCTGTGCCCGGCGACGTCGAGGATCCGATCGCCCGGTTGGAGGCCCGCTTTGGCCGCCGCGCTATTGCGGATCACCGCTCCGACGGCATTGGTCTGAGGGGTGCCGACGAACGTGAAGAAAGCCGCGAAAATGGCGATCGCGAGGATGAAATTGGTCAGGGGACCGGCCAGCACAACCAGAAATCGCTGCCATACCGGGCGAAGCTGAAATGCCTTGTCGCGAAGCTCCGTTGGTACCTGCTCGAGATCCGCGGGATTGCTCGCGGGGCTCATGTCGCCGACGAACTTCACGTAGCCGCCGAGCGGCAGCCAGGCGATCTTCCAGCGGGTCCCCTGCCGGTCTGTCCAACCGGTGAGCTCATGGCCGAAGCCGATCGAAAAGGTTTCCGCCGGGATGCCAAACAGACGGGCCACGAGGTAATGGCCGAGCTCATGGAAGAAGACGAGCGGCCCGAGCGCGCAGACGAAGGCGACGAGCACGAGCCAGAGCGGCGGCTGCGGGAGCATCAGTGGCAACTCTCTCTCATCAATGCCTCGGCGTGGGATCGGGTCGTCCGGTCGATTTCCAACACGTCGTCGATCATCCGCGGTGCCGGCGCATCACCGCGCTGGAGCGCCTCCTCCACGAGCGCGGCGATATCGGCGAAACCCAGCCGTCCCGCAAGGAAGCCGGCGACAGCCACCTCGTTGGCCGCGTTGAGCACGACAGGCGCCGCCCCGCCCGCCTCCAACGCCTGGCGCGCCAATCGGAGCGCCGGGAAACGCTGAAGGTCCGGCTGTTCAAAATCGAGCCGGGCAATGGCGGCGAGGTCGAGGCGCTCGGCCGGGCTCGCCATGCGTTCGGGGCAGGCGAGCGCGAAAGCGATCGGGATGCGCATGTCTGCAGCGCCGAGCTGGGCGAGAACGGACCCGTCGACGAACTCGACCAGCGAGTGGACCCCCGACTGCGGATGAATCAGCACTTCGAGCCGGTCCGATGGAAGGCCGAACAGATAGCGCGCCTCGATCAGCTCGAGGCCCTTGTTCATCAACGTTGCCGAATCGACCGATATCTTGGCGCCCATCGACCAGGTCGGATGCGCGACCGCCTGGGCCGGCGTGGCCGCGGCCATCGCCTCGGCCGTCGAGGTTCTGAACGGCCCACCGCTCGCAGTCAGGATGATTCTTGAGACTTGTTCGATGCGAGCGCCAGCAAGGCATTGAAAAATAGCATTATGCTCACTGTCGACCGGAAGTATCGTCGCGCCGCTCGCCTGCGCCGCGCGGGTCATCAGCTCGCCGGCGGTGACCAGTGCTTCCTTGTTCGCGAGCGCGATGGTTTTTCCGGCATCGACCGCGGCCATGACCGGGCGCAGGCCGGCGCAGCCGACGATCGCCGCGATTACCAGCTCGGCATCGCTCGAGGCCGCAGCCAGGGCCGCCTCCCCGCCTTCCGCACGGCATTCCGTGCCAGCCAGCAATTCCTTCAGTTGCGGGAGCCGCGATTGGTCTGCGACGACCGCGAGTCTTGCTCCCGTGCGTCGAGCGATATCGGCAAGCGCTTCCGTGTTGGTTGCTGCGGTGACTGCGACTACCTGGAAGCGCTCCGGATCGCGCTCGACGAGGTCGAGCGTCGACTTGCCGATCGAGCCGGTCGCGCCGAGGATGCAGAGGCTGCGCGTCACGTCAGCCCCAGTAGCTGGGCCGCGGCGGTAAGCACAGCCACTGGAACCAGTCCATCGAGCCGGTCGAGGACGCCGCCGTGGCCCGGAAGCCAGTTTCCGGAGTCCTTCACGCCGGCGCGGCGCTTCATCGAGCTTTCGAACAGATCGCCCGCTTGCGCCGCGACGGCGAGCACCGGCGCAAGAGCCAGCAGGGCCTGTCCGAGCCCGGTCGCGAGAACCCAGGCTCCGCCGAGCAGCGTCGCCGCCACGATTCCCCCGACGAGTCCTTCGACGGTCTTGCCGGGACTGATCGACGGCGCGAGCTTGCGGCGGCCGAAGCGGCGCCCTGCGAAATAGGCGCCTATGTCGGTCGACCAGGTGACGATGAACGCCCACAGCAGAAGGTCGAGCCCGTGCGCGTCGCGCTCCCGGATCCACAGCAGCGCAAGGGCCGGCACGAGCGCATAAACGAAGCCGGCGCCGTACCACGCGGGACCCCATCCTCTGGCCAACCGCGTCCATTCATAGAACATCGCCGTCGCGATGGCGGCGACGAAGACGGCGAACAGGGTTCCACCAAGCACCGCGGTCAGTATGGCCAGCGCAATCAGGACGAGACCGGTTGCCGTTCGGACGAAGAGTTCGTTCACCGCCCACCAAAACGGCGCTCGCGCGCCGTGAAGCGTTCAATCGCGTCGGCGAAATCGCGTTCGGAAAAGTCCGGCCACAGCTTTCCAAGGAAGATGAGCTCGGCATAGGCGGCCTGCCAAAGCAGGAAGTTTGAGAGCCGCTCTTCGCCCGACGTGCGGATGAGCAGGTCTAGCTCGGGCAAACCGGCAGTCTGGAGCTCGGCGGCGAAACCGGCTTCGTCGATGTCGTTCGGATCGAGTGATCCCGCCGCGGCGCTGGTTGCAAGCGCTCTCGCAGCGCCCGCAATTTCGGCGCGTGAGCCGTAGTTGAGCGCAACGACCAGGATCAGGCCTGAATTGCCTGCGGTATGATCGACCGCGCGCTCCAGGCGCTTCACCATCTCCGGACCGAACGCCGAATAGTCGCCGATCAGCCGCAGCTTGACGCCTTCTTTGGCGAGAGAGGCGAGCTCGCGATCGAGGTAGAAGCGCATCAGGCTCGTGAGGTCGGCGATCTCCTCGCTGCTCCGCTTCCAGTTCTCGGACGAGAAAGCGTACAGCGTCAGCACCTCCACGCCATTGTCGACCGCGGCCTGCATCGCGCGGCGGACCGCCTCGGCTCCCGCCTTGTGCCCGGCAGCCCGCGGCAGTCCGCGCCTGGCCGCCCACCGGCCGTTGCCGTCCATGATGATGGCGACGTGGCGTGGCACCCTGTTCTCGCCGGAGACTCCGGCTGCGCCCTTGGGGGCGGGAGCGGCGCTCACTTGCCGAGGATTTCCTTTTCCTTGGCCTGGGCGAGCTCGTCGATCTCCTTGATCGTGTCGTCGGTCAGCTTCTGCACCTCGTGCTCTAGGCGCTTGCGCTCATCCTCGCTGATGTCGTGCTTCTTCTCGTCCTGTTTCAAATGGTCCATGCCGTCGCGGCGGACGTTGCGCGCGGCGATGCGCGCCTTTTCCGCATATTGGCCGACAAGCTTGGCAAGCTCCTTGCGGCGCTCCTCGGTCAGCTCGGGGATCGGAAGGCGGATCACCTGCCCGTCGACGATCGGATTGATCCCGAGCCCGGCGTTGCGGATCGCCTTTTCGACCGGCTGAACGTTGGACCGGTCCCACACCTGGACCGAAAGCATGCGCGGCTCCGGCACCGAGACAGTCGCGACCTGGTTGAGCGGCATGTTGGTGCCGTAAACTTCGACATGGACTGGATCGAGCAGCGCCGTCGACGCGCGGCCCGTGCGAAGCCCGCCGAGGTCGTGCCTGAACGCCTCGACGGCGCCGTGCATCCGGCGCTTGAGATCGTCGGTGCTGACGGTGGTGGTCATTGTCTATTCTCCATTCTGCACGATCGTCGCGGTTCCGCTTCCCGCAAGCACTCGGGCGAGGTTGCCCGGCTGACGGATGTTGAACACGACGATCGGAATATTGTTGTCGCGGCAAAGCGCCACGGCCGCGGCGTCCATGACCTTGAGGTCGTCACTCAGCACCTTTCCGAAGCTGACGCTGTCGTAGCGTGTCGCTCCGGTGACCTTCTTCGGGTCCGCGGTGTAGATGCCGTCGACGCTGGTGCCCTTGAACAAGGCGTCGCAACCCATTTCAGCGGCCCGAAGGGCGGCTGCGGTGTCGGTCGTGAAGAACGGGTTGCCCGTTCCCGCCGCGAACAGGACGATGCGTCCCTTCTCGAGGTGTCGAAGGGCGCGGCGCCGGATGTAGGGTTCCGACACGCTCGCCATCGGGATCGCCGAGAGCACCCGCGTATCCACGCCGATTTTTTCCAGCGCCATCTGGAGCGCGAGCGCATTCATCACCGTCGCGAGCATGCCCATATAATCGGCGGTCGCCCGGTCGAAGCCCTTCGCTGCAGCGGCCATTCCGCGAAAGATGTTGCCGCCGCCGACGACCAGGCACAGCTCGTGTCCCTGTGTCTTGGCTTCGGCGATTTCGCCTGCGAGGCCGGCGACGGCGTCTGGATCGATCCCGAACTGCCCCTGGCCCATCAGCGCTTCGCCGGAGAGCTTGAGGAGGATCCGGTTGAAGCGCGGGCGGGTCATTCGGGCAGCTGTCCTCACGGGTCGCAGGGCGGCGATGCTCTTATGGCGCAGTCGGCTGCTTGCCAACTACAATAAGGGGCGCGCCTCTGGACATTGGCGGCGGCTCTCCGACACAAGCCGGGCCATGACCACCGACTCGCTCATTGCCGAGACGATCGCCGATCCACGCTGGTTTCCGCTTTATTTCGATGCACGTACCGGCAATCTGCACTTCGCCTTCGTCCCCGCCGAAGTGCACCGCGAGCTGGCATTTCTGAAGGACTTGAAACCGGCCGCGTCCGAGATTCGGATCATCCCGCGCGCGGCGATCGCGCAATATCCCGTTCAACGCGCTCCGCTCCACCTGATCCTGCACTCTGGCCTTGGGGGATCGACCCTCGTCGCCCGAGCTTTGGCGCAACCCGAAGTCGCGGTCGCGTTGCAGGAGCCGCCGATCCTCACGGACGTGATCTTGTCTGGACGAGATCCATCCTCGGGCGAGGCGCTGTTGGCCGAGGTCACGCGACTGCTCGCGCGACCGTTCTCGCCGGGCGAAGCGGTTGTGTGCAAGCTCAGCGGCATCGGAAATGGGATGGCGCAGGCCATCGCCGCGATGGACGAGCGCTCCCAGCTTCTCTGCCTTCAGAACCCGCTCGATCAGTTGCTCTCGGCCTTCGCGGCGCGCGGAGCGAGCGGGAGAATGGCGGGCCGCCAGCTCGCGATCGGAATCCGCAATTCAGGTCGGTTCGCTTTTCCGATGAGCGATGCGGAACTGCTGAACCATACCGATTTCCAGCTGGCGGCTTTTGCCTGGCTGTCGATCCAGAAAATGATGATCGACGCGGCGAACGCGCTGGGCGCCACGCGGGTCGCATCGGTCACGAGCGATAAACTCATGCGAGACACGCCGGCGACGCTGGCAGCGATCGCCGCGCATTTCCGGCTCAAGTGCGACGTCGACCTATGGGCGGCGAGCGGGACTTTCACGCGCCATGCCAAGTCCGGAGAACCGTTCGACCAGAAAGCTCGTGCCGAACGACTTGCCGAATCGCTCCGGGTCCATGCCCAAGAGATCGAGCCGGTGATCGGCTGGGCGAAGGAAGTTGCCGAAAAGGCCGGGATTCCCTGGGAACTTCCCAGCCCGCTGCTCGAGCAAACGGCCTAGGCGACCGGCTCGGGCTTATTGGTGCCGGCGGCAGCCGCGACTTCCGCGGCGAAGTCGCTCTGCTCTTTCTCGATGCCTTCGCCGAGCTGGAAGCGGACGAAGCCGATCAGCGCAATGGCGGCACCAGCCTCCTTAGCCGCGGCGGCAACCACCTCGCCGACGGGGGTCTTGTTGTCGCGGACGAACAGCTGGCTGAGCAGCGCGTTCTCCTTGCGGAACTTGGCGAGGCCGCCCTCGACCATCTTCTCGATGATATTGTCCGGCTTGCCGCTTTCGCGCGCCTTTTCCAAGGCAATCGAGCGCTCGCGCTCGACCACGGCGGGGTCGATCGAATCGGCGTCGAGCGCCTGCGGGTGCGCCGCGGCGACGTGCTGTGCGATCTGGCGGCCGAGCTCATTCAGCGCGTCGGCTGGAGCGGCGCTTTCGAGCGCGACGAGCACGCCGATCTTGCCGAGGTTCGGCGCGACCTGGTTGTGGACATAGGACACGACAGCACCCTGCTTCACTTCCACGATGGCTGCGCGGCGAAGCGACTGATTCTCGCCGATCTTGGCGATGTTGTCGGTCAGCTTCTCCTGGACGGTGCCGCCGCCGGGATACTGGGCCGCGCCGAGCGCTTCGACGTCGGTGCCGTTGTCGAGCACCAACTTTGCGGCGTTGCGCACGAACTCCTGGAAAATTTCGTTCTTGGCGACGAAGTCGGTCTCGGAATTGACCTCGACGAGCGCGCCTCGAGTGCCTTCGACGACGGCGCCGACGAGCCCTTCGGCGGCGGTACGGCCGGCCTTCTTGGCCGCAGCCGACAGACCCTTGGCGCGGAGCCAGTCGATCGCGGCTTCCATTTCGCCGTTGGTTTCGGCGAGCGCCTTCTTGCAATCCATCATGCCGGCGCCGGTGCGCTCGCGTAGTTCCTTCACTGATGCGGCCGTGATCTCAGCCATTGTTCTGTCCTTTCACTCCCCTCCCGGCACGGGAGGGGCTGGGGAGGGAATGTCGGTATTGAGAGCCTGTCGGAACAGGCCCTCCCCTGACCCCTCCCGCTCGCGGGAGGGGAATTGCGTTAGGCTTCCAGCGCTACCTCAGCCGGCGGCTCGGCCATTGCGCCGACATCCTCGCCGCGCGCGGCGGCATTGCCGGTGCGGCCCTCGCTCGCCGCCTGGGCGACCGCGTCGGTGTAGAGTCGGATCGCGCGGCTCGCGTCATCGTTGCCCGGGACCGGGAAGGCGATGCCGCTCG
>Ga0134127_10002280_pt1 | contig 13930 bp, 11 predicted proteins | sample KB31753_FD_96459 | JGI IMG/M metagenome (GOLD analysis project Ga0134127, IMG submission 96459) | Terrestrial soil microbial communities with excess Nitrogen fertilizer from Kellogg Biological Station, Michigan, USA - KB3-175-3 | ecosystem: Environmental > Terrestrial > Soil > Unclassified ...
GCGTTATCGCCCACGATCATCATCAACGCCGCGGCGACAATGGCTAAAAGTATCTGTGTTTGCGAAACGTAAGGATTGCGTTTGAGTACGAGTATTCGCTTGCGTGGGCGGTATGCGAGTGCGGCCCCGAGGACGGCGGCGAGAAGAAGTCTGAGTGAGAGTCGTCCCAACGTCTCTGCCCATGTGGCGCCGCTCGCGTAGGTTTCGGAGTTATGAGTGCCAAATAATCGATCGACGAAATTATCCCCAGTTTGAGTTTGAGGTGTGGGTGAGGTGCGCGTTTCCGGCACTCCGAAAACCGCGTCAGGTGTTGGACTCTGCCGAATTGTTTCGGGAGTTACGCGCCTGCCCCCACCAAGGAAGTAGACGGCAAGCGCACTCAGCAAAAGCACTCCCGTGAAAACGACTACGAGTGTGAATATCTCCTGCTTTCGCTTCTTATTCACCATTGCATTTGATCTTCAAATAGCAACTGTAGGGGTGGCCCTCCGTGGCCACCCCTTCTTGTTCCGACGCAGGGGCGGCCACGGAGGGCCGCCCCTACAGTGGATCATCCATTGTTTCCTTAGTTCCTGCCGATCTGCACACCGGGACGGAGGCTCAGAAGCTCACTCGTGCGCTCGCGCACTTCGCCCGCCAGTAAATTGATCTGGCTTGGGCTGTAGTTGGCTGCACGAAAAGCATCACGAAGCTGGCGGTCACTGAGTTGCGCGAGCAAACTGCCCAACCACTGCGCATCCTGAATCGAAATGTCTTTCACGATCCCGCGGTTTTTTCCGCCAAAGTGAAGCACTACACGGTCGCCTTTCACTTTCTCGAAAAAGTTTGACTTGGCATAGTTCACCGGATTGTTTCGACTTCTCGTCAGTCGCCAGAAGATTGGAGTTGTACTCGCATGTCCAAACGTCGCGCCGAGATCGCTGATAGCGTAGCGAAGCTCGTCGCCGTTATTTCCGCGAACCTTCAGGATTACATTGTTGGAGTCTTTCAAGTCCCAATTGTTAATCAATGCCATCAGGATCTTGAGGCCCTGTAACTCTTGTGTGCCGGAAAAGGGATTACTCTTCCACTTCCACTCTCCAACTCGTTTCCAATTTTCGGGGCGTGCTTCAAACCTGACGTTGCTGAAAGTTCCTTTACCGGGAATCGTGACGCGCGGAACGAGATAGTTCACTTCGGTTAGATAACCGAGACCATAGAGCAACCTGACAGCCGAAGTCTCCGATTGAGCTTCTTTTCCGATCTTTACGACCCACTCACGCCCGGCGCCATCGCGCACTCGATACTTCTTCGAGTAGCCGCCCTTCTCCTCTTTGATAAACGTGATGCGCCGCACATCCGGACGCATCGCTGCGCCGCCTGGTCCGAGATAGAGATCGCGTGATGCGATGTCGTTCGGACGCTCCCACATGATCGGGGTTCCCGTGAGAGCTTCTTTCTTTTTCTTAGGCTTGGCGAAACCAGTTTCAATTGAAGTGACACTTAACAGCAGCGCGAACACAATTAGCGTTACACTAGCGAGTTTCCTCTTGTGATTCATTATGTCCATCCTGAAAGTCCTGCAATCCTGAAAGGCAGAATCAATCGCTCGTCGGCCGGCCGATAAAGTAGTCCTGGCTATTGAACGGCTCCACGCCGCGGCCAATCGGAACGTACCTGCCATCAGGCTGCAATTCACGCGCTTTCGTGTTGTCACGCAGGTACGCGTCAAGCAACACCTGGCGCAAATAGTGTTTGGATTGGGGATCGGTTACAGGGGCAACCACCTCAATGCGGTGTTTCAGGTTTCGGGCCATCCAATCAGCGCTGCCGATATACAGCTCATCGTCACCACCGTTTGAAAACCAAAAGACGCGGCTGTGCTCTAGAAAACGACCGACGACGCTTCGCACCGTGATGTTCTCTGACAATCCTGGAATTCCCGGACGCAACATGCAGATGCCTCGCACGATCAGATCGATCTTCACACCGGCTCGTGACGCCTCGTAAAGCTTCTCGACGATCTGAAGATCGGCAAGTCGATTGAACTTCGCGATGATGTGCGCGGGCCTGCCCGAGCGTTGATGCTCGATCTCGCGATCGAAAAGAGTGTTGAGCTTGTCGCGCAGATCGATCGGGGCGACCATCAGTGTTTGATAGTCTGTCTGTTGAGAGAAGCCGGTGAGGAAATTGAATAGCTCAGTGGCGTCTCTGCCGACCGAGTCGCTGACAGTGAACATGCCCAGATCGGTGTAGGTGCACGAAGTGGTTGGGTTGTAGTTGCCGGAAGCGACGTGAACGTAACGCCGGAGTGTTTCGCCTTCGCGTCTGACTACGAGTGTCAGCTTGCCGTGTGTTTTAAGACCGAGAATCCCGTAGACGACGTGCACGCCTGCCTCGTCGAGTTTGCGGGCCCATTCAATGTTGTGCTCTTCGTCAAACCGTGCTTTCAGCTCGATTAGCGCTGTTACCTGTTTACCCTGCTCGCTGGCACGGATCAACGCCGGTGGAATGGGTGATTCCGGACCAGTGCGATAGAGACAGATCTTGATCGCAACTACGTCAGGATCTTCGACAGCCTGGTTGATGAATCCGGTGACGCAATCATAAGAATCGTACGGGTGATGTAATAGTCGATCGCGTTCACGGATGGCATCGAAGATGTTGTCGTAATCCGTGTACCACTTAGGAACTGACGGCCAGAAAGGCTCATCCTTCAAATCCGGTCGATCGATGTCGTAAAGATCCGTCAAGTCCTGGATGTGAAGTGGACCATCGAAAACGTAGACGTCATCGGGTTCGAGATCGAGTGAAGCGGTTAGATACTCGATCATGTCTGCGGGCATGTCGGGCGACACTTCGAGACGCACCGGCGTTCCGAACCTGCGGCGCCGCAATTCTTCCTGAATCTGGCTCAGTAAGTCTTCAGCTTCTTCTTCCCTTATTTCGATGTCTGCGTCGCGTGTAACGCGGAAGCGATGGCATGGACCAGGATTCATGCCGGGGAAGAGTACCTCGATGTTTGCTTCGATAATCTCTTCGAGCAACACGAAGCGAGTTCCCGACGCGCCGACCGGGACTAAACGCGGCACCAGCGATGGGACCTTGATGCGAACGAACCGCGACTCCTCCACTTTTCCTCGCCCGAAGAATTTAACGTCGTCCGGTGCGTGAACCATCAGTCCAATGTTGACACTCAATGGCGAGATATAAGGAAACGGGTGACTGGGATCGACTCCGAGCGGCGTAAGGATCGGATAGACCTTTTCCATGAAGTAATCTTTAAGATCATCTTTTTCATGGTGCGACAGCGATTCATATGGAATGAGAGACACGCCTGCTGCTTTCAGTTTCGGCAGTATCTCTTCGCGCAAGCAACGAGCTTGCTCGTTGATGAGTACAAGAATGCGTTCGCGCGTTTTCCTCAACTGTTCCGCGGGAGTCAATCCATCCGCCGAAACCACGTTGGTGTCTTGCAGTTCCTCTTTCAGGCCGGAGACGCGAATCTGGAAAAACTCGTCCAGGTTCGAAGAAAAGATGGCTAAGAATTTCAAGCGCTCGAGCAATTGATTGGCTGGGTCGAGCGCCTCTTCGAGTACGCGCGCGTGAAACTCAAGCAGGCTCAGCTCGCGATTGAAGAAGAATTGTGAACGCGAGGGCACCGCGCCGATCTCGGCGGGCCTGGGGAACTCGTGAACTCTGGTTTTTACGACTGTAGACATAGTTTCTGTTATCAGTTCTCAAATTTGAATTGCTGACACGGGAGAACATGCCCTTGGTCGGGCAATTGGCAAGCATCGTTCCATCCTACGTTACGAGGTCACTGGTGAGGTAAAAGTAGCTATTTTAAAGGTTTAGCGATTTTGTTGCGAAACAGTTTCGATTTTGCGGTGTATGGAATTAAGCCGCAGATTATGCGAATTAATCCGTGGCATCCGTCGTAACTGTTTTTGCAACCAATGCAGGTCTGGATGCGTGAACATTGCCGCGTTGCTTTTCGTGGAATAATTTACTGTTTGAGAGTGTGTTTCAACTCTGGGGTTTGTTTGACACCCCAAAAAACGGTGTGGTAACCTCCGATGTGAGTTTGGCTCCTTCTAGCGAGTCCTGCAGTCCAAGTCATGAGGAGTCATTAGATACCGCACAAATTGAGGAGTAAGACGATTTGATTTCAACGAGCTTTCCTCGTCTGAGGGCCTGTGTGGCTTTACTAATGGCGCTCGTCGCTTCGGCGGCAACCACTTTCGCGCAGATCCCCGTAGCTTCTTCAGCGCGAACAATCCCTTCTGAAGTCGAACAATCCGAAGGTCGCATTCAACTGATCATGACGCGTGCGGAAGATCATTTCCGCAGAGGCAAACTCAACCTCGAAGACAACAAGCGCGAACAGGCTCGCGAAGAGTTTGATAAAGCGATCGATTCGATTCTCGAATCAGGTTACGACGTGCGAGCGAGTCAACGTTTGCAGACGTATTACCTCGAGCTCGTCGAGCGCATCTATCGCGAGGAAGTTCCGCTTCAACAACTGACTGCTCCGGTAAACACGCAACTGGTTGCTCAGAACACGCAGACGCAGGATCAGAAGACCGCGCCCGCGCCGCAGATCGGATTTCGCGATCAAAAGTTTGAGCCTTCGCCACTCGATGAGCTCAGCAAACTGGTCCTAACCGAGAGTGAAAAACAAGTCTCGAGCGAAGACATCCTGGCTTTGGAGCAGGCTCAGAAGAACGTCAATTTCACCTTCACGCTCAATCCATTAATTCAGCAATACATTAATTATTACCAGTCGCGTGGTCGTTCCACGATGGAAGGCGGACTGCGCCGCTCAGGCCAGTACATGAGACTTGCGCGAAAGATCTTCGCTGAGGAAGGTGTTCCACTCGATGTCACCTGGCTCGGCCAGGTTGAAAGCGCGTGGAAACCGAAAGCAGTTTCGTGGGCGTCGGCGTCTGGATTGTGGCAGTTCATCCCGAGCACCGGTCGCATGTACGGCTTGCGCCAGAACGCTTACATCGACGAGCGGAACAGTTATGAACAGGCGACTCGCGCTTCTGCTCGTCACCTCAAGGATTTAGCCAGGCGCTACAACGGCAATTGGGAACTGGCGATGGCCGCGTATAACACAGGCGCAGGAAATATCGACCGCGCCATTTCGCGCGCCGGGAGTGCCAACTTCTGGATGATCTATCCATACATCGCGCAGGAAACACGTAACTACGTGCCAAACATCCTCGCGGTGATCCTGATTGCCAAGAATCCCGAAAAATATGGATTCAGGGGAATTAAAGCCGATGCGCCGATGTCGTACGACGTGGTGCAGGTTCCAACAGCTACCAGCTTGCAGTTAGTGGCCGATGCTACAGATTCGAATGTTGACTACATTCGCAGCCTGAATCCGGAGTTGAAGCGCGAGATCACGCCACGGGGCGACACGTACAACGTGCGCATACCAGCTGGTCGTGCGAAACAGTTTGCCTCTCTGATTCAGAGGATTTCGCCAGACCGGCGTGAGACGGCGAGATTGATTTCAGTTGCACCCGGTGAAGACTGGCAAGGTGTTGCAAACCGAACCGGTATCAATGTAGCGCAACTTCAATCATGGAACACCGGCGTTGAGCTGAAAGGCGCGACAAAACTCGTTGCTCCGAACAGCAGCCTTCGACTCACCAAGTGGGTGAGATCGACAACACCTTCAACAAAGGCCGGTGCTGTTGACGCTCCTTTAGCTCCGGGAATCAATAAAGTTCGTGCTCGCAAAGGCGAAACGATCTCGAGTATCGCCGCGGCCCGCAACCTCGATGCTAACGACGTGGCCCGGTTGAACGGAATCCCGGTTGACTCTGAATTAAAAGCCGGACAGGAAATTAAAATCCCATCGACAGCGACTGCACCCTCTCGGCGTCGCTAATTGCAAAAGTTTGGAACACGGATTACACGGATGGATTGATGCCATCCGTGTGATCTCAATTTCTCACGTTAGGAGCCGCCTCACATGCTCTTCAGAACAATCTCCGCAGCCGTCTACGGCATAAACGCTGATCTCGTCGACATCGAAGTCGATTTAACTCCAGTTCGCAGTGAAAGCGACCAGGCGCCGCCAGTCACGATTGTCGGCCTTCCTGATGCAGCCGTCCGCGAATCACGCGAACGCATCCGCGCCGCCATTCAAAACTGCGGTCACTTCTTTCCGTTTCAAAAGACCACGATCAATCTCGCTCCGGCAGATGTTCGCAAGGAAGGCGCGAGTTTCGACCTACCGATCGCCCTGGGAATTCTCGGCGCGAACGGCGAGCTCGCGGAGTCGGAGCACCTGATTCACGTCCTTTGCGTCGGCGAGCTTTCACTCGATGGCCGTGTACGGGCGATCAAGGGCGCATTGCCGATCGCGATGCTGGCGCGTGAGAGTTCGATTCGACATTTGATCCTGCCGGAAGAGAACGCGACCGAAGCAGCGGTCGTGTCTGGAGTAAATGTTTATCCAGTCGCGGACTTGCGCAGTGCTGTGAGTGTGATTGAGCAGTTGCGCTCCTCATCACCGCCCGAGCCGATGCAGGTTGACGTTGCTGAGATACTCCGCCGCACAGGCCATCACAGCGTCGACTTCAAAGAGGTTCGCGGGCAGGTATCGGCCAAGCGTGCTTTAGAGATCGCGATCGCCGGCGCGCATAACATTTTGCTGATTGGCCCGCCGGGTTCAGGCAAGACGATGCTGGCGAAACGTTTGCCGACCATCATGCCGCCGCTCGAGTTTGACGCTGCGCTCGAGTTGACGAAGATTCATTCTGTGGCAGGTCTGACGGGACGCGCGGGACTCGTTACAGAGCGTCCTTTTCGTTCACCGCATCACACAATCAGCGATGCTGGTTTGATTGGCGGCGGAACTTTACCGAGACCTGGAGAAGTGTCGCTTGCGCATCAGGGCGTGTTATTTCTCGACGAGCTGCCGGAGTTTGATCGAAGCGTCCTGGAAGTGTTGCGTCAACCCCTCGAGGATCAGCAAGTCACGATCAGTCGTGCTTCGATGTCTCTGACTTTTCCCGCTTCATTCGTACTGGCGGCAGCGATGAACCCGTGCGCCTGCGGTTTCTGGAATGACCCCACGCGCGAGTGCCGCTGTTCGCCGGCACAGATTGAACGTTATGTGGGTAAGATCTCTGGCCCATTGTTAGACCGGATTGATATTCATATCGACGTGCCGGCTGTTAAGTTTCGTGAACTTCGTGGTGAGGTACCGGAAACAGATAGTTCTGCCGTGATTCGACGACGAGTTATCGAAGCACGCGAGCGACAACATCGTCGCTTCGCGGGCGAAAAGATCTTTTCAAACGCGGCCATGACGCCGCGCATGATTCGTGCGCACTGCCGGATCGATTCACACAGCGAGAAGATGCTCGAGAATGCGATGCACCGGCTCGGGCTGTCCGCACGAGCCTACGACCGCATTCTCAAAGTCAGCCGGACCATCGCCGACCTGGAAGGGGCCGACGCAATCAATGCCAATCATGTTTCAGAAGCCGTCGGTTATCGATCGCTTGATAGAACCTATTGGACGTGAGTTGGGACGAAAGTCGGGTTATAGGATTTACAGGATTCTTCAGGATTACATGTAAATCTTGTCTAATCCTGCCATCCTGTAAAAAAACTACTTTATGAGCCAGACGGGTTAATGACTTGTCAGCACTACACCTCTCCACGTATCCTGCAACCCAGCCGTACGAAAGTGTTGATTCGGCTGGGAAAATCACTATTTTTAGGGTCGGGTAAGGCAACGACGCGCGTGAAGCGCCGCATCACAGCCGCGTTTGAGGGTACTGGTCCTCCAAGCCGCATCCCCACGCGGGTATCCAGAGGAAACGGTGCTGCTCTCTTGAAACTCGCGGAAGCGTGAGATTCGTGCCGATACAAGCCGGAACTTGTGAGATTTCTTCCGAGCTTGCCCGAGTGGACGCACGTGACCGCAGCCGAAACCGAGACACCGCAAACCACAGATTATGAGCTGGCGAAGAAAGCCGCCGATGGCGACATGGGAGCTTTCGAAGAGCTTTACCAGCGCCATAATCGGCGGGTCTACTCGCTCTGTCTGAGGATGACCGGTAACGTCTCGGAAGCTGAAGATCTCGCACAGGAGGTCTTCATTCAGCTCTTTCGAAAAATTGGTAGTTTCCGGGGCGAATCCGCCTTTACTACCTGGCTACACCGGCTGACCGTTAACCAGGTGCTCATGCACTTCCGCAAACGCGGCGTGCGCATGGAACAGACTACTGAAGACGGCGAGACGCCGATTCAGATAGTAAAAGGTACGGAAAACCCCAATTCCATGCCCGTAGTTGACCGGATAGCGCTCGACAAAGCTATTGCTCAACTGCCGCCCGGTTACCGGACGGTATTTACGCTTCACGACATCGAAGGGCATGAGCACGAAGAAATTGCTCGAATGCTTGGGTGTTCGGTAGGAACGTCTAAGTCGCAGCTACATAAAGCCAGGATGAAATTGCGCGGGCTTTTGAGGCAACAGAAATCCGAGGAATAGCCTCGAAGCTATGAGCCAGCGAATTAGTTCGTCAAAACGGCTCGGCTTCAAACGCAGTCTTCCCTTGATTGATGACAACCGGAATTAGGTTCTGTCAGAGACAGTTTCGATTCGATTTGTGTGTAGTTATGAGACAGAACGAAGGTGGTAAGCAATGAACTGCGAGACATGTCAGGAACTCATCCACGATCTGATTGACGGATCGATTACTCAAAGGGATGAGTCCACTCTCAATACGCACCTGAAACAGTGTTTGGATTGCGACAGCGTACGCCAGGATTTGGCGTCGATCGTCAGCTTCTGCCATACGCAACGCGGCCAGTATGAGGCGCCGCCAAACGAGCAGGCGCTGTGGTTGCGCATTCGCAACTCGATCGAGGCAGAGCTCCCTGGTCACGCCACGACGAATACAGAACCCCATCGTTCATTCTTGAGCCGGTGGATGGGTCGTAGTTGGGAACTATCGTTGCCGCAACTAGCCGCGTCTGCTGTCGCGATCGTGTTGCTGGTGTCGTTGGCGACAGTGGTTGGACTGCGTCGCTGGGGTGGTTATGGAACTCCACCTTCTGCACCTCAGCTTGAAGCGTCAAACATAAATGAACGCTTTTCGCAGCGCCGGCAAGTGATTGACTACTGGAACCAGCGCGTCGAACTAAACAAAGCGCGTTGGAGTCAGGACATGCGCGAGAGTTTCGAGCGTAATATGAAAGTGATCGACCAGGCAGTCGCCGATTCAATGAATGAGCTACAACGAAACCCACATGACGAGGTTTCCGAACAGATGCTCAACGAATCGTTGAACGAGAAACTGGCGTTGCTGCAAGAGTTTTCTGATCTGTAATACGCAGTATCATCGCCCTTAGAGTTCACTGTTTTGATTAAAAGCCCCACAGTAATGAAAACCAGATTTTTTACCCCGCGCCCGGCAGTTCGCGCCGGTGTTTTCGCGATTGGCGCTCTCCTCGCATTGACCTCTCTGTCCTCCACCGGTCGGGCGCAGCAACAGATGTCCAAGCGTTACCCGGTCGGAAAGAACGTCCACGTCGAGTTGAGAAATATCTCCGGCACGATTGTCGTTGAATCGTGGAACAAAGACGAGATCCGTCTTTCAGCGACGATTGAATCGAAGGGCACTCATGTTACCCCGCGACAGATCAACGACAGCCTCGTTGTCGACGTGATGAGCGAGAATCGCGGCAAAGGCGACGTTGGCGACATCAATTTCAAGCTACAGGTTCCGGTTAATTCATCCGTCGATTTGGAAACGAAACGCGGAAACATCAGCGTCGCAAATATTCGCAGCGGTCTGGTGCGCGCGCGCGTTTCGCTGGAAGGTGACATCGAGCTGTCAAACATCACTGCTTCGCACGTGATTGCGCAGAACGTCATGGGCAACATCTTCTTCGACGGCGAGTTTTCGCGCGGCGGCAGTTATGAGTTCAAGTCAAACAAGGGCGACATCACGATTCGCATTCCCGGTGACTCTGACTTTCGTTTAGAAGCTGCGTCACCTGCGCGCAGGATCGCACTGAATGATTTCTGGAATAAAAACTTCAAGTCGCAGGACGGAAGAAAGATGGTTGGCGATGTTGGCGACGGTCGCTCGTCTGTGTCGATCATCAACTTCAGCGGTCAGATTACTTTTTTGCGAAGATAAGATTCGCAGTTTTAATGGCAAGACTATGATTACGGACGTTGCGGTCAGGCAACGTCCTTTTTTTGTTTTCGAATGCAGCAAACGACGCTACTATGCTTCGCGATGTCAAAAGCGAAACTGATTCTCTTTTTCTCAATCCTGTTAAGTCTTGCTGGTCCTGTCTTCTCTCAAAAACCCGCTGCACCTGAGATACAACTCTTAACGCGTACGACCAGACGACAGGAGACGCGCCGTTTCTCTTACGGTGGAACGGTTACGTTGATTGCAGCGCCGCGAGGGTCCGTAACAGTTGAAGGCTGGTCGCGAAATGAAGTTGAGGTGACTGCCGACATCGAGCTCAAGGGTCCCACAGAAGCCGACTTGGACCAGCTTGCTAAAGTGAACAGTTTTGTATTCGACGAAGACATGAACCACCTGAGCGTGCTCACCACCGGCACGCACGATCGCGCATACATGAAGCGATCGGCAAAGAACTTTCCCAAAAAGCTGCTCAATATGCCGTGGAAGATCGACTATCGTTTGCGAGTTCCGGTCAACACGGATCTGGAAGTGAATGCGGGCCATGGTTCGGTGAAGCTTTCAAACGTGGAAGGCGCATTGCGCGTAAGTGCGACCGAAAGTGACACGGCTCTGCTGCTGACCGGTGGTGTTGTTTCGAGCACCGTGACAGCAGGTTCGATCACTCTGACGATTCCTGCGCGAAGCTGGCGCGGCGGCGGCGCGGATCTTCGCGTTGCTTCGGGGACGATCAACGTGGATCTGCCTGCGGGATTCAGTGGCGACATCGATGCGGAAGTCTTACGTACCGGCAAGATCGTCAACACTTACGAAGGCCTCGCGTCGCGCGAGAAACCGGGCATCACCGAACGCACAGTTCGCGCGCGTGCGGGCGCCGGCGGCGCGTATTTCAAATTCACTGTCGGCGATGGCGTTGTGAATATCCGTCGCGCCGCGCAATAAAACATCCTGTCTAAACCTGCAAGTCCTGTAATCCTGTAAAATGACCCTTTCATCAAATGAGCATCAAATCTGATAAATGGATCCGCAGAATGGCCAAGGAGTACGGGATGATCGACCCGTACGAGCCCGGCCAGGTGAAATTGCTTGACGGCAAGCGAATCGTCTCCTATGGCACCTCGAGTTATGGCTACGACATTCGTTGTGCTGACGAGTTCAAGCTCTTCACGAACATCAACAGCACGATCGTCGATCCAAAAGAGTTTGATGAGAATAATTTCGTCAATTTCAAAGGCGACTCGGTAATCATTCCACCAAATAGTTTCGCCCTCGCGCGCACGGTCGAATACTTCCGCATCCCTCGCAACGTCCTCACGATCTGTCTCGGCAAAAGCACCTATGCGCGCTGCGGGATCCTCGTGAACGTCACACCCTTCGAGCCGGAATGGGAAGGCTACGTGACCCTGGAGTTCTCCAACACCACACCCTTGCCGGCAAAGATCTACGCGAACGAAGGCGTCGCCCAAGTCGTCTTCTTCGAATCAGACGAAGTCTGCGAAACCTCTTATAAGGATCGCGGCGGCAAATACCAGGGCCAACGCGGCGTGACGTTGCCCAAGATGTAGCCGGAAACTCGAATGCCCCCAGATACTCTCCGTTTCAAACAACTCGATCCGCGTGCGGTGCTGCCGCAGAGGGGAAGTGTGCTGGCGGCGGGGTTGGATTTATGTTGCATTGAGGAGTTGAGGATCGAGCCGAAGCAGAGGGTGATGGCCAGGACGGCGCTCGCTGTGGGGATTCCGCCGGGGTTCTATGGACGCGTGGCGCCGCGGTCGGGGCTGGCGGCGAAGAGTGGGCTCGATGTTCTCGCTGGGGTTATCGACTCGGATTATCGAGGCGAGATCGTTTGTGTGCTCTATAACACGGGCGACGAGACGATCAACCTGCCTGCCGGAAGTAAGATTTGCCAGTTGATTATCGAACAGATCATCACGCCCGAGGCCGCATGGGCGACGGACCTTGACGAGACGGCGCGCGGCGCCGGCGGATTTGGATCGACAGGCTGACCTCTACTCTGCTAAATAATATGTAACGAGCGGCACCCCTGGCCGCCGTGCCGCGTCACAAGACATTTTCTCGTAGCAGACCACCAAGGAAATACAAAACCAAGTGAACAATCAACACAAACCCCTCGCTCTCTTACTGGCAATTCTGCTTATTACCTCCACCGCTCTCGGTTGGACGCAGGCTGCCGCGCCCGCACCGACGCGCGCGTTGTCGGCAGCAGAGCAGAAGCTCGTAGACAACATCAGCATTGCGAGTATCAAAGAAACTGTAAACGCGCTCGCCGCCGACGACATGCAGGGCCGCGGAACTGGACAGCCTGGGGGCGATAAAGCAGCAGCATACCTCGCCGATCGTTTCGCAAAGCTCGGCCTGAAGCCACTCGGCGACAAGAACACCTACCTGCAACCAATCAAGTTCAGAGAAACACAGTTTTTACCTGAGACCGTATTCACAGCCGGCAATCAGAGTCTCAAGTTTGGAAAAGACTACTTCGTCACGCCGCCATTAAGCGGTGATAAAAACGTCAATGCGAAGATGTTCTTCGTCGGTTATGGCATCTCGCTTCCATTCCTCCAGCGCAACGATCTCGGCGATCTGGACGTGCGTGGAAAGATCGTGGTGCTGCGTGATGGCCCACCACCGGGCATCTCGAAAGAGCAGTGGAAAAAAGTGCATGCGCAGTTCAACGTGTTGCGCGGACTGATCGCGCGCGGCGCTTCCGCCATCGTCAGCGTAGGACAGGACACGGAAACTCTCACGTTCGCAGAGATCGCCGACTATCTAACGCGTCGCCAAATCGAACCGGAGGGCGAGCAGGAGATGCCTGACTTCGTGCCGCCATTCATAAGCATCAGCGAATCCGCGGCGGAAAAATTGTTTGCTGCCTCCGGAGTCACGCGAGACGAGGCGTTCACGAAAGCCAAGGGTAACGACTTCCGGCCGATCGATCTCCAGCAAAACGGAACGATCACAGTGAAGCTGAAGAAGGCGAAAGGTGTCGGAAGTAATGTCGTGGGATTGCTTGAAGGTTCCGATCCGAAGTTGAAGGCAGAAGCGATCGTATATTCAGCTCACTACGACGCCTACGGTCTCTCCGCCGACAACCGCATTTATCATGGTGCTGCTGACAATGCACTCGGCGTCGCGGAAATGCTGGCGATTGCAGAAGCGATGTCCAAAGCGGAAACCAAGCCGCGACGCTCGATCATCTTTCTCGCGGTTACAGGCGAAGAGTATGGCGGCTACGGATCGGATTACTGGGTGAAGAACCCGACCTGGAAAATCAAACAAGTTGCCGCGGATCTCAATCTCGACGGCATGGGCACCGAAGTGTATGGACCAGTCAAAGCGTTGGTTGGCTATGGCGCTGAGCACTCGTCACTCGGTAGTTTGTTGAATGAAGTTGCAGCGGCGAGCGGTCTGAAAGTGATTCCGGATCCGATGCCTGAAGAGAAGTCGTTCTATCGTTCTGATCACTACTTCTTCGTGAAGAGAGGCGTTCCCGGGATCATGATCCTCGGAGCACCCGAGGGCAGCGTCGAAAGCTGGACCGACCGCTTGAAGAAGTGGGAGAAGACAGACTATCACCAGCCGACAGACATCGTTCGTCCGGATTGGGATTGGACTGGCCCACGCACTGTTGCGAGTGTGATGCTCTTGATGGGACTGCGCGCAGCGAATGATGAGGCCATGCCCGCGTGGTCGCCGTCATCCATCTTCAACCGCGAACGAGGGACTGA
>Ga0134127_10002282_pt1 | contig 13927 bp, 10 predicted proteins | sample KB31753_FD_96459 | JGI IMG/M metagenome (GOLD analysis project Ga0134127, IMG submission 96459) | Terrestrial soil microbial communities with excess Nitrogen fertilizer from Kellogg Biological Station, Michigan, USA - KB3-175-3 | ecosystem: Environmental > Terrestrial > Soil > Unclassified ...
GAGAACACGATCTGGCGGTTCAGGCGTTGCGGGGCGGGGCTTATGATTTCATTCAGAAGCCGATCGAACGCGAGTATTTTGTAGCCGCGCTAACCCGCGCTGTTCAGCATCGGCAGCTTCGCAGGCGGCTTGAAGAACAGCAGATCGCCCTCGAGCAGCATGCTGTCGAGCTCGAGCGCACAGTCGAAGCGCGAACGCACGAGTTGCGGGAAGCAAATCGCATCAAGGATGAATTCCTCGCTGTTATGTCGCACGAGCTGCGCACGCCCTTGAACTCGATTCTCGGCTGGGCTCATCTGGTGCGCACTGGGGCGCTGGACGAACCGACGTCTAAGCGTGCGCTGCTAACCATCGAGCGGAACACCAAACTGCTTGGCGAGATGATTGAAGATTTGTTGGACGTGTCCCGTATCATGACAGGCAAGCTCCTGTTGGATGTGAAGCCCATCGATCTCTGCCCGGTGATTGAGGCTGCCGTCGAGGCGGTGCGCCCGGCGACCGATGCAAAAAACATTCGCTTTGAGACGGTTTTGGACCATTCGGTGGCCGCCGTATCCGGCGACGCCAACCGGCTGCAGCAGGTAGTCTGGAATCTATTATCAAACGCGATAAAGTTCACGCCGACTCACGGTCGCGTCGAAGTCAGGCTTGCACGCGTCGAATCAACCGCAAGCATCACCGTCACCGACAGCGGGGAAGGCATTGGCGGAGAATTCCTTCCGTTTGTTTTCGACCGATTCAGACAGGCCGACAGCACGTTCTCGAGACAGCACGGAGGCCTGGGTCTCGGACTCGCGATCGTCCGCCATCTAGTGGAAATGCACGGGGGATTCGTTAGCGCGGACAGTCCTGGAAAAGGAAAAGGATCGACGTTTACGGTCTCGTTACCATTGCTGGCTGCCGGTCGGAACAGAGGTTCCCATATCGAGTCGTCTGTCAACGAACTGCGGTCCGCGCACGAGCAACGAGCTGACCTTTCCGGCGTCTCGGTAATGATTGTGGATGATGAACGCGATGCGCGAGACGTGCTCGTCGCCATACTCGAACTTCGGGGCGCTAAGGTGATTGCCGCGGCCTCGGCGGCCGAAGCAGTAGAAAGGCTTACAAAGAATGGTTCAATGCCGGACGTTCTCGTCAGCGATATCGGAATGCCAGCCGAAGATGGCTTCGAGTTGATCAGCAAGGTACGGGCGATGGGTCCTGAACGCGGCGGCCAGATACCGGCGATCGCGCTCACGGCCTACGCTCGAGATGAGGACCGAGCGCGCGTTCTGGCGGCCGGCTTCCAGCGACATGTCGCCAAGCCCGTTGAGCCTTCAAACCTGGCGCAGGCGGTTGCGAGTCTCGCACGGCGAACTGCTTAGAAGTCAGTAGTCCGTAGTCAGTAGACCTAGTTATTTTCTATTTTGTATTTTCTATTTGCGATTTGTTATTGGCCGCTGTTCGTGGAGCTCATCTCAATATAACAGGTTGCCAAATCGCAAATATCAAATCCCAAATCGCAAGTCTGACCATTCGCCACAGTCTGCGGAATACGTCTGCTGCCGCTCGTTTTGGTAGTGTCCTATTCGTGTGTTGCTAACTAGCTGGGTTAGCCATGAGGCGAGGTCCGAAGGGTGAATAGACCACGGATTGGACGGATTGGACGGATCGGCACGGATCAGATCCGTGTGAAGCCGTCCAATCCGTCCAATCCGTGGTCTATTCACCGTTCGGCCGCCAGGAACACAGATTTAGAACCCTACCCTCATTTTTGGAAAAACTGCCATCTAGGGGTTAGAATAAATCCGGCTAACTAAAGACGGCTGACTACGGACTACTCGGGGAGTTTTGGATGATCGAAAGTCTGCTGAAGCGCAAGGTTGATAAGCGCCCATCAAAGGTTCAACTTAAAGGCCGCATCCTCTTTCTTGCCGAAGATCCCGCACTTGTAAGATCGCAGCTCGATGGCATCGACCTCGACCCCGCTAACATCCCTCCGTTGCGAAACGACATCTCCACTGATGAGATGACCCCGGCTTACATTTGCTACTACTTCGACGAGACGCTCGGCGAGTTTATTTATCTTGGTCTGAAGTGCGGCGACCAGTTTCCGGTTAAGCGCAACGATGTGAAGAACGGCGGATTCGTCCTGTCGGTTTCCGGAAAACGGCGGGGCAAGGGATCGAGCCGAGAGGCCTCTCCCTACGCGGAAATCGCCGCGGGCATCAAGCTGGTCATTGCCGAGAACCACGAACGCATTTACAAACAGAATTGCCAGAACCTCGGTCTACTCACTTCGACGAATTTCGATTTGATCCGGCGAGTCGCGGCCAGTGAAGAAATCCCGCTCGAGGAATTCACCGCGGGGGAAGACGAGATCACCCGGCAGATAATCGAGTACGGTGGACTATTCCCGTTCAACGTCGCGAGGCTGCAGGGCAAGACTTCGATTCCGCCGATCACGACCGGGCGCCGGCCGATGACCCTGGCTGAAAAGATTTTCGCCCGTCACTTCGTAACGGATCTGTCGAGGGACAAGGTTGGCGTCGAAGCAGTCAAACCGGGCGATGCGGGCTTCGTCCGCACCGACATTAGATTCAGCCACGAATACGTGACTCCAATGGCCGCGATCTTCTACGAGAAGCTTGTCGGCGACGAACCGATCAATGATCCCTCGTCGGTTTATCTCTTCCAGGACCACCTGACCTTCCTCGACGACGTAATGCCTCCGGAGCGCAAGGCGGCTGGCTTGCTCGATCTCGCCCACGAACTCATCCGCAAACAAACGGCGTTTGCAAAGAAGCAGGGCATTCGCCTACACGGAGCGCAATTGGATCGCCAGGGCTCGGAAGGCATTTGTCACAGCGTGATCCTGCAAAGTTACGCGCTGCCCGGCCAGATCATCATCGGATCTGACTCCCATACTCCGCACTCGGGAGCGGTCGGCGCAATTGCGTTCGGAGTCGGCACCACCGATATCTTCAATTCCTGGATTACCAAAGATGTTCGGGTGCGCGTTCCGGAACAGGTTCGCGTTCGGGTGACCGGCCGCAAGCCCGACAACATCACTGCGAAGGATTTCATGCTGGCAATTCTTCGCACCGAATTTGTGCGGAACGGCGATGCGATCGGCAAGATCGTCGAATACACTGGTGAAGCGGTAGCCGATCTGGACATCGACGAACGAGCTACGATGACCAACATGGCCGCCGAGGTTGGGGCCTTCACCGGCATCGTCGCCGCCGACCAGAAGACCGTAGAGTTTCTCGTCGGCCGCGGTGTTCCACGCGAGGATGCTCAGCGGATGTGCGAAGGCATGATAAGCGATCCCGATGCCGAATACTCACTGACAATCGACATTGACGCGAGCGAGCTTCGCCCGATGATTGCAACCCCGGGAGACCCCGGCAACGGCATTTTTATTGATGAGTTACCGGCCCCGGTTAAGATCGATATCGCGTATGGAGGGTCGTGCACGGCGGGCAAGAAGGAAGATCTCGATATGTATGTTCGAGTCTTTCGCGAAGCGCTCACTCGAGGGCTACGGGTGCATCCCGACGTGCAGTGTTTCATTCAATTCGGTTCGGTCGAAGTAAGACAGTATTGCGAAGAGCGAGGCTATCTCGAAGTGCTGCGCGACGTGGGCGCGCACATTATCGAGCCAAGTTGCGGGGCTTGCATCAACGCCGGGCCCGGAGTGAGCACGTTGAAGAGCCAGGTGGTGGTCAGCGCGCAGAATCGGAACTTCCCCGGCCGCAGCGGGCCGGGGCAAATGTATTTGGCCTCGCCATACACGGTCGCCGCCTCATCGATCGCGGGGCACCTGGTCGAGTACCGCCCGGCATCCGCCGCCAGCGCGGACTGATTGCCGATTTGCGATCGGAAATCGGCAATCGCCAATCGGCAATCTAATATCTCGGAGGTTTATGGCGAGTCAACCTAAGATCGAAAAACATCACGGCGTCGATCGCGAGACCATGCTCAAGATCTTTCGCTTGATGTACACGTCCCGCCGAATCGACGACAAAGAACTTCAACTCAAGGCGCAGAACAAGATCTATTTCCAAATATCGGGCGCGGGGCACGAAGCGGTGCTGGTCGCGGCCGGTCTGGCGATGAAGCCCGGTTACGACTGGTTTGTTCCGTACTATCGTGACCGCGCGTTATGCCTGACCCTCGGCGTCAGCCCGACGGATATGCTTCTGCAAGCGGTTGGCGCCGCCAGTGACCCGGCTTCGGGCGGACGTCAGATGCCAAGCCACTGGGGCAGCAAAGCGCTGCAGATCGTTACCCGGTCATCGCCGACAGGGACGCAATTCCTCCAGGCGGTCGGCTGCGCCGAAGCGGCTTATCGAGCCGAATTGATAGGGGGCGATCCAACAAAACTGTTGGAGGGTTACCAGCCTGATGCGATTGTTTACGTATCTGCAGGTGACGGGACAACCAGCGAGGGCGAATTCTTCGAGTCATTGAACACTGCCTGTAATCTGAAGCTGCCGGTGCTGTACGCGATCGAAGATAACGGGTACGCGATCTCGGTGCCGGTCGAAGTCCAGACGGCCGGCGGAAGCATATCGAAACTGCTGACCGGCTTTCCCAATCTTTTTATTCAGGAGGTAGACGGATGCGATCCGATCGCCAGCCTTGAAACGATGCAGCGCGCCGTCGCTTACTGCCGCGAGCGCCGGGGGCCCGCGCTGGTTCACGCCCACGTTATTCGTCCTTATTCACATTCTCAATCTGACGATGAGAAACTGTATCGATGCGCTGAAGAGCTGGAGGACGAAACCCGCCGAGATCCAATTCGGGCGTTCCCGGCGTTCCTGATCAGCGAGGGCCTGGCAACCGAAGTAGAGATCAAACGAATCACTGAAGAGGTGGACGACGAGGTAAACCGCGCGACAGATGAGGCTCTGGCAGCGCCGAAACCCGCGAAAGAAAGCGCGACGATGTACGTCTACTCGCCGGACATCGATCCGACTTCGAAAGACTTTGACAACCCCGGCAGCCCGGCCGTTGAGCCGTCATCCGAGCAGGACACTCGCGCTCCGAAGACGATGCTCGATCTGATCAATGCGTGTCTTCACGATGAGATGGCTCGAGATGAACGGATTCTGGTGTTTGGCGAGGACATTGCGGATTGCAGCCGCGAGGAATACCTCGAAGAGGTGAAGGGGAAGGGCGGAGTTTTCAAAGTTACCTTCAACCTGCAGCGGCGATTCGGGAACGCGCGGGTTTTCAATACTCCGCTTGCGGAAGCCAACATAATCGGGCGTGCGGTTGGGCTTGCAGTGCGCGGATTCAAGCCTGTTCCTGAGATTCAATTCTTCGATTACATCTGGCCGGCTTATCATCAGCTCCGAAACGAAGTGCCACTGGTACGTTGGCGTTCTAATAACGCGTTCAAGTGTCCGATGGTCATTCGAGTGGCGATCGGCGGCTATCTCAAGGGCGGAGCCATCTGTCACAGTCAATGCAGCGAAGTGCTGTTCACTCATACTCCGGGGCTGCGCGTGGTGATGCCTTCAAATGCGCTCGACGCCAATGGTTTGTTGCGAACTGCAATTCGATCGGACGACCCTGTGATGTTCTTCGAGCACAAGCATCTCTATCGGCAGACACACAACAAAGGCGCTTACCCGGGCCCCGACTACATGATTCCGTTTGGGAAAGCCAGCATCGTACGCCAGGGTTCAGACGTATCGATCATCACCTACGGCGCGACGGTATACCGCTCGGTTGTGGCGGCAAAGAAGGTCCAGGAAGAGCAGGGCATCAGCGTCGAAGTGATCGACCTGCGCAGCTTGAGCCCTTATGATTGGGAGACGATCAGTCAATCAGTTCAAAAGACCAACAAGGCTCTGGTTGTGTACGAAGACTCCGAGTCGTGGGGCTACGGCGCGGAGATCGCGGCCCGGATTTCTGATGAACTATTCGCGCATCTGGACGGGCCAGTGAGAAGAGTAGCCGCGCTTGATACGTTTGTAGCGTACAGTCCCGAGCTTGAAGATGAGATCTTGCCGCAGGTTGATGATATTGCGGAAGGAATTGTTGAACTCAGCCGTTACTGAGCCATAAGGTGTGCAATCCGATCATCGGGCGAGGAAGTCAGCGGTTTAATGGATTCAGCCCTGCCGCTTGCCTTACGCGGCTTGTTCTTTCGGTTTCGTTCGCGCGATGAGCGCGCGGTCCACTCTCTCTTCTACTTCTTCTTTACTATCACCGGTTACTTCCGCGATTTCGCATATCAGCAATCGCTTGGCCCTGTCGAGAGTGCCGCGCTCACCCTGGGACAGGGATTTTGCTTCAACCAGTTCGGTGAGCGATTCCACGATCTCAGCCAGGTCAAATGCCGAACCCGACGAAAGCAGTTTCAAATTGTCGCGGACGCGCTGCTTGCGATCAGCGGAGGCTTTGGAAGGTTTCTTCAGCTGATCCAGCAGCTTTTCGATGTCGGGCTTCTTGAGCAACGGCCGGATCCCAATCATCTTTGCTTTTTCTACCGGCACGAGCAGCGTTCCGCGGCCATCGTCGAGGACGCTCAGTTCGTAGAACTTCATCACTTGCTGACCAATGACCTTGTCGACGATTGAGCTGATTAGACACGGTCCGTGACTCGGATAGATTACCTTGTTTCCAACAGCCAGCGGCATTGGTTACCTCCTCGAATATCAAAACTACGGTCAATTTGCGATTTACACTATCCTGCCAGGGGCCACCATTCCGAAAAGGGAGCGTGCCGCATGTCCGGGAACTGAGCCTGTCTCTATCTGACCAAGCTGGTCTCAGTGCCGGTTTGGACTGATGGAGATATCATCAGGATCACGGTTGAGTGTGAATAAGTAGTATCCCCTCCAGATGACCAACAGCAGCGCCATCAGGGCAAATACCCAGACAAACCACGGAAGGTTGCTCGCTTGGGTTCCTCCGAAGGCTATGATAGCGACCGGCCCACCAATGGCTGCGATGATTCCCAGGACTGTTGCTGTTCGAGTCGATGAAACAGTTTTGAGTTTGAAAGCAACATCTTCAATAGACATATGACTCCTTTGCGAGAGCGTGACTCTCGTCTACTAGCTCTTCGACTTGGCGTCATTCACCTTCAGCGGTTTGCCATTCAGATCCTGGCCGTTCAGCTTCTCTTTGGCGCTGTTGGCGTTTTCCTGTGAATTCATCGTGATAAAGGCGAATCCCTTCGAGCGTCCTGAGTCGCGGTCGGTTATCAACTGACAGGAATCCACCTCGCCCACCTCGCTGAAAAGCGTGCGCAGCTCATCACCCGACGTATCCGGAGAGAGATTTCCAACAAAGAGTCTTGCTGTCATGATCGTAGTCCTTTCACAGCTGTTAGCATCAGATAGTCTGGGTGATCCAGAAAGGCTGAGAATAGAGTGAGCTGGACTCAGTTCGTATGGACCATAACAGCTTGGAGGACGCGCTGTCAAACGAACGGCCTCTCAGAGGTGTGCGTCACTCTCGCTCGCTATGGCGATTAGCACTCAGGCGCTGTAAGTTTCTAGTCCGCCTTCAAGTCGGTACCGCGCGAGAGCCTTCGCTCTGTCATAACGGCTCGCTGGCGCTCGTAGTACAGACATGAAGACCAGCTACAAACTTGCTTTCAGGAGGAAGTATGCCGCTAAATCAATCACTGCTACCTGAGTTTGATCACGAGATGTCTAACACTCGAAAGACCCTCGAGCGAGTGCCCGAAGATAAGTTCGCGTGGAAGCCTCACGAGAAGTCATTTTCGATGGTGGCGCTCGCCACGCATCTCGCCACGTTGCCGAGCTGGGGCGTGATTACGATACAGAAAGACTCGTTCGACGTTGCGCCGGAGGGCGAACCGCCCCCGCGGGCGGAACCAGTCAAATCGGTGCAGGAGCTCCTCGAGAGGTTCGACCGAAACGTTGCCACGACGCGCGAGGCACTTGCCGCAGCAAGCGATGAAGATCTGTTTAAGACCTGGTCGCTCTTGAAAGGAGGGAAGGAGATCTTCTCCATGCCCCGTGTGGCAGCGCTCCGAAGCTTTGTCATGAATCACAACATTCATCATCGCGCGCAGCTCGGGGTGTACTTGCGGCTTAACGATGTGCCGGTGCCTTCGATCTACGGTCCGTCGGCAGACGAAGGAAGCTTCTGAGGCCTGGCTCGGCAAGAAGCGGCGACGATCAGATACAAAGACAGGCGCACGAAGGTTGGTCGTTCGTGCGCCTGTTGCTCTCGACCACCCTGGGAGCGCAGGCATCCTGCCCGCCGTAAAGCGGGCCCGGTGCAAAGACAGCAGGCAGGATGCCTGCGCTCCCACCCTAACAGCCTACGTGCTACGACTTTGTAGATTTCCCCAAAGTGAACGACAGTTTCGTAGCTTCCAGTTTCAGTCCAATCAGCGAATCGGCACGCCAGTGTCTTTGCCTAACCGCTTAAGTCCAGGCGTGTGAACAACTCCGTTTTCTACAATCTCAACGATCGCACAGCGGCACAGCGGTTGCCCTTGCCGAGTCTTGTACAAAGTGCTCAATCGAGCAACTAATCTCACCAGTTCGAAAGGGGGGGAAGATGCATGAACGAACGAGGGAAAATCAAATAGTGACAAACGACCAGCAACTACCAGCCAATATGACGGATGTAATTCTTTCGGCTAGCGAGGTGCGAGAGGTGATCGCCAGGCGCGCCTATGACCTCTACAAGCTCAGAAGCCCTGAGTCTGGTGATGAGATGAGCGATTGGCTCAGGGCGGAAGCAGAGGTGGTAACGATGCTCCTCGCTGATCCACAAGAAGCCGCCGACATGGAAAAAGGAATTGTTCAGCCGCTGGCCAGAAGAAGGAATACGCGAGGCGTAAGGAGGGCAGGTAACGTGACTCAACCAGCGAGCCGACTGCAAAAGCGCAAGAGCGTACTGAAAAACAATCCGGCGTAACCCCAACCGCCTAAGGCCCTTCTAACGCACACTTAAGCAACCGACATTTTTGTCGCTAGCCGCGGGCGAAACGACGAAGATGTAGCCCGATCAGCGTAGGCGCGGTGTGCTTGACGAGTAAACCGACAAAGCTTTTGAGATCCTGGCTAGTCAGCGCTATCGAGGCGCGACGGAAACACAAATAGAAAGATGACCATCAAGCTAATCATCCAAATGTTGGTATTCTTCGTGTCGGTCAATTGCGTCGCCGAGCCGAGCCTGATGGCGGCACCGCTTGGCGGATCGACGGGAACTTCAGGTATCTGGTGCGAACGAAAGTCAGGCTTTGCGATCACTCAGGAACACGAGCTTCGTCTGACGCTGAGCCTCCGACGCATTACCGGTTACGACAGTCTCAGGTTTGGCAGCGATGGGTCGCTCATTTTGGACGACTCTTTAAGTACGAAAGGCGGGTCTGCAGAAGCGCGCCGGATATTGATGCGGGCTCTCTGTTCCAAAGCTAGTTTTGTTATCGAAGACTATTCCGCATCGGGTCAAGTAATCTTCGGTCAGGCCGTCAGTGAACGGGTAATCTACGGCGCCCGAGAAGGCGGGTTTTCGCAGGTATGGCGCTTGCGGTTGGACTTTGACGACTTTCAGCAGATGGGCGCGTCTTCGGAAGTCAGGGCCAGCTTCGACGAAGGAATCACCTTTTTTCACGAGTTGTTACATGGTCTGGGCTACAACGATACTTCTCGGGACGGTGAGCTTGGGGCGTGCGAAGAGATCGTCAATAGAGTTCGCGGCGAGCTGGGATTGCCGCTGCGTGATCAGTATTTCGCAAACGCATGGCGGATCTCAGAAAGGCTGACATCGGTGAGACTCCGATTTCGCCGGCCGGCGCGGGATGGAAACTCAGCGCGATGGGAATCAAGCTATTTGTTTTTCATACTCACCGAACCGGCTGATTATTTCGCCAGCATGGGGGAAGCGATGCGAGTGGGCCCGAGCATCAGGCGTTAGGATCGGCGCGTTAGGCTGCAGGCGGGCGTCGCGCGATCCGAGCTAAGCCCAGCGGCCGTGACAAAGTCGGAACGCGGCTTGTAGGCTTGAAGCTCAATGTCGCGTGACTCTTCCAGACTTCCGCTGATCAACATCGAGCCCCTGGTGACTGGCGCAGGCGATCGTCTTGAAGTCGCTGGTCAGATCGCAAGCGCTTGCCGCGAGTCGGGGTTCTTCTATGTTATCGGACACGGTGTGGATGATCAGCTTCAAGGACGGCTCGAAGAAGAGAGCCGGGTCTTCTTCGCTCGGGATCTGGATGAGAAGCTCGAGATCCGAATGGAGAACGGCGGCAGAGCTTGGCGGGGGTATTTCCCGGTTGGAGGAGAGCTGACCTCCGGCAGGCCTGATCGCAAAGAGGGTCTCTACTTCGGCGCTGAGTTGCCGGCCGATCATCCGATGGTGAGATCGCGCATTCCGATGCATGGAGCCAATCTTTTCCCCGAGAACATTCCTCTTTTTCGCGAGATAGTTCTTGAATACCTGGTTGCGATGACCAGGCTTGGCCATGTGCTGATGAAAGGCATTGCGCTCAGCCTCGGACTGGATGAGTCATATTTCGCTGAACGGTACACTGGCGATCCGCTTATTCTGTTCCGCATCTTTAACTATCCGGCGGAACCAGACCGCATGGGTGACGACCGAAGTTGGGGTGTTGGCGAACACACCGACTACGGTCTGCTGACGATTCTCAAACAGGACAAGACGGGCGGCCTGGAGGTGAAATCGAAGTCGGGATGGGTTGAAGCGGCGCCTATCCCGGGGTCATTTGTGTGCAACATCGGCGACATGCTCGATCGAATGACCGGAGGCTTATATCGTTCGACCGCTCACCGCGTCAAAAGCCCTGTGGGACACGACCGGTTGTCCTTCCCCTTTTTCTTTGATCCGAACTTCAACGCGGAAGTTAAGCCGATTGAAATGGTCGAACGGTTTGATGATGATCGGAATGAACGATGGGATCGATCAAGCGTACACGAATTTCGCGGCACATATGGCGACTACTTGCTGAACAAAGTGTCCAGAGTTTTCCCACAACTCCGGCGCGAGGTTCTGTAAGAGAGCTTCGTCTTGCAATTGGCCTGCGGAACGTCTCATTCGTTTATTAAGGCGTGGGGCAGAGCTCGGTTCAACCCTTTGACAAGATGAAACTTGTGGCTGTTCTTACAGGAGTCGTTTCAAGGCCTCCTGTCGGCGGCGGGCTTTTTCGAGGATGTTAGCGAACGCAGGTTCGCTTCGAACGTTTTTCAACAACGGGTCGGCGGCAAAGTAGGGGTAGCAAAAGAACCCCTGATCTATGCTCCGATCGAGTGCCCGCAGGGCGGAATCATTGTCGCCGAGTGCATCGTAGGCCTGAGCGAACTTGTAGGAGATCTCGCCATCGCCTATACCCAGCTTCGTGATCCTGGCTTCAGCAGACTTCAACAGTTGCAATCCTTCGCGATTCTTGCCGGCAATGGCAAACCGAAGCGCCTTACCGATCTGAGTAATGACCGACGATTGATTGAGTTCGTAAGCGCGGTCGAATGCGGAGGCAGCCTGAGTCATTTGCCCCAGATAGTACTGGGTGAGACCGCGATAGAACACCACGTAAGCGTCTTCCCTAACGGGCAGGCTGGCAAGAAATTTCTCATACTCGCCCGTGTAAAGGTAAGTGTTGAATTGATGTGATTCCAGCTTGCTGCCGATCTTGAGCGCCAGGTCGCCCTCGTGTGTTGACTCATCAAGTAACCCTGCGTACCGATATGCGTAGCTCAATTCCCAGTGCGCCTCAGCCATATTCGGATTTGTCTTTACGAGCTCAATCAAAAGAGGTACCGCCCGCTCGACCCTGCCGGTTTCGGTGAACAATTTTGCCATCATCAGCCGCGCTTGTGAGAGCTCAGGATCCAGCGCCAGTGCCTGCTCGTAGTTGGCCTCGGCACTGGAGAGTTCATTTCGGTCGCCCGAGAATTGCAAGGCGTTGATGTGGTAGGCACGCGCGAGATAGGCCCAGGCCAGCGCGTTGTTCTGATCGAGTGCTACCGACTTTTCGAGCAGGTCAATCGCTTTTTGATTGTTATTCGTCGATAGCAAATATCGGCTACGTAGAAAGTATTCATAAGCAACCGGATCGGTGGGGACACTGTGAACCAGCCGTTTACCTTCGGCATCGGTCAGGTTGAGTCGCAATCCACCGACGACCTTTTGCGCTACATAGTCCTGAATTTCGACCAGATTGCTGGACTTGACCTTGATGGATTCGCTCCACAGCTTGTCATCGGTGCTCATATCTACCAGCTCTGCGTGTACAACCAGGTCTTCACCGTCCGTTAGGTAGGTCCCCATGAGTAGAGTGTCCACGTCCAATTCTCTCGCTATCTCTTTGGGACTCTTTTTCGAATTGGCGTACCTCCCAACGTATGAAGACGGTCGAATGACCAGGGACTTTAAATAGTCGAGCCTGTTGATCACCGAATCGGCGAGCGCGAAGCCTAGATAATCTGTATCTTCGCTGGGCTGTTGATTTCTGAATGGCAGTACGGCGAGCCGTTTTACTTCACCCTGGCCATTGCGGTGAGTTCGCCCCCAGAAGATCACGTAAGCAGCAGCCGCTGTAGCCAGCACCAGAATTGATGACAGCGCGATCGCGCGGGACCTGGTCTCGATCAAGCGGCTGGCGAGGGGTCGGATCCGCCCACGTACTTCGGGCTTGTTGGACTTGAGATTGAAACTCGTCTCCGCGAGGTCCTGCTGCCGCCTCGTATCCGGGATGATTGGTCCCACGGTTGTGGTTTTCACCTCGGCTGCGAAGCGGTAGCCCCGTTTGTGCAGCGTACCGATATACTGGCCGCCATTCGGCATTTCCCCCAAGGCCTTGCGCAGCGTCGAGATTGTTACTGCAAGATTTGATTCCTCTACGAAGGTGTCGGGCCAGACAATGTCCATCAGCTCGTCTCTTTCAAGTACGAGGCCGGGCTTGCGGACGAATACAATCAGCAGTTCGAGGGCCTTCGGCGTGAGCGGCACACGCGCGCCGTCGCGCAACAGAACTCTCTCCTTCTCATTCAGAATGAACGAGTCGAATTCGTGAACGTGTTCACCCGCGAAATCAGCCGAAGCCTTCATAGGAGTTGTTCGATGCTGCGCGTTAAACAAGAATAGAGCCAAGCAGGAGGCTTACGCGCGGCATTATATGCTGGCTTACAGACGCGGGACAAGATTTTAGATGGTAATAGAAAACTCTCTTCGCACCCGAAATGCGAAGTGTGAAGTTCGGCGTCCGGATTCCCAATCAAAAGAAGGTGCGCTGGAAGTGTTCGTGGCGGTTGCGGGCAATTTCGAGCAGCGCGGCGTACTCCGGCTCAGCACGCAGACTATCCAGAAGCGGGTCGCTCTTAAGATAGTCGTAACAGAAGAATCCGGCCTCAATGCTGCGGCGCAGCACACGTAACGCAGAACTCCTTTCTCCGAGGACTGCGTACACTTGAGCGACTTTGTAGATGGCTTCAGAATCGCCGACGCCTTTCTGGTCGATCTCCCGCTCGACATCACGCAACACCGCAAGCGCCACCTCTTTTTGATTCTTGATTGAGTAGCTCAGAGCTTTACCGATCCGTGTGTACAACTGAGGGTCCATCTCATAAGCCCGGTCAAAATCGGCCGCAGCTTGCTCAACGCGTTTCAGATAGTAGTTCCCCATGCCCCGGTAGAAAACCAGGAAGGCTGCGCCATCCTCCTGTGGAAGCTTGCTCAGAAACTTTTCGTACTCGCCGATGTACAGGTAGGCATTTGGCGCAGAGCTGGTCCGTTTGACGTTTGGATCAATCGCACGCGCTTGCTCGCTTTCTATGATCGACTCACTGAGCATCCCCGCAAATCGATAAGCGTAGCCAAGCTCCCACCTTGCCTCGGCGATATTGGCGTTCGATTGCAACAGCTTGCGAAGTATTGGAACGGCTTGCTCAACCCTGTTTGAATCGGTGAGAAGATTGGCCATGAAGAC
>Ga0134127_10002283_pt1 | contig 13925 bp, 14 predicted proteins | sample KB31753_FD_96459 | JGI IMG/M metagenome (GOLD analysis project Ga0134127, IMG submission 96459) | Terrestrial soil microbial communities with excess Nitrogen fertilizer from Kellogg Biological Station, Michigan, USA - KB3-175-3 | ecosystem: Environmental > Terrestrial > Soil > Unclassified ...
ATCGACCGGCTGCGGGCCAGAGCCTCACGAGGTTATCGGACCACCAACCCGCTTGAAGCTGGAACCGCTGCGCAGATGGCCGACCCTGGTCCAAGCCCACTTGAGACGCAGGCCGATCAGGAACTCCGTATGGCGGTCGGAACCGCTGTGGGTGACCTGCCCCAAGCGCAGCAACAAGCGATTGAGCTCGCCTACTACGAAGGACTCTCCCATACCGAGATTGCCGCGCGACTGAACCAGCCATTGGGGACTGTCAAAACACGGATCAAACTGGGAATGTCCAAACTCCGCGAGAGCCTCCGACAGTGGGGAAACCATGGTGATCTCCCATGACACATGAAGAACTCGAAGAATCGGTTCCCTTGTATGCTGCGGGCGCGCTCGACAAAAACGAGCGACAAGCGCTGGAAGCCCACTTGCTCTCCGGTTGCGCCTCCTGTCATAGCGCTCTGAAGGACTATCAGTCTGTTGCCGCGCTCATCCCGCTCAGCCTCAATCCGATCACGCCTCCCCGCTCCCTCAAAGCCACGATCATGGCCAAGCGAAACCCCGCACCGCTTCCAGCTGAAGCGGCGCAGAACGAACCGGTCCGGCCGAGTTTGGAACCGGGCGAATGGATGGAACATCTTTTCCCTCCCGTCGCTCCTGCCCGATCGTCCTCATTGCCATGGGCTCTGGGATTTGCCGCGCTCCTGATTGTAGCAGTCGGTGGATATATCGCCTGGAACGTATCGGCACAACGTTCCATCGCCACATCGAACATTCAGCAGCTCGAAGCCTCGCTCCGGGAAAAGTCGGCAAGGCTGGAAAATTTGCAGCGTGAGGTCGGCGACCAAACCAACGCCCTTGCGGAATTACGCAACAAACTCCAGCAGCAAACGAACGAAGTCACAGAAGCCAAGGAACAACTGGCCCAGCGTGACGCGGAACTGGAGGACATTCGCGCTCAACTGAATCAGCGAAGCGTCGCCGGCGTTGCAAGGACTCCGCAAGACGAATTGGCCGCACTCCTTCGAATCCCCAACGTCAAAGCAGTGTCCCTCACCGGATCGGATTTGGCGAAGCGGGCATCGGGTTTCCTGCTGTACGATGCTCGAACTCAAAACGTGTGGCTCTACTCCATGAACCTGCCGGAAAGTCCAGCCGGTACGACCTATCAGCTATGGGCCATCCACGATAAACCCGTAAGCGTCGGGACCTTTAACATGGATACAGGAGAAACCGCTCACTTATTGGTCAAGAAAGCACCGAGCTTCACGGCTGCGAAGACCTTTGCTGTCAGTCTTGAGCCCTCAGGCGGCCGCCCACAACCGACTGGACCGATCTATCTCTTGAGCCGGTCGTAATCCGGTCTGTCAGGTCTATCTAGTTCATCTGGTTTTGTTTAACCAAACAACGGTCTTCTTCGCTGAAGATTTTTTTGGCATGCAACCAGAGCGTACTGGTTGACCAAAGGAATCTCTTTCGTCACCTCCTGCTACTCGCCCCTCGCCTGAGTTCCCTGCGCCTAGCTGATAAACCGCCATGATTCATGTGAATGAACTTGACGCCTTGTTTGACATGATGCAGTGACCTGCGCATGGGACAACCCTGGAATGTTTTAATGGAAAGTTTACAGCCTATTTCTATCCATTGCTGTATAACAACTGAGGTTCTTTGCTGTACGACGGGAACGTCATAGCGGCCTCCCTGCAGAGTGAGAAGCCGAGGAGACCCGTGATGCAATCGTGTCCTCATAGGACTATGCCCGTATACTGCGCGCTGATCGTTTTCGCCTTCTTTGCCATCTCCATAAACCCGGAAGATGCACTCGCTGTTCGCCCCTTCGTCACGGATGATGCCCGGATTGTCTATAAGGGACAAGTTGTAACTGAAACGTACGGCGGGACGACGATGGTGAAGGGAGACACGCCGGCTTTTGAGACACGCACATTGGAAGGCCTCGGCATCACCGACCGCTTCGAACTGACTGCAGGCGGATTCGGTCTCACCTATCAGGACAATCAAGCCCTTCCGCTCGACATGTTGATTCAGCCGAAATATGTTTTACATAGTTCCCTCGGCGCGATCCCCTCTCTCTCCGTTACGGCGGCCACCTTGTTTCCCCTCAGCGGCAATCACCAGCATTGGGATGGTTATGCCATGGCTCATGTCAGCTGGTTTCTGTTTACACCGGATCCCGACACTGACCCCTATGATAATAACCTGGCCATTCATCTCAATCTCGGCACGAAATCACGGTACGATGCAGGGCCGGCGACGTATCAGAGCAAACTGTATTGGGCTGCGGGTTTCGAGGTGATCACGCCGGTGACACGCGAGGTTCGCTTCTTGGGAGAAGTTTTCAACGGTGATCCATTTTCTTTTGAAGAAGAATTTCCCGCGTATCAAACCGGCTTTCGCTGGTACAAGAATCCCATGGTCCAGATGGACCTTGTCTTTCGTGGCATACGGCACGGCTCACTGGAGACGCAAGCCCCGACAGGGGCGGAGTTTGCTCCCGGCTGGAACTATACGATGCAGGTAGGCTTGCGCGTGTTATTCGATGTTTTTAGATAATCATTCTGAATTTCGCAGCGGTACGAAATCGAATGGATTCGGTCAGCGAGCACGACCAGCACTTCTTTCTCGCCGAACCACCTGCTAGGATGCCGGGTCTGAGTTGAAGAGACGATCATGCCGGAAGACGAGCACACGCAGAACCTCACGTTTATGAGGATGGCCCTGGAAGAGGCGGCCAAGGCGTCGGACGTCGGCGAAGTACCGATCGCGGCCTTAATCGTGCAGGACAGTCGGGTTCTGGCGAAGGCGCACAATTATCGCGAACTCTGGCAAGACCCTACGGCGCATGCAGAGATCATTGCGATCCGCGCCGCAGCTGCCGCATTGGGCACATGGCGACTGACCGGCACGACGCTCTACGTGACCGTCGAGCCCTGCGCCATGTGCATTGGAGCGATTATCTTAGCGAGGGTGTCCCGAGTCGTCTTTGGAGCATGGGACCCAAAAGGCGGCGCCTGCGGATCGGTGTTTGATCTTACAAACGAGCCTCAATTGAATCATCATGTTGAGATTGTCAGCGGCTTGCTCGAAGAAGAAAGCCAGACACTACTCCAGCAGTTCTTCAGGCGGTTACGAACGGGATAAAGAAGGAAGAAGGACTCCGCGGCTATTCTCTCGTCATCGCGCAGATATTCCAATCGCTGCCGTGAGCCGATACGGCTCCTGCCCATTCAAGCCCGCATTCGAGCCAATGAACAGTCCATCCTGGCTGCATAATTGTTCCTTCTAATACGTGGACCTTGGCTCTCGGAACATCACTTGAATCGAGAATTTCGCACTGCTGCAATGACAGTAACCCAACCGCCTGGCCTTTCAACACTGCTTCTTTCGCGACCCAATACCGGTAGAATCGTTTGGCCTGCTCCAACCCAGTCACACCGACCATCCTGTCATGCTCCAATGGCGCATAGAAGCGTTCCGCCAACTTGACGACTTCAGCCTTGTCTCGAATCAGTTCGAGATCGGCGCCGACCTCCAGATCACGGGTCACTGCTATGAGCATACGTCCATGGGAATGGGAAAGATTAAAATGGATACGGCACTGGCCGGTATTCGTCTCTGTAAGAACAGGCTTTCCCGTCACTCCCATTTGAAACGTTACGGACAGAGGATCGAGATCGATATAACGGGCGAGCACGGCCCTGAGACCTGCATGCGCAAGCACAAATCGGAGTTGATCTTGTTGGCGGATGAATCGAGCCGCCCTCCCGCATTCATCTTTGCTCAACCAGGATCGGCACTGCTCCATAAATGACAGGCTTCCGTCGAGTGAGAAGCCCCAAACATGAATGGTCCGATCCTCAATTGCGATCGGCGTCGACCAATCGTCCGTTGCGATCAATTCAATCGAAGGGAAGGCCACAAACGGTTCACCGACACCAGAGTGCACCATTACCTCCAATCATTTACCTCAACACCGCCGATCGGGCCACACGATCAGCGCCTGATCGAAAAGAAAACCGATTGAAAAATCGCCGCCCCCAGGGTAAGCTCCCCCCTAGCCTATCGCAACGACGATATATTCAATCCACCCCCTACCGTGGATCGAGTTCTACCCAGCGGAGAGGTGCGAGAGTGGCCGAATCGGGCAGTCTCGAAAACTGCTGTCCTGGCAACGGGACCGTGGGTTCGATCCCCACCCTCTCCGCCAAACCAAACTCGCATGTGCCGCCGGCCTTAGCATCGAGGCCAGCGGATAAAACCCTCACGGAAGATCGATGGATCAACCCCTCACATGCCTTTCAATTGCGCCTTTTCCTTCAAGGCACGTCTGAGTTCGACCATCGCTAAAGTATCTCGCGCGCAGTAACGCAGCAAGGCCTCTTCAATCGTCGCTCGCTCCACCCAATCCGTTTCGACAAAGACCATGCGGTAATATTGACTGGCGGCATGCCCTCCTTCTTTGATCGCCAAATCGTCATAGGCGAGGGAGGGGACCATGGCCGGCAGCACCGACTTGATGGAATAGGACCCGGCGAATGCCGGATGGTAGTAATGGTCTCGTATGATTGGAAAGAGGTCCCAGAGCCGGCCAATGATATGCGACAACGCTGACTTCAGTGAGGGAAGCGCGACGGCTAATTGCTCTAGGATCGACCGTTCGTACGGTGAGTAGACACAGATACTCCCCTGTTCACCCAAAGATTTCAGCAAGGCTTCGGCAAGTGCCTTCCTCGGATCGCTCACATCCTTGTGAAGAAACTCCTCGTGACGCAACTCACCGGTTGCCTGTTCGATATGATTCGACCACTGAACCGGCAGCGCTTGATAGGGCCTGGTCTCCGAGAATCGAGGCACCGCCAACATGATCGTCTCAAAATCGAGGTGATGCACCGGATACTGCACAGCCTTCAACACAGAGCCGAGTTTCTCGGACACCCACTCGACATTCTCCCTTACACGACGCTGAACCGGCGACAGCTTTGTGCCGGCTGGGATCTCGTCGATCGTCGTCACCCCCTGTTGAGTCAATTGACCGACGACTTGCTTCGAGCCCGGTAAGTAATGAATCCAGCGCTCCGGCTTATCTTCTGTGCAATGCTCCCAGAAAGGACACTCATAGGGAGTATGACAATGTCCGTCAGGCTCAATCTCAGGAGGTTGCGTCTGGAGCAACATCTGAGTCATCGTGGCCAGCCGTTCGGGCACCGCAGCCCGTCGTTGAGCCACCGCTTCGGATAGATCTTCAATCGCAAATAACTTTGTCAAATCGATCACCCCATCGCGATAGAAATACCCGGTATTGATATGCATGAGACAGACTGACGCAAGCGTCAGTCCGGCGCCCAGTATCACGTCACTTTGCACGGCAAGATCTTCGAGATGCACGTCCTTGACCTTCGTTGAAGACTTGACCTCGATCAGGCGCCAGCCACCTGGCTGCCCTTCCTCAAGGAAAACACGCTCCATGATATCCGCGCGAATTAACACTCCACCGTGTAAAAACGCGGCCTCGAAAATCGCCGGCACCGTAGAATCCTGGACCAGTTCAGCCGTCTGCGCGAGAGCGGCTTCCGTCTGGCGATGGCCCGCTGTCACCAAGACTCCGCCAGGAAAACGGCTCCGGGCCAACTCCCCGACTTCTGTTCCCATATCGAACATCGCCTGCGTTACCTCATCCGGCTTAGTCGCGAGAGCAGGCTGATGAACTTCGAGGTACAGCCGCTTGTGACATTGAAGACCTGACAGGAATTTTGACTTCGACAGACGCGGGGCCTTCGGAAAAAAAGGGAGCAAGGGATCGCTGAGTTCAGTCATGGTGGAATGACACTAATCGGTCAGATACATCTTTGTCCAGCAGGCAGGATGATCAACCAGAATCAGTCACAGGCTGTTCAGAAAGGTCAGACTTCTCACCCGCCCAACCCTGGCGCGCCGAGACGCGCCTTTTCCCATACAAGGCCGCAGCTGATGAAAGCACCGGAGGCGTAGCATTTCTCACCCGCCCACCCCCAAGCTGCCAAGACAGCTTGTCCTCCACGCAGACTACGTTGAGGATGCTTTCGAGGCGAGTACGAAGCTGGCGGCCTTTATCAACAGACTGCTAGGATGGCCCGCCATGGCATCCAGCATTGCACAAATCAGAAAATCAGTCCTCACCCTGGCCTTACCGGTCACGGTCAGCACCCTGCTTCAACGTACTGAGGGCATTGCCGCGGTATTCCTCGTCGGCGGTCTCGGCGCCACATCCATCGCAGCCGTCGGACTTGGTCAATTGCTGGCCTTCATCGCCACGACACTGGTTTCTGGATTATCGGTGGGCGCCAACGTCCTCATCGCTCAATTATGGGGCGCTCGCCGTAACAAAGACGTCGGAGAAGCCGCCACGCATCTCATCGGTTTAGCCGCCATCGTGTCCTGCTTGCTCATAATTCTCGGATTGTCGCTGAATCGTGTCATCATGGAGCTGTTGGGCGCAGAGCACGATGTCATCGCCCTCGCCCTTCCCTACTCGAACTTCATCTTCCTGGTTATTCCCTGCACCATCTTCTTGCAGGTCCTCTCCTCGATTATACAAGGCACCGCAGACACCAAAACTCCCATGTATGCCTTAATCGCGGTAAATCTCCTGTATCTGACGATCGCCTACCCACTGATCTACGGACTCTGGGGCCTCCCTGCCCTGGGTATCACCGGAGCAGCCGTGGCAGCCGGTCTCGCAGAAGGAACGGGCGTGGCCTACCTCCTCTGGTCTTGCCGAACACTCTTGAAACGATCACTCCACATTCGGCGCGATCTCTTGCGCTCGACCTGGCAGATTGGCGCGTCGGTCTCCGGCGAACGAATATTTCAACAGGCAGGGATTATCCTCTACACCAAGATGGTCCTGCTCTACGGCACCGTGACCTACGCTGCCCATCAAGTCGGCTTATCGATCGAATCCCTCTCGTTCCTTCCAGGATATGGCTTCGCGATCGCAGCAGCCACGATGGTGGGACAGAGTATCGGCGCAGGGAAATATGTTCGGGCCAAATTGGAAAACTGGGAGGCGAACCGCTTGGCGGGCATCGCGATGGCCTCAATGGGCGTTCTGTTCTTTTTCTTTCCCTACATGCTGCTCCGCGCCTTTACCAACGACGAAGCCGTCGTTGAACTTGGGACAGTGTTCCTGCGCATCGTCGCCATCCTCCAAGTCCCGCTCGCCCTCACCATGGTTCTGGCCGGATCGTTACGTGGCGCTGGCGACACTCGATTCATCATGTTGGCGACGACCATCGGCATGTGGGGAGTCCGCCTGCCCCTCGCGGTTATTGCAGGTCCCTGGCTCACACTCGATGTGCTCTACGTGTGGAGCGCCATGATCGCAGATTGGACAGTCCGAATGGCCTTGCTATTGTGGCGCTATCGATCAGAACGGTGGAAAGCGATTCAGGTTATTCGCTAACGTGCAGCGTCGCCTGACGGGATGGCGAGGAGAGTCGGGAATTGAATCTGTTCACACCGCGCCGTTCACGCGCGTCACGTACTAGACTTCGAGCTCCTGACAGATACTTCGCCTCCGAGTGGTAGATTTTTTCATTGATTTCATTGTTGGCTTGTCAGTATGTTACTCACAAGTGGCCGAGAAGCCGAATGTATCGGCTACCTCAAGCCTGCCATCGTTTCTACAATAAATAGTAGATACGGTAACTTCACCAAAATTATCACGTTTGAAAGGAGATGATTATGAAAACAAAAGCGATTTTCTATCACGCAGGATGCCCCGTGTGCGTCGCGGCCGAGCAAAGCGTGGCCAATGCTCTGGATCCGTCGAAATATGACGTGGAACACGTCCACCTCGGCACAAGCAAAGGGCGTGTGAAAGAAGCCGAGGCAGCCGGTGTGAAGTCAGTCCCGGCCTTGGTAATGAATGGAGCGGCCTTTCACATTAACTTCGGCGCCGGCATCGACGCATTGAAGTAGCCGTTTCAGTCTGCTGACTGCACAAAGATGAGGGGACGTGCCTAATGGCACGCCCCCTTTTTTGTCGACCAACGGGTGCGCTCAGCACTCGAGGTGCGAACGTAGCTGCACTGTTGACTACGGTGCAAGGTTTGGGTCACTTTGCTACCTGTGAGATTGCCGCCTCGGGGGTTTCGGCCTGAACAGTGCCGAGAATTTCGAATCCGCGCCGAACAAGATTTTTCTCCCGCCACTTGTTTCCTTTGAAACCAGGTACCAGGCCGAGAGTAAAATATCCCGCGACGAGCAGAAGATAGACGAGAACTTGGGCGCCACTCGGTTCGGATGTGTCCGTAACAGTCTCGACCAGTGACAAGGCGAAGTACATGGCGACCCAAAGACCGGACAAGCCCCATAAGTTCTTGGCGAGCATCCATATCGGGCCGGCCGATGCTGCCGGCCAGGAGAAGCCGACCTTCACAACTTCGAGACCTTGAATGGGGTGCCGGTACACATTGAATGTCTTCAAGCGTCCCCTTTGAAGTAATCAATGGTTCCTGGAACCTTATTCAGCTTGACGAGCTGATCATGTGTGTGCATGTTTGACCTCCTTCATCCGCGCCTCAGCGATCTCACGCTCACTCCTAGCCTAACGACTGAGTTCAGCCGACGACAAAGTATATCTTCAGTGGTCGGTCGGAATAATTAGTTAGCGCAAGCCCGCAAGTCGACTTTATTTGCCAACGCCATGCCTTTTTGCAAGCGAAGCCCAAATGATATCTGCGTCAAGAATGTTTGATACACCGTGCTTCTCTTTGAGCAATTCAATTGTAATGGTAGAAACTGGATAATTCGCCGTTCCCGCAAACCCAGTTGAATAACTGGTGGCATTAAATTGCGTGGTATTCCCGTATCCAGAAGCTGTGCCGGTTGTGTAAGTCGAGCCCGGGATGTAGAAAGATTGGGATTGTGAGGACTGTTGTTCGGTCAATATCCGAAAATACTTGTAGCCCTTCTCTTTTGTAATTTCCGAGGCTCTCATGATTGCTAAATCATCACACTCGCTTTGAGGAATGCTGTATCCAGCATTTGTACTGCCTCATTGAGGCCGCCTGAACCCAAAGTTGGTTAGGCGTCTCCCTGTGGTAGATCAAGATCCTCAATGACTGCCTTGAGATCAGCCGCCTGTGTAGGCGCGATTCGTGCCCCGTTGATGCGAACGAAATGAGGAATGTAATTTGATCGGCACAGACTCGCATCCCAGACCTCGGAGTTATCTGCTGCAGCTGACGCAAATGCGTTGACTTCATCATTTGAGAACTGGGCAAAGTGTGGGACGAGTGGCTTGACCACAGCCTCAGCTCCGCGAAATGATCCAGCCGCGCGCATCTTCTCGATCTGCTTAGGGATCATCAGCCTGGGCCGACGCCGGAACAGAACCTCCTCGAGAATGACGGCTAGGTGAACCTCGTCGCGAACTCGGATTCCCTGTAAATGCGAGATGAATCCGTAGGGGTTCGTTCCGTCAAGGCTGAAGGGCACGATCAGGACATCTGGCCTTGAGACGATGACGCCCACTTCTTGCGCACACCACTTACTGCTTACGAAGGCGCGACTCAGCAGGGTAACGAACACATCTGTTTGCCGAAGCTCCGCAAGAATCCTGTCCTTCCACTCTTCCGACACTTGCAAGTCGTCGTGGGCCAAAAAGCATTCGAACCCATGGGCCTCCAAGGATGCCTTGGCGATAGCACCCATCGCTTTATTTTCCACGGAGTAGCTAACGAATGCGTCCATCGTCTTCTGTGCACCCAACTATTGAATATGCTGATCGGCAAAGTTTCATTATCAGTATGCTGGAAAATGGTCTGTCTGGTCCGTCTGATCTATCTGGCCTGACTCAATTATTTACTTGAACCAGACAAACCAAATAGACCAGATGGACCAGACAAACCGTTCTTAGCAATTCGATAGCCGCGTATCTGTCCCAGTTCCGATGGTCACCTCGATTCTTGCGACTCCCTTCACGTTGGCACAGAGATCTCCGAGGCCTGGTGTCACTAACCGGAACGGACCGCCTTTTGATTCCGGCAATGCTGCTCCGTCGAGTTCATACACAAGAATCCCGTATTCCTTCGCCTGTTGGAGCGTGAGGCAGGCGGAGTACTTCTCGTCTGCCGAATGAAAAGTGATATGGTCCGCCCCGATGGCCAGCGCCGGAATATCGAGTAGGCCCTTCACGCGAATCCCTTTACCCTGCATGCCAGGCATCACCGTCGAAATATCGAGCTGATGCTCTGCTGGCAACGATGCAATCGCGGCACGATCGAGCGAAACAGTCTGAACCACCGCCCCCTCGATCCGCACGATCCCGGGGCCGGTTCGATCTCGTTCGGTAATGGTCTTGATCACCGCCGTCAGCATATCGTTCAGCGGCGTCGGAATGCCAAACTTGCGCCCGAGCTTCGCAACATACCCGTTCAGAAAATCGATCTCGGTCGGCCGTCCGGCCTTCCAATCGTCATACATCGAGGTATGGATATCTCGAATCTCTTGTGTCCACCGGACCACCTTCTCCGTCATATCAGCAGCTAACGGCACCTTCGCGCTGGCTGCCACCGCCACAACTTCATCCACAATTTGGTGAATCACTTGCAGCATCTCAGGATGATCGAGCGCCTTGGCCACTTTGTCGTCGATCATCACGGTCAAGGGATTGAAGACGCAATTCCAACACATCTTCTCCCACTTGCTCCGCCTGATATCGCCAGCCAGCTGGCAAGGAATCTCCGCCTGCTTGAACAGATCTGCGATGGTCAGCAGACGAGCGCTCTGATTGCCCATCAGCTCTCCGATCGCCACAGCCCCCCTCTTATAATGGTCTATGACGCCGGGTGCTGCGATCTTGGAGTAAATAAACGCGATGCCACCGACGACACAGTCCCGTTGAACACGCGCCAGGATGCGATCTTCAGTATCGACCCCGTTCTGTAAGGTCAAGATGACGGTCCGATCGGTCAAGACCGGCTCGATCTGGGTCATTACCCCGTCCAAATCGTAGGCTTTCATGGAGAGGATAATCAGGTCCGGCGTTGGAAGATCTCGTGGGTCGGAAGCGGCCGGCGGATGCACGGTGAAGGAGCCATTGGCGCTGCGGATCGTGAGGCCATTCTGCTTCACAGCTGCGAGCGTCTTGGGGCGCAGCAGGAACGACACAGGATGATTCGATTTCGCGAACTGCGCGCCGAAGAACCCACCGACCGATCCGGCCCCTACCATAAGAATCTGTTTCATCATGCACCTCACAACGATAGCGAAGGCCTACTATATCACGCAGATTAGTCGGCTCGAAATGCGGTACAATTCGTCAATCCGCCCATGGCCACAGACGATCAGATCATCCTCGCCCGCACACACCTCGCTTCCGCTCGGCATGTGACGGTTCTCACGGGAGCCGGAATTTCTGCGGATAGCGGCGTGCCGACTTTTCGCGGGGCGGACGGGTTATGGCGCAACTTTCGCGCAGAAGTTCTCGCAACTCCAGAAGCCTTTGAGCGAGACCCGCAACTGGTTTGGGAATGGTACAACTGGCGGCGAGAATTGATCGCTACGAAACAGCCGAATTCCGCCCACATCGCCCTTGTAGAACTTGAACGTCGCATGCGCGATATATTCTGGCTGATCACGCAAAATGTGGATGGACTCCATCGAGCCGCCGGCTCGCAACAGCTATCAGAAATTCACGGCAATATCTGGAAGGTTCGCTGTACAGGTTGTGGCGTCATCTCGGAAAATCGGGAGGTCCCTCTTTCCATCCTGCCGGTATGCCGATTGTGCCACGCACTGCTCCGGCCTCATATCGTGTGGTTTGGGGAATCGCTCCGGGAGGAAGACCTCCGCCGCTGTGATGAAGCACTGCGGAACTCCGACCTCCTCCTTGTGATCGGCACATCGGGAATAGTCTATCCCGCAGCGGGATTTGCGTCGGTGGCGAAAAACGTAGGCGCGTTGGTCATCGAGATCAATCTTGAGAGCACCCCACAATCCGACCTGGTTGATCTCTCGCTGCAAGGACGGGCGAAAGATCTGGTTCCGCTACTGCTTTGATGCCAGCGCCAAGGGGAGAATTTCTTCCAACGTCCGAATCACATGTCCGCCTGACACCTGAGAGCGCCCTGTTCGATCCAGCAGCACCCCGGTCAGCCCGGCCTTCGTCGCACCCTCCACATCGTCCCGGATACTGTCGCCCACGTGCATCGCTTCGTTTGGATCGACCGCATGCTTCTCAAGTGCAATCTCGAAAATCTTCGGCGCCGGCTTGGCGGCCCTGGCAAGGCTTGCGATCGTCACGGTATCGAAGAGCCGGTCGATGCCGAGCCCCCGCATCACAGGAAAAAGCCGGGAATCGAAGTTGGACACGATCCCCAGCTCAAACCCCTCTTCACGCAACCTGGTCAGCACAGAATAGGTTTCAGGGAACAAGGCCCAGGAGCGAGGATCTTCAAACACCTGAAAGACGTGCTCGAAGAATTCGTCGAACCGCTCGAACATCCCAACGCGATAAAACACGTTGTGCACGATGTCGAACCACCAAAGCCGTTCGCATTGTTTCAACTCGATAGGATCCGTTGCGGAAAAGACCGGCGGCGCTGCATCGTGAAAAGCGCGCTGAAAGGCTTGCGCAATCGAGGCCTGAGAGTCGGGAGTCTGCCGAAACCCATGCTGAACCGCATGTGTAAGATAGATGCCCGCCACTGAACCATTAATATGGAACAACGTCTCGGCTGCATCGAAAAAGATGACGTGGATCGGGGTTTTCATCGGTCGAATCAATCCGACTGGGGTTGAATTGTAGCCAGCTCAAAAATCCGAAGTCAGAGTGTACAGCTAATCCTGCGATTTCTTGACAAAGAATACCCTCACTGCTAGCTTCGATATTGTTCAATACCATTGGAGGGTTAGGTGGCATCAACCATCTTTGTTGTCGATAGCAGCCCCGCTGTCCGCCGGCTGGTCGAGCATATTTCAAAACAGGAAGGGTGTGAAGTCCTGGGATTTCAGGATGGCCCCACAGCCCTGGACGCGGCTCGCCGGATGAGCCCGAATCTCATCATCGCAGATTATCATTTGGAAAACATGACCTTCTCCGGGTTCTGTAAAGAAGTCCACAAGCTGGACAACCTGGCAGAGACCTTTATCGTCTCATTGACCAGCTCGTCGGATCGTGTAGATGAAACCCACTTGCGTTCTCTGGGAGTCAAAGCCTTTCTCAACAAACCGTTTCAGTCTGAAGACCTCATCGATGTGATCAAGGATCTGGAAATACAGCAAGCGGCCACGGCGAACGGAACAAAAAAGAAATCTCGCTCCTGGCCTCCTGTCTCAAGCTCGACAGACTCGGATGACGACGCCCTCGACGATGACAGTCTGACTGAGGGAGAAGAGGAGCAGGCAGCCGCACCCCCTCTCCAACCGAAAGCCGCCCTCGCGGCAACCGCCTCCAAAACGCACGTATCGACAGCGGAACCGGAAGAGGCGATGAAAGGCCTTTTCGGTCAACTCCTCCATTCCATGTCGGAACGAACGGAGAAAAAGATCGCCGACTTGCTCCCCAAGATGGTAGGAAAAGATCTGGCGACCCTCGTGGCCAAAACCGTGGAATCAGAGGTGCGCGCACAAACGGGAGCATCCCTCTCGGAAGAACGGCTGACTCAAGTCCTTGAACCGTTGCTCATGATGGCACTCCCAAAGGTTCTCGCACGGGAAATGTCCCTCATCCAGCCGATCATCCGACAGAGTGTATTCGAAACCGCGAGCCCCCTGATCAAGGAGCGCATCGATCAATTCGTCCAAGAGGAAATCACTACTGTTCGCGCCACGCTATCAGATATGGTCCGAGAACAACTCGGTTCGCTCGAGGGACTTGTCAAGGAAGAGATCCGGCAGGCTGCCGCCAAACATACTACTGAAATAGCCGAACC
>Ga0134127_10002284_pt1 | contig 13920 bp, 15 predicted proteins | sample KB31753_FD_96459 | JGI IMG/M metagenome (GOLD analysis project Ga0134127, IMG submission 96459) | Terrestrial soil microbial communities with excess Nitrogen fertilizer from Kellogg Biological Station, Michigan, USA - KB3-175-3 | ecosystem: Environmental > Terrestrial > Soil > Unclassified ...
AGCTTGAGTCCAGGTGCGTGGATGCCGATGCCGTAACCCAGCTCCATGAAGGCGCCGAACTCGTTGATGGTGAAGATGTGTTTCACGCGATCGGTGAGGTGCTCGGCGACGTAGCCCGCGTAGTTGCCGAACGCCTGCGCGGTGTCGCGCGATTCCCATCCGCCGACGCGATCCTGAAGCGCCTGCGGCAGGTCCCAGTGGTAAAGGGTGGCGTAAGGTTGGATGCCGTTGGCGAGCAGCTCGTCGACGAGGCGATTGTAGAAGTCGAGCCCTTTGGGATTGGGCGCGCCGCTGCCTTGCGGAAAGACGCGCGGCCAGGCGATGGAAAATCGGTATGCCTTTACGCCGAGCGCTTTCATGAGCTGGATGTCGCCCTTGTAGCGATGGTAGTGATCGTCGGCGACGTCACCGTTCGCGTTATTGGCGACCTTGCCGGGCGTGTGGGAAAACGTGTCCCAGATGGACGGCATGCGTCCATCTTCGGCGACGGCGCCCTCGACTTGATACGACGCGGTTGCGGTGCCCCAAAGGAAGCCCGTTGGGAACGAGCGCCCCGTCCGAGTCTGCGGCGTGGCTGCCTGGGCGCCCTCGGCCACGTGCGCGGCGAGGGGAACGGTCGAGGCGCCGAGTGCGGCGGCGCCGGCGAGTTTCGCGAAGGAGCGGCGGGAGAGCTGGTCGGTCATTGGGATTGCCTCGCGGCTGGGCAGGGCGTTTTCGGAAGACGCAGCGACGAGCAAACGTGAAGATCATGGCGGCGAATCGCAATCCGCGGCCGATCGCGCCGATCCTGAAAGAGGTGGCGCGAAGCTATCCCCGAAAACAAATCCCAGGGCGATGTCGGATAATCCCGGAATCAATCGACAGCCGAATCGACAGCAGAAAGTTTTGGCCTGAAGGTGACGCTGACCGGCATCACACTCAGACGATCGTACAGCTTTCTCTCCGCAAGGATCGGCCACCAATCGTAGAGAAAGATCTCGAGGGGGCGCCACATCGCGACCCACCCACCGATCACCATACTCTCTCTGACGAGGACGGCAAACGTACTTTCGCCAAGAGCGCGGCTGACCACACCTGCGAGTATCACTGCGAGCGAGAGAAATGCTACACCGATCAGCAGGCTTGTGCGACCAACTCCTAAAAGCTGACTCAACCGCCGGCTTGCGCTGAGCGAGCGCTGCCTGAAGAACTCGTGGGTCGCCTCACCGACGGCCTCCGCCTGCGCGGGCACCTCCGGCTTGTCGACGTCAACCTGAAGCGCCAAACGGGCGTCGCGGCGCGCTGAGCGAGCCCAACTCACAATGAATTCTTCAGCCTTGGCCTCCAGATCCCTCTCACGGAGTGGTGATGGATCGATCGGATTGAACAGGAGCCTCAGTTCGGTTACGTGAACCTCGATGAGCTCGCAGTTCGCCGGAATCTCGTCACCAACTTTCTGCTCGTCTGCCATTGGCTTGTTCCCACCACTTCACCGGTGCGCAGGCTGAAGCACGCATGGTGCCAAGAACACCGAACTATATCGTCCACCGACAGCCCGTCCGCGAGAGGAGCGCCGTAATGGGCACAGAAAGCATGGAACGCGAACGGCGAGTGTCGTGGCGGTGTCGGTCATTCGATCTTCAACGCGCCCGAAGCGCGTCCCAGATCGCCGCGAGTCTCGAGACGCGCGAGCAACAGATGGTAATACAACATCCCTTGCTGGGGACTCAGCGAATCGAGAGCACTCTCGACATCCATTCGGTCCGAGTTGGTGACGAGCGAGAGATTTCGCGCCACGCTGCTGTCGTTCATCGGGAACACATCGAGGCGCCCGAGTCCGCGCAGCAAGATGACTGTAGCGGTCCATGGTCCAATTCCCTTGATACCGCGGAGGAGCGCCGCGGCATCAGGACTCGCACGCTCCTCCAGGATCGCCTCCTCGAGCACATCCCCCGAAAGCGCTTCGGCGACGCGTCGTAGTGTCGAGAGCTTGCCGATGCTGAGACCAGCGGCGCGAAGGATGTCGTCCTCTGCGTCCAGAAACTGTTTTACGGTCGGAAAAGTGTAGAGAGAAACGCCCTCGCTGTCGACAGATTGCCCCAGAGCGAGGATCAGGCGGCGCATGATCGCACTCGCTGCATGCAGGCTGATCTGCTGGAACACAATCGCGTTGACGCATGCCTCCCAGAGGGTTGGATAGCGAGGCGGCCGGACTCCACGCATCCGCTGCGCCAGCGGACTCAGCCACGGTATGCCTTCGGCTGCGCGGCTGAAATACGCCACATCGCGATCGATGCCGAGCATCCGTTTCACGAGCGCCAGCGCCCGTTTGTGTTCGCGCGAATCGCCGTCGAGTGTGACGGCGAGAGCTTCCGCATTTACTTGAGCGACGCGAGCGACCACGGGTCCGCGCGAGCTTTCGAACGCGCGAATGTATTGCCCGTCCGAAGTAAGGACGTCGACGATATTCGTGGACAGGCGCCGCAGCGCGCTCACAGTGAGGTCGAGTCGGAACGGAGCCGAGACATACAATTCATGCCGCGAATGCGACCTCGTCGACCCAGGGGCGACCGATGGGGCAACTTCGCCTTGCAGGCTGCTGTCGATGAGGGGGAGCCCAGCCCCTATATCACACAACATTGGCATGGGCGCGGTGCGAGCCCTCGAAGATTGTGGCCCATTCGCCGAAGCGTTGCGCGATGCGTGAAGCGGCCTGCTCACGGGTGATTTTTTTCGCGAGCAGGTCGGCAATCGGATTCCAGAATGTGGTACGGCCGACAGCGAATCCGATGAAGCCGTCGACGGACGCCGCGATCCGGAGCCAGTTCCTCACCTTGTCTTCATCTGCGCCGTGACCCAGCACAATGCAGCCGACTTCCTCGCGGCCATCGCGTCGTGCCAACTCGACGAGGCCCTCGCAGTCATCAACGCTATCGAGCCCTTCGACCTTCCAGATATCCGGTTGAACTCCGGAGTCCTGCAGCGTGCGAATGGCATCGAGCATAAGTGCCGGCCGGATGTGTCGATCGTATCTTTCTGCGCCCCCGACACGATCCAGCTGCGCGTTCGTCGCCGGCACCAGGAGCTCGAACATGAACTTTTGACTGGATGTTCGGCAGTACTCCGACAGTCGCCTGAGTCGCGTCGTCTGACGCTCATTGAGCGTAGCATCACCTTCGGGGTTGTAGCGCACCAAAGCCTTGGCGAAGGTAGGCTGGAAGATCTCGATGTGCTGCGCGAATGCGTCGCCGTATTCGAACTCGAATTCCTCCGAACCGCTTTTTTCTGTCGATAGGGCCGTTAGGTATCCATTCCTGCTGGCGTCGAGCAGGATGTCGGCACCGAACTCCTCATCCACCAGAATGCCGGCGAACTCGCTTGGCACCCCACGCAGGAGTGCCTGGCGGAATCCCTCATAGATCACCCACTTGCTATCGATCACCGCTTGCCTCTGGTCCATAGTCAGTGGTGCAGCGGCGCGGAACATTTCCGTCACGTACGAATGCCGGTGATCGAAAGGCAGCAGGTACAGCGGCCGTGTGTAACCAAGGCTCATGGCAATTCTTTCTCTCTAAGAGGCGGAGACGGCGATCGGAGCGTCGTCGAGCTTTTTCTTGGGTGGAGAGGGCTTCTCCACTGTCGCCCAGTCCGTTCGAAACTGGAGGATTCCCGTCTCGGTGAGTGGGTGGTGGATCATCTGTCGAAGGATCTTGAGCGGCACGGTAGCGATATGCGCCCCTGCGAGGGCAGCCTCGGTAATGTGTCGCGGATGTCGGATCGACGCAGCCAATACCTGGGCATGGAGGCCGTGAGTCTTCACCATGGCGACAAGCTCGCGAACGACTTCCATACCTTGCTCGTTGATGTCGTCAAGCCGGCCGACAAAGGGAGACAGGAATGACGCGCCGGCCCTCGCTGCCAGTAGCCCCTGATTGGAGCTGAAAATCAGTGTGCAGTTGGTCTTGATCCCCTCTTCCCTGAGGCGCGCAATTGCTTCCAGCCCGTCTTCGCTCATGGGCACCTTCACAATGATGTTTGGGGCCAGCCTCGCGAAACGGCGGCCTTCGCGAAGCATGCCCTCGACGTCCTCGGCAACCACTTCGGCGCTCACAGGTCCGGGCGTGACGGCGCAGATCTGTTTGAGGACATCGTCGTAATTGCCGCCGACCCTGGCGAAGAGAGATGGGTTAGTCGTGACCCCGTGCAGAACGCCCCAGCGAGCGGCCGTGCGGATCTCATCGATTTCGGCTGTGTCCAGAAAAATTTTCATGTGCAGTCCTCTATTCAGGTCTCGCGTGCTTTTTGCCGGCGTGACGGCTCAACATTCCCCTCAGCACTGCCACGTCACTGATCTCAGCGTCACGCGATCCATACACCAGCGTCACTCGCCCACGTCGCGCGCGCCGTAGGAGATCGGCGAGGATCTTCTTCGCCGCCGCAGTACGAAGTTCTTTTGTGTACCGCGCGCGGAATTCAGGCCACTTGGCGCGATCGTGTCCGTACCACTCGCGGAGCTCCCGGGACGGGGCGATCCCTTTTTCCCAGGCATCCAGCCGCGCTTTCGCCTTGGATACGCCGCGCGGCCAAAGGCGATCGATCAACACCCGGTATCCGTCGGAGGGGACTGCCGGTTCATACGCTCGCTTCGCGGTAATCATGATTGTCTCGTCTCCAGGCTTCTCGCTCTCATGTCTCTTGTATCAGGGGCCACTACGACAGCGTCCCGACGCGGCATCAGTCCTTCGTGGTCATCCGGCTTTGGCTGGGCATTTGTAACGGAACGCTGCCCAGCGATGTTACCGAGCTGTTCGATCATTCTGGGCAAACCAAGCTCGAGGACAGCATGAGGATGGGACGAGCCAGCGATGGTGCGGATTTCCTCGATTGCCAAGCGCAACTGCTCTTTTGCCTCCGCCAGCCGAGACGCACGGACGTAACTGTCCGTCTCGTTCGCCGCCGCCGCAATATGAAAACTCGCGTCTGCGAGCCTCTGACCCACCGAATGCTGAAGTTCGTCGGCAACTTGCGAGCGCTCCCTTTCCTCGGCGTATATCACTTCTGCACCGAGCCTTTCAACTCGCGCGCGGCCGGACGCGAGGCTGTCGAGCATCTCGTTGATGGTTCTCGAGAGCCGCGCCAACTCGTGATCTGCTACGATTGATGCAGGTACTCTCGCGGCGAGCCGGCCCTCCGAAACCCACTTTGCGACACGCTCGAGAGATTCAATCGGTCCGAGGGCGAGTCTCACAAGCACGAGATTCACCGTCGCTCCGAGAACCATAGCAACCACGACGATGTAAGCATCGGTCAGCCGTGCGGGATGTAGCTGGACCGGTCCGAACAGAAGCAGACCTGCCACCCCGATTATGATCAGATTCGCGCCGAGCAATTTCATCTCGAGTGGAACCTCGAGGATGAGCCGCAGCCAGCGCGGAATCCGAGGGGGCGCCTTTCGGCGGATCTGTGAAGCTCGACGATCCAAGTCGGTTGCCATTATTTCGCGCTCCTGTCGAGGACACCCGGCGCTCGGCGAGAATGCACGAGTGAAGATGTCTCCTCTACCTACGCCGGAGAGTAGCCGACATCGCGTGAAGAAAGTGTGAATAAGCGAGGAAGTTTTACTTAGTTACCAGCTCTTTCTCCGACACCGACTTGAGCCAGTTCCAGGTGAGACTCACTGGCTACAGGTTGACATCGCGCAAATGAGTGTTAGCTTTCGTCAGGGAGTCGCGTCCCGGAGTTTTCGGCGACGCGGCTTTTTTTTCTTATCCAGGACCTGAGGTCGAGCGAGCCCATGTATAGCTCTTTGCAAAGCCCAACGATTTGCAAAATCGCATCGATTCGCGCCGGCAGGACACGTGTGTCCGAAATGCGCTTCTCGGTGTCCCGGACGAATTGTGAGCTGCCATCGCGGCGCCCAGTCGTACCGAGACTTCCAACCTCCAACGCAGGGCTTCGGGCGTTCGCTTCATAGCGACGATAGTTTTCACGCACCGATCATGAAATAGGCGACAGAGCCTGTTTCGCATCGCCCACCCTGCGTTCGCTGCGGTGGGTTTTTTTGTGTCCCCACTCCCGCCAGGAGTTCAACAAAAGACAACCTCAAATGCGCGAGCACCACTATACCGGTGGTGCTCTTAGTCCTCATCGAAGGAGATTGCAATGTTCAAAGTATTCATCGACGGCAACGATGACCGGTTGCGATTGGAAGATCAACAGGGCGAAAAGATCGGCTGGATTCACGGGCATACCGTCGGCTTTGGCGGCATCGATAGCGAGCAAGACGCTATGGTTGCTGCGCCGGAGGCGGCACGCGCAGTGGAGAGCACGCTTCAGCGCGCCTACACCGGGGAATCCGTCCGGCCGTTGCTGAATTCAAAGGTCGAGCTGATGAATGATGGCGCCTACGAATGGATCGTCGCCGGATTTCGTCCGCTTGCCCGCCTCGTGCGGCCTCGCACGCAACGAAACCCGGAAGAGTCATTCGCTCTGGAGTTCCTGGTTCCTTCCTACGCGACGCAACACGTCACGCTCGCGGTAGCGCATTCTGTTTGGGATGTCCTATCGAAGTACGTGGTGCCAAATCATTCGGGCAACGAGCTGGCAATGGCCGCAGCGGGAGGGCAGTGACGATGCAATTCAAGAAGATCGTTGTCGGAATCGACTTTAGCGACGCCTCGCTCGCCGCGGCGCGGTGGGTTGCGAATCATATGGCACCCAGTGCGGAGCTGTTTCTCGTGCACGTCGTGTCTATGCCGAGACCCCCGATCTACTTGCACGAGCAGATGGGGCCGACGATCGATCAGCGCTCGACACTGACGCCCCGCTTATACGCGGCTCTCAGCGCTTTTGGCGACTTGCTCGACTTCGATCGCGTTCGGGTTGGGATCAGAACCGGAGTTGCCTGGTCGTCGCTGGCGCGAGTGGCCAGCGACGTCCAGGCGGATCTGATCTGCGTCGGCCGGGGGAACAAGCGCAAAGGAAGCAGCAGGTTTGGCGCTACGACTCCGCAGCGATTGCTCGCCGTTGCCGGAGTGCCGGTGCTGGTGATTCCTCAGGGAGTTGCGACAAAACCGAGTCGCGTCCTTGTTGCGCTGAGTGGACGCCCAGGCGGTGAGCGTGTGCTGCCGGTCGCCGAGCGTCTCGCTTCGGCGTGGGGCGCGTCAATCGAAGGGATTCACGTGATCGAAGCCGACGTGCGGCGCATTCTCGCTCCTCCGCCCAGACTGGGCGCGCCTCAAGACATCGCATTGACTTCGCCGGATAGTGCTCGGCGAATTGGAATCGACTCGCTCGATGAGGGTAAGCTGCGTGAGCTCGCCAGTGACTGGATAGCGTCGACATTTACCACAGCCAGTCCCAGTGTACCATGCGAGGGACAAGTTCGAGTCGGCGACGCGGGACAGGAGCTGCTCACGACCGTTCGGGACAAGCCAGGGCCGGCCGTGCTCGTGTTGGGACGGGTGGGCGAAGATCTGGCGGGGCTGCCGCTGCAATCTCAGTACAGGTGCGGCAGCACCACCCGCATGGTGTTGTGGGCAGCGCCCTGCCCCGTGATTGTAGTGCCGCTCGAGCGGCGTCAGGTTCACGCCGCGGTCGAAGCTCCCGCGGAAATGTTGGAAGCGCGAGTCCCCACACGGTACATGGATGACCGCGCGCCTGCTATGCAGTCGGTTCGACGCTACACTCTAAACGGAAACGACGCCGCATGAATGCACCGATGCCGGAACGAGATTTGTTGGTAGCTCTCGTCTACCGAACGCGGCTCGAAATTGCTGTTCCACAGGCTCTGGATCTGGTCGCGCACGACCCTTTGATCGCGGTCCATTCTTTCCGTGGTGATTTGCTGCGCGGCTTGATGGAGGTGCCCGACCAGTTCTGGAGGCGTCACATGCTTCTCTATGATCAGTATAGAAACGCCGTCCGTGCGGGCGCAAAGGCGAGAATCAGTCTGCCAGACGAGGTGCGGCTTGAATTCTGGTCGGCTTTGGAGATCAACGATCCCCACGATTCACCCAAAACCCGATCGCTCCGACCTGAGCTCGACGGCGTGGACGACGCTTCGTTCGACAGCTTCCCCGCGAGCGATCCGCCGAGCTGGAGCTCGATGCACGCCGGCGCCCCACAGTCGACAGCAGTCGCCTCTTAGAACAGCGTCCGAATCGTAATGAAGCGGCCACGTTCGCCAGTACGTCGCGGTCGCGGGTGGTACCATCTCGCCAATCTGGCCACTCCCGGCAGCGACCAGTCGCGTCACCGTCTTCCGTTTACGGTGACGCGACACCGACTGGCGGTGACTACAACGACTTGAGGTACTGCACCAGATCCTGTTGCTGGGCGGCGGAAAGACTCAGACGGCGAACGTTGTTGTAATGCGTCACGACATCCGCGAGCGTAGCGGCGCTTCCATCGTGGAAATACGGAGCGTGCTGCCAGAGTCCCCGCAGCGGCGTCGTCCGGTACGCCTTGTTCGCCGTACGCATCGCGTAAGCCGCATCCATGCCTGTTTCGGCCGGCGCGTGGAGAACTCCGGCGTTGTTGTCGGTGCCACGCCCACCGACGTGACAGGATGCGCAGCTCCGATTGAACACAACCAAACCGCGCCCCGCGGCCGCCGCGTCGAAGGATCCGGCTGGAGGTGGTGGAGCGTCAATGCTGTGCTGATACGCGCGAAGCGCGGGTAGCTTGGAGCTCACCATGTCCGGCGTCTGGCGGACGTCGATGCCAAGCCGGGGATCCGAGAAGTTGCCGTGCCCGTGCATCTGGGTGACGGCGACGTACGCGTTCCAGTACGAGATCGGTCCCTCGGCCGTGTAAACCTCGTTCTTGACCGCCGCCAGGCCATACGCCGGTGGCAGGACGAGTGGCGTGCTCTTGCCATCGATGTTGTAACGTGGATCGTATTTGCCCGGACCCCAGGAGTTGTAGACTGCTTTTTGAGCGGGAGTGATTGCCGGGGACAGTGCGACGATTGCTCCGACGTTCAGATCGCGATTCGGCCATCCATCTTTTCTGTTGCCAATTCCCTTGGAGAACGAATCATCCACCGTGGAATGGCATAGAGCGCAAGTAATCCCTACGCGCGTCAGCATGTCCTTGCCGTTCACGGTCTCGACGGTGCCTTTCACACCAACGACTGCGTTCAGCTTCAGCAGCGTGACCGTGGTCGCCGGATCATTGAGGTTTACCTGCCCGGCCTTGATCGCTGCAGCGACCGGGGCAGGAATGGCGGCCGCGTCTACCTTGAGGCCAACGGACAACGCCGTTGCGGGACTGACCGACTTCTGAATGACTTCGTGCATCCGTGCGGTGTCGGTCCAGAACTGCTCGTCACCGAAAGTGTCGAAGCGGAATATGTCCCGTCCCGCGGCGAGATTCTGCGGTGAAAGATCGTCGGTGGCCGGCCCGCTGCCCGTCGGTGTCCCGCCAGTCGTATCCCCCTGCGGAGTCCGGGTGACGCATCCAGAAATGAGTGCGGCGGAGCAAACGAGAAGCAGCAGTTCCGAGCCGGCTCTCGGGAGGCGGGCATCCCGCCGAATGAAGCGAGTCAACATTTCGACGCTCCGACAAGGGTGAGCACGCAGATGAGCGCGGCTTCCCGAACCCTCGTCGCCCGGGGAGTCTTAAAGCGGTGCGAAATTACAGCAAGAACTCTACCGGGCAATCCTCCGGGCCCCACGGGAGCGCTCGTCCACCTCTCCGTCAGCGCGACCGACGATCACGCGATCCGCCATTCCCAGGAACAGGCCGGTGTCGACAACTCCGGCGATATCGAGCAGTGCCCGCTCCAGGTCGGGGGCGGCGCTCTCCACTTCTATCCGATTTGCAAGCGTGCAGTCGACGATGACATTCCCGTTGTCGGTGATGAACGGCCGCGATCGGCTCTCGTCCACCCGCAGCCGCGGAGCAAGGCCCAGAGCTTCGACCTTTCGCATCACGAGCGCCTGCGCCATCGGAATCACCTCCAGCGGAACAGGTCCCCGCTCGCCCAGAGCGTGGACGAGCTTGTCGTGCCCGACGACGATGACCATGCTTTTCGCCGCGGCAGCAACGATGCGCTCGCGAACCAACGCGCCGCCGCGGCCCTTGAGCACATCCAGATTCGGCGCGACTTCGTCGGCGCCATCTATCGCGAGATCGAGTGCGCCAACTTCTCCCAGCTCGACCACCGAGAGGCCGACCCTGCGTGCCTCGAGCGTCGAGGCGCGCGATGCGCAAACACATGTCACTCGCACATGCTCACCATCGCGCTGTAGCTCGCCAAGCTTAGCGATGAATACTGAGACGGCGCGCCCCGATCCGAGTCCGACCAGCGCACCGTCCGAGATGAGCTCGATCGCTTTCGCCGCCGCGGCGTGGACCGCGGGATCGGTGACGCCTCCTTTTTCCGGCCCGGAATCGGTCAAGCTGTCTCCGCCGTCTATTCGACGCCTCGAATGTCCTGCCGCACGGCGAGGCGCGCCAGCCGCCCATCCGCGACTAGCCCCCTGTCCACGATGCGGCCCGCCGGAGTGAGGGCGATGTGGCGCGCTGCGTACTTCAGCGAGGCCCAGCATCCGGACTGGGCGTGGACAAGGTGAGCAGAAACATCGCGCCCTGCTGCGATCTGACCGCATGGCGTACCCGCCGGTCGAGCGCGATCAACGATCCCCTGGCGTAGGTTCCGGTTTCGCCGCCCGCGATCAGCTCCAGCTCGCCTTCCACTACTTGAATAGTGATCGGCCCCGCCGCGTCGTGCTCATCCAGTCCGCCACCCGGCGCCACCCCGACGAGCGTCACGCGGAGCGAGCCTTCTTTCACCAGTGTCCGCGCTATTCTAACGCGCCCGCCGACGAGCTCTTCACGAACGAGGCGCATCTCTTCAGTGAGATCGAAAGCCAGAACCTCACCGGCCAGCGATCGGTGAACCGGGCGCATGTTCTGCTCCATGTTCTCGTAAGACGAATCTCGCCGCGGCGCCACCTGGTGACAATCGTCGGCTGCTCGGCTCGGATCGCTCTCTCGAACTCGACCTCCGCCACCAGGCCTTCGAGATCCCGGCGAACGAGTGCCACCGCCAACTTCTTCCCACCACGGCTATAGGTGATCGTGCACTCGTGCTTCTCAGCATCGAGCTGCCCCTCGATCTCCGCTTTGTCGAAGCGCTCGGCGTGACCGACATATGCGAGGCTGAAATCGTGCTGTTCGGTCCAGAAAAACGGTATCGCCTCAAAACGCTCGCGCCGGCCCAGAATGTTGCGCGCCGCGGTCTGTCCCTGGCGCTCGGCTACCACCCAATGCTCCACGCGAATCCGCTCGCCGGTGAGGCGATCGGGCCAGCGGGCGATATCCCCGGCGGCGAAGATGCCGGGTGAGCTCGTCTCTAGATACTCGTCGACGATCACACCGCGATCGATCGCGAGTCCCGCCTGTTCCGCCAGCGAGAGCGCCGGCCGTACTCCGATTCCAACGACGACAAGGTCTGCGGCAACGCGTTCCCCCGTTTTCAAGGTGACGCCGCGCTCGTCTATGGAGGCGACAGTGGTCCCGAGGTGGAACGTAACTCCATGCCGCTCGTGCAGCGCGCGGACGAACTTTCCGACCTCCGTCCCCAGAATTCTCTCCATCGGCACGTCATCCGGCGCGACAACATCCACGGCGATATTTCGCGCACGAAGAGACGATGCCACCTCCAGTCCGATAAAGCTCGCGCCGACGACTACGGCGCGCTGCGAAGTCAGTGCTTTGGCGACCAATGCGTCGCCGTCGGCGAGGGTGCGCAGGTAGTGAACGTGTGGCAGTCCGCTGCCTGGAACGTCGAGCCGGACTGGTTCCGCGCCGGTAGCGAGGAGCAGCGCGTCGTAGCCGTGGCTTGTCCCGTCGGCAAGACGCGCCTGCCGCTTCGTCGTATCGATCGACGCCACCCGCGCGTTCAACTTCAGTTCGATCCTTTGCTCCTTATAAAAATCGGGTGGCCGGAGTGGATTGGACTCGGCCGGCGACATACCCGCGAGATAGCCCTTCGATAGATTGGGGCGATCACATGGCGGGGACTGGTCGGCGCTCAGCATCGTGATTCTTCCCGTATATCCTTCACGTCGCAGCATCTCCGCGGCGGCGTTACCGGCGGCGCCACCACCCACGATGACGATCGATTGCGGCATCGAGGCCGATGTGGAGGAACGCGGCGGCGCAGGTAGCGCGAGCTTTTCTCCGACATACGCATTTCCGTCCCGCTGCTCAACGCGCCGGCACGCGATGGGATCGAGTGCTGGAGCGCGAATAGCCTCACCGGTGCGCATGCTGAAGCAGGCGTGATGCCAGGGGCACCGAACCGTATCCTCTACCAGCAGCCCGTCCACGAGAGGCGCGCCGTAGTGCGTACAGAACGCATCGAACGCGAACAGTTCGTGTCCGCGTCGGGCGAGGACCACCGGCTCTCCACTCACGTGCCCGAGCAGCATCGCGCCGTCGCCAATCTCCGAGATCGGGACGCCCATTGCGAGGTCAGGCCCAGCGAGTGTTGTCGTGGCGATGTCAGTCATTCGACCTCCGTGAAGCGTACAGCGTGCAAGTAGCCCCGCCCTGGTTCGTTACTCTCTCACTTTGCCACTGTGGATGGCGTGGGAAGCAGCGACGGCGTCTGAGCGGTCGCGCTCACGCTGAGCCGAATCCACATCCCGGCCGCGCCGTGTCCGGGCACCCCGCAGAAGATGAGGTAGTCACCGGCAGGCTGTGCTGCGAAGCGCATGACGTCCGTTCCCTGCGGCGGGAGTCCTGCAGCCAGCTTGAGCGTGAAAGCACGCGGGATCGCGGGGCTCACGGGCTGCACTGGAAGCGGAGTCTGCGGAGAGATCACCTCGGCGCTGTGCGGCAGCATCCCGTCGTGATTCTTGAACGCGATCTCCGCCTTCCAGCCGACGGGTATGACGAGGGTCAGTCCCCCGTCCCGGAAGCCGTTGAAGTTCAAGGCGCCGTTCAGTCCGGTGAGCCCGGCGATCAGTTGAAACTTCGCCGTCCTGGTGGCCGGGTCAAAACTCAGCCATTTGGAATCCACCTGTTGTTGCTGCGCCGCCCCTGGAACTGCGAGCGAGCAGAACAGCGACAATGCGAGAGCAAATCGAAACATCGAAACACTCCTCATGATTATTTCCCGACGTGCACGACACGCTCGGCGAGTATGCGCGCCACACTCGGGAATGCCGTGCGAGCGGCATCGGGGACGCGACGCCAACCGTCGGTTCCCGGCTTGCCGACCCAGTAGTCGAATGGCTGCGACCCCGGCCCGGTTCCCTTCCCCACAACGATCCGGCCAACCATCCCTGCCCCTTCATGCGGTACGCAGTAGTAGTCGTAGACTCCGGGAACCGTCAGCGTGACGTCGAAGGTGGCGCCGGGCTTCACGAGGAAGCCCGAGTCCCACGACGCGGCGCCATCCGGAATCCGAAGCGGATGATGATCGTTCCTGGGGTGGTAGGCCGTGGTCGTGTGCACGTTTTCGCGTGTGATCCAACGCACCGTCGTACCCGGCTGCACAAAGAGGCCGATTGGATCGAACCAGACCCGCGAGCCGAGCGCGTCGCTGCGCATCTCGATCACTTTCGGGTCCGGTGAGGCAAGCAGCCCCGTCCCGAACCGCGGTGCGACCCCGAGACCGGCGAGCACAAGCCCGCCGGCCTTCAGGAACTCACGACGCGAGCCGCTCGTCACTTCGCGAGCTGGGCGGCGCGCTCAGCTGACACGTACCACACTGTTATATGGTAGTGCGGCTCCGCGACACCCGGATGTCCCGCGTTATAGACGATGTCCACGTGATCGGCCAGCGCATGCGCGATCTTCAGACCGTTGAACGCTTTCTGCGCGTTCATGTCCTTGAGCGGGATCATGTAGATGGAACTCACCAGGTGGCCCTGGTGGTCATACGATAGAAACGGCCCGGCGGGCAGTGTCGCGGGATCGACG
>Ga0134127_10002286_pt1 | contig 13902 bp, 14 predicted proteins | sample KB31753_FD_96459 | JGI IMG/M metagenome (GOLD analysis project Ga0134127, IMG submission 96459) | Terrestrial soil microbial communities with excess Nitrogen fertilizer from Kellogg Biological Station, Michigan, USA - KB3-175-3 | ecosystem: Environmental > Terrestrial > Soil > Unclassified ...
GACGGCGCCGTGTACAGCGTTGATCTGGCCGAGTGTGAGCTTCGCAGTCTCCGCGCTTGCGAAGACAATATCCTGAGCGTAGCTGACTGTGGAGAACAGGCGCCCGATAGGGTCGCGTGGGATCTTACCGGTGAAGAAGAGCCAGTCGACCGCCCGGTTGAGCGCGAACTCCGCCGCCGAGCCGGCGAAGATAAGTAGCACCAAGTCTGGGTTGCCCCAGATCTTTCGTACGATTGAATGCCGTTCGACAAAATCACTCATAGCAAGCTAAACCCTAACGTGAAATGCAGACTTTCATACGCAACCTAACCGCGGCCGTATGGCAGACCTGCGAAGCTCCCGCGGAGCGTAAGCGGTGCTGACGGCCACGCCTGGCCTGGATCACCCCCCGCTTCAGTGTCGAGGATTTTCCCCGTCACGGCGTCCGCGCAATTGGCGAGGTCGATGAGGAAGCGGCCGTCCAGCAAGTGGGAGCCGGCCCGCGGGTTGGCCTGGAGATAGCCGGTAGCACGATCTGCCGGTCGGCAGCGCAGCGTCCACTTCTTCTCCGCGATCTCGATCGGGAACACTAGCCGCGTCGCCTGAGTGATGCGCCCTTCGCCGTCAGTCTCGATGAGGAGGTCCCAACCGTCGGCACTGAGCTCGAGGTGGTTAGGCGCGACGCTGCCAACTTTGGCACCACGGCTCGCTTGATCGAACCGCAGCTCTCCAACCCCAAATAGCTTCGCTTCGACCTTCGTCGGCAGGATCCCGAAGAAGGCCCGATCGCTGCGAGGTCTCTCGACGTTCACCTGAAACAACGGACCTTGGGTCGTGTCCGTTAGGCTCGTGCGAAGTTGTTCGTCCGGATCAGCGGATCGCGATCCGATCCAAACGAGCACGACGAAGCATGTAATCAACACCAGCGCAATGATCAAGAGTGCCTGCCTGGATCTCTTCATGCGACTCAAGATCACCGCAGATCGCAGCGACGGTCAAGCGGTAACCATATCTTTGCCGTCGGATGTGAGGCGGCAAGAGCCGGATCCATTGTTAGCAAGACAGATGCAATGAACACTAGCGACTTTTGATTCGTAGTCCACACGAGTGTTGAAATTCGTTCCTTCGGGAGGTTCTTCGATGTATTGTCCGAACTGCTCTCATCCGCAAGTCTCTTGTGAGACGCGGTTTTGTTCGCGTTGTGGCTCCCCATTGGTTGCAAACATACAGATGAAACGATCAAAAACAGACGAAATTGACCTCTCGCCACGACAAAAGGGTATCCGTCAGGGAGTAATGTTCATCCTCGTGAGTGTCATCTTGATCCCTGCCTACATTTTGCTCGCCGCTCTATTTCCCGCCAACGACCGTCTGGTAGAAAGTGCAGTCAGCGACACCCCTTTTGAGAAAATATCGCAGGCAGTTTTGTTTACAATCTTCATGTTGGGTCTGGTGCGACTGCTCTATGCTCGCTTATTCCAAAAAGGTGCCAAGGTGGGAGGAGCCGATAGCGAAACTCATCGGTTTGAATCGAAAGATCCAGATTCAACTTATGAGTTGCCAGCGGGCCGAAGCATTCCCGTCTCGGGATTTGGTTCGTGGCGTACTGATACGGGCGAAATGGCGCCGTCTGGAAGCGCCCGCAAACACACGACGAATTCGTTCGACAAGAAATAGAGTCCACCGTTCCACCCGAGGCAAAGAGTTGATGACTAATCAACAGCTTACGCTACGTATCCTCGTGATTGCGTTGGTATGGCTATCAATCTTCTCGTGAGAGTATTAAGACCTGATAGAGAAAGTAGGAATGAGAAAGAAACGCATAGCGATCGGTGCTATTGCCCTCGCCATCGTTAGCGCAGGCATTCTCTACTTCAACCTGGACCAGGACGAGGTGACTTGGAACGATCCCGTTGTCCGCGCCACATCTGTCTCCCCGGATGGAAAATATCGGTGCGTTGTTATCGAAAGGTCACCGCGGCAACCTGATTACAGCCCTTATCTCTATACAATCACGCTGCGCTACACGCAGACTGGGAGCGATTTGAGCGGGCAGGCATTCACAGATGACAATGACAGCGCTGCCTACAGAGAAATAAATTTCCGATGGTCGGAACATCTGGTTGAAGTGTCAGAGGGTTCGGACATTAACCCCAAAAAGATTGCGACCGGCAAATTTGCTGGCGACGTGCAACAGTGGAGTGCCAAATGACAACGGCACATCAACAAGTGGCCATATTGTTCGGTCGTCGCTGACCATCGTTCGTAATTCTCGTGATATGGAAATCAAGAACACGGCAGGTCGAGTCCTCTTTACGTGTGACGGTGAATTGAGGAACGCCGGTCTCGATGATGTTGATCTGAGCGGCGCAAATTTGGAGGGTGCTAATCTCGAAGGCATTATTTGGATGGGCGTCAATCTTGAGGACGCTAATCTGAAAAGCGCAGACTTATACTGGGCCGTTCTCTTCCAGGCAGATCTTAGTGGGGCCGATTTAGAAAGTGCTCAACTTCAAGGCGCAGACTTAAAGGAAGTAAATCTGCAAAATGCCAATTTGCGAAACGCAAATTTTGGCAGAGATAATCTTGGAGGCTCGACGCAGCTACAGGGAGCAAATCTAACCGGAGCAGATGTTCTCGGCGCAAATTTTGATGGCGCTGAATACGATGAGCGTACCCAATTCCCTCGCTCGTTTGACGCGCAGAAGCATGGAATGCTCTTAAGGAAATCGTAGCTCCTACTAACCAACTTTAGCTGTGAGGTATCAATGTCCAACAGCATCAGGAAGATTCCCGGCTCGTTCAAAACTTACGAGGATGGCAAGGGGCGCCGCTACGGTCTGCTCTTTTCAGTGAACGGTGGGGCATTCGCCGTGGCGAAGGTGTTTCCCGCAGATAACATGTGCGCCGTTATCGGCGGTCTCACACTTTTCGAGCTCTCGCTCGGAATGATTCTTTTTACAGTTTTGATGACAGTCGACATCTTCATCTTCGGTCAGCACATGCGGACCACGGTATCCGAAGAAGCGATAGGGCCCAAAGGGGACACCATGCCGATGTTTGGGACGGTGGGGAAAGCCATACTCTTGCTGATCGGTTTGTTAATTTGCTCAGGATGGTTTTTGGTGGGAATTAGAACTTGCAGGTAATCTATTTTTGGAGCGGGCGACGAGGATCGAACTCGCAACTTTCAGCTTGGGAAGCTGACACTCTACCATTGAGTTACGCCCGCTCTAGGAAACGATGAAGTATGAATGATGAATGATGAAAGCGTGGTCTTGCAGACATCTCTGAAACTATGTCGGCATTTTCCAGTTGCTTTCGAAACTCTCTCACCTGAAAACCTAACACGATGAAGATAATGAGGCGAGGGTGTCGTGTCAATAACCCCTCATTCGTCGTTCACAATTCATCATTTATTTCATCCCTCATCCTTCATCCCTTGATGTACTCTTCAGTAACCTCAGCCCAACGACCCTGCGCCTTGAGGATAAACTCGATAACCTCACGCACCGCACCGAATCCCCCGCGCGCTTGAGTAACAAAGTGAGCTGCCGCGCGAGTTTCTTCAGACGCGTTGGCCACGGCAACTGCCAGTTCCGCCCGCAGCAACAACGGAATGTCGTTGAGGTCGTCGCCGATGAAAGCCACTTCCGAGTCAGACACTTCCGCGAGAGCCAGGATTGCCAGGAAAGCATCAACCTTGTTTTCAGTCCCCTGCCTGACAAACTCAATCTTCAGATCGCTGGCCCGACGCTCCACCGCGCGCGAACTTCGTCCCGAGATGATTCCTGACTTCAATCCCGCGCGATGCCAAAGCTCGAGACCGAGACCATCGTGAACGTTGAAGCCCTTCTGCTCTTCACCATTATCCAGCAACCACAAACGGCCATCAGTTAACACGCCATCGCAATCCATCAAGAGCAGCTTGATGCGTGCAGCGCGCCGTTCAATTGAAGAGAGTTCCGGCATCTTCTGTAGCGCAAACTGTTAGTTTGCGTTCTATCGCACCTCAAACAGTTCAATTCCGGCAAGCTTCCAACCGTCGCCCATCCGGGCGAGGAGCAACACAGCAGTTCCAGCCCGCTCCTGTCCGAGTTCCTTTGCGTTGATACTCACGTCAACCGCCACAAGATTTGAATCGACAGCTTCGGTGCGTAAGACTTTCGTCTGCCATATTTCGGGTTGGCTACCGATGATGCCTCCGATAAATCTCACGAGTTCACCCGAGACTATGCGTGATTCCAACTCCACCTTCTTGCCACTAGTGATTGTCTGATCGAGTTGCTTGACGAAGTTGCGAGCCGACTCATCTATCGGCGGAGCAGAACCAGATTCGGCGCTGATGCGAGAAGCTCGCGCAGTGAGCGACGTGGAATACTCAGCCTCCGCGCGCACTGCCTCGTTGAAACGCTTTGCAGCTTCGGCAGCCTGACCACGCTTGAGAGAAACTTCTCCCAGCCCGATTGCTCCCCAAGCCAACGTGCTCGGTGTCGGCAGAACTTCATCGAGCGCCGATCGAAAGAGCTTCTCTGCTTCGTCCGTCTTGTTCTGCGCCAGCACTGCGCGGGCAAGGATGATTCGCGCTTCCTGCAATCGGGGCGCTAATGCAATCGTCTCTCTCGCAACCGATTCCGCTTTAGCAAAGTCCTGTGCTCCCAGGAGGCGAGTCGCTTCGGCGAGAGCGTCAGCAACTGGGCGCGCGCGCGGCATAACATCATTGCTGTAGTCAGTCTGCGGATAGAGCTTGTCGGGGTCGATCTCTGCTTTGACTACTTTCGCGTTTGTCTTGAAGACCGCCTCGCCAAAATTCTTCGCCGGCACATTTACGTCAACCGACAATTGCTCGCCACGATCGGTCGTCGCAGTCGCATTGACAAATACATCGGTCGAACCGTCATTGCGAAGTGCGGAGACCCACTCTGCGCCGCGCTGTTGCGGCAGGCCGATCATCAGATCGAGATCAGTGACGCTGTCGAGTTGATAATCAAGTAGCGCTTTGACGCCGTCGCCGCCTTTCTGTGCCAGCTCTTTACGCAATGCGCTCAGCCAAAGTCCATTCTCTTTGCCCGCCACCAACGCACTCCGAACGCTTGCCATGAAAGCATCATGACCCATGCGCCGATCAACCAGGCGCCAAATCAGCGAACCTTTGTTGGGAACCGAGTTGAAGTAGGTATCATCAAGCGGCGTAGTCATCGCGAGGGGGCCGTCTCTTTTGGCGATTGGCGCGTAAGCGAGTCGGCCACGAAGTATCTCTGCCGTCGCAGCGTCACGGCCAAACTGCTTCTCAATGAATTGGATCGCGAGGAAACGCACCAGACCATCGCGCAACACGCCGCTTCCCTCTCCGCGGACCGCTGTTTGTCCACCAATCCAAACGCGTGCTAACGCTTCCGCGATCTGCCGTGCTGTGCTGGAATCAATTTTTGATCGGCGGAAGGCGGCACTTTCAAGCAACACAGTTCCTCCGTCGCTAAAACCTGCTCCTCTCCTTGCTGCGACAAGTCTGAGGGGAACTGCAGGGGCAGCCCCGAACATTCCGGAAAAATATGAACGCGCCTGAGCAGCGAGGGCCACCAATTGTTCCGCCTGTTTGCGTTCGTCCGGCCCAGCTCCTTTTGGAACAAGAGCGGTGATTGATTTGTTGTCGCCAGTCCCCTCGACCTTGTCCCAATCGCCCTGAACAAAGAAGGGCTGTCCGTTCAGTTCCTGTACATAAACTCGAGCACCGCCGCTTTCGCTCTCAACTCCCGACGACACAACGTTGGGCAGATTAACGACTAGTCTGAACGGAGCGGTGTCGGCACCACGCACAGTGAACGGCGTGTTTGGTGATGGATACCAAAACGAACCTGGCAAGAATTGAGTGCCTATCGGGGAAATGCTTGTGAGACCGGTGTTCGTTTCAACAGGCAGACTGTAAGAGACGCTTAGGTTGAGAGTGGCCCCCGGTCCCGCCGCAGATGGGAGTGTCACAGTCACTCGCTGCAGGTTCCCACGGGTTTCTGTAACGGTGCGAAAGTTGGCGTTGGCGCCACTTACTTCGACCGTACGAACTGTGGCCTTGGGATTAATTCGAAAAGTAAAAGTCGTCGCGGAGGCATTGCCAACGTTCCGGGCTTTCAGCACAGCAACCGAACTTAGATCACGTTCGGCCTGGCGCACGGTAACGTTCAGATCGAAGTTGTTGACCTGCCAAACCGCGCGAGCTTCATCCTGCGCGCTGCCGTGTGACTGAAACAACAGCACCGCAAAAATCGCTAGCGCAATAACTGAGACCTGTTTCATGAGAAGCGAGTCACCCCTGTTCAATTGCTGACTGTCGAGCCTGGCGCACAAGTTTATGAATTTCTTGCAGAATATTTAGTAAAGCTTGCATCCGCTCAAGTGGAAGCGCGTTCGGCCCATCGGAGAGGGCGCGTTCAGGACAGTCATGCACTTCCATAAACACTGCATCAACACCCGCAGCAACTCCAGCGCGAGCGAGCGGTTCGATGTACTCAGATTGGCCGCCGGTTGCATGGCCAAGTCCACCGGGAAGCTGTAACGAATGAGTAACATCAAAAACGATCGGCACACCAAACTCGCGCATGATCGCAAACGAGCGCATGTCTACCACGAGATTGTTATAACCAAAACTCACGCCGCGTTCAGTCAACAGCAGTTTCTCGCAGCCTGCAGCCCTGGCCTTGTCTACGATGTTGCGTGCATCAGCCGGCGCGAGAAATTGTCCCTTCTTTACATTCACCGCGCGGCCTGATTTTGCCGCGGCCAGAATCAAATCCGTCTGCCGGGAAAGAAAAGCAGGTATCTGCAGCACGTCGGCGACCTCGGCAACGGGCTCGACCTGCGATATCTCATGAACGTCGGTCAGGACGGGCAATCCCAGATCGGCCTTCACTTGGCGTAAAACCTCCAGACCGGCTTCCATGCCGAGTCCACGAAAGCTTTGAATTGACGAGCGATTCGCTTTGTCAAAAGACGACTTGAAAACGAAATCAACTCCAGCGGCTTTCGCTCGTGCGGAACATTCACGCGCCATCATCAGCGCATGTTCCGCCGATTCGATCACGCATGGCCCGGCGATGATCGTTAATCGACCATCACCGAACGTGGCATTGCCTACTTGAAATGAACTTGTGGTCACGTCTGAATCATCCACCAACTAAGGTTAGAAATCTAGAAGGGTTTTTTAAGTATGCGCCGAACCTTTTTCAACGCCGACTCAACTTTTGAATCTTTCTTCTTGTTTGCATTTTCATTCGCCGCCGGTTTTCGTTGCTCATGTTTGGGACTTGGCGTCGGGCTCGGCGACGGGGGCGGTGTCGCCTCCGGCGTGGGACTCGGCGAAGGAACCGTGACTGCGTTCTCTGTTGCGGGGGCAGTGCCCAGGGATCGGATAGTAAAGAACCCGACGCTGCCTAATACCAACAGCACCAGAATCACTCCCAACAAGGCGAGGGGTTTTTGCCTCGCGCGTTCAATCGTTTGATTGAGCGGCACGCTCACTCGAGGGAACGACTGTGCGCCTGGCGAAGCCTCAGCGTTTGAGGCGAGGTCCGCTTCGTGTTGTTTAGCCACTGCGGCGGCGCGCGCTTCACTGATTACTGTTAACTCATTCGCGCCGGAAGTGGCGGCCCGATTTTCGCGCAAACGCGTCAGATCAATCACCAGGCGACCCGAAGGCGACTCGGTGCCTGCATTCAGGAGTTCGTCGAAAAGCGGCGCTGTTGTTAGCGCTGCATGTTCCAGTCCCAAACGCTCTGCAGTAGCCAGCAACTCGCGCCGAAACTCCGCCGCATTAGCCGGGCGGTCTTCAGGATTTTTCTCCAGTGCATGAAGAACTACTTCTTCAAGCGCGGGCGGAATCGACGTTACAAATTCACGCAGCGGCCGCGGCGCTTCCGTCGTGTGCTTCATAGCGATCGCCAGAGGCGTCGAACCGGAAAACGGCACCACACCGGTCAGCATTTCGTAAAGAATGACGCCCAGACTGTAGACATCAGCGGCCGGTGTAAGCTCCGCTCCGTCGCATTGTTCCGGAGACATGTAGCGCGGCGTACCGATCATCGCTCCGATAAGCGTCAGCGTTTGTGGATCGTCGTCATCGAGATGTTCCGCCGCGAGTTTGGCGATGCCGAAGTCGAGTACCTTAACAACCGCGGGCACTTCAGAGTTCTGGACGATGAAAATGTTTGCAGGCTTCAAGTCGCGGTGAATGATTCCTGCTTCGTGGGCCGCCCCCACAGCCGCGGCAGTTTGCAACATCAACGCCACTGCGCGGGCAGTATCGAGTGGGGCTTCCTTCGCCAAGACATCGCGGAGGGTGCGGCCCTCCAGTAGCTCCATCACGATATAGACGTAGCCGTCCGTCGTTTGCCCGAAGTCTGTAACTGCCACAGCGTTGGCGTGCTGGAGACGACCTGCCGCTTTGGCTTCACGACGAAATCGAACCTGGGCCGCGTCATCTTCGACGAAGCGCGGATTCAAAACCTTCACTGCAACCGCACGGTCGATCAGCAAGTGGCGCGCACGGTAGACAGTTCCCATGCCGCCTACTCCAAGCCGTTCTTCGAGCCTGTACTTGTCGTCAAGCGTAAGTCCCACCAGGGGATCAACCGGAATATCACCAGCCACAGTTGAATCGGCCTGAAGAGGAGAGTTGTCTTCAGGACACACCTGCACGTCCGGTGAGTAGTTCCGACCGCATATTGGGCAATGGAGCATATGATTTCGCGTTTCGGGGTCGAGGTTTGGATTATCCCGCAAAACGCGGTGAGATGCACCTGACCTGCAAATAAGTCTCAGGTCTCAAGTCTCAAGTTTCACGATGGAGGTCTTAGGTTCCAGGCTCGGAACCACCAGTGGGAGAGAGAGAGAGACAGAGAGCAGCCTACAAACAAAATGATACTGAGCCTTGAGATTTAAGACCTGAGACTTGAGACTAAGTTTTAGTCCGCGCTCGTTACGCTTGCGCGCTCATGAACAATCGGTTCGGCTTCGCCGTCCTTATCCATCGAGGTTTCGTTCTGTAGACGGTTTTCATGAGCTGCGCGCACGAACGAAGAGAACAGAGGATGTGCATCGAGCGGCTTCGACTTGTATTCAGGATGAAATTGGCAACCCAGAAACCATGGATGCACGTCGCGAGGTAACTCAACGATCTCAACAAACTTCTCATCCGGTGAGACGCCACTGAAAACCAGACCGGCGCGCTCGAGCGTCTCGCGAAACTCGGGATTGAACTCGTAACGATGACGATGCCGTTCGCTGATGTTCTGCGTGCCACCGTAAATCTCGCTCGCGAGTGAACCCGGCGCTAGATTGCAGGGCCAAGCCCCCAGTCGCATCGTGCCGCCGAGTTCTTCGACGTCAACAAGATCCCTTAGTTTGAAAATCACCGGGAACGGCGTTTCGAGGTCGAATTCTGTGGAGTCGGCATCTTTGAGACCGCAAACGGTCCTTGCGTATTCAATGCAGGCTGTCTGCATTCCGAGGCAAATGCCAAAGAACGGTGTCCGGCTCTTGCGCGCGTAAGAGATCGCGCGAATCATTCCGGCGACGCCTCGCTTGCCGAATCCTCCCGGAATCAGAATCGCATCGAAGTCTCGCAGTCGCGATTCATAGTCGTCATCCATTAACTCTTCTGACTCGATCCATTTCACGCTCACGCGGACCTTGTTTGCTACTCCGCCATGCGTCAACGCTTCTCGCAGGGACTTATACGAATCCTCCAGCTCAACATATTTTCCGACGATTGCAATCGACGTCTCGCCACCTGACGGCTCGCGAACAGTGCCCACAAGATCTCGCCACTCTGAAAGATCGATTTGCGCCGCGCGTGCTCCGAAACCAAGTTGCGTAACGATCAACTCATCAAGTCCCTGCTCGTGGAACGCGAGTGGTACGTCATAGATTGTGTCCACGTCCTGCGCGCTGATGACTGCAGACTCCTTCACGTTACAGAACAGAGCGATCTTCGAACGCAGATCGTGGGACAGCGGCCGCTCCGAACGACACAGCAAAACATCTGGAGCGATACCGATTTCACGCAAGTCGCGCACGGAATGTTGCGTGGGTTTTGTTTTTAGTTCGCCTGCGGCTGCAATAAACGGGACGAGAGTCACATGAACAAAGAGCGCATTGCCGGCGCCTTCTTCATTTCCCATCTGGCGGATCGCTTCAAGAAAAGGCAATGATTCGATGTCGCCCACCGTGCCGCCAATTTCCACTATCACTGCATCCAGCACATCCTTCTCAGCCACTGCCCGCACCGCATCCTTAATCTCGTTAGTGATGTGCGGAATCACCTGAATGGTTTTGCCGAGGTAGTCTCCGCGCCGTTCCTTTTCAATCACCGAAAGATAGATTCGGCCGGTCGTCCAATTATTCGCCTGTGATAAGTGCGCGTGTGTGAAGCGTTCGTAGTGGCCGAGATCCAGATCCGTTTCGGCGCCATCGTCAGTGACAAATACCTCGCCATGTTGAAAGGGCGACATCGTTCCTGGATCGACATTGATATATGGATCGAGCTTGATGAGAGCGACTCGCAGGCCGCGCGCCTCGAGGAGGCATCCGATCGAAGAAGCCGCCAGACCTTTACCCAAGCTTGAAACCACCCCACCCGTTACAAAAATGTATTTAGGCATTACGTTCTCCTTCTACCAGCTTTTTCGATCAATTAGCCACAGATGAATACGGATTCACATGGATAGAAAACAAATCCAACAAAGTTTTGATTTTCACTGATGACCTCTCCTAGTCGCGAACTCCCATCTTGCATTTGCTCTTATCCGCGGGAATCTGTATCTCTCTGTGGCTTCGTCGGTTTCTTCTGTTCATCACCCGCTTCCGGGCCATCGCCTGATTCCTGTTCGCCGTTGTAATAGCCTTGCTTCAGGTCCTCCTGGACTTCCATTGCTTTGCCAGCCGCCGGATCGAGGATCTTTTGCAAACCGGACATCCCAGCACTGATCAGACTCGGAGCTTCATGGGCCCGCTTTTCAAACTCTTCGGTCGTAACATCGTAAGGTTTGCTCAAGTACATCAAGCCAAACACCGCTGCCAGCAGCAACATCGCTATGAATCCAATTCCAATCAGGTCGTTCATCAGTTTAGTTTCGAGTTTCAGGTTTCAATTTTGGAGTCTCGAGTCTTATCCCGAAACTCGAGACTCTGAACCCGAAACCGCGTCCTTAGCCAGACTCAAAACCGTATTCCGCACTCGCTCCAAATCTTCGGTTGTATCGACCCCGATTGATCGCGTGCTGGCTTCGATCGCGAGAATTTCCACACCATGCTCAAGCGCGCGCAGTTGCTCCAGCGATTCCTGACGCTCCAAGCGCGACTGTGGCCAGCTCGCAAACTCCATCAGTACGTCGCGACGATAGACGTATAGGCCGGTATGCTTGCGAAAGGAACTAACCAGAGCAGGGTCACCACTCAAGGCCTTTTCAATCGAACCGAACTGACGGACCGCGTCGCGCGGCCAGGGCACGGGAGCTCGCGAAAAATAATGTGCCCGCCCTGCTTCATCCATGACGATCTTTACGACTGCCGGATTAAGTACATCGCTCGCATCGTCGATTGGTTCCCAGGTAGTTACGATTCCTGCGGTATTACTTTCGGCCAGAGTAGCGACTGCGCGCTCAATCGTTTCGGGCGCAATCAACGGTTCATCGCCCTGAACGTTGACGATAATATCGAAGTCATCCATCGCAGCAGCGACTTCAGCAAGACGGTCTGTCCCACTAACATGATCGCCGCGCGTTATCACCGCTTCAAATCCCGCTGCCGTCACAGCCGAGACAATCCGGTCATCATCGGTAGCGACAATCACGCGCGACACGTTGCGGGCCGCAATCGCCTGTTCAACGACACGGCAAATCATCGCTTTACCGCCGATATCGAGCAAAGCTTTGCCCGGAAGACGACTCGAAGCGAACCTTGCAGGGATGATTGCAACTGCTTTTGTTTGGAAAAGTTTGGAGGTATGTGCGCCCGTGAGTTCCACGGGACAACAGATTAACTTGCGGCAGTGGGCACTGTCAACGACGAGCACCTTACGGGTAGTGAGGTGTTTGCCCTTGCGCCCCCACGCAAACTGACAGTTTGCGCTACAAGAACCTAACCGCTACCCACATAGGGTAAACTCACTTCGTCACCTTTCTTATGCAAGTCTTTTACTCGCCAAACTATTACGCCGACATCGGCGCCGGACATGTCTTCCCGATCCGAAAGTTTGAACTTGTTCGTGATCGACTCCTCGGTGACGGCACCCTTCGACAAGAAGACCTGGTTGAGCCGGCGCCCGCATCACTTGAGGACGTCTTGCAGGTCCACACCGAAGACTACGTACACAGGCTTTGTTCCGGCAAACTTAGCGACAAGGAACTCAGGCGTTTGGGATTACCATGGTCTGAGTCGCTCGTGAGGAGATCTTTCTACGCGGTGGGTGGAACCATCCGCGCGGCCCATGCGGCTCTAACTCAGGGCGTTGGCTGCAACCTGGCGGGCGGCACACATCATTCCTTCGCTGACCGCGGTGAAGGGTTTTGCGTTCTCAATGACGTCGCGATCGCGATTCGTGCTTTGAGTCGAGATGGTTTGATTCGTCGCAGCGCAATCATCGACTGCGATGTGCATCAGGGGAATGGAACAGCGACTATCTTCGCGGGAGACCCTGACGTTTTTACTTTCTCGATTCACGGATCGAAGAACTACCCGCTGTTCAAGGCAAAGTCCACGCTCGACGTTGAATTGGAAGATGGCACTGGCGATGAAAAGTATTTGCGCAGCCTTGCAGATTGTTTGCCGGCTGTCTTCAAGCATCGGCCTGATATCGTGTTCTATCTCGGTGGCGCGGATCCTTACATAGGCGACAAACTTGGCCGGCTGGCCGTCTCCATTGCCGGTTTGAAGAAGCGAGATGGACTCATCGTGCGGGAATGTTATGAACGCGAAGTTCCCGTGGTAACTGTGATGTCTGGAGGCTACGGGGAAGCAATCTCTGATACGGTGGAGATTCATTGCAATACGATCCGGGCTGTGGCTGAAGTTTTTGGCAGTTACGATCGAAACGTTTTGAGCGAGCATTTGAAAGCCTGATGAGCAGAACACGAAACAGACGCAAGGGACGGCTCCGCAGGTTTTTTCGGTTTGCTTTTCTGACCGTGCTCGGCGTTCTCGTCGGCATTCTCGGCTATGAAGCAATTATGCTGGTTCGAGTGGCGCGTCTTCGTTCTCACAATCCGGGAACCACTTCATTGATAGACACGCGGGCTGCGGAAGCAACCGCGCGAGAACAACAACCGCACCGCGAACAGATCTGGGTGCCGCTCGAGCAGATTTCTCCGAATCTTCAACGCGCCATCCTGGCCGGCGAAGACACAAACTTTCTCACACACCATGGTTTCGATTACGAAGCGCTTCAGAAAGTGTGGGACCAGGCACAACGCGAAGTAGCGAAGGAAGCTAAGGCTGAGGGTGACGACGAGGGCGACTGGCTCCCTTCCCTTCCCGACTTCAAGCGCGGAGCTTCCACAGTGACACAGCAACTCGCGAAAAATCTTTACCTGTCGTCGCAGCGCAGTTTTGTTCGTAAGGGCCAGGAGGCGGTGCTTACAATCTTTCTTGAACGACTGCTTACCAAGCGTCGCATTTTGGAAATCTATTTGAACGTCATTGAGTGGGGCGATGGTATCTACGGCGCGGAAGCAGCGGCGCGTCGTTATTTTAACAAGTCCGCGGCGAATCTGACGGCAAGCGAGGCTGCCTATCTGTCAGCGATGGTTCCCAACCCGCGCACGGTATTCAACCCAAGAATAAATCCGCGCCGCGTGGCACGCCGGCAAAGAATCATCATGCGTGGAATGCCTTATCAGAAGATACCCTGAAAGCAATAGTCAGTAGCCAGTAGTA
>Ga0134127_10002287_pt1 | contig 13901 bp, 12 predicted proteins | sample KB31753_FD_96459 | JGI IMG/M metagenome (GOLD analysis project Ga0134127, IMG submission 96459) | Terrestrial soil microbial communities with excess Nitrogen fertilizer from Kellogg Biological Station, Michigan, USA - KB3-175-3 | ecosystem: Environmental > Terrestrial > Soil > Unclassified ...
AGCGGACGCATGACGAAGTCGAAGAGTTGCTGGATGAAGATGAATGCGATGAGGAAGCCGGCGAAGATGGAGACAGCGGCATAGATGATGCGCTTCCGGAGCTCGTCAAGATGCTCCAGAAACGACATCTTCGCCTCGCCGTCATCCTCCTGCTCGTCATCGTCGCGATCGCCGTCCGCACCGGGATCGCGCCGGAGGATGCGGTTGGCCTGCGTACGAAAATCCGGATCGGGATCGAGATCGTGTGGGGAACTTGACCCCGGGAAGGGCACCAGGGCCATGCTGTGGCCTACGCGGAGTGGGTGCCTGTGCCCGGCGCGGTCGTCGTGCGGCTTACCGTTGCGGGGTCAACGGGAGGCGGCGTCGCAGCGGGCGGCGTTGCCGACGCGGCAGCCGTCGTACGGTCGCGCGTCTCCTCGATGCGGATTTCCTCCTCCAGCGTGCTGCGCAGCTCGTTCGAGGCCTTCTTGAATTCGTTGATGCTGCGGCCGAGCGACCGACCCAGCTCCGGGAGCTTCCGGGGACCAAAGATAATGAGCGCAATCACAAGGATGATGATGAGCTCAGGCATGCCAATAGAACCAAACATGGGAAATCTCCCGCTAAATAGTTGATCGGATTATAGAAATCCCGTCTGGACGGGGTCAAGGACACGGTTTAATATTTCCTTTATATGCGTCGCTACCGTTCCGTCTCTATCGCCGTGTTCGCGGTGGCCTTTTGCGCCCTGGTTGGCGGGTTCTACGGCCGCAGCGCCCTTGCGGTCGAGGATCAGGTTCCCGACCAGTACAAGGTATTTACGGCCGCGTTGAACGCCATTGAGGCGAATTACGTCGGCACGGTCGAGTCCGACCGGCTGGTGTACGGCGCCATCACGGGAATGCTCCAGACGCTGGATCCGCATTCCAGCTTCATGGACCCTCGCACCTACGCACAGATGCGAGAGCGCCAGGAGGGGCGGTACTACGGTCTCGGCATCACGATCGCCGTCGTCGACGGTGAAATCACCGTTGTGTCGCTATTCGAAGGCTCTCCCGCGTATCAGAAGGGTCTGCGGCGGGGCGACATCATCGCGAAGATTGAAAGCGAAGAGACGAAGGGTTGGACCAGCGACGACGCGGTGAGAAAGCTGCGCGGGCCAAAGGGAACGCCGGTCCGCATTTCGCTGAAGCGCAGCGGGTTCGAGCAACTGATCGATCTCGCCGTCATCCGCGACGAGATTCACATTCCGACAGTTCCCGCGTCATTCATGCTCGACGCGCAGACTGGCTACGTGCGTCTCTCCGAGTTTGGCGAGAATACGGATCAGGAACTCGGACAGGCTCTCCGCGCGTTGCAGCGCCAGGGCATGAAGCGGCTCGTGCTGGATCTGCGGAACAATCCGGGCGGCGCGCTGGATCAGGCGATCAAGGTCGCCAACCGGTTCCTGCCGCGCGGCGCGATGGTCGTGTACACGCGCGGCCGCGTGCCCAATTCCGACCAGGATTACCGCGCGACCGAGTCGAGCGATTACCTGAATATTCCGATGGTTACGCTGACGAACCGCAGCAGCGCCAGCGCGTCGGAAATCGTGTCAGGTGCCTTGCAGGATCACGATCGCTCGCTGATTGTCGGTGAAACCACCTTCGGTAAGGCGCTCGTGCAGTCCGTGTATCGGGTCAGCGAAGGCGCCGGCGTGGCGGTGACCACTGCCCACTACTACACGCCGAGCGGACGACTCATCCAGCGTCCGTGGGACGACAGCTTCGACGAATACCTCACCTACACGATGCGCGATCAGGATCCCAACAAGGTGCATAGCGCCGAGGACCTGAAGCTGACCGACGCCGGCCGCAAGGTGTACAGCGGCGGCGGCATCGAACCGGATCGCCGCTTCGATGGGCCGATCGAGGGATTCAACCCGACACGGTTCGGCCGCACCATCAATGCGCGCAACATCTTCGACGTCTACGCCCAGCGCTTCACGCGCAAGGGAGACACCCGCATCACGCTGACGCCGACGGCAACGCCGCGCGAGTTGTCACCCGGTTTTGAAGTGACCGATGCGATGGTCGGCGAGTTCCGCGAGCTGGTGGAGAAGTCGAAGGTCAAGTTCGACGAAGCGGACTGGCAGAAGGATCTGCCGTTCATCAAGGCGATGATCCGCTACGAGATCGATCTGGATCTGTTTGGCGTCGAAGCGGCGCGCAAGGATCTGGTGAAGAGCGACCCGCAGCTGCAGTTCGCGGTGACGCTCTTCCCCGACGCGCAGCGACTGCTCGACATGACGAAGATCTCGGGCACGCAGCGCGCCGCGCGCTAAGCAAATCCCAAAACCCAAATCCGAAAACCCAAATCCCAAATCGAACGCTCGGGATTGGGGCTTGGGATTTGGGATTTGGGATTTGGGATTTTCGAAACACCACACCCCCGCCTTTGGGTTCCCAGCCCAAAATATTGTGGTGTCTGTTCGGCCTTGCCACAATGGCTGGGCCTTGCTAGTCTGTTCGCCTCTTCAGGTTTCAGCGTCCACGTATCAGGTATCAGGGGACAGGAATGCGTCTCGAACGCCTTGAAATAGCCGGCTTCAAATCCTTCTCCGACCGGTCGGAGCTCGCCTTCGACCAGGGCGTTACCGCCATTGTCGGCCCCAACGGATGCGGCAAGAGCAATGTGGCCGATGCGATCACGTGGGTGCTTGGTGAACAAAGCGCCAAGAGCCTCCGGGGCGACAAGATGGAGGACGTTATTTTCAGCGGCAGCGACGCACGCAAGCCCGGCGCCGCGGCGGAAGTACGCCTCCGTCTCAGGGGTCTTGCGCTGGCGCCGAGAGCAGTCGACGGGTTGCCGTCGCTGGAGGCCGCCGAAGCGCTGCCCGAGTTTCACGAGAACCGTGCATCGAACGGTAATGGCCATTCCTCGACTGCGCCCGGGTCCAACGGCAACGGCAACGGCAACGGCAACGGCAACGGCAACGGCAACGGTCATCACTCTCTCGACGATATCGTCGAAGCGTTCACCCGTGATGTGGAAGTCACGCGTCGGCTCTATCGCTCTGGTGAAAGCGAATATCTGATTGACGGGGAAGTCTGCCGGCTGCGCGATGTCCACGAACTGCTGATGGACACCGGCCTTGGCGCCAAGGCCTACGCGATTATCGAGCAGGGCAAGATCGGGATGATTCTCAGCTCGAGGCCCACCGATCGCCGTCAGCTGATCGAAGAAGCCGCGGGCATCACGAAATACAAATCGCGCCGCCGAGCCGCCGAACTAAAGCTGGAGGCGGCGCAGCAGAACCTCACCCGAGTTGACGACATCGTCTTCGAAGTCGAGAAACAGCGTGGCGCCCTGAAGCGTCAGGCGGCGAAGGCACGGCGATACAAGCGGCTGCGGGACGAGCTCCGGCGTTGGGAAAAGGTGTTGTTCGCCCGGCGCTACCGCGAGCTGGCGCTCGCGATCGAGTCGGCGCGCGCGAGTCTGGCTGGTGCGCGCGAGCGGGAAACGGCGGCGTCGGCACATGTGGCGGAAGTCGAGGCCGACCTGGCGCGGCTGCGCATCGAACAGGCCGAAGCGGATCAGCGCGCAGCCTCCGTTCGCGAGCGCGCACATGCGGCGGAGCTCGACATCAATCGCCGGCAGCAGCAGATCGAGTTCGACCGCCATCAGGGGTCGGCGCTCGCCACGCGCGCGGCGGAGATCGCTGACGAGATAGGCGATCTCGAGGCGCGCCGCGAACCCGCACGCATTGCGATTGAAGCACGCGCACAAGCGTGCGCCGATGCAGAGCGTGCGCGCGACGAAGCGGCTGCGGTTCTCGCCGACGCCACCGAAGCGCACGTTCGCGCGCAGCAGCAGATCGATGCGCTCGAAAGAGACGTCGATGGAGCCCGGACGCAGGTCTACACCGTGGCCAATTCGGTGACCGCGCTTCGGCACGCGCTCGAACATGCCTCGGCGCAGCGAAGCCGCGTCGGCGAGGCGCTTGGCAAACTGGAGGTCGAAGACGCCGACGTCCTCGTCGAAGCGCAGAAAGTCGAGTCCGACCGCGCCACCACGGGAGAGGCGCTGCGGCGTGCACACGAAGCGCTCGACGATGTCCGCCTGCAGCAGGGGACGCAGGAGGCTGCGCTGGCGGCTGCGCGCAGCGCCCACGACGAGACGATGCGTCGGGTCCGCACCGGCGAACAGGACCTGGCGGCGCTGGAAGCGCGCCTCGCGTCGCTCGAAGAGCTCGTGGCAACCCGCGGCGAATTTGGTGATGCCGCGCGGATGGTGCTGGTTCAGGCCAACGGCCATGTCGGACAGCAAGGCGCCGTTGCCGATTACCTCGAGGTCGATCGGCGATACGAACGCGCGGTCGAAGCCTGTCTCGGCGATCTGCTGCAGCACGTCATCGTCGAGCGCCACGATCAGGCAGCGGCAGGCCTGTCACTCGTGCGGGAACACGACGCGGGACGCTGCGGCTTCGTCGTGATCGACCCCGAGTCCAACGGTCATCACGCGCGCGAGGCGCTGCGGACGCCTGGCGCCAGGCCCGGGATTGTTCCCGTCAGTGAGGTGCTGCGCATCGTCGGCCCGCATGCCGCAACGATTCAGCGGGTGGTTCCCGACGCCTACGTCGCTGACACCTTCGAGCAGGCGGTCGCGTTCTCGCGTGAAACGTCGGTTCCGATCGCGACGATCAACGGAGATGTATTCCGCGGATCGCATTTGTTGTCAGGCGGCGCTAAAGCCGAGTCGCGTGGCATCCTCGCGACCAAGCGGGAAATCAAGGAGCTCCGCGAGCGGATCGCAAACGATCGTGCGGCGCTTGCGCAGCTGATTGATTCGGCCGCCGCCCTGAACCTGGCGATCGCCGAAGCCAGCACGGCCATCGCCTCGCTCACCGCCGAGCAGCATCGACAGGAAAAGGAGATCGTTGGCCATGAGGCGCAGCTGGCGCGCCTCGGCGAGGACATCCTCCGTCTGGCGCGAAAGACCGAGGTGATTGGCCTCGAACGTCGTCAAGCGGAAGAGGAACGCCTGGCCCTCGATGCGCGTACATCGGAGGCGCAGCAAAGGATCGCGGGTCTCGAAGAGGAGCAGCTGGCAGCCGACCACTGCTTCGCTGACGCGCAGCGAAGTCTCGGCGCCGCCAGGGCTGCCGCGGCGGAGCTGCATGACAAGGCTGCCGCCGCCCGTGCCGCGCACGCAGGACTCGTCGAACGTGCGGCCGCGCTTACCGCCGATGTGTCGCGGCTGCGCGAAGCGGCGCTGGAGCTCGAGGAGCGTATTACCGCGCGATCGGAGGAGCGCCGGCAGACGTCGTCCCGGCGCGAAGAGTTGCTGGACGCGATTGCGGCCGGCGAGCGGATGCTCGACGCCGACATCCAGGCGCTCGACGGTCTGCGCGAGGGGCTGCGCGCGGCTGACGAGGCGGCGGGGGCGCTGCGGGCGGCCGTTGATGCGCAGGACGCCACCATTCGCGAAGCACGGCAGTGGCTCGAGCGCGTCCGTAGTGAGGTTGCGAGCTTCGACGTTGCGCGCGCGACCGCCGAAAGCGATTTGAGTCACCTCGCACAATCGTGTGCCGACACGGTGCAAACGTCACTCGATGTGGTTCTCGCGGATGTCGAGGCGATGGAACTATCGGGTAACGCCGTTCCTGACGCCGTCGCGATTACGGCTGAAGAACCGGAGTCGGAAGACGAGTCAGGATTCGCGAGCCTCGAACCGACGAACCTCGAGCCCCTGGATCCCGGATCCCGGATCCCGGATCCCGTCACACAAGGATCAATGACCGCCGAAGAGGCGATCGTCGCATTGAAAGCGAAAATCGATCGTCTTGGTCCGGTCAACATGATGGCGATCGAGCAATTCGACGAACTCGAAACCCGTCACGCGTTCCTCACGACGCAGCGCAAGGACCTGGTTGATTCCATTGCGCAGACGACGGAAGCGATCAAACGGATCGACGAGACGAGCACGGCGCGCTTCGCCGAGGCCTTTGCCGCGATTCAGGAAAACTTCCAGACGACCTTCAGCACGCTCTTCGGAGGGGGGCGTGCGGGGCTGACGCTGCTCGATGACCAGGACCCGCTCGAGAGCGGCATCGACATCGTCGCGTCGCCGCCGGGCAAACGGCTGCAGAGCGTTCAGCTGCTTTCAGGCGGAGAGAAGGCGCTGACGGCGATCGCGCTGATGTTTGCGATTTTCAAGTACAAGCCAAGCCCGTTCTGTCTGCTCGACGAGATCGACGCGCCGCTCGACGACGCCAATGTCGGCCGATTCGTGGAGATGCTGCGCGGGATGCTCGACCGCACACAGTTCATCCTCATCACGCACAACCGCCGGACCATGGAGATTGCGAACCGGCTGTACGGCGTGACAATGGAGGAGCCAGGAGTTTCCAAGCTGATTTCCGTTCAGCTCAACTAGACCCGATGTAGAGGCGGACCTTCAGGTCCGCCTGAACCTGTGAACGAAGACAAGTCCGCGCGTTACCACCGTCTCAGACGCCGCGCGTCCATTGCGAGCACGCTGCTAGGCGTTGCATTCTTGATCTTCTTTGTGGGGTTCGGCGCGTCGGCCGCGCTCCGCGACTATGCCGCGTCGGTCGCGGGTGTCTCCTTCATTCCGATGCTTGTGGTGTATGTCGTTCTGCTCGCTTTGCTCAATGAAGCGATCAGCCTGCCGTTCGCCTTTTATGAGGGCGTGACGCTCGAGCGGCGGTACGGGCTGTCGACGCAGACCACCGCGCGCTGGTGGCTCGATCACGTGAAGGCCGGGCTTGTCGCGCTCGTGTTCGGGTTGATTGCCGCGCTGATTGTTTGTTCGTTGATCCGATGGCAGCCGGATCGCTGGTGGATGCTCGCCGCGGCGGTGTTCACCGTCATCATGGTCGGTCTCGTGCAGCTCACACCCGTGCTGCTGCTGCCTCTGTTCTACGAGTTCAAGCCGCTCGACCGCGAGGCCCTCGTACGGCGGCTGGTTTCGCTCGCGGAGCGCGCCGGCGCGCGCGTCATGGGCGTCTTCGAATGGCGGCTCAGCGACAAGACAAAGAAAGCCAATGCCGCGCTGGCGGGTATCGGGCAGACACGCCGAATCATCATTTCCGACACCCTGCTTGCGGAGCACTCCGATGACGAGATCGAGGTGATTCTGGCGCATGAGCTCGCGCATCACGTGCATCGCGATATCTGGAAAGGAATTGCGCTCGAGACCGTGTTGATCGCGCTTGGCTTCTACCTCGCGGACGCGGTACTGGCGCGATTCGCGATGTCGTCCGGGCTGACGGGCAAAGGCGACATCGCGGCACTGCCGCTGCTCCTGCTCGCCGCCGGCGCGGTGTCGCTGGCGCTCATGCCGGTGGCCAACGCGTTTTCACGCGCGCACGAACGTCGAGCGGATCGGTATGCGCTGGAGATGACGAGGAACGTCCCTGCCTTCGTCAGCGCGATGAAGCGTCTGGGCGCGCAGAACCTCGCGGAGGAGCATCCTTCACGACTGGTGCAGATCCTGTTCTACACGCACCCGCCCATCAGCGCCCGCATCGACGCGGCGCAGGCCTGGGCCAAGGGCCAATGATGGCCCAATCAGTTCTCATCAAAACGGATGGGGCGACGCTTGCGCTTCGCTATTTTCCCGGTAGTGGCGACCCGATCGTGCTGCTCCATGGCGGACCGGGAATGGGCGACTACTTCGGCTCGTTTCCCGAGGTGCTGTCGCCGCCGTATTCCGTCGTGAGCTACAACCAGCGCGGCTGCGGGCCGTCGTCCTGTGACGGCTCGTTCGACATCGAGAAACAGGTCGCCGATCTCGACGCCATCCGCAGACACTTTGCTGCCGACAGGATTCACGTTTTCGGGCATTCATACGGCGGCTTGCTCGGTCAGCTGTACGCGAAAATGCACCCCGAACGTGTCGCCAGCCTGGTGTTGTGCTGCTCGATGGGGAATACGGGGAGCAAGGTTGCGGCGATGGAAAGCAAAGGGATCGCGGAACGCGTCATCGCAAAGCCGAAACGATCGCAGATGGCCTGGGTGTTCGGCGGCACGCTGATGCAGTTGCCCGGGAAGCTGGGCGATCTCGGCTTTGGAATCGTGATGAAACAGTTGCTCCCGAACTACGTGGTTCGACCGGAGCTCGCGCCGAAGTACAGCATCCATGATGGAAGCAAACGGGCGTGGCGTGGCACGAACCGATCTATCAAGGCCCTTGGTGATGACTATCTCGAAACACCATCGCTGGACGCACCGGTGTTGATCGTGCAAGGCGAGCAGGACGTGATTCGCGAGACCAACGCCGTGCTCGCGGCGCGATTCCCGGCGGCGGCGAATGTGCGCATTGCGAATGCAGCCCATTTCCCATGGCTGGAGGAACCGGCCGTGTTCTCGAAGACGGTTCTGGATTTCTACAACAGGGTCGTTTCAGCGGCGCCCGCGTAGCGGCGTCGCGATATCTCAGACGACGGTCCGGCGCGTCATTCCTCGAGTATCGTTAACAGCTTCTTCATTGTTGCCATGTTCCGCGCCGTTCCGCCATTTCCGATCGCGCGGTTCACCATCGCCCACAACGGACTGACGCCGATCCCGCGCGCGCACCAGAGATAGGCGACACGTTTCCCCACTGCCAGCGCTTCCGGATTCCAGCGTTGCGTCAGCAGCGGCTCGAGTTGGGCGATGACATCTGAATCTACGCAGGCGAGTATGAGGAGACGCGACGGATTGTCAGCGACCGATGCCAAAGGATTTGCCGCCACGGCGTCGGCGACCTCCTGTCTCGTGAGCACCACCACGCGCGATTGAATGCCGAGACGATCGGCGATCGCCTTCTGCGCGCGTGCCGCATGATCGCGTGATGCGGCCCCGCGCACCGTGAACACGACGTTGCCGCTGTTGAGGAGCGTGTGGACGTCGTCGTAGCCGAGTTGCTCGAATACCTTGCGAAGGTCCGCCATCGCCACGCGCTTGGCCGTGCCGACGTTGACGCCGCGAAGGAGCGCAACGCGCCGATCAGTGTTCTTCAATGGCGCCGCTTCAATGGGAACGCCTCTTCGAAGCCATCGATGATTTCGATGAACGCGGCAGGCAAGCGTTGCCGGACCGGCTCGACGATGGCTTGGGGCACATGTCGGTAATACGCTTCGGCGATGCCACCTGCAATCGCCGCCTGTGTATCCGCGTCACCGCCAAGCGACACGGCCAGCCGAATCGAGTCTTCGACATCTGAGGAATCGAGGAAAGCGACGATCGCTTCCGGGACGGACCGCTGGCATGACACGTCCCATCGATAGACTGGCCGAATCTGCTCCACCGTCCGGTGCAGGTTGTAGCCGAAGCGCTGAACGAGATCCTTTCTGATGTCATCCTTGGACGCGCCCGAGCGTGCCATGAAGACCGCAAGCGCGGTCGCCTTTGCCCCCTTGATGCCTTCTTCATGGTTATGGGTGACTGCTGCGCTGAGTGCGGCCTCGCGCAAGACGTCATCCGCCTTCTCGAACGCGAAGCCGACGGGCGCCACGCGCATTGCCGAACCGTTTCCCCAACTGTTGTATGGACGTGGCTCCTCCGCAAAAAGCCAGTCGTAGAAAGAGCCGCCGTACCCGGCATCGGGATAATGGCGGCCGAACAAACGGTAGGCCGTCGCATACGGCGAGCTGGTAAGAATCGCGTAGGCTGTCGCGATCGTCAGAACTGTGTCGTCGGTGAACCGGCAGTGCGGATTGAACAGCGGAAAGTCGGTGCACTTCGTCAGCGCGTGTTCGTGCGCCGATCCGATGACGTCACCGGCGATGACACCGATCATCGTCGTGCTATTCGACCCACGAAATGAACATCCGCGAGTCCGCTTGTCATGGCGACACTCGAACCACTACTTCTTTGACCTCGGCTTGGACTTTCGCGCACGTAAATGCCGTCGAAGGAAGTCCAGATCGTGCTTCGGCAAAGGATACGCGTTGTGCAGGATAAGAGCCTCGTCCGCGAGTTTCCGGGCAGCCGAGCGCTTGCCGGCCCGCAAGGTCGCAACGGCGGCAGCCGCCAAAGCCGCTGCCAGCCCATGGCCAGCTTCCTGGAACGCGCCACGTCGTAAATCAGCGATGCGTTCGAACACAGCTCCGGCCTTCGCGTGAGCGTCTTGCCGCTCGAACTCCATTCCGAGGAGTCCGAGCGCCTGGATCTCATACCATTCGCTCAGTCCATCCTTGGCTGCCTGGTGGCATTGGGTTGCCAGACGTTCGAGGAGATCGACAGCCCTGTCGTGACGCCCCTGTTCCGCAGCTCGCAGCGCCTCTCGCATCCGATCGAGGAACCAGGTGTGATTCATCCCGTTGCCTTTACGTTTCATCACGTCGTCCTTCGTACCCGCCTTCAGTTCGGCGTAGCATATGCCTCGTCTCGAGGAGGTGTCTGTGGACAGAATGACTCGCCGTGATGCTATTCGGACTGGTGCGGGGGCCTTTGCGGGCGCGGCAGCTGCGCTCGGTGGAGCGCGTCTTTCCGCGCAGGGCGGCGCCGTCAACCCGACGCCTCCTCCCGCGCGCGATCTGCGATATCCGCTGCCACCCGCGTGGTCGCGAGAGCTGAAACAGCTGGCACCGAACGTCTACGCGTATACGCAGGGCGGCGGGCCGGACATGAGCGGCCCGGGCGTCTCCAACGCAGGCCTGATCGTCGGACCCGACTACATGCTCGCCATCGACGCGTTGCAGGGACCGATTCCCGCCAAGGATTTCATTGCGCGAGCGCAGCAGGTGGGCGGCGGGAAGCCCATCGCGCGGCTGGTGAACACCCATCATCACGGCGATCACGTCGCGGGCAATCAGTTTTTCACGGGAGCCGAGATCAGCAGCCATCCCTACTGCCGCAACGAAGTGCTGAAGGCGGTCGCGAACACGCCAAAGACGTGGAACGCGACGCCAAACGTCGCACAGGGCGGCGAGGCGCGCGTCCTCGTCCCTCCGACGGTGACGTTCCGCGACGATGTGAGCTACTTCCTGGGGAACACCGAAGTGCAGTTTCGGTTCGCGGGTCCGGCGCATACATGGGGTGACATCGTCGCCTATCTGCCGCAGCACAAGATCGTGTTTCTCGGCGACGTCGGGTTCTTCTGGGTCGCGCCGTACGCGAACAACAGCTACATCACGAAGTGGCTTGAAATCTGCGACGCGATTGCGGGCTGGGATGCTGATGTGCTCGTTCCAGGCCATGGGCCGATCGGCACCAAGAAGGAGCTCGCGGAGATGGCGAACTACTTCCGCGTCCTCCGCGTCGAGGCGCGCAAACGCTACGACGCGAAGATGACGGCCGGCGCCGCCGCCGCCGAAATCCGCCTGGGCAGGTTTGACAACTGGGTTGGACCCGAGCGTCTCATCATGGACACCGTCCGTTGGTATCAGGAATGGGACGGCACGTTGACGCCGGACTATGACGCGAATCGAGTGCGCGAAGCGACGATCGAATACAACGCGATCAAGGCGGGTGCAAAGAAGACAGGGCAGATCATTCCGCTCGAGCGCATGATCGCGATGGCAGAACCGTGTTGAAGTTTCTTGGGGTGTTGCTGATCGTTCCGACGGTGGCGGCGGCGCAACAATCCGCCCCCGTGCGGTCGGATCAGGACATCCTGATTCAGCTCGAACACGACTGGGACGCGGCGTTCCATCGCCATGACGCCGTGTTCATCGACCGGATTCTCGCCGAGGAATTCATCGTCACCTACGACAACGGCGTGCGTGCCGATCGGAACGTCGAGCTGGAGCTGGCCAAGTCGCTCAACGAAAACATCGAGTCGTCAGCGCTCGACGAGTTCATCGTGAAGGAATTCGGCAATACCGCTGTCGTCTGGTTCACGCTACACCTGATCGGGCCAATCAACGGTCAGCGCGTCCAGAACGACTATCGATTTACCGACGTGTTCGTCCTTCGGGACGGCCGCTGGCAGTGCGTATCGAGCCAGAGTACACACGTCAACCGCGGTCCGCGCGTCGGTCCGTAGAGGCGGACCTTAAGGTCCGCCTTACTGCCAGGTCGTCAGGGTCAGCGTGAATGGATGCGCGACGTTTGGCTCCATGTTGACGACGCGCAGTTCGTAGTCGATGGCGGGAAGGCTGACGCGGCGGAACGCGATGGTCGGCGATCCGTCGCGCGGGGCGAGATCCTCGTGAATCAGCCCCGCGCCCGCGCGATAGAGCTGAATGAGCATCGCGCGCGCGCCGCCCTGCCACGACAGTGTCACTTCGACGGCGCCCTCCCTCTGGAGCGAGAAGCGGTACCTCTCACACGCATAGCGTTCCACGTAACAGGGGCCTGAATAATTCGCGAGCGGCCCGACCGTGCCGGTAATCAGCTGTTCCGACGGCACAAGGCCGGAGGGAACCTCGGGGCCAATCGCGTGTGTCGGTGCGGGCGCGGGGGTGACAGATAGCTGTGAAGACGCCGCTGGCGTCGACAACATCGAGGACGGTGCGGTGGGTGAAAGGGCGGTAAGTCCTCCACACCCCGTGAGCAGCAGCGACAGCACAACGACCACCAACCCGGGCTCGTTCATGGACGCCCAGCACTGCAGATTCCGGTCCGGCGCAAACGAATCCGTTTAACCGCCGGGTTGGCAGTTAATGACCAGTTAATGGCAGGTCGTTACCTACTCGGCAAATCCCAAATCCCAAATCCCAAATCCCAAACCCCAAGTCCCTTGTTCGGTGCCTTGGAGAGCTTTGGTTTTGGGATTTGGGTTTTGGGATTTATTTTGAGCGAACGACGAGCTCGCCCCGCATCATCTTATGGCTGGGGTCGCCCGTGAGCCCGCAATAGAAGGCGAATGTGCCGGGGCGGTCCGCCTGGAATTCAAATGTGGTCGAGCCTCCGGCCGGCACCCGCTTCGAGATGCGGTATTCGTCGATGGTGAAGCTGTGCGCGATGTCCTCGCTCCGGATGGTGAGCTTTACGAGGTCGTCCTGAGTCACCTCGATGCGAGTCGGGGCGTAGTGGAAGTCCTTCGCGACGACCGTGAATTCACGCCGGTTGGGAGCTTCCTGGGCGAGCAGGCGGCCCACCGCTGGGGCCGTCGCGACGACGCCGCCGACGCCGAGGAGCAGCAAACCGAGCGAACGGCGGGTCATTCTCATAATTGGTGTGACGTGAGCCGAACCGTTCTGGTTCGGCCCATACAGCTTTTCGGCCGCGCTAGGGCTTCGCAGCAGGTGCAGCCTCCTGAGGCTGCTTGGCCGCTTCGTCCTGCAACAGTGCCTTTCGGCTCAACCGAATCTTCCCGGTCGGGTCGATATTGATGACCTTCACGAGAATCTGTTGTCCCTCCTTCAGCTCATCTCGCACGTCCTTGACGCGGTGATTCGCGATCTCCGAGACGTGCAGCAGACCGTCGGTCCCGGGCATGATCTCGACGAACGCCCCGAAATCGGTGATCCGCTGAACCTTGCCCATATAGGTCTTGTTCAGCTCAGGCGTCGCGGTCAGCTCCTGGATGATGCCGATCGCTTTCTGCGCGGACTCGCCGTCGGCCGATGCGACGTTGACGCGTCCGTCGTCTTCGACGTCGATCTTCACGCCCGTACGCTCGATGATGCTGCGGATCATCTTGCCGCCCGGCCCGATCACGTCGCGGATCTTGTCGACGGGAATCTTGATCGTCACGATCCGCGGCGCAAACATCGACATCGTCGTCCGAGCTTCGGAGATCGTCTTGGCCATCTCGGCGAGGATGTGCATTCGTCCGGCGCGCGCCTGCTCGAGCGCCTTGGCCATGATTTCCGACGTGATGCCGGTGACCTTGATGTCCATCTGGAGCGCGGTAATGCCCTGCGCCGTGCCGGCGACCTTGAAGTCCATGTCGCCGTAGTGATCCTCCGCGCCCGCGATGTCCGAGAGGACGGCCCACTTGCCGCTCTTCTCGTCCATGATGAGCCCCATCGCGATGCCGGCGAC
>Ga0134127_10002288_pt1 | contig 13898 bp, 4 predicted proteins | sample KB31753_FD_96459 | JGI IMG/M metagenome (GOLD analysis project Ga0134127, IMG submission 96459) | Terrestrial soil microbial communities with excess Nitrogen fertilizer from Kellogg Biological Station, Michigan, USA - KB3-175-3 | ecosystem: Environmental > Terrestrial > Soil > Unclassified ...
GTGCGCGCGGCTTTGGGCGCAGGCCGGAGTCGCATCATTCGACAGCTACTCACGGAGAGTCTTGTCATCGCGCTCATCGGCGGCGCTTTCGGAATCGTGCTCGCATTCTGGGGCACAAAGGCTTTGCTCGCGCTTGCGCCGAGCACGCTGCCGCGTCTCAGCGGTGTTCAAGTAGATCTCCGGATCCTTTTACTCAGCCTCGGAGCCTCGCTTCTTTGCGGTGTAATCTTCGGACTGGTTCCGGCGCTGACTGCTTCAAAAACGAACCTCGTCAGCTCGCTAAAAGAATCTGAACGGACTGATTCGGCAAGCGGCACTCGCCAGTGGCTGCGAAGAACCTTCGTGGTGGCGGAAGTCGCGATCGCGCTTGTGCTGTTGATTTCGGCGGGCTTGCTCGTCCGCAGTTTTAGCAAGGTGCTCGATGTGAAGCCGGGATTTGACGCGCAGAACGTACTCACGCTGCGCATGTCTCTGCCGAATGCTCAATACGACAAAGCGACAAAGGTCGCTGCGTTCTACGACAACGTCCTCGCGCGCGTGTCTGCGTTGCTGGGCGTGTTGCATGCGGGCGCAGCGTACCAAACCCCGTTCACGCCCGGTGCTGACAACTCGGTCTTTTCAATTCGCGGCAGGCAAGCCAATCCAGGCGACCCGCCGCCGCACGCCGACTACGCGTTCGTATCGTCTGATTACTTCAAGACCATCGGACTGCCCATTCTCAAAGGCCGCGACTTTCAATCTTCAGATATGCGCGCCGGCAATTATTTCGCGCCCAACTCTGTTGCAATAATTGACGAAGAATTAGCCAAACGATTCTGGCCCAACGGCGACGCGCTTGGCGGCGGAATCAGTTGGAGCAATGAAGGACCGTGGGCCACGATCGTTGGCATCTGCGCGACCGCGCAGTTGAAAGATCTCACTGAAGAATCCAAGGGCACGTTTTATCTTCCGGCGTATGTCTCGCTTTCGACACTCGCTGTCCGCACTTCCGGAGATCCGCGTCCACTCGCTCCGGCCATACGCGAGCAGGTGCTCGCTGTCGATCCGAATCAACCTGTTTACGACGTGAAGACGATGGAGGAGCGTGTTGCAGTGACGCTCGAGACGCGCCGGTTTGCAGTCGTTTTGCTGAGCGTGTTTGGGGCGCTTGCGCTGATACTCGCGGCGATCGGTTTGTACGGTGTGCTCGCGTTTGCCGTGTCGCAGCGAACACGCGAGATCGGTATTCACATGGCGCTCGGAGCGCGCGCTCGCGATGTGTTGTTGATGGTGATCAGGCAGGGAATGTCGCTGGTTGTTGTTGGTGTGGTGTTGGGAGTGGCGGGTGCGTTTGCGTTGACTCGAACGATGCGGAGCTTGTTGTTCGAAGTGGGACCGACGGATTCGTTCACGTTTGTGCTCGTGTCGTTGCTGCTCGCGGTGGTGGGCTTTATCGCCTGCTACGTGCCGGCGCGGCGCGCGACGAAAGTCGACCCATTGATCGCCCTGCGATACGAGTGAACACAGATCATACGGATTAATAAGAGGATTTTCACAGATTATGGAGAACTTATTTAAAGATATTCGTTACGGCGTGCGGGGGTTGTTGAAGCGAAAAGGCTTTGCCGCGATCGCAGTGCTTACGCTCGCACTCGGCATTGGCGCCAACACCGCGATCTTCACGCTCGTCAACGCAGTGATGCTGAAGTCGCTTCCCGTGGAGAAGCCAGAAGAGTTGGTCCTCTTCAGCGACGCAACGGGGGAAGGAACATCAGTCGAAGATACTCCGCGAACCGGCCAATGGCGTCTGTTTTCATATGCGTCCTACGAATACTTTCGCAATCACAATCAATCGTTCCAGGACATCGCCGCGTTACGTAGCGGCGCCAGTCGCCTCAGTGTGCGCCGGCCAGATTCAGAATCGGCGGCGCGCGCCTCCGGCCAGCTCGTTTCCGGCAGTTATTTTTCGCTCCTTGGTGTGCGCGCGACACGTGGTCGCGTGCTCAATGGCGAAGATGACAAAACAGGCGCTCAACCGGCCGCGGTCATGAGTCATCGCTACTGGGAGCAGGAACTAAACAGCGATCCGGCTGTTGTCGGTAAGAACTTTGTCATCAACGGCACGAACTTCACTATCGTGGGTGTCACGCCGCCGGAATTCTTTGGTGAACGCGTGAGGCGTCCGCCCGATTTTTGGTTGCCACTCTCTTTTCAACCTCAAATAGAACTGCGCGAATCGTACCTGACCAACGAGCAGGTTTACTTTCTCATGGTGATGGGCCGCCTGAAGCCCGGCGTCACTCTCCGCCAGGCGGAGGCTACAACTACCCTTGCGTTGCAACAGTTCTTGACTGAGCAAGCGGGCAGCAAGCTCACGGAAGATCGACAGAAAGGCATTCAGAACACCTACGCCACACTCGTCGAAGGACAGGGAGGTATCTCAAGACTACGAAGTATCTATTCCACGCCGTTGCACATGCTCATGGCGATCGTCGGCATGGTTTTGTTGATCGCATGTGCGAACGTTGGAAGCCTGCTGTTGTCGCGCGCCGCTTCACGGAGGGCCGAGATCTCTTTGCGTATGGCCCTGGGCGCAACTCGTTGGCGGATCATTCGCCAATTGATTACCGAGAGCATGTTGTTGGCGATCATCGGCGGAGTCTGCGGTGTGCTGCTGGCGCAATGGGCCGTGACCGTGCTGGTTGGGCTTGTTGCAAGGGATGCTCCGCTCAACACGCGACCGGATCTGGGAGTGCTTGCGTTTACCGCGGGCGTATCCATCATCGCCGGCCTTTTGTTTGGGCTGATTCCGGCAGTGCAGGCCAGCCGCGCAAATCTTTCCTCCACTATGAAAGAGAAGAACCGCACCAGAAGCGGCTTTTTGCGACTCAGCCCGTCGTCGTTGATGGTTGTGCTGCAGGTGGGTCTTTCGATGGTCCTGCTTACGGGTGGCGGATTGTTCGCGCGCAGTTTGATGAAACTTCAGGGTGAGGACCTGGGATTCGATCGCAACAACGTATTGCTGCTCGGCGTTGATCCACGACTGGCCAATTACAAGCCCACGGAGCTCGCCACACTCTACCAGCAAATCATCGAGCGCCTTAGTTCACTGCCGCAGGTGCGCAACGTGTCGATCGCAACTTACTCACCGCTGAGCGGAACGCGACGCAGCAGCAGCGTCCAGGTCCACGGCTATACGCCGCAACCCGGTGAGAATCTCGATGTCCAGGATATTTTGACGGCGCCGAAGTATGCCGAAACGCTCGGGATGCCATTGTTGCGAGGCCGTGACATCGAGGAGCGCGACACGGCCTCTGCGCCATCCATCGCGGTCGTCAGTGCAGCGTTCGTCGAGAAATTCTTTAAAGACCAGAATCCAATCGGCCGCACGTTTACGTTCGACGATGACAGCGACAAGGGCGACTCAATAGAAATCGTCGGTGTGGTAGGAGATATCAAGCGGGACGACGTCCGGGAGAAACCCGAGCCGACTATCTTTCGTCCGATTCTTCAAGTGCAGGATCAGGGCGCCTACTCCGCAACGATTCACATTCGCACACAGGGCGATCCGACTCCGCTCACGTCGCAAGTGCGGCAGATGATCAACCAGATCGACGACAAGCTTCCGATCTTCGGTGTTACCACTCTCAACGACCAACTGCACGAGAATCTGAGTCAGGAACGTTTGATCGCGCAGCTCGTCAGTTTCTTCGGCGCGCTCGCGTTGATACTCGCATGCATCGGTTTGTACGGCGTAATGGCCCACGGCGTCGCGCGTCGCACGAATGAAATCGGAATCCGCATGGCACTCGGCGCACGCGGCGGCAACATCGCGTGGATGGTTTTGCGCGAGACGCTGTATCTCGTTTTAGCCGGACTCGTTTTGGGTGTGCCCGCGGCACTGATGGGAGCTCGTCTGATTTCATCGCAACTGTTTGGTTTGAGCGCGACCGATCCCTTGACACTCGTTGTAGCAGCGATTGTTTTGACAGTGGTGGCGATGCTTGCAGGCTACCTCCCTGCTCGACGCGCATCACGCGTCAATCCGCTGAACGCGCTGCGCTATGAGTAATAAATAGGAGGACATTATGGACTCGCTAATCAAGGACATTCGCTTCGGCTTTCGCAGTTTGTCGAAGCGGCCCGGATTCACAGCCATCGCCCTCATCGCGCTCGCACTCGGCATCGGCGCCAACACTGCGATCTTCAGCCTCGTAAATGCAGTCGTGCTGCGTCCACTTCCGTTTCCCGAGCCGGACCGGCTTGTCTGGGTTTGGGGAAACATCCGCAACGGAGGCAATCGCGCGAGTGTCTCGCCGCTCGACTTCCTTGATTACCGCGAGCAGAACAAAACATTAGAAAACCTTGCGGCCACGATGCAGCTTCCCGTAAACGTCACGGGCAACGGCGATCCGGAACGACTCAACGCATCGGCCGTAACCGGAAATTACTTTCAAACTTTCGGAGTGACGCCAGTTCTCGGTCGCGGCTTCACGCTTGAAAACGAGAAGACTGGTCAGGATCACGTCACGGTGCTGAGTCACGATTTCTGGCAGCGACGTTTCGGCGGTGATCCCGGAATCATCAATAAGACAATCGTGCTTAACGGCAAGGCCACTCAGGTCCTCGGTGTGATGGGCCGTGACGTGAACCTTCCACAGGCCGCGGAGCTCTGGGTGCCTCTCACCTTTGACGACCCCGAAATGAAAATGCGCAAAGCGCACTTCCTGCGACCAATCGGCCGGATGAAGCCGGGCGTCAGCCTGACTCAGGCGCAAGCCGACCTGGACCTGATCGCGGCTCAACTCGAGAAACAATATCCCGACAGTAATACGGGCTGGAACACGCGCCTCGTGTCTTTGCGAGAACAACTTCTCGGCGGCAGCCGAACTTTCGTCTTGATCCTGTTTGGCGCGGTCGGCTTGGTACTGCTGATCGCGTGTGCAAACGTCGCCAACCTCCTGCTCGTGCGTGCTGCTTCGCGACAGAAAGAGATCGCGCTGCGAACCGCACTTGGCGCGAGTAGGCCACGCATCATGCGCCAGATGATCACAGAGAGCATTCTGCTCGCGATCATGGGTGGCGCACTAGGCGCGTTGCTGGCGAGATTCGGAGTCGATCTGCTCGTCAGTTTTAGCCAAAACACCCTTCCTCCGACGGTGACGGTTGGGGTTGATGCGACGGTTCTACTGTTCACTTTCCTGATTTCACTCGCGACTGGTCTCTTGTTTGGTCTTGCGCCGGCATTTCGCACTCTGCAAGTGAACCTGATCGAATCGTTGAAGGAAGGCGTGCGAGGCGCAGGGGAAAGCGGGTTGCGAAATCGCACGCGCAATGTGCTGGTGGTGGTTGAAAGCGCGATCGCGGTCATGTTGTTAATCGGCGCGGGATTGCTGGTGCGCAGTCTGATTGCACTGCAAGGCGTGGATCCCGGTTTCGACGCGAACAACGTTCTTACCATGCGCCTCGATCTCGCGCGCAACAAATACGACACGCCGGAAAAGACCGCGAACTTTTTGACCGAGCTTCAGACGCGCGTCGGCAGCTTGCCGGGCGTTGAGACAGTCGGAGTGATCAGCGAGTTACCGCTGAGTGGTCAACTCAACGACTTGCCATTCACTGTCGAAGGGCGTCCAGCCGTAACGATTGACCAGGCGTTCGGCGCCGACTTCCGTCGCGTCAATCAAAACTACTTTAGCGCCCTCCGCATTCCTTTCCTGCGTGGCCGAAATTTCACGGAGCAGGAGTTACGGCAAGAGGAAAAACCCATCATTGTCAGCCAGCAACTAGTGGCTCAAGTCTTCCCAAATGAAGACCCGCTTGGCAAACGGCTGATCAGTGCGATCGGCGACACGCGGCACGAAATCATCGGCGTCGTCGGCGATATTCGTCACAATTCTCTCGGCAGTCCTCCAGTTCCGACGATGTATTTCCCGACTATTGAGACACCTTTCACCAACCTTGCCATTCGCACGAAGAGCGATCCACTGAGCGTCGCTGCGGGAGTGCGCAAAGAGATACAAGCGATCGATCCCGATCAGCCGGTTGCGGCAGTGAGGCCCATGGCGTCATGGGTTGAGCAGTCGGTTGCCGCGCAACGTTACAGCACGATGGTGCTCGGTCTGTTCGCAATGCTCGCGGTCGTGCTCGCGGCGACGGGAATTTACGGCGTGATGTCTTACACGGTCGCGCAACGAACACATGAGATCGGCGTGCGCATGGCCCTCGGCGCGCGTCAGCATGACGTTCTCAAGCTCGTGGTGCGACAGGGGATGATGCTCGCGGTCATCGGCGTGGCTTTGGGATTGATTGGAGCGTTTGCGCTGACACGAGTGATGTCCACGTTGCTGTTCCAGGTGACGGCAAAGGATCCGGTCACGTTCGTTGTCGTGGCCGTCTTGTTGATGGCGGTCGCTTTCGTTGCGTGTTTCGTGCCGGCGCTGCGTGCGACGAAGGTCGATCCGCTCGTGGCGTTGAGATACGAGTAATGACAGGCGTGTTAGACAGGATGTCATGATGTACATGACTAACAAGATAATTCTGCAAATCCTGCAAATCTTGTAATCCTGTCTACGACTGTCTTGGAAAACGAAATGGAAAATTTATTCAAAGACATTCGTTATGGCGTGCGAGGGTTGTTGAAGCATCCGGGGTTCACGGCGATCGTGGTGCTCACTCTTGCGCTCGGCATCGGCGCGAGCACCGCGATCTTCAGCGTCGTTGACAGCGTGCTTTTGCGCCGTTTGCCCTATCAAACCGCAGAGCGAATCGTCGCCATACAGGAACTGGATCCGGACGGCAGGCGAGGCCAGTCAACGTCCGCTAACTTCTACGATTGGCGCGCGCAGAACACCGTCTTTGAACATCTCGCCGCAATCAAGACGACGACGACAAACCTTGCGTTGTCAGATCATGCTGAGCGGCTCGAGCTCGCACAAACGAATGCAAACTTCTTCGATGTCTTCGGCCTCACACCGCAGTACGGACGGCTGTTTATTCCTCAGGACGAACAGGCCGGACACGAGCCAGTCGTTGTCGTGAGCAACGCGCTCTGGCAGCGTCGCTTTGGATCCGATCCATCACTCGTTGGAAGATCCATCACACTCGACGGCAGAAACTACACTGTCGTCGGTATCGCACCGGCGGGTTTTCAATATCCCGACAAAACCGAGTTGTGGCTGCCTCCGCTGCGACTTGTGCCCGAGTTATACCCGGACCAGGACGTGACTCAATCGCGCCGCATGGGTTACCTCGCGGTGGTTGCGTTGTTGAAACCCGGTGTGTCGCTTCAGCAGGCCGCGGGCGAAATGGAAACGATCACGGCACGGTTGCGACAGCAGTATCCCGACACTAACAACCGTCGTTTCAATCGAGTGGTTTCACTTCACGAAGACCTCGTCGGCGATACAAACAAGCTTCTTTGGTTGCTTCTCGGCGCAGTTACGTTCGTGTTGCTGATCGGATGTGCGAACGTCGCAAATTTACTGCTCGCGAGCGGGGCATCGCGACGAAAGGAAATGGCGATTCGCGCCGCGCTCGGCGCCTCACGCTGGCGAGTCATACGCCAGTTGTTTACCGAGAGCACGATCCTCGCGCTCGCGGGCGGTGCAGTCGGTTTACTGATCGCGTTTTGGGGACTGGCTGCGATCACAAAACTGTTACCCAGCGATTTCCCGCGCCTTAATGAAATACAGATCGACCTGCGCGTCCTCGGCTTCACGTTCGCCGCATCGATGCTCACCGGAATACTTTTTGGTCTGGCTCCGGCGTTGCAAATCTCGCGTTCCGACGTTCAGGAAGCGATCAGGGAAACCGGACGCGGGACATCAGGAAGTCGCCGTCAAAGTCGCTTTCGGCAGGCGCTGATCGTCGTTGAGGTGGCGTTGTCGGTTGTACTGCTCGCCGGCGCCGGCTTGCTGTTCAGAAGTTTCCTGCGGCTTCAATCAGTAAACGCTGGATTCGTCTCGCAACACGTCCTTACCGCAAAGGTGACGCCGTCAGGAACAAACTACGTTAACGATGCTGACTACGCAAAGTTTTACAACCAGGTGATCGAGAAGGTTGGGGCCATTCCCGGTGTGCAGGATGTGGGTCTTATCAACACGCTGCCTTTGTACAAAGGTCCGACATCCGGTTTTCGCGTTGAAGGGCGTCCAGTCACTACTCCAGATAAATGGCCCAGTGTGAACTATCGCGTCGTGAGTCCGAATTACTTTCGCGCGATGGGTATTCCTGTATTGCAAGGCCGCGCTTACACAGATCGTGACGACGAAAACGCGCCGCGCGCGATGATCGTCAATCAGCAGCTGGTCCATCAAATATTTCCTGATGAAAATCCGATCGGAAAGAGAATCACATTCGGAGGTACGGACGCGAACGGGCAACCGAGATGGTTTGAGATCATCGGAGTTGTCGCGAATGTTCGCAGTCTCGAGTTGCGCGAAGAGCCAAATCCCGAATTGTACTTTTCGGCCCAGCAAGATCTCTGGCCGGCCATGTCGCTCGTGGTTCGTTCGACTGTTGAGCCCTCGAGTTTGAGTGCTTCAGTGCGACAGGCCGTTAACGAGGTTGATAGATCCGTTCCGGTCGCGGACGTGAAGCCGATGGACCACATCGTCAGTGAGTCGATCACGCAACCGCGTTTCAATCTGTTCCTGCTCGGGCTCTTCGGCGCAGTCGCAATAGTGCTCTCGGCCGCGGGAATCTACGGCGTCACTGCCTACACAGTCACACAACGCACACACGAGCTCGGCATTCGCATCGCGCTGGGCGCGCAGGTTGGTGACGTGCTGAAGATGATCCTGGGGCAGGGAATGGCGGTGATTGGCGTCGGGCTTGTCGTTGGGTTGGCGGCGGCGTTTGCGTTGACGCGCTTGCTCAGAAGTTTGCTGTTTGGTGTTGGGGAGAACGATCCGCTGACGTTTGTGGCGATCACGGTGGTGTTGGTGCTGGTGGCGCTGATCGCCTGCTACATCCCAGCGCGCCGCGCGACGAAGGTCGATCCGCTCATGGCGCTAAGAGCTGAATAGGGCCGCGAAAGGGCACAAAGGCAAATCATGGATTCGATCATTAAAGACATTCGCTATGGTCTTCGCAGTTTGTTGAAGCGCCCGGCGTTCACGGCTGTGGCTGTTATCACGATCGGTCTTGGCATTGGAGTCAACACCGCGATCTTCAGCGTCATCAACGCCGTGCTGCTGCGACCGCTGCCTTACGACGATCCAGCTCGGTTGATCAGTTTCAGATCGAATCAATCAGCGCCGGATCTTGCTGACGTCGAATCGCAGAGCAAGACGTTCAGCAGGTTTGGCGGCATGGTTATGCAGCCGCTGGCCTATACGGGCGGCAGCGAGCCGATCCAATTCCAGATCGGACAAGTGACCGGCGGCTTCTTTGAAACGCTCGGAGTAAGACCTGAGCGCGGACGTTTCATCACAACCGAGGACGACAAAAACGGTGCTCCGTTCGTGGTCGTGTTGAGTCACAACTTATGGACGAAGCAGTTCAACAGCGACGAGCAGATCGTCGGCAAAGCGATTCCGCTCAGCGGCGACACGTACACGATCATCGGTGTTATGCCTGCTACGTTCGTAACACCTCGCGATAACACGGAAGCGTGGACACCCGTGCACGTCTCAAACCCGGTGGCGGCGAATTTTCGAGGCGTCCATTTTCTACGAACGTATGGAAGACTCGCGCCAGGCGTCACGATCGAACAGGCGCGCGCGGAAATGCAGATCATCGATCAAAACCTCGCGGCGCAGTATCCCGCCGAGAATAAAAATCGGAGCACGGTCCTCTTCGCATTGCATGAGCGAATCGTTGGTGATACGCGGCGATCGTTAATCATCCTTTTCGCAGCAGTCGGCTTCGTGCTGCTGATCGCGTGCGCGAACTTCGCCAATTTGTTGCTGGCACGCGCTGCCGAGCGCCAACGTGAGTTTGTAATTCGCGGGGCGCTCGGCGCGGGTCGGTGGCGCTTGATGCGTCAGTTGCTGATCGAGAGTCTGTTGTTGTCACTTGCCGGTGGTGTTACGGCGGTTGTACTTGCGTTCTGGGGCACGAACCTTCTGGTGTCGTTCAAACCCGAGAACCTGCCACGTCTTTCTGAGATCGGAGTGGATGGACGCGTCCTCGGTTTCACACTCGGCATTTCAGTATTGACCGGACTGATCTTCGGCCTCGTCCCGGCGTGGGCCGCTTCGCGAGGCCGCGTTGGTGACGCCCTCAAGGAAGGTGGACGGAGCGCAACGGCAGGAAGTGCGCGACAACGACTGCGCAGCGCATTTGTAGTTGCCGAGCTGGCCGTCGCCCTCGTTCTTCTCGTCGGCGCTGGTCTGCTCATTAAGACTTTCTGGAAACTCCGTTCCGTTGAGCCCGGTTTCAATCCCGATCGCTTGATCACGATGCGAGTCGAGTTACCCGAAACTCGCTACAAAGCCGTTTCTCCACAAACGCGCTTTCGCAAACAAGTGCTGGCCGGCATGAATTCACTGCCGGGCGTGCAAGCTGCGATGGTTAGTGAACTTCCACTCAGCGGCGACTCTCTCGATCACGATTTCCTAATCGAAAACCGGCCGCCAATCGCGCCAGGTGACGAGCCGAGTCTGGAAACGCGTAGCGTGCTTGGCGACTATTTCAACGTCATGCAGATCCCCTTCAAGCAGGGACGTGACTTTGGACCACAGGACTTCGACGAGAAGGCTCCACGCGTGGGCATCGCGAACGAAGCTCTCGTGCAACAGTATTTTCAAAATGAAGATCCACTCGGTAAGCGCGTGCGTTGGGCGCGTAATCCGGAGGTTGAGTGGATAACGATTGTTGGTGTTGTCGGAGACGTAAAGCATTTCGGCTTGGATTTGCCGGAGCAGCCGGCTCTCTACACGCCTTACACCCAAATCAATCCCTGGAAAAGATGGATGTCGATCGCGGCGCGAACGCAAGGAGACGCGGCGGGCGCTGCCCAGTCGCTCAAACAGGAAATCTGGAAAGTCGATTCGCAACTGCCTGTAACCAGAGTCGAGACGATGAGCGACGTTGCCGCGAGCTCGTTTGCGGCACGCCGGTTCAACATGTCGCTGTTGTCGCTGTTTGCCGGGCTGGCGCTGGTGCTGGCGGCGATCGGAATTTACGGCGTCATGTCGAATGCGGTAACGCAACGAACGCAGGAAATCGGTATTCGACTCGCGTTGGGCGCGCGCACGATTGATGTCGTCAAGCTGATCGTTCGCAATGGACTTACTTTGGTGACGATTGGTGTGGTGATTGGGTTGGCGGGTGCTTTCGCGTTGACGCGTTTGATGACGACGCTGTTGTTCGGAGTAACACCGACGGATGGATTGACGATAGCTGTGGTGTCAGCGGTGTTGATCTGCGTGGCGCTGCTGGCGTGTTTGATACCGGCGCGGAGAGCCACAAAGGTCGATCCACTTGTGGCGCTAAGGTACGAGTGAAAATTAGCCACGGATAAGGCGGATTATGCTGAAAGATTTAAGGTACAGCGTCCGAAGTTTGATACGCCACCCGGCGTTTACCGTGGTGGCTGTCATTACGCTCGCGCTGGGCATCGGCGCTAACACGGCGATCTTTAGTGTCGTCAACGCGGTGCTGCTCCAGCCGTTGCCGTTTAAGGATCCCGATCGACTGATGGTCGTGTGGGAACGGCGCGCGAATTCAGCTCGCGCAAACCTGCCGCTATCCGGTCACGAGTACGCCGCGTTCAAGGAACGCAGTACGTCTTTCGAAGCACTCACCCTCATTCAACCGAATGGATTCAGTCTCACGGGTCGAGGCGATCCGCTGATGGTGGATGTTGGCGAAGTCTCCACCGATTATTTCCGCGTCGTCGGAGTTCCGCCCCTCATGGGCCGCACTTTTGCTCCCGACGAAGACCAGAACGGCGGCGCGAAGGTCGTTGTTCTCAGTCACAAGTTGTGGTCCCAGCGATTCGGATCCAATCCAAACGTTATCAATCAAACCATTCAACTGAACAATCAGAGTTACACCGTCATTGGCGTGATGCCGGCGCTTGAACTCGTCCCTGATGTCATCACGCCGATCGATCTGCGCGGCGAGTTGCGCAAGGTCGGTAAACATAGTCATCAAGTTATTGGGCGTCTCAAGCCGGATGTCCCATTGGACCAGGCGCAAGCCGAGGTGGCCCACGTGGCGCAACAACTCGAACACGAGTTTCCTGATGCTAATAGTGGCCATGGCGTTCAGCTTGTCGGGCTCCATGAGGAAGTCACCGGCGCAGCAGAGTTGCCGTTACTGACCTTATTTGCAGCAGTCGGGTTTGTGCTGCTGATCGCGTGCGCGAATGTCGCGAACCTGCTTTTGAGTCGTGCGGCAGTGCGACAGAAAGAGATGGCGATCAGGACCGCGCTCGGTGCAAGCCGCTGGCGTTTGATTCGCCAGACGCTGACTGAAAGTTTATTGCTCGGACTCGTCGGTGGGGGCCTCGGATTGTTGTCGGCAGTCTGGCTCGTCACGCTGCTAAGCAAGATAACCGCAGTCAATATTCCGCGCCTCGAAAACATCAGCGTTGACCGCCGCGTTTTGCTGGCAACGTTTGGCTTCTCGATTTTGACTGGCCTGCTCACCGGAATCGCGCCTGCATGGCGCAACTCCGAACCTCGTCTTTACGAGCGGATTAAAGACGGAATGCGTGGCTCGTTTACCCCGAGCCGGCGTCGCGTCAGCAGCATGCTCGTCGTTGCAGAGGTCGCGCTCGCCGTTGTGCTGCTCGTCGGTGGTGGATTGATGCTGAAGAGTTTTGTGCAACTGTTGCGGGTCGATCCCGGCTTTCAACCACATCAAGTGCTGCGTCTCGACCTCGCACTGCCGGAACTGAAATATCGCGAACCGGCGCAACAGGTAGCTTTCTACAACGAGCTGATTGCGCGGCTCAACGGCTTGCCCGGTGTCGAATCAGTTGGCGCGACCACGCAGACACCTTTGAGCCCTGGCGACAACTGGACAGCATTCGCGCTCGAGGGCCGGCCCGATCCGCCGCCCGGACAGCAACAGCAAGCAGCGACGCGTGCGGTCAGTGACGACTACTTCCGCACGATGCAGATTCCGCTGCGCAAGGGAAGGTTCTTCAACAACTCCGACGTGCGCGTTGCACTGCCGCTGATTCGCTGGTTCGAACAGCAGCCGGTTCCGGAACACTTCAACGACCCGCAAGCTGCGCCGGCCGTGATCATCAACGAGACGATGGCACGACTCTACTTCCCAAATGAAGATCCGGTTGGTCGCCGCATGAGGATCCTCTTCAGCCCGTGGCTGACGGTCGTGGGTGTTGTCGGCGACGTTCGCCACAGCGGCTTGAACACGCCGCCAAATCCCGAGATCTACCTGTCGCAACTCCAGGAACCGGCTTCGGCAATGGCAGTGATGGCGCGCACGAACGGCGATCCGCTCCAGCTAGCGGCTGCCGCGCGCGAGCAGGTGAAGGCGATCGATAAGGATCTGCCGTTGACGGTCACTACGATGGACCAGATCTTCTCCAACTCAGTAGCGGGTCAACGTTTCAACACGTCGTTGCTCGGTGTCTTTGCTTCGGTGGCACTCGCACTCGCGATGATTGGTGTGTTTGGCGTTATCAATTATTCGGTTGCGCAGCGCACGCACGAGCTCGGAATTCGCATCGCGCTCGGCGCACAGCGACGAGATATTTTCAGACTGGTGGTGGGCCAGGGATTGATACTGGCGTTGCTTGGGATCGCGCTCGGCGCGGCAGGCGCGTGGGTATTGACGCGATGGATTGCGGGGCTGCTTTACGGCGTGAGCCCGACGGATGGACCAACGTTCCTGGTGGTGTCGCTGATCGTGACCACCGTGGCGTTTCTGGCGTGCTACATGCCCGCCCGCCGCGCCACGCGCGTCGACCCGCTAGTCGCGCTCAGATACGAGTA
>Ga0134127_10002289_pt1 | contig 13896 bp, 11 predicted proteins | sample KB31753_FD_96459 | JGI IMG/M metagenome (GOLD analysis project Ga0134127, IMG submission 96459) | Terrestrial soil microbial communities with excess Nitrogen fertilizer from Kellogg Biological Station, Michigan, USA - KB3-175-3 | ecosystem: Environmental > Terrestrial > Soil > Unclassified ...
GAGCAGGACGAGGACGAGCTCTTCGACTTCTGCCGCCGCGCCGCCCCGTACGCGGCGCTCGCCCGTGAAGACTTCGACCAGGTCGTGGACATGCTGGCCGAGGGCATCGCGACCCGGCGGGGCCGCCACGCGGCACGGTTGCACCGCGACGGGGTGGCGCGGCGGCTCAAGGCCCGCCGCGGAGCGCGCCTGGCCGCGCTCACCTCGGGGGGCGCGATCCCGGACAACGCGAGCTACGAGGTCGTGCTGGAGCCCGACGAGACCACCATCGGCTCGCTCGACGAGGACTTCGCGATCGAGTCCATGGCCGGCGACGTGATCCTGCTCGGCAACAGCTCCTGGCGCATTCGCCGGATCGAGAGCGGCCGCGTGCGGGTCGAGGACGCGGGCGGGGCGCCCTCCACGATCCCGTTCTGGCTCGGCGAGGGCCCGGCGCGCACGCTCGAGCTGTCCGCGGAGCTCTCCGCGGTGCGGCAGGGCGTGGCCGAGCGCCTGCACGATCCGGAGAGCGCGGCGGCCTGGCTCGAGCGGGAAACCGGCCTCGATCGCCGGGGCGCCCTGCTCGCCCGCGACTACATCGGGGCGGCGAAGGCGGCGCTCGGCGCGGTGCCCACCCGCGAGACGGTGGTGGTGGAGCGGTTCTTCGACGAGGCGGGCGGCATGCAGCTCGTGATCCACGCCCCCTTCGGCGGCCGCATCAACCGGGCCTGGGGCATGGCGCTCCGCAAGCGACTCTGCCACAGCTTCAACTTCGAGCTGCAGGCCGCGGCCACCGACGACGGGGTGCTGCTCTCCCTCGGCCCCCAGCACAGCTTCCCGCTCGAGACGGTGTTCGAGATGCTGCATCCGAGCGGGATCGAGGAGCTGCTGATCCAGGCCGCGCTGCAGGCCCCGATGTTCAACACCCGCTGGCGCTGGAACGCCAACCGGTCGCTCGCGCTGCTGCGCTGGCAGAACGGGCGCAAGGTGCCGCCCTATCTCCAGCGCATGCGGGCCGAGGATCTCCTCGTCGCGGTTTTTCCGGCCCAGCTCGCCTGCCAGGACAACGTGGCGCCGGGGCCGATCGAGATCCCCGATCACCCGCTGGTGCGCGAGACGCTTCGCGACTGCCTCACCGAGGCGATGGACATCGACGGCCTGCGCGCCACTCTCACCGCGCTGCACGCCGGCCTCATCAAGCGGGTGACCCGCGAAACGCCCGAGCCGTCCGTCTTCGCCCACGAGATCCTGAACGCCAATCCCTACGCGTTCCTCGACGACGCCCCGCTCGAGGAGCGCCGAGCGCGCGCGGTCACGCTCCGGCGCGGGCTGCCCGCCTCGGTAGCCGACGACATCGGCCGGCTCGATCCCGCCGCCATCGCCGCGGTGGTCGAGGAGGCGCGGCCCGATCTCCGGAACGCCGACGAGCTGCACGACCTCCTGCTCGACCTGGGCGCGCTGCCCGAGCGCGACGGCGACGCCTGGATGGGTCACCTGGAGGAGCTGATCGCGGCGGGACGCGCGGCCCGGCTCCGCCACCGCGACCGGGTCCTCTGGATCCCGGCCGAGCGGCGCTCGCTGGCCGCCACCGTGTGGCCGCACTATCGCTTCGAGCCCGACCTGGCCGAGCCGCCCGCGCGCCGGGCGCCCGCGTGGTCCGATCACGACGGCGCGCTCGTGGAGATCGTGCGGGCCCGGCTCGGGCTCGTGGGCCCGACGACGGGGGCCGCGCTCGCGACGGCGCTCGACCTCGCGCCCGGCGAGGTGGACGCCGCGCTGGCCGCGGTGGAGGCCGAAGGCGGCGCGCTTCGCGGACGCTTCACGCCCGAGGCCATCGCGGCCGAGGCGGTCGAGTGGTGCGAGCGGCGGCTGCTCGCGCGCATCCACCGCCGGACCCTCGACGGCCTGCGCCGGCTCATCGAGCCGGTGTCGCCCGCGGTGCTCGTGCGCTTCCTCCTGTCCTGGCAGCACGCGCGGCCGGCGACCCAGCAGCATGGGCGCGACGGGCTGCTGCGCGTGATCGAGCGGCTGCAGGGATTCGAGGCCGCCGCGGGCGTGTGGGAGCGGGACCTCCTGCCGTCGCGCGTGGCCGGCTACCAGCCGGGCTGGCTCGACGAGCTCTGTCTCTCCGGCGAGGTGGCGTGGGGGCGGCTCGGCCTGCACGAGAGCGCGCGCCACGCGGGCCGGCGCCTCTCCGCCACGGTGCCGGTGGCGCTACTCCTGCGCCGCGACCTCGCCTGGCTCCTGACCCCGCGGCCCGCGCCGGGCGACGCCGCGACCGAGCCGATGGCCGCCGCCTCGCCCATCCAGCCGTCGGGCCCGGCGCGCGACGTGCTCGCGCATCTGGAGCGCGCGGGCGCGTCCTTCGTCGACGACATCGCGTCCGGCGTGCGGCGCCTGCGCGTCGAGGTGGAGGAAGCGCTCTGCGAGCTGGTGACGGCGGGGCTCGTCACCGGCGACGGCTTCGCGGGGCTGCGGAGCCTGCTCCACGGCGAGAAGCGCCGCCGGGTCCGGCCCGGCCGGCCCGTCGCGCCCCGTCCGTCGCCCGGCACCGGACGCTGGGCCCGGCTGCTGCCGCCGGCCACCCCGGCGGCCGACGACATCGTCGAGGCCAAGGCCCGGCAATACGTGAAGCGCTACGGCGTCGTCTTCCGCGATCTCCTGCAGCGGGAGCCGGACGTGCCGGCCTGGCGGGATCTCCTACGCGTCTACCGCCGGCTCGAGATGCGGGGCGACCTGCGAGGTGGGCGCATCGTGGGCGGCTTCGTGGGCGAGCAGTTCGCGGCGCCCGAAGCCCTCGAGGCCCTGCGCGCCGTCCGCCGCGAAGAACCCTCGGGTCAGACCGTGCGCATCTCGGCCTGCGACCCGCTGAATCTGGTCGGCATCATCACTCCAGGCCCCCGCATCCCGGCCGTCCCCGGCCATCACGTCACCTACAAGGACGGCGTCCCGGCCCTCGAAGAAACGCGCGACCGCCGCAGAAGCACGGCGGCGCGCAAGCGCCGCTAGCGACCCAAGCCCCTCGTCTGGATCCCCTGCGTCACGTCGCGGTCGAGATCTGGGCGCCGGGCGGGACCCGGCTGGACCTCGCGCAGCATGCGGTCGGTCCGCTGGCGGTCGAGCTCGCGCACCGCCTGCGTCGTGTCCTCCTCGATCTTCCGGGGGGGCACCGGCCGGAGGGCAGGCGCCCGCTGCTTGTACTCTAAGTCGAGCGGACCGGTGGACTTCGTCTGGGCCGGCGCGATCCCGGCGCTCGCGAGCACCAACAGCACGGCCAGCAGCAACGTCTTCATGGCTCCCTCCGTGCTAGAGCCTAGGCGCCGCCCGGCCGCGGAGTCAAATTTTGCGGCCGGGTCCGGGTCAGGCCCCGAAGACCCCCCCGGGTGCCCGTGGGTCGATTCATAGGGCCTCCGCGGTCAGGGCCTCGAGGTCCTGTGCGCGCGCCTCGAACCACGCGAGGCGCTCCCGCAACCGTACCACCTCGCCGATGATTGCGAGCATCGGCGGCGCCAGCCGGGCCGCGCGGGCGCGGGTCACGACGGCGCGGAGCGTGGTGACCGTGACCTCCTGGGCCTCGGTCGTGCCCCAGCGGATCAGCGCCACCGGCGTGTCGGGGGAGCGGCCGTGGCCGACCAGCTCCGCGGCGATGCGCGGAAGGCTGGCGGCGCCCATCAGCACGACGAGCGTGTCCACCGCGGTGGCGAGCCGGCCCCAGTCGACATCGTGGTGATGCTTCGTCGGATCCTCGTGCCCGGTCACCACCGCGAACGACGAGCCCAGGCCGCGGTGGGTCACCGGGATGCCGGCGTAGGCGGGCACCGCGACCGCGGCGCTCACCCCCGGCACCACCTCGAACGGGATGCTCGCCTCCGCCAGGGCCAGGGCCTCCTCGCCTCCGCGGCCGAACACGAAGGGATCGCCGCCCTTGAGGCGGACCACCGAGCGACCGAGGCGCGCCTGCTCGATCAGCCGCGCGTTGATCTGGTCCTGGGGCAGGCAGTGGCCCCCGGCGCGCTTGCCCGCGAAGAGGCGCAGCGCGGCAGCCGGGGCCTCGTCGAGGAGCGCCGGATTCACGAGGCGATCGTAGACGACCACGTCGGCACGGCGCAGGATCTCGAGCCCGCGCACCGTCATGAGCCGGGATCGCCCGGACCGGCGCCGACGAGGTAGACGCGTCCCCCGTCCATCAGGAGTCCATCAGGCCGACTCGAGATTCCGCGCGAGCCGGGCGCGCGCCTGCCGGTAGCGCTTGTCCGCGATGAGCCGGCGCAGGCCGCCATCGAGCGCGCGCCGCCAGCGGGCCGGCCCCGTGGAGACCGCCCGCCGCCGCAGGTCTTCTCGCGCCTCCGCGGCCATCTCGACCAGCGTCGCGTGGTCCTCGGTGAGATAGGCCTCAAGCTCCTCCCGGATCGCTCGTGCCGCCGCCGGGCTCGCCCCGCCGGTGGATACCGCGACCACGAGCCGCCCGCGCCGGATCACCGCGGGCAGGATGAACTCGCAGCGCGCGGGCTCGTCAGCCGCGTTGACCCAGACGCCAAGCTCCCGCCCCTCCGCCGCGACCGCGCCGCTCACCGCCGGATCGTCGGTGGCGACGAGGGCGAGACGGCGCCCCGCGACGTCACCGTCCTGGTACGGGCGTGGAAGATACTCGATCTGGCCCGCCGCGACCCAGCCGGCGAGCCGCGGCGTCACGGTGGGGCTCACCACCGTGACGTTCGCGCCCGCGGCCAGCAGGCCCTCGACCTTCCCCTCGGCCACCGGGCCGCCCCCCACGACGAGGACGGGGCGATCGGTGAGATCGAGGAAGACCGGGTAGTAGGCGCTCACGTCAGCGCTTGGCCGGCTCGGGCTGGGGCGTGAGGCGCAGGTACGGCTTGAGCGCGCGCCAGCCCCTCGGGAACTTCGCCCGCGCCTCCTCGTCGGTGACCGCGGGCACGATGATCACGTCCTCGCCCGGCCGCCAGTTCACCGGCGTCGCGACGCGATGCCCGTCCGTGAGCTGCAGCGAGTCGATCACGCGCAGGATCTCGTCGAAGTTGCGCCCGGTGGTCTGGGGATACGTGATGAACAGGCGGATCTTCTTCTTGGGGTCGATCACGAACACGGTACGGACGGTGTAGACCTCGTCGTGGGCGGGATGGATCATGCCGTAGAGGCTGGCCACCTTGCGGTCCGGATCGGCGATGATCGGGAAGTCCACCGCGTAGCCCTGCGTCTCCTTGATGTCGGCGAGCCAGCCCTGGTGCGAGGTGACCGGATCGATCGAGAGGCCGATCGCCTTGACCCCGCGCCGCTCGAACTCGGGCCGCAGGCGCGCGACGTAGCCGAGCTCGGTCGTGCACACCGGCGTGAAGTCGCGCGGGTGGGAGAAGAGGACCGCCCAGTTCTCGCCGAGCCAATCGTGGAAGCTGACGGGGCCGGCGGTGGTCTCGGCCTGGAAATCGGGAGCGGTGTCGCCCAGTCGCAGGGTCATGGCGTGTCTCCTTGTCGGTTCGGGTTGTCGCGTCAGCCTTCGAGGCCATGGGGGACGGGACCGGGCGAGGCGTCGCGGGTCACGGCCGCGACGGGCGCGCCCGCCAGGTACGTCCGGAGCTCGTCGTCGGTGCGCGCGGCGCAGAACGCGCGGAAGCTCTCGCCCGCGTGGCGCTCGGCGAGGTAGACACGCAGCAGGCGCTCCACCGCCTCGGGCACCGCGCGGGCAGGCACCCGGTAGCCGACGGGCCGGGCCACCGCCTGGTGGCGGCCGACCGCGCCGCCCACGCAGAAGTAGTAGGCATCCACCAGGCGGCCGTCCATCTTGATCTTCTTGCCCTCGATGCCGAGGTCGGCGATCCAGTGCTGGCCGCAGCTGTTGGGGCAGCCGGTGACGTTGATGCGCACGTGCTCCTGGAAGCCGGGCAGGCGGCCTTCCAGGTCCTCCACGAGCCAGCGGGCGAAAGCCTTGGTCTCGGTCAGCGCGAGCTTGCAGAACTCGCTGCCGGTGCAGGCCACCGTCCCGCGCCGGAACGGAGACGCGTCCAGCGGGAAGCCGGCGCGCTCGATCACGCGCTCGAGCTCGGCCGCCCGGGCCCGGGGCGCGTTGACCACGATGAGATTCTGCATCGTGGTGGTCCGGAGCTCCCCCGTGCCGAAGCGCTCGGCGAGCCCGGCCACCTCGCGCATCTGCTCCGGGGTGAGCCGGCCTCGCAGGATCGGCAGGCCCGCGTAGACGAGCCCGGCCTGCTTCTGCGGATGGATCCCCACGTGGTCGCGATAGGCCTCTTCGGGCAGAGTCTCCGGAACCGCCGGATCGAGGGAAAAGCCCAGGCGCGCGTGGAGCGCGTTCAGGAACCGCTCCGGCGTCCAGCCGTGGTCGAGGAAGAGGAACTTGAGCCGCGCCTTCTCGCGGTTCTGGCGGAGCACGTCGCTGTCGCGGAAGATCTCGGAGACGCCCTTGACCACCGCGAGCACCTGGTCGGGCCGCGCGAACGCGTCGAGCCGGGGCGCGAGATGCGGCTGGGTGGAGAGCCCGCCGCCCACCCGCAGCGAGTAGCCCACGCGCCCGCTGTAGCCGTCCCGCACCGCGGTGAGACCCACGTCGTTGATCTCGGGATAGCTGCACCACACGCGGCAGCCGGTGATCGAGACCTTGTACTTGCGCGGCAGGTTGTAGAACTCGGCGCTGCCGTTCACCATCGCGGTCGCGGCCTGCACGAGCGGCGAGGCGTCCACGATCTCGTCGGCGTCGAGCCCGGCGAGCGGGCAGCCGGTGATGTTGCGCGTCACGTCGCCGCAGGTGCCCAGGCTGCTGAGCCCGCACTCGCCCAGCGCGGAGAAGATCGCGGGCAGGTCCTCGATCCGCACCCAGTGCAGCTGCACGTTCTGACGGACGGTGAGATCGGCCACTCCGCGCGCGTGGCGCTCGGTGAGGTCGGCGAGCACGCGGAGCTGCGCGGCGGACAGGATCCCGTTGGGGATGCGGATGCGCAGCATGAAGTAGGGCACCGCCTTCCCTTCTCCGCCCTTGCCTCCCACCGCGCCCACCCCGTCACCCTGGGTATAGATGCCCCACCAGCGGAAGTACGTGCCGAGCCACTCCGGGGGGATCGCCTGGAAGCCTTCCCGCGCGAAGCGGACGATCTCCGCGTGCGCGGCCCACGGGTTCAGCTCCCGCTTGAGCCGCTCCACCCGCTGCGCCTTGGTCTCCTTCGCTGCCTCGCTCACTCGCGTTCCTCCTGAAAACACGAAAGCCGAGCGGCGGCCGCCTCTTCACGGCCTCCACTCGGCTTTGCGTCTCGGTGCTACGACGTTCGGCTGCTAGAAGGCCTGGGGTGCGCCCGGACAACAACTCCGACAACAACAGCGATGCGCACGTCCGGGGGCCTTCTTCATGCCGCGAATACTACATAAACTTGAGCGGGATTGTCAAGAACTCATAAGTACCCGAACTTCTTGCTTGGGAAGCGGCACCTGGACCCCGGCGGCCGCAAACCGATCGGCCAGAGCCCGGTAGAGTTCGGCCTCCGCGGCCACGACGTCGGCCACCCGCACCCAAGGGTTGACCCCGATCCGGACACCGGCCAGCTCGAGCTGGGCCACCCCGACCACCGGAGAAGGATCGGTCAACACCCGGGAGTTGGCGACGACCACCTCGCGCACCATGGCCAGCACCGCGGCCAGGTCCGAGCCGTGCGGCACCATCACGGCGAGGTGGATCTGACGGGTGTTGCCGAAGTTGTGGAGGATCTCCCCGACGATCTTGCGGTTGGGAATGATGATGCGGGACCGATCGGGGTGGAGCAGTGTGGTCGAGAACAGCTCGATCGTGTGCACGTCGCCCTTCATGCCGACCACCTCGACGTGCTCGCCCACCCGGAACGGCTTGGTGAAGATGATGGTGAGCCCCGCGATGACGTTGCCCAGCACCCCCTGGAGCGCGATGCCGATGCCGAGGCCGGCCACGCCGATGCCGGCCACCAGCGGGGCGATCTGGAAGCCGAACTTGTCGAGCGCGATCACCAGCGCGAACAACAGGACCACGACTCTCACGACCCGCACCATCAGCCGCCGCATCGGCGGCTCGAGCGCCATGCGGGTGAGCGGCCGCTCCACCACGTTGCCCACCCACCACGCGACGGCGAGGCCGACGCCGAGGATGACGAACGCGCCGAGGACCTGGAACCCGTAGCGGATCACGAGATCGATGATCAGATCTTGGGCGGGCATGGGCGCCTCCCGGTGACCGCGGGCCGTGAGAGTCTGTCAAGCATCGCGCGCCTGCCTCAGCGTTCCTTGGTCAAGAACGTATCGTTCCGGTTCTTCGACCAGCACGCCTCGTTCTTCTCGGTGCAGCCCGGCCGCTCCTTACCGTAGGAGATGGTGGTGATCCGGGAGGCCTCGACCCCGTTGGACACGAGGTAGTTCATCGCCGCCTTGGCCCGCCGCTCGCCCAGGGCCAGGTTGTACTCGGCGGTACCCCGCTCGTCGCAGTGGCCTTCGATCAGCACGAGCTGGTTGGGGTTGGCCTTGAGATAGGCCGCGCTCGCCGCGAGGGTCTGAGCATCATCGGGCCGGAGGTCGGCCTTGTCGAAGGCGAAGAAGATCTGCTTGAGCGCGGTGTTGCTCCGGTACTCCTTGGGCGGCGCCGGCGGCGCGGGCGCGGGAGCCGGCGCGGCGGTGGGCGGCGCGACCGGAGCCGGCGCGACGGGAGCCGGGGCCGGGGCGGCCGGCGTGGGCGGCGCCACCGCGGCGGGCGGGATCGGCGGCGGAGCGGTCGCGGCGGTCATCGCGGGGCGCTTCGGGCAGCCCGCGAGGAGCAGGGTGAGCGAGATGATCGGCAGCAGCGTGGCGACGGTACGGACATGTCGATTCATGGTCCAGTTCTCCTGATAGTCGGCGTTGGACTACTTCTTCATGCGCTGCTCGAGACCACGCAGCAGCTTTTCGGCCTGGTCGATGTTGCGGCGGGCGTTGGCGTTGCTCGGGTCCATCTCGAGGACCACGCGCCACTCCGCGATCGCTTCCTTGAGCTTCTCCTCGCGGTAGAAGCGCACGCCCTGAGTGTAGTGCTGCTCGATGATGCGGGTGCGGGCCTGGCGGAGCAGGCTGGGCACGTCCTCGTAGTCGGGCTGAAGGCGCGCCAGCTGGTTGAGGCTCTGGATCGACTCGGGGTACTGCCCAGCCCCCATCTGGCTCTTGGCCTGTCCGTAGAGCGCCTGCTTCTTGAGGGTCAGGCCCTCGCGGTCGCCCGGCTTGCCGGACAGGAACTTGTCCACCGTCGCGATGGCGTCAGGGTAGTCGCTGCGCTCGAGCGCCTCGCGGGCCTCCACGAGCAGCGGATTGACCTCGGGGACGAACTCCTCCTTGGCCGAGGGCCCCGCCGGCGCGGTGGGGCTCGGGGTCGGACCCGGGCGCGGCACGTCCGGAGTAGGAATGGCCGCGACCACGGGCTGGGGCTTGCGCGCCTCCGGGTGCACGAACGGCACGCCGGGGATCTCGGGGATCTTGAGCGTGGTGCCCGGGGCCAGACGTGGATTGGGCGGGAGCTGGTTGGTCTCCCAGATCACCTCACCCCGCGAGCGGTCGCCGTAGTAGCGCTGGGCCAGCGCGGTCAGCGTGTCCCCTGCCCGCACGGTGTGGGTGAGGAACTCCACCTCGCGCGTGTCGCTCTGGAGCGCGTCGAAGGCGGGGCGGTTGAACGGGTCGAGCGCGAGCGCGGCGAGGAACTTGCGCCGCGCCTCGACCTGCACGCCGCGGGCGAGCGCCTTGCGCCCCTCGTCGAGCCGCTCGGCCACCGCCTGGTCGATGCGCGCCTGCAGGGCCCGGAGCGACTCGCGCGTCTGCGCGTCCGCGGGCGCGATCGCGAGCGCGATCTTCCATTCCTCGGCCGCGCGCCGGAGCTGGCCGTCTCGCTCGAGCGCCTCCGCCTGCTGGCGGTGCCGCGCCGCGAGCGGATCGCGCGCGGGCGCGGCGGCCCCCGTGCTCGGCTCGCTCGGGGTGGAGGCGGTCATCGACGCGCAGCCGCTCAGGACCAGGCCGAGCGCCGCGGCGGCGAGCCATCCGCGCCCCGCGGCACTCACCTCAGGTTCTCCTCCTGGAAGACGTTCAGGTTCTTGACGAAGTCGTCGAGGGTCATCTCGGAGTAGATCTGGCTGCGGTGGCCCGCGAGCGGTCGCACGAACGAGGCGTTGCCCTGGCGACGCACCGAGAAGGCGGCGATGTAGCCGTACTCCTTCACCTTGGGCAGCAGGCCTTCCTCCCAGCGCCCGTAGGGGTAGGCCAGGATCTGGCTCCGGCGGCCGAGGTTGCGATTGAACAGCTCCTGCGGCTGCTCGAGCTCCGCCTGCATGCGGCGCGCGTACTGGGCCTCCGTCTCGCCCTGGGCGCGACGCAGGTCCGCGTGGGTCTTGCTGTGGGCCTGGATGTCCATGCCCGCGGCGGCCATCTCGCGCAGGTCGGCCCACGAGAGCGAGGCGCGGCCGGCGCCCACCCAGTCCGTATAGATGAAGAGGGTCGCGGTGAAGCCCAGCTCCCGGAGGACCGGATAAGCGTGGTCCTTGAACGCGTGGTAGCCGTCGTCGAAGGTCAGCACGACCGCGCGCTGGGGCAGCTGCCGGTTGAGACGGGTGAACTCGATGAACTCGGCGAGGCTCACCACCCGGTAACCGTTGGTCTTGAGGTACCGCATCTGCTCGCGGAAGCTCGCGGCGGCCAGCACGAGCCGGCCCTTCGCCTGCTCGGCCAGGTTGTGGTAGGTGAGGATCGGCACGATCTGGTAGCCGCCCGGCGTGACCCCGGCCGGGTTCCAGGGCCGGCGCGGGATCACGACCTCCTGGCCGGGCGCGAAGGCTCGGAGCCCGGTGTAGTCCTCGATCATCCACGCCTTGTCGGCGCCGCCCAGGTAGCGCTGGGCGAGCGTCTCGAGCGTGTCGCCGGGCTGGGCGAAGGTGACGATGAAGTCCTCCGACTGGTACGCGGCGGGACGCGGCCCCGGCGGGCCGGACGGGGCGGTAGACGCCGGGGCGGGCGCGGGGCCGGTCGCGGTGGCGCAGGCGCCGAGCCACAGCGCCGCGACGCCCACCAGCAGAGCCGATCCACGTGTGCGTCGCATCGTCATCCCCATATCCTACGCGACCGGGACGAGAACCCGCTCACACTACCGGCGCCAGGCCGAGCACCTCGTAGACCTCGACCTCCTCTTCCTTGCCCTTGACCCGGATCCGCCCCAGCGGGCGCGCGTCGACCAGGTCGCGCACGCGCTCGTAGGTGCGGTGGCTGATGAGGATCTGGCCGGGCTTGGCGTTGGACTCGAGCCGGGCCGCGAGGTTGACGCTGTCGCCGATCACCGTGTACTCCATGCGATCCTCGGTGCCAACCGTGCCCGCCACCGCCTCGCCGGCGCTGACCCCGATGCCGACCGAGATGGCCTCCTTGCCGTCGCGGGCTCGCTTCTCGTTGAGGCCGCTAATTCCTTCCTGCATGGCGAGCGCGGTCCGGATCGCGCGCGCGGAGTGGTCGGGATGCGCCATCGGCGCGCCGAACACCGCCATCACCGCGTCGCCCAGGAACTTGTCGAGCGTGCCGTCGAACTTGAACGTGGTTTCGATCATCAGATTGTAGAAGTCGTTGAGCAGCAGCACGACCTCTTCCGGGGCGAGCCGCTCCGACATCGGGGTGAACCCCCGGACGTCGCAGAAGAGCACGGTGACCTGGCGCCGCTCGCCGGAGAGCACGAGGTTCTCCGGGTCCTTCAGGATCTCCTCCACGACCTCGCGCGCCACGTAGCGCGTGAACGCGCGCTTGATCATCTCCTTCTCGCGCAGGCTGCGCGCCATCCGGTTGAAGGACTCGGTCAGCACGCCCAGCTCGTCGCGGGAGGCCACCGGCAGGGCGATGTTGAAGTTGCCCGCCGCGATCGCCCCGGTGGCCTGCACGAGACGGAAGATCGGGCGCGAGAGCAGCGCGGCCAGGCCCACCGCGCCGGCGAGACCGGCCAGGACCATGAGCAGCGTGATCAGCAGGGCCTGGTTGCGCGCGCTCGCGAGCGCCGCGGTGATGGCCTCCTCGCTGAAGCCCAGGTAGAGCGCGCCGACCGGCACGCCGCCGTAGATGAGCGGCACCGCGAAGTCGATGATGCGGCCCTGCGGCGTCTTGTAGGTCTGGATCAGCACCTGCTTCTTGAGGGGCTCCAGGCTCTTGGGCCGCACCACCGCGGTCTTGACCGCGCGGGCGTCGGAGTGGGCGAGGGTGTTGCCGTCCTGATCCGACACGATCACGTAGGCCACGTCCGGGTCTTTCATCGCGTCGGTGACCAGCACGCCCAGGGTCAGCTCGTCGTTGGTGAGGAGCGGGGTCTTGGCCCCGGCCGCGAAGTTCTCGGCCATGGTGAGCCCGCGCTTGGTCATCTCCGCGGTCAGGCTCTGCTGCTGCTGGCGGAGGAGGAAGAAGCCCACGAGGGCGACGGCCAGGACCACGAGCGCGGTGATCAGGAGGCTGAGCTTGACCTTGAGCGGGACGCGGATGGCGATCTGATCCGGCGGAGTCTCCGCCGCGGCCATGGTGACCGCCGGGGGGACCACGGTCGCGGTGACGGGGGTCGTATCCACCCCCCGATTCTACAGCCCGTGCAGCGGGAATATCCTGTCCTGGATCTCCCCCACCTGCCGGCGCGCGTACTCCTCGGCCCAGCGGCGGGTGTCGGGGGGCGAGGCCTCGACGGGGTCGTCGAGCGAGAGGATCCCCAGCCCGAGCCGCTGCATGTCCCGGTGGCTCTCGCGCGGCAGGTCCCGGGGCAGGTCCACGTCGTTCATGGCCGCCCAGGCCGCCGTCCAGGCCCGCGCCACATTGGTCAGATCGTAGCCGCCCCCGCCCAGCGCGACCACCCGGGGCGCCAGGGGCAGCAGCCGCTTCACCGCGCGGGTGAAGCCCTGCACGGTGAGGCTCAGGTGGGTGAGCGGATCGGTCCGGTGCGAGTCGATGCCGAGCTGGATGACCAGGACGTCGGGCTTGAAGGCGGTCACCAGCGGCGGGACGACCGCCTCGAAGGCCTCGTGGTAGACCGCGTCGTCGGTCAGCGGCTGCAGCGGCACGTTGACCGAGTACCCGAGGCCCGCGCCCTCGCCCATCTCCACCACGAAGCCGGTGCCGGGGAAGAGCCGGTCGCCGCGCTCGTGGGTGGACACGGTGAGCACGTTGGGATCGTCGTAGAACGCGAACTGCACCCCGTCGCCGTGATGCGCGTCGATGTCCACGTAGGCCACCCGCAGGCCGCGCTGCCGCAGCCGCATGATGGCCAGCACCGCGTCGTTGACGTAGCAGAACCCGGAGGCCCGCCCGGGCATCGCGTGGTGCAGGCCGCCCGCGAAATGGAAGGCCCGGGTGGCTTCCCCGTCCGCGACCAGCCGGGCCGCGAGCAGGGAGCCGCCGGCACCGAGCTGCGCGGCCTCCCAGAGCCCGGGGAAGATCGGGTTGTCGCCCGGGCCAAGCCCGTAGCCCGCCGCGTTCGGCACCCAGTCCCCCGCGCTCACCGCGCGCAGGATCTCGATGTACTCGCGGGAGTGGAAGCGCGCGATCTCCTCGAGCTCGGCGCGCTCGGGGGCCCACACCTTGGCGCGGGGCAGCGCGGTGAGGCCGTAGGCCTCCATGAGCCGCCACGTGAGCCCGAGCCGCTCCATGCGGAGCGGGTGCTCCGGCCCGTAGTCGAACTGGCGCCACTCGTCGGAGTAGATGATCGCCGTCGTCATGTGCGATCAGGATCCGTTGCGGTGGCTTGGGCCCGCTATCATTTTTGTATCCGCTCGGCTCGCCTGCGGCTGCGCCTCGCCGTGCCACTGCCGCGCGTCCAGAGACCAGACTTGCCGCCCGACTTCTCGACGAGGCAGAGGTCGGTGAGGACGATGCCCTTGTCGACGGCCTTCACCATGTCATACACGGTGAGGC
>Ga0134127_10002290_pt1 | contig 13894 bp, 13 predicted proteins | sample KB31753_FD_96459 | JGI IMG/M metagenome (GOLD analysis project Ga0134127, IMG submission 96459) | Terrestrial soil microbial communities with excess Nitrogen fertilizer from Kellogg Biological Station, Michigan, USA - KB3-175-3 | ecosystem: Environmental > Terrestrial > Soil > Unclassified ...
CTCGACGATCCGGCCCGGCCGATCGACGATCCGCATGATCGATCGGGCCGTGATGCTCTTGCCGCACCCGCTCTCCCCCACGATCCCGAGCGTGGCTCCCGGCGCCATGTCGAAGCTCACCCCGTCCACCGCGCGCACGGTCCCCTCGTCCTGGGTGAAGTACGTCTTCAGATTGCGCACCGACAGCAGGGGCTCAGCGGCCATACGGATCTGCGGCGTCCCGGAGCCCGTCACCCAGGAAGTTGAAGGCCATCACCGCGACGATCACCGGCACCGCGGGAAGCATGAGCCACGGGGAGATCGCCACCGTCTGGACGTTCTGGGCCTGCTGCAGGAGCACGCCCCAGCTGATCGCGGGGGGACGCAGGCCCAGGCCCAGGAAGCTGAGGGCGGTCTCGCTGATGATCATCGCGGGCAGGGCCAGCGTGGTAGCCGCGATGATGTGGCTCATGAACGACGGCACCATGTGCACGAAGATCGTCCGCATCTGGCTGCACCCGACCAGCCGGGCCGAGACCACGAAGTCCTCCTCGCGCATCGCGAGGAAGCGGCCCCGCACCACCCGCGCGAGCTCCGTCCACCCGAGGAGGGAGATGATGATCGTGATGGCGAAGTAGACCTGCAGCACCGACCAGTCGCGCGGGAGGGCCGCCGCGAGCCCCATCCAGAGCGGGATCGTCGGGATCGAGCGGAGGATCTCGATGATCCGCTGGATGATGGTGTCGGCCACGCCGCCGTAGAACCCGGACAGCCCTCCCAGGACCACCCCCAGGACCAGGCTCACCGTCACCCCGAACAACCCGATCGTGAGCGAGATGCGCGTGCCGTACATGAGCCGCGACCAGAGGTCCCGGCCCTGCACGTCGGTGCCGAGCAGGAATACCGCCGGCGCGGACCCGGGCCCGCCCTCCGCCCCGATCAGGTGCCGGGTGGTCGGGATCAGGCCGAAGAGGCGGTACTCGAAGCCCTCCGCGAAGAACCGGAGCGAAATCTTCCGCTCCGGATCCGCCACGTAGACCCGCTTGAAGCTCTGCGGATCGCGCGCGCCCTTCACCCCGTACACGTGGGGGCTGAAGCGCCCTTCGTCGAACCAGTACACGCGCTGCGGGGGCATGAGCGAGCGCTGCGCCTCCGACGCGTTGGGGTCGGCGTAGGCGAGAAAGTCCGCGCCCAGGACGACCAGGTAGAACCCGATCACCACGAGCGCGCTCGCCACCGCCACCTTGTGCCTGCGGAACCGCCACCACATGAGCTGCCACTGCGAAGCGACGAAGATGCGCGGCTCGCGCGGATCGACCACCGCGCTCGGCCCGGGAAGGGGCGCGCTGGTGGGATCGAGGGCCACCCCCGGGTCGGCCATCACGTCTCCTCGAGCCGGATCCGTGGATCGACCCAGACGAGCAGGATGTCCGAGACCAGCGTGCCGATCACCGTCATGACGCCGAGCAGGAGCACGATCGTCCCGGCCAGGAACATGTCCTGGGCGATGAGGGCCTTCAGGAGCAGGGGCCCGACGGTGGGCAACCCGAGGACCAGCGACACGATGATGCTGCCGGAGACGATGTAGGGCAGCGTGTAGCCGATGGTGCTCGCGAACGGGTTGAGGGCGACGCGCACCGGGTACCTCAGGATCACCCGGGCCTCCGGCAGACCCTTCGAGCGCGCGGTCACCACGTAGGGCTTGCGCAGCTCGTCGAGCAGGTTGGCGCGCATGATGCGGATCTGCTGCGCGGTCCCGGCGAGGCCCAGGATCACCGCCGGGATCGGCAGGTGCTTGATCAGGTCCCACGCCCGCGCCCCGCTCCACGGCGCGTCCTGGAACTCGGGCGAGAACAGCCCGCCGATGTGGGCGTTGAAGAACACGAACCCCAGGTACAGCAGCACCAGGGCCAGCAGGAAGTTGGGGACCGCGAGGCCGATGAATCCCACGAAGGTCGCCAGGTAGTCGCCCACCGAGTACTGGCGGACCGCCGAGTAGATGCCGATGGGCAGGGCCAGCACCCACGTGAGGAGCAACGCCGCCACCGAGACCACCACGGTCAGCCACAGGCGCTCCCCGATCACCTCGGTGACCGGGCGGCGCCACTCCATGGACATGCCGAAGTTGCCCTGCACGACCAACCGCATCCACTTGAAGTACTGCACGTAGATCGGCTGGCCGAGGCCGTACTGGATCCGGAGATTCTGTGCCTCCTCGTCGGTGACCACGCTGCCCATCGACGCCATCTGGGCGATGTAGGAGGTGACGTAGTCGCCGGGCGGGAGCTGGATGATCGCGAAGGAGAGGACGGAGATCGCCCAGACGGTGAAGACGGCGAGGAGGGCGCGACGGCCGATGTATGCGAGCATGGCGGGCCCGGGTCACCGCCTCCAACCGGCGGGAACCCGGGCGCCTCCCGGGTCTAGTTCTTGTAGAAGAACGTCGCGGGCCGTGAGATTCCCGGCGTCTTGCCGTCCGGGCTGTTGTACTGGCGGGACGGGATGTTGCCCATGTTGTTCTTCACCACCCGCACGCCCATGGAGGCGGGGCCCATGCCGACCACGCCGATGATGTAGACCTCCTCGGCCGCGATCCTCCAGACGTCCTTGCCCAGCTGGATCCGCTCCTTCTCGGGCACGCCGAAGGCCTTCTTCCATTTCTCCATGAGCTCCTTCATCCGCGGCTCCGGCTCCTTGCCCTGCGCGCCCGCGGAGTGGAACCACTTGACGTAGAGCGGCCCGGAGGTGGCGACCGAGGCCAGCTCGAACGGAAAGACGTGGAGCGGGAACGTGAAGAGGTGCTCGCTGCCGTCGTTGTTCCAGGCGCCGAGCTGCTGCTCGTTGTTCGCGGTGCGCTGCAAGGCGAGGCTACGCTCCACTTCCTGTACCTTCAAGTCGATGCCGATCTTCTTCCACTGGTCGCGAATCATCTCGGCGATCTGGGTGTACTGGACGAACTGGCCCCCGAGCGTCATGATCTCGATCCGCAGCCGGCCCTTGCCGTCGGCGCGCAGGCGGTACCCGTCGCCGTCCTTCTTGGCCAGCCCGATCTTGTCCAGCATCTCGTTGGCCTTCTTGACGTCGAGCGTCGACCACAGCTTCCGGTACTGCGGACCCGGGTTGTACTTGTTGTTGTCCGCGGGCACCACCGAGCCGGGCGTGCCGGTGCCGAGCCAGAACGTCTCGTTGATCTGGTCGCGGTCGATGCCGAGCGACAGCGCGCGCCGGAAGTCGGCGGTATTGAACCACTTCCCGATCTCCGGATCCGCGTCGTAGTTCAGGTTGAACTTGATGATCAGGTCGCAGTAGTCGCCGGGGTCGAGATAGACCTTGTAGTTGCCCTTCTGCTGGTTCTCGAGGAAGACGGGCAGCTTGCCGAGATCGACGTGCCGCGACGCGTAGTCGTATTCACCCGCGATCGCGCGCAGGTTCAGCACCTCGAGATTCTCGGCCAGCGTCAGGACCACCCGGTCGATGTAGGGCAGCTGATTGCCCGCGGTGTCCACGAAGACGCTGTAGGGGTTGCGCTCGAGCGTCCACGTGGGCGTGTTGATCGGGGACACCGTCTTCCACGCCGACAGCACCGGGAGATCCGGGTTGACCGCCCAGTCGTTCCGGTTGAGGAACAGGCGCACCCAGCTGTCGAACTTCGCGTCCTTCACCTTCTTGTCGAGGTCCGCCGCGCTCACGTACTTCGGATGAAACTGCTTCAGGTAGTGCGCGGGCGCGAAGCCGCCCAGCGCGCGGTACCCCCACATCTGGCCCGCGAGGTCGGTGGAGCCCGCCAGCACGTCGGGAAACATGAAGTAGGGCTCGGCGAACTTGAACCGCACGGTGGAGGCGTCGACCTTCTCGACCGTGCCTTGCTTGCCGTTGATCGCCATGGCCGCCGAGGGGGTGGGGACGAGATCCTTGTTCCGGTAGATGTCCTCGAACCAGAACACGAAGTCGTCGGCGGTGAACGGCTTGCCGTCGCTCCACTTCATGCCGCGGCGAAGGTGCAGGAGCCACGCGCGGCCGCCGTCCTGCATCTCGAGACCCTTGGCGAGGTTCGGGAGCACCTTGTCGCCGGTGTAGTCCCAGAACATCAGGTGGTCCGGCCCCGAGCAGCAGCGAAACCCGTTCCAGAAGTCGGCCGGGCCGGTGAAGCCGGCGCGCCACGTCCCGCCGTACTTGCCGATCTCCTTCAGCGGCTTGATCACCAGCGGGTCTTGCCCGATCCGCTCGGCGACGGGCGGCAGCTTGCCGGCCTTGACCAGCTCGGCGAGCTGGGGAGCCTCCTTGAAGGACTTGGGCCACTTCCCGGCGTCGGTGACGACCTCCGGTCCCTCCAGCTTGCCGATCAGGCTGCTCTTGCCCACCTGGGCGATGGCCCCCGCGGCTCCCAGCGCGACGAGAAGCCCCACCAGGAGAGCCATCACGATTCGCGACCTGCGCTGACGTGTCCGCGGCGATTGCCCAAGGCCGGTCATACGCGTCCCCCTCTTGCGGCTGCTCTGCCGTTCGTGCCCGCGCTGACCGCGGCCCATTGCCTCGGCCCCGCCCCATAAGACGTCGGTGTGGGGGGGATACTGCCCCGAGGAGCGCATTGGGTCAAGCAGATCCCGCTATACTGACCGCGGCTCCACCCCTGAGTCCACCCACACCGGAGAGACACCATGAAACCGATCATGCTGCTCGGCGTCGTGCTGATCGTACTGGGCGCGCTCGCCCTCGCCTACCAGGGCGTCACCTACACGATACGCGAGAAGGTCATCGACCTGGGCCCGCTGAAGGCCTCGGTCGACAAGAAGAACACGATCCCGCTTCCGCCGGTGGTGGGCGGGCTGGCGGTGGCGGTGGGCATCGTCCTGGTCGTGGTCGGGAACCGGCGCGGCTAGCGCGCGGTCCGATCCGCTCGGCCCGTCAAGAATCCACGGCGAGCCGGCCGACTTGGCTTATGCTACCGCCAACTACGCGGCTGGCGCAGATGCCGGCCCACAATCCCGTCGAGGAGGACGCACCCATATGCCCGAGCACCAGCCTACTGCCATCACTCGCCGCCAGCTCTTGCAGGCCGGGGCCGCCCTGGCCGCTACGCCCCTGCTGGGTCGGATCGCGCCGGCCGCCGCCCAGACGCCCGTGAAGGGCACCAAGGTCCTCGACTTCATGACCGGGGCCGACGTCGCCAAGGCCGAGGCGGAGGGCGAGGTCGTCTATTACAGCCACGACGGCGAGGCCGGGATCGCCGCGCTGCTGGACGCCTTCCGCAAGGACTTCCCCAAGATCAAGACCAGCTACGTGCGGGCCCAGACCGGCGCGCTCTACGCGAAGATCACCGCCGAGCGCTCGGCGGGCCGCTTCGCGTGCGACGTGCTCCAGCTCTCCGACATCTCGCCCGCCACCGACTTCCAGAAGAAGGGCGGCTACGAGCAGTACGTCTCCCCGGAGCACGCGTCCTACAAGGCGCCGTACCAGAGCACCCCCGCCGGCCACTTCACCTGGATGGGCGTCACCTTCGCGGGCATCTCGTACAACAACTCCAAGGTCAAGCCCGAGCACGCGCCGAAGACCTGGAAGGACATGCTGAACCCCATCCACAAGGACGGCATGAGCGCCAAGCTCTCCACCTCGGGGATGCAGCACATGCAGTGGTACATGCTGCGCAAGCTCTACGGGGCGGAGTTCTGGCAGGAGTTCGGCAAGCTGCGGCCGCGCGGGTTCGACGCGCGGGCCCAGCTCTTCGACCGGCTCGCCAAGGGCGACGACCGCATCTGCGGGCTCGCGGAGTACGCGGGCTACACGCTCTTCAAGGAGAAGGGCGCGGACATCGAGTTCGTGGCGCCGCCGGACGGGCTGCCCGCCACCCCGGCCCTCATCGGGGTCGTCAACAAGGCGCCGCATCCGGAAGCGGCCAGGCTGTTCCTCGACTGGGCCATCTCCAACCGTGGCCAGACCGTGAACCAGACCAATGCCCTGCTCATCTACGGCTCGGTGAAGAACGACGCGCCCGCGATGGCGACGGGCAAGAAGCTGGCCGACTTCAAGCTGCTCTTCCCCACCGACTGGGCCGACTTCCAGGCCAGCCATTCCGTCTTCGTGAAGGAGTGGAACGGGCTGATGGGGCTCTAGAGGAGCCGCCGCGGTGGCGCGCCTCGTCAGCCTCGCGGTCGGGGGCGCCGCCGCGGTCCTCGTCCTCTATCCGATCTTCTTCCTGCTCCAGGCCTCCCTCAGCGTGGGCGATCCCCAGGCGCGCCCGCCCGAGGCCTACGGGCTCGACAACTTCGCCGATCTCCCGCGCTACGGCCACATCTTCGCCAACACCGTGACGGTGGCGGTGGCGGCCACCGTGATGGCCGTCCTCTTCGGCTTCATCATGGGCTGGATCCTCTCTCGCACCAACGTCCCCGGGCGCGCGGCGCTCGAGCAGCTGATGGCTCTCCCCTACTACGTCACGCCGCTCATGGGCGCGCTCGCCTGGAGCCTGATCGGCTCGCCCAGCGGCGGTTTCCTCAACCAGCTCTGGCGCGCCCTCGGCGGCGACGGCCACCTCATCGACGTGACCACCCCGTACGGCATCGCCTGGGTCATGGCCCTCTTCGAGGGCTCGGTGGCCTTCGTCATGATCGGGGCGGTCATGAAGTCCATGGATCCCGCGCTGGAGGAGGCCTCCCAGGTCCTCGGAGCGGGGCGGCTGCGCACCATGCTGCGCATCACCCTGCCGCTCGTGCTGCCCGGCGTGCTCGGCGCGGCCATCTTCGTGTTCGCGGAGATGCTGGGCTCGTTCTCGGCCGCGCTGGTGCTGGGGCTTCCCAACCGGTTCTACGTCGTGACCACCGCCATGTACCAGCTCGTCTCCCAGTACCCGCCGCAGTTCCCCCGCGCCGCCGCCATGGGCGTCTCGCTCTTCGCGGTGATGTTCGCCATGGTCTACGTCTACCGGCGGGTGGTGAGCCGCGGCAACTACGTGACGATCACCGGCAAGGCGTTCCGCCCGCGGGTGATGAGCGTGGGGCGCCTCCGCTGGCCGCTCCTCGCGGTGGGCGCGGCCTACCTGGGAGTGGCCGTCGTCCTGCCCATCGTCGCGTTGCTCTACGCCTCCATCCAGCGGCTCGCCACCGCCTTCCCGAAGGCGGGCAACTTCACGCTGGAGAACTACCGCACCGCGCTCTCGCTCGACGCGGTGCGGTCGGCGCTCTGGAACAGCCTGCTCCTCGGCGTAGGCACCGCCAGCCTCGGCGTGCTGATCATGGGGTTCCTCGCGTGGATGATCTACCGCTCCCGCCTGCCCGGCGTCGGCGTCATCGAGTACGTGCTGATGTTCCCCCAGGCGGTGCCGCGGCTGGTCTTCGCGTTCGGGATGCTCTGGGCGTGGCTGATCTTCCCGATCCCGATCTACGGAACGCTCTGGCTGCTCCTCATCGCCTACCTGACCGTGTTCCTGCCGCTGGGCCTGCGCACGATCTCGGGCGTCATCCTGCAGATCGACCGGTCGCTCGAGGAGAGCGCGCAGATGTGCGGGGCGTCCTGGAGCTACCGGCTGCGCACCGTGACCATGCCCCTGCTCCGCCCCGGCCTCATCGCGGCCTGGCTGCTGCTCTTCATCGCCAGCGTGCGGGAGCTGGGCGCGTCCATCTTGCTGATGGGACCGCACTCCAAGGTCATCACGCCCGCCATCGTGGAGTCGTGGTTCTCCACCAGCACCGAGCTGACCGCGGCGATGGCGCTGCTCCAGACCCTGGCCGTCGCGGTCGCGCTGGTGCTCCTCTTCACGGTGGCCCGCCGCGCCATTCAGCACCCGGGAGAAGGCGCGTGAGCGCGCCGGTGGTGGGCTCGGGGCGCAAGGCGTCCATCGAGGTGCGCGATCTGGTCGTCCGGTACGGCAAGGTCGCCGCGGTGCGGGGCGTCTCCTTCACGGTGGCGGCGGGCGAGCACCTCACCCTGCTGGGGCCGTCGGGGTGCGGCAAGACCACCACCCTCCGGGCCATCGCCGGGCTCGAGCAGCCCGAGTCGGGCGAGATCCGCATCGACGGCAGCCCGGTGTTCTCGTCGTCCCCGCGCGTGCAGGTGCCGCCCGAGAAGCGGGGGCTCTCCATGGTCTTTCAGTCCTACGCGATCTGGCCCCACATGACCGTGTTCGACAACGTGGCCTACGGGCTCCGGGTGCGCAAGCTGCCCGCCGCCGAGATCGCGGAGCGGGTGCGCGGCGCCCTCGAGCTGGTGCAGATGGGCGACCTGGCCGCGCGGAGCGCGTCGAAGCTCTCCGGCGGCCAGCAGCAGCGGGTGGCGCTGGCCCGCGCCTTCGTCTTCTCGCCCTCGGTACTCCTCTTCGACGAGCCCCTCAGCAACCTCGACGCCAAGCTCCGCGCCGAGATGCGGCTCGAGATCAAGGAGCTACAGCGCCGGCTCGACATCACCTCGGTCTACGTGACCCACGACCTCGAGGAGGCGCTGGCGATCTCCGATCGCATCGTGGTCATGCGCGACGGGGTGATCGAGCAGATGGGCACCCCGAACGAGATCTACGACCTGCCCCGCAACACCTTCGTCGCCGACTTCGTGGGCTCCGCCAATCTGATCCGGGGCCGCCACCGGCCCGACCTCGAGCGCGACGGCCTGGTGGTGCTCGAGACCGCCGCCGGCGACATCGTCCACGGGACCGCCTTCGGCCGGCGCGTGGGCCCGGAGGCGCTGCTCTCGATCCGCACCGTCCACGTGCGGCTCTCGCGCGCGCGTCCGGCCGGCGCCCTCAACGTGTGGCCCGCCACCGTGCGGCGCCGCGTGTTCCAGGGCGACTTCACCCAGTACCACGTGGACTGGAGCGGCCGCTCCCTCGTGATCCGCGAGGTCGCGACCGACCCGGTGGCCGAGGGCGAGACCGTCTTCCTCGTCGTCGAGCCGCGTCACTGCGTCCTGCTGGAGGACTAGCCATGGTCAAGGCGCACGTGATCGTCGCGCCCTGACCTCCTCGTCTTGACCCTTCCGTGAGCGTCGTCTATGCTCGCGCCACGATGCGGCTCTCCGGAAAAGTCGCGGTGATCACCGGCGGGGCCGCCGGCATCGGCTTCGCCTACGCGAGGCGCTTCATCGCCGAGGGCGCGCGCGTGGTGGTGGCCGACGTCGCCGACCCGGGCGCCGCGGTGGACAAGCTCGACGCGACCGGGCGCGCCCTCGGGGTGCGCGCCGACGTGAGCGACGCGGGCTCCGTCCGCGCCATGGTCGAGGCCGCCCTCGCCCGCTTCGGCCGCATCGACGTCCTCGTCAACAACGCGGCAGTCTTCGCCACCCTCAAGCCCCAGCCCTTCGACGAGATCCCGGATGCGGAGTGGGACCGCGTGATGGCGGTCAACGTCAAGGGCGTGTGGAACTGCGCCTGCGCGGTGGTCCCCGCGATGCGCGCGCAGGGCGGCGGGCGCATCGTCAACGTGGCCTCCGCCATCGTGGCCAAGGGCACCGCCATGCTCATGCACTACGTGACGTCGAAAGGCGCGGTGGTGGCGATGACCCGCGCGCTGGCCCGCGAGCTCGGGCCCGACCGGATCACGGTCAACGCGGTGGCGCCCGGCCTCATCATGAGCGACACCGTGCAGGCCAACCCCGACATCACCGCCTTCCAGGCGACCGCGGTGATGCAGGCGCGGTCGCTCCGGCGTGACGCGTTCCCCGACGACGTGGAGGGCACCGTGGTCTTCCTGGCCTCCGACGACAGCGCCTTCATGAGTGGCCAGACCCTCATCGTGGACGGCGGCTCGGTCTTCTCGACGCTCTAGGCATGGCCTCCGTCCCGGTCATCGACCTGGGGCCGGCGCGCGCCGGGGCCCGCGTGGACCGCCTGGCCGTCGCTCGCTCGATCGACGCCGCCTGCCGCGAGATCGGCTTCTTCGCCATCACCGGCCACGGCATCCCCGATGCGCTCGTGGAGGACCTCCGCGGCCGGGCTCACGGCTTCTTCGCGCTGCCCCTGGCGGCCAAGCTCGCCGCGCGGCATCCCGTCCCCGGCACCAACCGCGGCTATCACCCGGTGGCCGGCGAGACGCTGGCCTCCGCGAACGACGACGCGGCGCCGCCGGATCTCAAGGAGTTCTTCCACGTGGGCCCCGTGGACGTCTCCGCCGACCCGTACTACACGGGCCCGCCGGGCCGGCGGCACTTCGAGCCGAACCTCTGGCCGGGCGCCCCGGCGGGCTTCGAAGCGGCCGCCACCGCGTACTACCGCGCGATGAGCGGGCTCATCGCCGCCCTCATGCGGCTGGCCGCGCTCTCCCTCGACGTGGACGAAGGCTTCTTCGACGACAAGGTGGATCGCTCCATCGGCACCATGCGGCTCAACTACTACCCGGCCCAGGCGCGGCCGCCCGAGCCCGGTCAGCTTCGGGCCAGCGCGCACACCGATTACGGTGGCTTCACGATCCTGAGCGGCGAGGACGTGCCCGGGGGCCTGCAGGTGCGCACGCGCGACGGCCGCTGGATCGACGTGCCCACCTCGCCCACCACGTTCGTGGTGAACATCGGTGATCTGCTCATGCGCTGGACCAACGACCGCTGGCTCTCGAACCTGCACCGCGTGGTGAACCCGCCCGCGACCGTCGCTCCCGGCGCGGCGCGCCTGTCCATCGCCTTCTTCAACCATCCGAACTACGACGCCTTGATCGAGTGCCTGCCCTCCCAGGGCGCCGCGCGCCACGCCCCGGTCCTCGCGGGCGAGTACCGCGACGTGAAGTACGCCAAGACCGGATTCACCGCCGCCCGGGCGGGGTGAGCGCGACCCCGCTCTCGCCGAGGGGCGCGGTGGCGGTGGGCCTCGCGGTCAGCGCGATGGGGGCCCTCATCGTGCTCCTGGCGGTGGGCGTGATTCCGGGCGGCGACGCGTCCCTCGAGGCGCCCCGCTGGGTCGTCGCCGCGGCAGGACTCTCGTTCGTGCTCGCGGGCGCCGCGATCATCGTGGGTTATGCGGTGGCGGGCGGGGCCGCCCCCGACGGCGACCTGCCGCCCGGCACGCCGCGCTGGCTGCGCGTCACCCAGTCCCTGCTCGGCCTCGGTATCATCGTCTCGCTCGCCGCGGTCGGCACCTGGGTCGCCTTCGGGCCGGGCCCGAGGGCCTTCAGCGTGACGCTCCCCTTCGTCGGCCGCGGCCCCGGCGACGAGAGGCTCGGCCGGGTCGCCTTCGGCATCGGCGCGGTGCTGATGTGGATCTTCCTGGTCGTCTTCGTGGTGGTGAGCGTCCAGCGCATCCGTCGCAACCGGTAGCCGCCGCGGGCGCTCAGCCCAGCATCCACATGCCCCCGTCCACGCTGATGGTTTGCCCGGTGACGTAGCCGGCGTCGTCCGAGCAGAAGAAGAGCACCGCGCGGGCGATGTCGTCGGGGGTGCCGATACGGCGTAGCGCGATGGAATCCACCAGCCTCCGCTGGCCGGCCTCGCCCATCGCGTGCCACTGCCGCTCGGAAGCCGGGTTGGAGCGCACGAAGCCCGGCGCCACGCAGTTGACCCGGATGCCGTGCGCGCCCAGCTCGCGCGCGGTCTGCCGGGTGAAGCCGATGAGCCCCGCCTTGGCGCTGGCGTAGGCCTGGATACCGGTGAGGCTGTAGGAGCGGCCCGCGCCCGAGGAGATGTTGACGATCGCCCCGCGGCCGGCCCGCTTCATCGCGGGCGCCACCGCGCGGGTGCTGTGGAAGGCCCCGTCCAGGTTGATCGCGAAGATCACCCGCCAGTCGGCATCCGAGACCTCCTCGACCGGCCTGTTGACCTGGCCGGCCACCCCTCCGGCGGTGTTGACGAGCACGTCGATTCGACCGGTTTCTCGTTCCGACCGCGCCACGAACGCCGCGACCGCGTCGGCGTCGCGCACGTCGACCACCGCCGCGCGGGCCGGGCGGCCCCCGGCAGCCTCCTCCACCGCCCGGCGGGTCTCCTCCAGCTCGGGCCCGAGCACGTCGCAGCCCCAGACCACCGCGCCCTCGCGCGCCAGGTTCACGCAGATGGCCCGCCCGATGCCGTTGGCGGCCCCGGTGACGATGGCGGTCCGGCCGTCGAGGCGCATCAGATCCGGCCGCGGAGCCGCGGGTCGAGCGCATCGCGCAGCCCGTCCCCGAGCAGATTGAACCCGAGCACCGCGACGAGGATGGCCAGCCCCGGGATCGTCGCCACGTGCGGGGCCACCAGCAGCAGGTCGCGCCCGGTGGAGACCATGAGGCCCCACGACGGCGTCGGCGGCTGGACCCCGAGCCCGAGGAACGACAGCGCGGCCTCCACCAGGATGGCGTTCGCCATGAAGAGGGTGGAGTACACGATCACGGTGGGGAGCACGTTGCGCAGCACGTGGCGCGTCAGGACCCGCAGCGCGGTGGCGCCCAGGGCACGCGCTGCGCTCACGTACTCCGTCTCGCGCGCCACCAGCACCGCGCCGCGCACCACCCGGATCACGGTGGGCGCCCCCCAGATGCCCACCGCGAGCGTGGTGTTGACCACCCCGGGCCCGAGCGCGGAGACCACCGCGATGGCCAGGAGGAGATACGGAAAGGCCAGCAGCACCTCGGTGGCGCGCATGACCAGCACGTCGGTCCAGCCGCCGAGGAAGCCGGCCAGGCAGCCGAGGGTGAGCCCGAGGGTGAGCGCCACCGCCACCGACAGCACGCTCACCACCAGCGCGACACGGCTGCCGTAGATCACGCGCGAGAGGATGTCGCGCCCGAACTCGTCGGCGCCGAGGAGGAACTTGCCGCCCGGCTTCGCGCGCTTCTCGATCAGGCTCTGCTTCGCGGGATCGAAGGGGGCCAGCCACGGCGCGCCCAGGGCCGCGATGAGGAGCAGGGCCACGATGGCCAGTCCCGCCACCGCGAGCCGATTGCGCCGGAACTGACCCCACGCGCTGAGCCGGCCCGTGTCGACCACGGACACCGGCGGCCCCTCGAGCGCGCCCACCGCGGAGATGGCCATGCGCTAGCCCTGCCGGGACACCCGGGGATCGAGCGCCCCGTAGGCCAGGTCCACCGCGAGATTGATCAGGACGAAGGCCACCGCGAAGACCAGCACCGCCCCCTGCACCAGCACGTAGTCGCGCGCGAAGATGGCCTTCACGATGAGCCGCCCGAGCCCCGGCCACGCGAACACCGTCTCGGTCAGCACCGCGCCGCCCATGAGCTGCCCGGCCTGCAGCCCGAGCAGGGTCAGGATGGGGATGGCCGCGTTCCGCAGCGCGTGCTTGGAGACCACGAGCCGCTCCGCCACCCCCTTGGCCCGGGCGGTGCGCACGTAGTCCTCGCGGAGGACGTCCAGCACGCTCGAGCGCGTCATGCGCGCCACCATCGCCACCGACGGCAGGGCCAGCGTCACCGCGGGCAGCACGAGATGGGCGACGCTGCCGGTGCCGCCCACCGGGAACCACGACAACCAGAACGCGAACACCACGATGAGGACCAGGCCCGTCCAGAACACCGGCATGGAGAGCCCGAACAGCGAGCCGATGCGGGCCACCGCGTCGAAGAGCGAGGTGGGCCAGACCGCGGAGACCAGTCCCGCGACCACGCCCACCACCGCGGCGATCACGAGCGCCGCCACCGTCAGCTCGAGGGTGGCGGGCCAGACGTCGCCCAGCTCGTCCACCACCGGGCGGTTCTGCTGGATGGAGCGCCCGAGGTCGCCCCGCGCGACGCGGCCGACGTACTCCACGTAGCGGACCGCCATCGGCTTGTCGAGCCCGAGGTAGTCGCGGAGCTTCGCCACCGCCTCCGGGGTGGCGTGCTCGCCCAGCATCAGGGCCACCGCGTCGCCCGGGATCAGCTCCACGGTGAGCATGACCACGAAGACGACGCCCAGGAGCACCGGCACCGCCAGCATCAGGCGCCGGACCAGGAACGTCAGCATCGCGAGCGGGCTACTTGTCGAGCCAGGCCTTCCCCAGCCAGAGGTTGTACTCCACCGGATGGATGGTGAAGCC
>Ga0134127_10002292_pt1 | contig 13878 bp, 13 predicted proteins | sample KB31753_FD_96459 | JGI IMG/M metagenome (GOLD analysis project Ga0134127, IMG submission 96459) | Terrestrial soil microbial communities with excess Nitrogen fertilizer from Kellogg Biological Station, Michigan, USA - KB3-175-3 | ecosystem: Environmental > Terrestrial > Soil > Unclassified ...
CTCCGGCTGCTCGCGCACGTACTTGCCGCCCTTGAGCGCGAGCCCGGTGTGCGAGTCATGATCGACCTTGGTCTTGACCTCGACGATCTGCCCCGCCCGCAGCGAGGAGGGCAGCCGCAGCTGTGGGTTGCCGATGCGCGACCGATCCACCGGCGCGGCGGTGGCGCAGCCGCCCTCGGCCACCCGGACCTCGCGCGTGGCCGCGAACTTGCCGTGCCGCGAGCACTCCGCCACCACGCGCACAAGGCCTCCGGTGCCGGACCGCATGGTGAAGGCCATCCAGGCGCGGCCATTGCCCGGGGTGAAGAGAAACTTCCCCTTCCAGGGCACCGGATCCTTGTCCAGGGTGACCTCGAAGGAGCGAATGAAGTGGTCGGGCTCCATGGGATGCTCCACCGAGACCTGGAGCGGCACCGCCGCGGAATCCTCGGCGAGGATCGGCATCTCGATCCGAGGCGCGTGCTCGCGCTCGAGAGCGGCCTGGCTCCAGGCCCGGCGGGGGGCTAGGAGCACGAGCCCGCTTCCCAGCACCAGCCCCCGTCGCACCGGATCCATCGCGTGATCGGCCTCCCGGCTCAAGTGTGCTCCCGCGCGGAGGAGCTTTCCACCGAGGGCGGCGAGGGCGGCATCCCCCGGGGACGGGCGCGCCGCATCTCGCACAGCCGGAACGCGGAGAAGATGATCTGCCCGAGGGCGCCCAGCACGAAGAAGCCCGCGAGGCCGCCGAGCCAGGTGATGGGCCCGATGAGATAGATGCCGTCCTCGAGCTCGAAGGGCCCCCACTGCGGATAGGGCGCCTCGTCGGACCCCCGGCGCGCGTCCGTTGCGAGCCCGAATCCCAGGCCGGCGAGCGCGGCCACGGACGCGGCGACACCCAGGGCCAGCGCCCAGCCACCGAGCGGGCCGGCGGCGTATCCCACGCCGATGCCGCCGAACAGCGCCACCGAGGAGAGCGCGCCCGCCACGTAGTCGTAGTAGTAGCCGGCCCGCGACGAGCGCCCGGTGAGGCGCGCCAGCTCGCCGTCGGCGTGGTCGATGAAGCGCGCGAGCATGAAGAGCCCGGCGCCCCAGCCGGCGGCGTACGTCTCGCCGGTCGCGAAGAGCACGCCCGCGAGCACGCCGAGCGCCAGGCTGAGCGTGGTGATGTGGTTGGGGCGCAGGGAGGTCCGCGCGAAGGGCCGCACCAGCCATCGGGCCAGGCGCTGGTCCCAGGGCGTCTCAGTCGCCATGGGACGTGGCCATCAGGTGACGCGGGTCGCGCACCCGCGTGAGATAGAGCATGAGCGCCGCCATCCCGAACACGCCGGCGGCCATGAACACCGCCGGAAAGCCCCAGGCGTCGGCGACGAGCCCGGCGACGAGCGGGGCCGCGAAGGCCAGCGGCGCCACCGTGGTGAGCCCCAGGCCGAGATAGGTGGGCCGCTCCGACGCGCTGGGGGCAAACTCCAGCAGCACGTTGAGCCCGGAGACATTGTTCGCGGCGAAGTGCACCCCGAGCAGCGCGAATACCACGCCGAGCCGCTCGACGGAGGGGCTCCAGAGCGCCAGCGCATTGCCCGCCACCGTGGCCACCACCCCCGCGATGAGGACGAGTCGGTGGCCGAGGTGATCGGCCACCCAGCCCAGGGTGAGGTCTCCCGCGATCTTTCCCGCGATCATGAAGGTGGTGAACACGCCCGCCTGCCATGCGGGCGCGCCGAGGGTAGTGATGGCGTACACGGTATAGAAGCCGCCCGCCATGGTCCCCACCGAGGCGCAGGCGCGCGCGGCGAGATACCAGGCGAGGTTGGCATCGCCGCGGAGTATCGAGGGCACGCGACACAGCTGTCCCCGCATCGACAGGGCTGTCGGCCCGGCGGGCCCCGGCCTCTCTCGCACCGAGGTGAGCGCCGTATAGGAGACGGCCATGAAGAGCGCGCAGAGCAGGAAGCAGAGCCCGTAGCTCCGCGGCGCCGGCACCGCCGCGAGCAGCCACGCGGTGATCAGGCCCGCGCCCAGCCCGGCCAGGCTCGCGCCCACGCCCGCGAAGGCGAAGAAGCGGCCGCGCAGCGTGGTGGGAATGGCGCCTGCCACCACGTCCATCCAGGCGGGCATGAGCACGCCGCCCGTCCCCGCGATCACCAGCAGCATGGCGAGGAGCAGGACCAGGGTGAGGCCGGGGGCGGGAACGGCCACGGTGAAGGCCGCGGCGGCGAGGATCAGGTACGGCAGCCGCTCCCAGATGGTGTATCGCACCACGAACGGAAGCTTCCGCGCGAGCGACTGCGTGTAACCCGCCACGAAGAGGGGTGGCAGGTACCAGCCGATGGTCATGAGGGCGGGGATGGCGCCGATCACCACGTTGGGCGCGCCGAGGTGGGCGGCGAAGGCGGGCAGGATGGTGGACTGCCCCGCGAACGAGAGCGCGACCATGAAGAAGCCAAAATCCATCCCCAGCGCGAGCAGGTTATGGCGCAGGTTGCGGCGGACGAAGGCGTCCGTCGTGTCCGGAGCGAGCGCGGTGACGGGGTTGGCGGCGATGGTCACGGGGAAATCCGGCTCCCAGGATACCGCAACCCGGCGCGCGGGCCTTGTCTTCCCGGGGGGGATCGCCCCATGATCGGCGAGTGCTTCTCACCAATGCGCGCGTCTACTCCATGGCGGAGAGTGTCCCGGCCGCGCGATCGAGCGCCGACACGCTGCTCATCCAGGACGGACGCATCGTCTTCTGCGGCCGCCGGTCCGAGGTGAACCCACCCGCGGCCGAGCCCACGCTCGATCTCGCCGGGCGCGCGGTGCTTCCCGGCCTCGTGGACGGGCACGGGCATCTGATGCACCTGGCGCGGGCGCGGCTCACGCTCGACGTGAGCGGACCCGCGTCGGAGGATGCGATTGCGGGCCGGGTGGGCCAGGCGGCGGCGCGCCTGCCGAAGGGGCAGTGGCTCGGCGGCCGCGGCTGGGATCAGAATCGCTGGCCCGACATGCGGATGCCCACCCGCGCCTCTCTCGACCGCGCGGCGCCGGATCATCCGGTGGCGCTGGTCCGGATCGACGGCCATGCCACCTGGGTCAACTCGGCGGCGCTCGCCGCCTCGGGCATCACCCGCGACACGCGCGATCCCGCCGGGGGCATCGTCGTCCGTGACGCCCACGGGGAGCCCAGCGGACTTCTGGTGGACACCGCGCAGCGCCTCGTCCACGCGGTGCAGCCCCCGCCGGACGAGGCGCGATTCGACGCGGCCGTCCGCGACGCCATCGGGGAGTGTCTGGCCAAGGGGCTGACCGGCATTCACGAGATGGGCGCGGATCTCCGCGCCCTGGCCTCCTACCGGCGGCTGATCGAGCGCGGGCACTTCCCCTTCCGCAACTACGTGGCGGTCGCGGGGCGCGATGAGACGGCATGGGAGCGCTATCGCGAGCGCGGGCCCGAGGTGATCGGCGATGGCCAGGTGGTGGTGGGCGCGCTGAAGCTCATGGCCGACGGCGCGCTGGGCTCCCGGGGCGCCGCGCTTCATCATCCCTATTGCGATGATCCGGAGAACACCGGCCTGGTGCTGATCCCGCCCGACGAGCTCTATCGCCTCACCGCCGAGGCGGCGGCGCGGGGCTTCCAGGTCTGCGTCCACGCCATCGGCGACCGCGCCAATACCCTCGTCCTCGACACCTTCGAGCGCGTGCTGCGCGAGCATCCCGCCGCGCGGGCCCTACGGCTGCGGGTCGAGCACGCCCAGATCCTCGCCGAGGGGGATATCGGGCGCTTCGCGCAGCTGGGCGTCATCCCGAGCATGCAGGCCACGCACTGCACCTCCGACATGCCCTGGGCGGAATCCCGACTGGGTCCGGACCGGCTGCGCGGGGCCTATGCATGGCGCTCGCTCCTCGCCACCGGGGTTCGCATCGCGGGCGGCTCGGACTTCCCCGTCGAGGACCCCAATCCCTTCCACGGGATCTTCGCCGCGGTGACCCGCCGGCCGCTCAGCGGAGTGGAGCGAAACTGGCAGCCTGCCCAGCGCATGACGCGCGAGGAGGCGGTGCGCTCCTTCACGAGCTGGAATGCGGAGGCCGGGCATCAGGAGGGAGACACCGGCACCCTCGAGCCCGGCAAGCGGGCCGATCTGGTGGCGCTCGACGAGGACGTCTTCACCTGCCCGGAGGCGCGGATCAAGGACCTCGCCCCCGTCCTCACCATGGTCGGGGGCGAGATCGTCCACCGCCGCGGAATCTAGGACGTCAGCGGGCGAGGTCCGCCGCGCTCAGCCGGAAGAAGCGAAAGGGCGGCGCGTCTCCCATCCGGCAATTCCGCTCGTAGTCGAGAATGTTCTCGTAGCCCGGGCGCATGGAAGGCAGCGTGGCGCCGTAGGGCACCACTTCGCCGAAATAGCTGATGGGATCGCCGAGCGCCACGAACGGGAAGCCCAGGCGCCGCAGCAGGCGCCCGAGACCACTCTCCATTGCCGCCACCAGATAGCCGAGGTCCAGCCGCCGGCACTCCTCGTACAGGTGCCGGAAGAGGCCGAACAGCAGCAGCGGCTGGCGGATGGTGCCGGCGCGATACTCCGGGGCCACGATGAGCCGCGAGATCTCGCCCGAGCGCCCGCGCTCCATCCACGGCCGCGTGTCGAGCAGGCCGGGCGCGTGCTCTTCCAGCGGGAAGCCGCGCGGCGAATCGAGCACCAGCCGGAGCGTGGCCACCACCCCGCCCGAGGGCGTGGTCGCCGCGAAGTGCACCGCGTGCGGATCGTAGTCGTCGCTCTCCTGTCCTTCCGAGCAGGACGCGGCGTCCACGAATTGCCGCTCGAGGCAGTAGACCTCGTAACGCAAGCGCCGCACGGCGGCGAGCAGTCCACCGCGTGAGTGCCGAATGGTGCGCGGAATGGATCGAGGGGGAGCCACGGTGGTGGAAGGCTGCGAAAACGCGAGCGACTGAGGGGCGAGGAGGGTCGTCATGACTCCCGGTAGCAGCAGACTCCGTGCCAGTGACCGAGCTCGGACTGATGGGTGACGAGTGCCTCGTAAACCAAAGGGTACAATCCTCCTCGGTCATTTGAGGAATTGTGGCGCGAGAATTTTTTACACGATTTTCGTTGAAATTTTTACACGATTGCCCTCCAGATCGAGCGAAATAGTTCAGCGGGCAGCGATGCCTGCGATCTCTACGAGGAACTTTGGGTTAGCCAGTCGAGACTCGATGGTGGCCCGCGCGGGCTTCCCATTGGGATCCACCCACGCATCCCAGGCCGCGTTCATCTCGTCGTAGCTGCCCATGTTCGCGAGCCATACGGTGCACGAGAGCAGCTTGGCCTTGCTCGAGCCCGCCGCTGCCAGCAGCTCGTCGAACTTCTTGAGGATCTGTTCGGTCTGGCCCTTCACTCCGGCGGTCGCGTCGGCGGCAACCTGTCCGGCGAGATAGACGGTGTCGCCGTGGACGACGGCGCCCGCGATACGTGGTCCGACGCTCAAGCGCGTGATGCTCATGGGGCAATCTCCTTTGCGAGTGACGCGGTGGGAGGGGCGCGGGCCTAGCGGCTCCGCGCGTGAGTATCCAGGATGAAGCGCGCGATGCTGTGGCGAGACGGTCCATCGGGCAGCGCGTCGTGGGGAAACCAGCGCGCGTCGTCCAGCTCGTCCGGATCCACCGCCACCTGGCCACCGGCATAGGTGGCAATGAACCCGAGCATGATCTGGCTGGGAAACGGCCAGTTCTGGCTGCCCACGTACTGGATGTCGGTGACGTCCACGCCGACCTCTTCCTTCACCTCGCGGGCGACCGCGCCCTCGAGGGACTCGCCATTGTCGACGAAGCCCGCCACCAGCGCGTAGCGGCCGGGGGCCCACTCGCGCTTGCGCGCGAGCAGGACGCGGTCGCCGTCCTTGACCAGCACGATGACGGCGGGATGCAGGTGCGGGTAGTGCTCGTAGTGGCAGCTGCCGCACCGCTTCCCCCACTCGCCCGCGATGCGCTCGGTGCGCGTGCCGCAGCGGGGGCAGTGACCGCTGGTGCTCTCCCACCAGAGGCCCTGCATGGCCATGCCGCCCAGCGAGAGCAGCTCGTCGGGCAGCTTGGTGCCCCGCATCGGTACCAGCGTCTCGCGCCGGAGGTCCGCAGGCACGGCGGCGTCGCGCGGGAGCGAAACCACCCAGCACGGCACGCCGTGCCAGTGCCCGAGCCAGAGTGGATCGGCGGCGGCGGCGCCGAGGCCGTCCGGCGCGGCGCCCCGGGGCAGACGGAACCCGTCGCCGTCGGGCTCCACGAGGAGCCCTTGAGCCTGCACGATGAGCCAGTGGCCCTGCCGCGTGGGCGGGACCGCCCCGCTCTTTGCGGGCTCGAAGGCGCCACGGAGCGCGTCGCGATTGAACGGAAGATAGACCGAGAGCGGTGTCTTCATCGGGTCAGCCAGGGCTCCTCCGCCCGTCGCCGCCGCTCGAGCTCCGCGATGGCGGGGGCGTGTTCAAGGGTCAGCGCGATCTCGTCCTGGCCGCGCAGGAGGCCCTGCCGCCGGAATGCGTCCACCGTGAACGGGATCACGGCGCCATCCGGCGCCACGACGGACTGGCGCTCGAGGTCCACCGTCACCGTCGCCCCCGGCATGGCGTGCAGCTGCCGGCGCAAGGCCGCGCCGGTCTCCGGCGACACCACCACCGGGAGGACCCCCGCCTTGAAGCAGTTGTTGAAAAAGATATCGCCGAAGGAGGGCGCGATCACCGCGCGGATGCCGTAGGCGGCCAGCGACCAGACCGCGTGCTCGCGCGAGGAGCCGCAGCCGAAGTTGTCGTTCGCCACCAGGATGCGCGCGGAGCGGAAGGCGGGCTGGTTGAGGACGAAGTCCGCCCGCTCGCGCCCGTCCTCGTCGAAGCGCACGTCGTGGAAGAGCAGGCCCGCGTACTCGGGGCCCCGCGGCTTGTGGAGGAAGCGCGCGGGGATGATCCGGTCGGTATCCACGTTGACGAAGTCGAAGGGGACCGCCACCGCGGTGAGGGTGGTGAAGGCATCCATCCTCACGCGCCCTCGCGGACGAGCGCCCGCACGTCGGTGAGCCGGCCGGTGACGGCGGCCGCCGCCGCCATGGCGGGGCTCATGAGGTGGGTCCGCACGCCCTTGCCCTGGCGGCCCTCGAAGTTCCGGTTCGAGGTGGAGGCCACGCGCTCGCCGGGGCGCCCGATGTCGCCGTTCATGCCCACGCACATGGAGCACCCGGGCTCGCGCCACTCGAAGCCGGCCTCGCGGAACACGCGGTCGAGCCCCTCCGCCTCCGCGGCCTCCTTGATCAGGCCCGATCCCGGCACCACCCACGCCGGAACCACCACGCGGCGGCCGCGCGCCACGGCGGCGGCGGCGCGAAGATCCTCGAGGCGGCTGTTCGTGCACGAGCCCACGAACACGCGGTCGATCCGCACCGCGGTCAGCGGCGTATTCGCCGCCAGCCCCATGTAGGCGAGCATGCGCTCGACGGCGGCGCGGCGCGCGGGATCCGGGCTGTCCGCGGGATCCGGCACCCGTCCCGTGATGGGCAGGGCTTCCTGCGGGCTGGTGCCCCAGGTCACGGTCGGCTCCAGCGCGGCGGCGTCGAGCGCCACCTCGGCGTCGAAGGTGGCGCCGGCGTCGGTGGGCAGCGTCTTCCAGTAGGCGACGGCCTCTTCCCACCGCGCGCCCGCGGGCGCGAAGGGCCGGCCCTCGAGGAACGCGTAGGTCCGCGGGTCGGGCGCCACCATCCCCGCGCGGGCGCCCGCCTCGATGGACATGTTGCAGACGGTCATCCGCTCCTCCATGGACATGGCGACGATGGCCGGACCCGCGTACTCGATCACGTGCCCGGTGCCGCCGGCGGCGCCGATCCGGCCGATGATGGCGAGGATCACGTCCTTGGCGGCGACGCCGGGCGGGCACGCGCCCTCCACGCGGATGCGCATCGCGCGCGGCTTCTTCTGCCAGAGGCAGGAGGTGGCCAGCACGTGCTCGAGCTCCGAGGAGCCGATGCCGAAGGCGAGGCAGCCGAAGGCGCCGTGGGTGGCGGTGTGGGAATCGCCGCAGACCAGCGTGATTCCCGGCAGGGTGAAGCCCTGCTCGGGGCCCATGACGTGCACGATGCCCTGGCGCGCGTCACCGGGCGGGAAGTACGGGATGCCGAGCTCGGCGGTGTGGCGCGCCATCGCCTCGGTCATGCCGCGGACCTCCGGGTCCGCAAGGGCGGTCCGCCCGCCCGCGGTGGGCACGTAGTGGTCGGCGGTGGCCACGATGGCCTCCGGGCGGCGGATCGCACGCCCTGACTTGCGGAGGCGATCGAAGGTGTGCACGGCGCCGTCGTGCATGAGAAGGCGGTCGATGTAGAGCAGGCTCGTGCCGCCGTCGCCCTCCGTCACGACGTGGCGGCTCCAGATCTTCTCGAACAGCGTGCGCGGCCCCAGGCTCATGGAGGGCGGCTCAGGCGCCGGTGTACTTCTCCTCGACGGCATGCCACCAGTCGAAGCCGACCTTCCGGAAGATGTCCATGGGGGACAGCACCGGACCCTCGTGCCAGTCGGTGCCGTGCTCCTTGAGAAGCCCCAGCGCCCGCTCGATGGCGGGAATGGCGGCGGCCATGCACACCGCGGGAAAGATGGCGATCCGGAACCCGAGGCGCTCGAGCTCGGCGGTGGGCATGCGCGGCGTCTTCCCGCCCTGCACCATGTTGGCGAGCAGCGGGGCCTTCACCTCCCGGGCCACCCGCCGGATCTCGTCCACCGTCTGCGGGGCCTCCACGAAGATGAGGTCCGCGCCCGCCTCCGCGTAGCGGTTGCCCCGCTCGATGGCGTCCTCCAGGCTCGTCACCGCCCGCGCGTCCGTGCGCGCGATGATGACGAAGTCGGGGTCGGTGCGATGCTCGGAGGCGGCGCGGATCTTCTCCGCGAACTCGCGCATGGGCACCACCTGCTTGCCGGCGATGTGGCCGCACTTCTTGGGCGCCACCTGGTCTTCCATGTGCAGCCCCGCCACGCCCGCGCGCTCGTATTCCCGCACCGTGCGCACCGCGTTCAGCGCATTGCCGTAGCCGGTATCCGCGTCCGCGATCACCGGCAGCGACACCGCGCTCGAGAGGTGCGAGGCGTGGTTCGCCATCTCGGTGAGGGTGGCGAGGCCGAGATCCGGCTGCCCGAGGTGGGAGGCGGCGGTGCCGGCGCCGGTCATGTACACGACCGAGAAGCCGGCCGCTTCGATGAGGCGCGCGGAAAAGCCGTCATAGGCGCCGGGCGCCACGATGAGGCCGGGGGCGGCGAGCAGCTCGCGAAGGCGCGTGGTGGTGCGCATCGGCGGTCCTTTCAAGGGCGCGGATCTCGGGCCCTCGGTGATCGGTATTCGACTCGCGCGGACATCTCGAGGCGAACGGGATTGTTCCGCAATCCGGCGGGGCTGTCAACATGGTACGCTGGAGCCCTGAAAAAAGGGGGCCTCATGACCGACCGTCTCGACCTCGCGCCCTTTCTCGAGCGCCGGCGCCGTTTCGCGGAGGCGGTGGGCGACTCGCTGGCCATCATCCCCGCCGCCCGCGAGGCGGCGCGCAACGCCGATACCGATTTCGAATTCCGGCAGGACTCCGACTTCTACTTCCTCACCGGCTTCGACGAGCCCGACGCGGTGGCGGTGTTCAATCCCTCCCACGCCAAGGAGCGCTTCGTCCTCTTCGTGCGGCCGCGCGACCGGGAGCAGGAGATCTGGACGGGGCGCCGCGCCGGGGTGGAGGGCGCCATCGCCGCCTACGGCGCCGACGCTGCCTACACCATCGACGAGCTGGACGCGCGGCTGCGCGAGTACGCGATCGACCGCGCCGGCCTCGTGTACCGGCTGGGGAATCCCCACTACGACGCTCGCGTCACGCGCCTGGTGTCGGAGATGCGCGGGGTCCGGGTGCGCGGCTTCACCACCCCCGTGCGCGTCGAGGATCCCGGCCCCATCCTCCACGAGCTGCGCCTGCGCCGCGCGCCCGAGGAGCTGGCCCGCCAGCGCCGCGCCTGCGAGATCAGCCGCGACGCCCACATCGAGGCCATGCGCTTCGCGCGGCCGGGTCAATACGAATACGAGGTGCAGGCGGCGATCGAGTTCGTGTTCCGGAAGGGCGGCTCGCCGCGCAACGCGTATCCGTCCATCGTGGCTTCCGGCGCCAATGCCTGCATCCTCCACTACAACGAGAACCGGCGGCGGATGGAGGACGGCGACCTCCTCCTCATCGACGCCGGCTGCGAGTGGGGCTATCACGCTGCCGACATCACCCGCACCTTCCCGGTGAACGGCCGCTTCACCGCGCCCCAGCGCCGCGTCTACGAGGTGGTGCTGAACGCCGAGCTGGCGGGCATCGCGGCCGCGAAGCCGGGCGCCCCCTACGAGGCGGTGCACGACGCCGCCCGGCGCGTCCTCACCGAGGGGCTGGTCGCGCTCGGCCTCCTGCCGCTGGGCACGGCGGAGTCGCTGGCCATGCACCACTATCGCGAGTTCTACATGCACGGCACCGGGCACTGGCTCGGCATGGACGTGCACGACGTGGGCAACTACAAGATCGACCGCCAGTCGCGCCCGCTCGAGCCCGGCATGGTGCTCACGGTGGAGCCGGGGCTCTACATCGACCCCGAGCGCGAGTCGGTGACCTTCCACCTCCGCGAGTACAGCGAGGACGAGATGTGGGAGCGCCGCTTCCGGCTGGGGATGGCGGCGGCGAAGAAGATCGAGGACGAGGAGAAGGCGCGCGCGAAGACCGTCGTCCATCCGATTCCCGCGGAGTATCGCGGCATCGGCATTCGCATCGAGGACGACGTGCTCGTCACCGCGGGCGGCAACGACGTCCTCACCGCGGGAACGCCCAAGACCGTCGCGGACGTCGAGCGGACCTGCGCCGAGCCCCCGCGCCTGCCGCGCTAGCTAGACCGGCGGCTCGGGGTCGTACTGGATGTAGCGGCGCACCTCGCGGGCGCGCTCCACCGAGTGCAGGCGCGCGACCAGGTGCAGCGACATGTCGATGCCCGCCGACACCCCCGCCGCGGTGACCACGGCGCCGCTGTCCACGAAGCGCGCCGCGGGCCGCACCTCGATGGTCGCGTCGAGCTCCCGGAGCCGGTCGAGGGCGCCCCACCAGGTGGTGGCGGGCCGGTTCCGGAGCAGGCCGGCGCCGGCGAGCACGAGCGATCCCGTGCACACGCTGGTGACCAGCGTGCCCCGCTTGGCGAGGCCGTGAAGCCACTCATGCGTCGGCCTGTCCTCGATCAGGGCGCGGGTCCCGCGGCCGCCCGGCACGATCACGACGTCGAGCGCGCCGGCCTCGGCGATGGTCCGGTCGGGCAGCACGCGCAGCCCTTTCGCGCAGGTCACGGGCGCCAGCGTCTGCGCGATGGTGAACACCTCGACCCCGTCCTGATGCTGATGCGCCCACGCGGACAGCACTTCCCAGGGCCCCGCCCAGTCGAGCTCCTCCGCGCCCTCGAAGAGCATGATCCCGATTCGCATCACGGCCTCCCTCCCGGCGCCAGTCCGTCCATCAGGACATCGCGCCGCCGTCCACCGTGTAGATGCCGCCGTTGATATAGGAGGCCTCCGGGCTCATCAGGAAGGCCACCACCGCCGCCACCTCGTCGGGCTTCCCGTACCGGCGCATGGGAATGGTGGCGGCGAGCCGGTCGTGGGCGGCGCGCGGGTCCTTCGGATTGAACCCGCCCTCGAGGGCGTCCGTCATCGCCGTCTCGATGGGCGCCGGGCATACCGCGTTCACCCGCACGCCCTGCCGCACCAGCTCGATGGCGGCGGTGCGCGTGAGCCCGATCACCGCGTGCTTGCTCGCCGTATAGGCCACGAGGTTCGGGGAGCCGCGCAATCCGGCGATGGACGCGGTATTGACGATGACCCCGCCCCCGCGCGCGATCATGGCCGGGGCCACCACCTTGAGCCCGAGCCAGACGCTCTTCACGTTCACCGCGATGACGCGGTCGAAGGTGGTCTCGGGATAGTCCACCAGGGGGCTCACCACCCCCAGGATGCCCGCATTGTTGAAGAAGGCATCGATCCCGCCCCAGCGCTCCAGCGCCGCCGCCACGTAGCGCTGTACCTCGCCGAGGCGCGTGACGTCGGCTTCCACCACCAGGCCCTTCCCCCCGGCGCGCTCCACCGCGGCCATGGTCTCGGCGAGACCGCCCGCGTTGACGTCCACCAGGACCAGCCGCGCGCCCTCGGCGGCGAAGCGGGTCGCCGCGGCGCGGCCGATGCCCCCCGCCGCCCCTGTGATGACGATGGTCTTGTCGACGAAGCGCCGCTCCATGGTCCGGCGCCACGGTAGGCGAAGAGCTGCCCGATGTCCAGGGGCCGATACACTGTTGATGACAAGTGATCTGACCGCTGGAGTTTGACACGTGATCTGACCGCGGTCAGGGTCGATGGCGGGGCGTTTGGGGGGAGACCGAGATAGCGGTCCCCCTCGGCAGCACGCGTCCTCGAGGCGCGACGCGGCCTGCGCCTCATGCCTGGGCGGCAAGGGACGCCGCGGGGGTGAGACGGCGACCGCGCGCATCGTAGCGCCCGAAGCAGCGGGCACCATACCAGACCGCGTGGGTGCCGTCGAGATGGCGGCGGATGAGCACCCGCAAGCGCGCGCAGGTGCGCCGGCCGGGCTGCTTGGGGAGCTGGAGGCGGAGGCCCTCGAGGGTGACGGTGTTATCGAGGGCGACGGTGCGCTCCTCCTGGTGGCAGAGGATGGGCGTGAGATCGACGCGGCCCAGGGGCACGAAGGCGGACTGGGGGTCGGCGGGGGGCCGCCCGAAGCGGGCATTGTAGGTCGGCAGGAAGCGTTCGCGCAGATAGCGGTTGGCGGCAGCCACGGTGGCGATGCCGTGCACGCGCAGCTCGTTGACGAGGCGATCTTGGAAGGTGCGATTGAGCCGCTCGCTGCGGCCGCGGGCCTGCGGCGAGTAGGCGGGGATGTGCTCGATCCCGAGCCGGGCCAGGGCGCGGCCGACTTGCGTGAGGCGGGTGGGATCCACCGGCTCGCCGGCCTTGGGGGTATAGAAGGCCCACCCGGCGCGATCGGTGTAGAGCGCTTGGGGTAGCCCGTGAGTCGTGAGGACCTCCCAGAGGGTGGCCATCACGGTGGCCGTGCCCTCGGCGGGGACGAGCTGCGCATAGAGCACGCGCTTCGTCGCGTCATCGACGACCTGGAGCAACGTCTGCCGCTCGGTGGGGCAGCGCGCGAGCCAGACATGCGGGCTGCCGTCGAGGTGCAGCAGCTCGCCGAAGCAGGCGCGGGGCTCGCGGCGGCGGCGATGCCGGCCCCGGGCCCGGTGCTTGGGCAGGAGCTTCGCCGCCTGCAGGGCCTGCTTGATGAAGGTATAGGACAGGCCGACGCCGTGGTCGCGCTGGATCGTTTCGTGGAAGTGGTGGGCGTTGAACCCGGCGTAGCGCTCCCGGTACAAGCGCAGAATGCGCTCGACCTCGGCGACGGGCGCGCGCCGAGGCGAGGGCTGGCGCCGGCGCCGATCCCAGAGCCCGTCGTAGCCGAAGCGCTGGTAGCGCAGCCGCCAGCGGCGCAGGGTGCGGGCGTTCCAGCCCAAGATCTCCTCGGCCTGAGGCCACGTCAGCTTGCCACCGATCGCCTGCAACAAGACCTCCTGCACTTTCATCGTCCGCTCCACGACGGCGGGGGCATAGGCCATGGCCACCTCCTCGGTGCCATTGCCGCACCCCCAGCCCGTCAGCCAGGAGCGGTCAGATCACTTGCTACAAACCGCGGTCAGATCATGTGCTCACTACACTGTGCGGCCGCGGTACTTGCGTGGCACGGAGGCGTGATCTATCGTCAGGTACCCAGCCGGAAGGAGGTGTCCCATAGCTTTCTTCGACGCCCCAGGGACGAGGACATCTCTCCCGAGGCGCGCCAGTGGCTGGACGATCTC
>Ga0134127_10002293_pt1 | contig 13878 bp, 14 predicted proteins | sample KB31753_FD_96459 | JGI IMG/M metagenome (GOLD analysis project Ga0134127, IMG submission 96459) | Terrestrial soil microbial communities with excess Nitrogen fertilizer from Kellogg Biological Station, Michigan, USA - KB3-175-3 | ecosystem: Environmental > Terrestrial > Soil > Unclassified ...
AACGCTGGCAGTTTTGCCGCCTAAGATTTCATCGATATATTCGACGCCTTTGACTTCGGCATTGGCTTGATAGACCACGGTTTGATCAAGCGGCGGGCTTTGGTAGCTGACCCTGTAGACAGTAAAGCCTGCGGCATTGAGGCGCCGCTCGGCCGTGTTATACAAACTGCCGTCTTTGGTCGAATCCGAAAGCCAGACCACGCCGCCATAGTTAACTTGTCCGCCTTTTTCAAATCCCGCGGCAAAAAATTCTTTGACATCATCCTTAGTTTTGCCCGGACAAGGCACTAGCACGTATGCGCCGTTGTCTTCCAAAATTTCCGGGCAGATTAATCGGGTTTCCGGGTTCAAGTTATTGGAAAGAATGTTTTCGCGCGGGTAAGCTTTGGTTAAATTATAGAGGCGATAAAGTTCCGAGGGGCTGATGTTGGTGTGGAAGTGGTCGCCCAAAATAGAAACCAAACTGTTGATTGTCCCGGCGTTGGTGACAATATTAAGATCGATAGCTTTTTGTTTGACGGCCTGCAGAATTAACTGTTGGCGTTGACTGCGGGCAAAGTCAGAACCTTCGCCGCCGCCTGCGTGCCTCGACCGCGCGTAAATCAGCGCGCGTTCTCCGCTCATGTGTTCCGGCCCTTGAGTAAATGTTACTGCTGGGATGTAGCCTTCGTTGCCGTCGGGGAAAGTGTAGTCGGTAAATGTTTTAGGAATGTCGATGTCCACGCCGCCGAGCTTGTCTATGCCCAACTCGAAGCCGCTAAAATCCACCACCGCGAAGTAGGGGACATCAATCCCGGCCACACCGCTGACAGCTTCGCGCATGGCTCGTCCTGCTTCGTCCCAATTTTTTGTAGCTTGCCAGGTTTCGGCAAAAGCCGCATTGATTTTTCTATTGCCAAGGCCTTTTAAGTTGGCCAAATAATCCCTAGGAATCGCCGAGAGCGAAATTTTGTTAATGTCCGGACGTATCTGCGCCAAAATAATCGTGTCGGCCAGATAGCCGCCATCGTGTCCTTGTCCGCCAATGCCCAACAATAGAATGTTGATCTGACCTAAATCTTCGCCAATCAATTTTGATCCGCCAAAATTAAAAAACTCGGCAATGCGTTTGGTAAAGCTCGAGCTTTGGCCGACGAAAATTTTGCCGGTGATTTGATAGGTGCGAATGGCGACAAAACTTCCCAGGATCACGATAATCGCGAGCAAACTAAGCAAGCTGATTTTTAGGATTTTACGCAGACGGCTCGGGGTTTTTGGGAGAGCCATTCTGGCTGCTTGGGCCTGGGTTTTTTCGTAGCTTTCTATGCGCGGCGCTATCGGTTTGTAGTCTTGAGTTCCGTTCATATCTTTAAAATGATTCCTACTTATTATACTTAATATCTTACGATTTGATAAGGGTGCGGTATCAGGGGCTTTGAGGTTGCGAATTCACTCAAAAAGCAGTATAGTGTAGAAAGTTTTGCGGATTTGGGTCGCATAGCTCAGTTGGCCAAAGGGCGAAGCCCGTAAAATTTATAGATTTAGTACATCAACGCCCTGGACAAGAAACTGTGGCTCCGCCACAGTTGAGGGAGAATAAATATTAATAATACATGGTCGCATAGCTCAGTTGGTTAGAGCGCACCGTTCACATCGGTGAGGTCGCTGGTCCGAATCCAGCTGCGACCACCACTGCTTCGCTCCTGACGGAGCTTCGCAGTGCAAGCACCAGCTTGCATGTGTCGGAGGCGAAGCAGTGTCTTTCGAAGCAGGACTGACAAGCCAGGTTGTCTCTTTACAAACCTCAAAATACGCGTACAATGAATGTACTGTCTTTAAGGACTTTCGCGTTCGCCAGTTTCAAACTTGGCGTAGCGAGCTTGCCTGGGCGAAGCCCAGGCATCGCTTTTAAGCCAAGTCCGAAAACTGGCTTTGGCCAATTACTTCGTTAAACTGCTCCGGTTCTTGTCACCGTAGCTCTACTACGGCTCCAAAAATCCTCGCAGTTTGCCTCGTACTTGGCTCAAACGCGAAAGTCCTAATTCATAATAGCCATCTTCATGGACGACGAAACAAAAAAACCACAAATAGACAATGAAATACCAGGGGATGAATCGCCAAATGACGAAAGTCCGGCGCGCGCTTTAGGATCCTTCATTTGGGAGTTAATCAAAGTCTTGGTTTTGGCGCTGGTCATCATCGTACCACTTAGGGTTTTAATCGCCGAGCCTTTTATTGTTTCTGGATCCTCGATGGTCCCGAATTTCCATAACCGCGAATACTTAATAGTAGATAAAGTCACGTATCGATTCACCGAACCGCAGCGCGGGGACGTTATCGTTTTTAAATATCCCAAAAATCGTACCCAATATTTCATCAAACGTATTATTGGCTTGCCTGGCGAGAAAGTGGAAGTCAAAGATGGACACGTAATTGTCTTTAATACGGAACATCCGGACGGAGAAGTTTTGCCGGAAAAATATTTGCCCGACGAAAACATCACCTTCAATCCCTTTGGCCGCGAAGAAATAGTTTCTTTAGGCAGCGATGAATTTTTTGTGTTAGGCGATAACCGGCAGGCCTCGAGCGATTCCCGCACCTGGGGAATTTTGCCCAGACATGATTTTGTCGGTCGCGCCTGGTTCCGCGTTTTCCCTTTGACTAATTTTGGATTCTTGCCTAATAACATCAGTTATAGCTTTTAAGATGGAACTTCCGCCTTTGGCCAATTTCTTTGTCGAAATCTCCGCCGGCTCCTCACCGTATGCTTGATACGGCTCGTCGCCTGCTCAATTTCTTCTTGAACTTGGCTCAAACGCGAAAGTTCTGATAATTTACAACTCATTACTTACAACTTTCCCCATGGGTCGACCAAAAAAACAAGCTAGTATTTCGGTTAAGAAGATGCCGGCTTTGTCCGGAATCGGCGACGTGCTTGCCGATACCGACGCGCTTTGGGGCATCATGTTGCGCCAATTTCAAAATATCTCAAAAACTTATGGTTTCGCTCGAGCCGAGTTGCCGCTCTTGGAACCAATGCGCCTCTACGAACAACTCATCCCAAACTACGAGTTGGCCAACGACCAGTTTGTCACGACCGAGGGCGGGGAAGATGCTTGGGTAGTCAGGCCGTCGCTGTTGCCTTCGCTATTACGCGCTTATTCCATGCGCAAGCTTTATGAGACCAGTCCCTTTAACAAATGGGTAGCCACCGGCCAAGTTTTGCGCAAAACCGACAAAGGCGAAATTGTTGCCGGCCAAGAGTTTATTTACGAAGTCATTGGTAACTTCAACCATCTAAGCGAAGCGCAATTGCTCGGGGCGGTTTGGACTTTTTTGGCGAGGCTGGGGCTCGCGGAAAATTTGCAAATGGAAATCAACCACATTGGCGACAGCGAATGCCAAACTACTTACGAAACCGCGCTGGCCGATTTTTTGCGAGGCAAAAAATTTGGACTCTGCGATAATTGCACCGAACACCTCCGCAACCGGCCGTTATCGATATTGCGCTGCGGCAATGTAGAATGCCAGGCTCTCTTAGCCGACGCGCCTATCCTGTTAGATTTTTTGGATCAAGGTTCGCAAAAACATTTTACGACTATTTTGGAAGCGCTCGACGAACTTGGTATTCCTTATCAAGTCAATCCGCTTTATGCCGGCGACCACGGGCACAGCCGCACCAATGCTGTTATCAAATATAAGCACGGACAAAAAACCAGCATAATCGGCGAGGCCGCTTACCATGACCAACTGCTCGGACGCTTGGCCGGCAAAAATATTTGCTCATTTGGTTTCGTTGGCAACTTTACTGCCATCCTGAAAATATTAGAGCAAGCCGAAGTCGCTGTGACTATCGACGGCACAAATGAAGTTTATTTGGTGCCGCTCGGCGAACTGGCCGCGCGCAAATCTTTGCGCCTGTTTCGCGACCTGATTTCCGCGCGCGTGACTGTTTATGATAATTTCGGCTCCACTGGAGTCAAAGATCAGCTCAAAGCCGCGCAAGCCAGCCGCAGTCCTATTGCCTTAATCATGGGCCAGAAAGAAGCTATTGACGACGTAGTGATTTTGCGCGACGTCAAATCTGGCATGCAAGAAGTCTTCTCCTATGATAAGATAGTAGATGAGGTGAAGAAGCGATTGGGGAAATAGAACTTCCTCGTTTGGCCAATTTCTTTGTCAAAACTTCCGTCGGCTCCTCATCGTATCTTTCAATACGCCTCGGAGCCTTACTCAGTTTTTCCTCGAACTTGGCTCAAACGCCGAAGTTCTACGCGAGTGGTTATTAACAAACATACGAATTATGGACGATTGCGCCTTTTGTAACATAGTCAGCCGCGGCATGTCAGCAGACATTGTCTTTGAGAATGACCGTATTATCGTCATCAAAGATATTTTGCCCAAAGCCCCAGTTCATTTGTTGATAATTCCCAAGCAACACATTGAATCCGTCACCTCGATTGCCGAAGCTGACCAGTCATTGCTTGGAGAACTGATTTTAGTGGCCAAGCAGGTCGCCGAAAAACAGGGGATTTCCTCGGACGGCTATAAATTGATTTTCAACGTCGGCAAGCACGGCGGCCAGGTTATTCAGCATTTGCACATGCACTTGCTCGGCGGCAAACAACTCGGCGAGTAATCCATCAAAACATCAATAAATTTTTGAGAAGCTGTCCCAAAACTGGGTACAGCTTCTTTTTGACGAAGTGGTCAAAGTGTAGTATAGTTAGAGGTGAATCCGGCTGTTGATAATAATTAGACCGGAAATATTTTGTAGAAAGAGGTGATTGATTTGGTAGAAGTGAAACGTAAAGACAATGAATCGTTTGAAAGTTTGCTCCGCAGATTTAACCGTAAGGTTCAACAAAGCGGCGTGCTTGTGCGTGCTCGCAAGACCCGCTATTTTCAGCCGAAAAAAAGCCGCAACCTCCTGCGCGTAACAGCGCAGCGCAGAGGCGAGCTTAAAGAAATTAGAGAAGAGCTCAAGAAGCTCGGTAAACCGGTAAAGCCGACTGGCCGCGGAGGCCGAAGATAGGCAAAACTTCCGTCTTTGGCCAATTTCTTTGTCGAAATCTTGCGCCGACTCCTCACCGTATCTTTCAATACGGCTCGTCGCCTGCTCGATTTCTCCTCGAACTTGGCTCAAATACAAAAGTTTTGTATCCACATATATGATTGATCTAAGTGTAATCGAAAAAGCTCTGACTGAAGCGATGAAAGCCAAAAATTCAGTTACTGTTGATACGCTTCGGGGCCTAAAAACCAGAATCCAAAATGAACAAATCGCCAAAGGCCAACCGCTTGCCGAAAGCGACTTGGTCAGTTTGGTGCGTTCCGAAGTGAAGCGCAGGAAAGAAGCGGCGCAGAGTTTTGAAACCGGCGGCCGCGCGGAAATGGCGCAAAAAGAATTGGCCGAAGCAGAAATCTTGTCGGCATATTTGCCAGCCGGGCCTTCTGATGCAGACGTAGCCGCCGCGCTCGAGGCGATGTTGGCCGGCGGGACTTACACGCAAAAAGATTTTGGCGCGCTCATGGGCAAACTCAAAGCTCAATTTCCTAACGCCGACGGCGCCAGCCTCTCACAATTATTGAAATCCAAACTAAGTTAGAATATAGAAGATGGAATGTAGAAAAAAATCTAACTTCTAACTTCCATATTCTATCTTCTTCGTAAAAAATGGCAAAAGAACAATACATTGTTGGTCTTGATATCGGGACTCATTTAATTCGCGTCATCCAGGCAAAGCTGGAAGCGGACGGGACTTTGAATGTCATTGGCATTGGACAAGCCGACAGCCAAGGCATGCGCAAAGGCGTGATTGTCGATATCGAAGAAGCGGTGTCTTCTATTTCTCAAGCACTCGAACGTTTGGAACGCATGACCGGCGTGCCCGTGGCCAGCGCCACGGTTTCCATTGGCGGCGGCCACGTGGTGGCCATGGACAGCAAAGGCGTAATCGCAATCTCGCGCGCTGACGGCGAAATCGGCGAGAACGATGTCGTCCGCGTTGTCGATGCCTCGCAAGCCGTTTCCATTCCGCCCAACCGCGAAGTCATTCACGTCATCCCAAAAACTTTTACGCTCGACGGCCAAGGCGGCATCAAAGATCCGCTGGGCATGACCGGCGTCCGTTTGGAAGTCGAGACTTTGATTATTCACGCCAGTTTGCCTTACGTTAAAAATTTGTCCAAGGCTGTAATGCAAACCGGTTTGGAAATTGAACAGCTGGTGGTCTCGCCACTAGCCGCAAGCCAGGCCGTGCTTTCGCGCAAACAGCGCGAGCTCGGCGTGGTTTTGGTAGATCTCGGCGCAGGTACTACATCGGTTGCCGTTTACGAAGAAGACAATCTTTTGCACACCGCAGTCATTCCAATCGGCGGTATGCATGTTACAAATGACATTGCCATTGGTTTGCGCTGTACCGTGGATACGGCCGAGAAAGTTAAATTGCACGCCGGCCACGCCATTCCAAAAAGCGTCGACCGCCATGAGCAGGTCAATCTTGCTAAGTTTGATCCAGAAGAAGATACGCAAGTCGCGCGCGGCACCATTTGCGAAATTATTGAAGCGCGCCTCGATGAAATTTTTGATTTCGTTACAGCCGAACTCAAAAAAATCAATCGCGACGGAAAATTGCCGGCCGGAGTGGTTCTTACCGGCGGGGGAGCGCACCTGCCCGGCGTCGCCGAATTTGCTAAAGCCAAATTGCGTTTGCCATCGCAAGTCGCCACGCCAAGTAATTTACAAACCGTTATTGATACTGTCGGAGATCCGTCTTTTGCTACAGTCGCCGGCCTTGTTATTTGGGCCAGCCGCTACGCCAAACCGTTTGGCGGCCCCGGCTTAGGCCAGGTTATGGATCGAGTGTTTTCGGGAAGTATTATCCAAAAGATTAAAAAGTTATTCAAGTCGTTTTTGCCATAAAATCGCCCTTTTCTAGGGTTGCGGGGCAGGCCTTTTGATGATATAGTAGTTTTAATGGAATTTTTGGTAAGTAATGGTAGTTACGGTAGCTTATTTTTTTTGATTTTTTACAGCTGGAAGTTAGCCTTTTAAGTTCCCTCATCCATCTAAATAAAGTTTGCAATCCATCAAAAACGAAAGCCAAGCGATACTTAAACTATGAGAAAACCTATGTCAGAAGTGAAACCAAAAATCGAGACCTTTGCCCGCATCAAAGTTTTGGGAATTGGGGGATCCGGCACCGCCGCAGTCAATCGCATGAGCGAACTTGGCATTAAAGGCGTCGAGTTTATTGCCGTCAACACCGACGCGCAAGCTTTGCATAACAACAGCGCCGACAGAAAAGTACACATCGGCAAAAATATTACCAAAGGTTTGGGCAGCGGTATGAATCCGGAACTCGGCCGCCAAGCGGCAGAGGAAAGCCAGGAAGAAATCGAAGAAGTTATTAGTAACGCTGACATGGTTTTCATTACCTGCGGCTTGGGCGGCGGCACCGGCACCGGTGCGGCGCCGATTGTGGCCGAGCTGGCCAAGAATCGCGGCGTGCTGACTATTGGCATTGTCACAAAGCCATTTACATTTGAAGGCAGCAAGCGCAAAGAAGTGGCTGAAGCCGGTTATGACAACCTCAAAGACAAAGTTGACGCGATTATTTCCATCCACAACGATCGTATTTTACAAATTATAGACAAGAAGACTTCTTTGGTAGATGCCTTTCGCACTGTTGATGAAGTTTTGCAACAAGGTATCTCCGGAATTTCCGATTTGATTACCACGCATGGACTGGTGAACGCCGACTTTGCCGACGTCCGCAGTATTATGCAAGATGCGGGTACGGCGCTTATGGGTATTGGTCATGCCAGCGGCGAGAACCGCGCTGCCGAAGCCGCCAAGGCCGCGGTCAACTCTCCATTGCTCGAACTAACCATCGATGGTGCCAAAGGCGTGTTGTTTAACATCACTGGCGGCAAAGACCTTGGTATGTTTGAAATCGATGAAGCCGCGAAAGTTATTACTAAAAATATTGATCCCGATGCCAAAGTTAAATTCGGCGCAGTTATTGATGAAGACATGGGCGATGAAATTCGCATCACTGTTATCGCTACAGGATTTGATGAAGGCAACCGCCGCGTGACCCCAATGATGCAGCCCGTAGAAGAGGCTAGGCCGCAGGCCTTCACCCAGGCTCAGGCTCAGCCTGAAGCGCCTAGAATCGAGCCGAGGAAGCCTTTGTTCACCCCGCAGGCCGCTGAACCCGTCCAGGCCATTCCGGAAGAGGATGAAGACGAATTGGACATCCCGGCTTTCATTCGCAAGAAGATGAAATAAAATTAGCCCCTCGCGGGGCTTTTTTAGTGTGAACATCAAAAGAGTGATTTCTTATTTTCCACCTTTTTGCACAAAAAGGTGGAGCCAAAAGGCGCAAGCCTGCGATTTGCGGAAGACGAATTTGTAGCTTGCCTCGTCGCTTGCGAACTGAACTCGCCCGCACTTTCTTACATCTAAGAAAGTGCGGTACTCAAACAGCAGTTCGCATCTCCCTAACTCGCGAATGGATCGAATTCATTTCGATCCTGCTCGTGTCGGGAGACCGCTCCTCGGCACTCGCCAAATTCTAGCTTCGCAAATCGGGGCTTGACCGAAACCACAGATTTTGAGCCTTGCTTTATAAAGAGTTTATGCTTTTCAAGTTAAGCTCGGACAATAAAAGACTCCTCGTTATGAGGAGTCTTTGGCTTATTGCGCGAGCGCTTGATTGATCTTCGTTTTCATATCATCAAGCGTTGGGACTTTGGTGAGCTTTTCGCCGTTGATAAAGAATGTCGGCGTCCCTTGCAGATTAAGTTTTACCGCATCATCATAATCAGCATTTACCACATCTCGATATTTCCCAGATTGAATTTCGGATTTAAATTTATCGGCATCAAGGCCAAGTTGAGTCGCAAAACTTGCAAAGATAGGCAGGGGATCAATCGCGCTTTCCCACTCTGTTTGATTGGCATAGAGTAGAGTCTCCATCTCCCAAAATTTACCTTGTGCTCCGGCGGCCTCGCCAGCTTCTGCGGAAATTTGCGCGTTTTTATGGATAGAACGCAAAGGGAAGTAGCGGTAAACGAAGCGCACCGATTTGTCTTTATATGCTTCCATAGCCTTTTTGACCATTGGGTTAACTGCGGCGCATGTCGGACATTGGAAATCGGCGAACTCCACGACAGTAACTTTGGCATCGCTGGGGCCGACTGTGTGGCTGGTTTCGCGCACAAGCGATTGGCTGTCTGTGGGTTTGCCGACGGCTTCTGGTTCGGATCTATCCGTTAGCATAAACAGGCCAACGCCTCCCAAGATTACAACCCCGGCAATTATCGACAAAATCTTAGCTTCTTTTGACATAAGTTTTGTAATAAATAATCAGGCTGACAAGAACTATAAAAAATGAGATTAACGACAGAAAGGGAATGGTAATAAAGCCAAGCCATTCGAAAAATTTAGTGGTGCAGGATATTCCCTGGACGCAAGGCCCGGCGGATTCGGGAATGATTTTGTAATAAAGCAGATTGTGGTAAATGGCAATCAGCGTTCCAATGATTGCGAGAGGAATGGCGTAAAGGGCCACGCGAACATCTTTGATTAAAATTCCGACACCGAGAATTATTACAAACGGATACATAAAGATGCGCTGGTACCAGCACAGCACGCAAGGCGGCAGATGCATTGCATATTGAAAATACAAACTGCCGAGCGTTGCAAGCAGCGCCGCGGCCCAAGCTATGTAGAGTAAGTATGGTTTAATTCGATTCATAATCGTACCGGCGCTAGTATAACACGAAAATAAGTTTCTATATAGGCCGGCTGTTTTTTCAAACAAAAAACCCTCTCGGGACGAGAGGGTTTTTGCAAAACATACTAAATTATTTCCAGGAAACTAAGATTGCGGAAAAAAACAAAAGTTGAATTAATAGATAACCGACTTCAATAAAAAACAGTTTGTGTGATTTGCCGCCCCATAGCTTATCGCTGTATTTGACCGGCACCATGAGTCCGAGCCAAGTCCAAAGCGCCCCTTGAAAACCTGCACTAATGCTTTGCGCGTCGAAGGCGATTAATACATGGGCAAAGACGTAGGCCATTATCAGCGCACCAATGAACTGTAAAAGATAGGCGCTCTTCATGCTCTTCATCATTTTTTCCCTGATCTCCGGGTTCATTGTATCAAAACCCATTTCCCGCGACCAAATTTTGCGGAACAAGGAACCGTACCAAATGTAGCCGAGAACCATTGCGGCTACGCCGCAAACTAACACTGCCCAATAGTTGATTACAAAATCCATACCTAATAAATTTTAATGATAGATGCCGCAATGCGGCACTTACAGTATACACCCGACTTTGGAAAAACAAAAAGTCCCGGCCTCCCGCAGGGAGGCCGGGACCAAATATAGATTTAGGCGGTTAAGCTGGAGAGGACCAAGTAGACTCCAAGCAGGAGGGTGAAAAAGAGAACTCCTGTCAGGGCATGGGAGTTTTTGAGCTGTTTGGTGGTAGAGACTACAAGCGCCGGCCAGATTAACCGGACCAAGCCTTTAATAAACACGACCCAGCCCAGCACAGTCAGCACCCCGCGCCAGTCCGCGGTCCATACTGAATGAGCCAGAATCATCACAATACCAACGGCCAGTACGATAAAACCCGAAAAGAAGGGGGTTTCCTCGTTCTGATAGCTGTGGAAAATCAACCGCAGATTATTGCGATTAATCAACAGCGCGGAGCTTACGACTACAAGATAGAGGCCCCAAGCTTGCGCGAGAAATATGGAAGAATCCATTGTTTTTGTTTCTTAAGGATTAATTTTCTTTATTATAGCACATTTTTAGGTAGGATCTATAAAATGCTGGATAAAGCAAGATTTTGCAGTTTTTTATTAGCTTGATGAAGTATAACAATAATAATATATTGACAAACGATAAATAACCAATTAAGATATGGGTATAAGTAATCTAAATAAATCACCTATGAAACGAAGCTCAACAATTTTCCTAAAGTTCGTCCTTGGCATAATGGCACTGGCAGTGCTCGCAGGCCTCATTTACTTTCCTTTAACCGAAGGGAGGGCCGCAAACTTAGACCTGTTTAGCATCTACTGGGATCCAGCCATTCTGTATATGTTCGTAGGTTCTATCCCATTTTTTACTGCACTATATCAATCTTACAAATTGCTCGGATACATCGAGCAAAATAAAGTATTCTCGTTAGGGGCGGTAAAAGCGCTAAAGACAATAAAATATTGCGGAATAGCAATTGCCGGTTTTGTTGTGGTGGGACAAATCGCCCTGATTATTACGCAGCATGGCAAAGATGACATGGCCGGTCCCTTGGCTCTTGGTGTTATTATTACTTTTATATCTATCGCGGTCGCAACCGGTGCCGCTGTTTTTGAAAAACTTTTACAAAGAGCGGTAGAAATTAAATCAGAGAATGACTTAACGGTTTAAAAAATATTATGGCAATTATTATCAACATTGATGTGATGCTAGCTAAAAGAAAAATGAGCGTCACCGAACTTACATCGAAGGTCGGCATTACGATGGCTAACTTATCGATCTTAAAAAATGGAAAAGCAAAAGCCATACGGTTTTCAACATTAGAGGCGATTTGCAAAGCTTTGGATTGCCAGCCCGGGGATATTATAGAATTTAAGAACGATAAACAATAAAGTACTATGAAAAAATTAGGAAAAATTTTACTTATTGGATTGGTACTGTTCGGGATCAGTAGTTTAGCTACCTTCTCCTGGAAGGCTAAATTGCCTCAAGATTTCGACTACGATTATATCGATAGAGCATCCTACTTATGTACGCATCCCTTTGGATTTCCTATGAACATATCAACTTGGGAAAATCATTGTTTATCCGAAGAATCAATAATATTAGGGCATGTGATTAATCTTGTCGTTTGGATTTTAATTGCCTTGCTCGGCTATTTGGTAGTGACCAACTATCAAAAGCTTAAAGCCAAGCTCGGACCAAGAGGTTCTATCCTGCTTCCATTAATACTTCTTATTAGCGCACCCGTGGTTGCAGGATGCCTTTACGTTATTTCGTTTTTGGTCTGGGTCTTTATTCTTGAAACATGGGGATATATTATTTCACTCTTTTGAACCAACGCACAATATTAAAAGAAACATAATGAGCAACTTATCACCTCAAAAAATAATTCTAGATATTACAGCTTCCGTGCTTCTTGGCTTGGGGACGATAGGGATTCTCAGTCCATTTTTAATGTATTGGTTCATTCATGGAAATTATGATCGCTACATTTGGATTATACATGGCCCTTATCCTTTCAGTAGTTTTGGTGGTGGCCCATTCCAATTATTTATGGATGTAGGACTAATGTTAGCAGGAGCTATTCTGATAATAATTTCGTTAATTTTAAAAGGAACTATATGGAAAGAGTTAACGTCAAGCGCTTCGAATCCATATTTCAAAATTGTTCGTTGGTTAGTTATCATAGCGATCATTGGAATTTTTAGTCTTATTTTATTACTTTGGATTAGCTCCTGGATGTCTCAAGCGCATCAACTATAAAACAAATTAATTTAGGAACTATCCTTCGATACTCTTATGGACCGTACAATACTAAAAGCGCTGTATGTAATTTTAATTAGTTTAGGCCTTGCCTTAATCTTTAACTTTTTGTTTTTTAGTAGGATGATTGGCGTTTCGGTATTCATTTTTGCTGCGATTGTTTTGGGCGCTGTGTATTTGTTTGGGTTAAAAAACCAATTATCGCTAAAAAAATCTTGGTGGTTGCTCTTGCTGATTGTATTCTTTAGCATTATGCCCAGCATTCGCGCCAACGAATTTCTGAACTTTTTGAATATCTGTGCGATACTTGGTTTGCTGATGATATTGGCCCATCAGCTTATTGGCACCCCGGCGTTCTTAATGCGGTTGCGTGATTATCTGATGTTGGCGGTGCTGGTACCATTGCGAATGTTGCGCGGGGCGTTATCGACCATCTCTCTAATCGGCCAGGTACACAGTAATGTAAGCAATCGCGATGTCTGGCTGCGCATCATAAAAGGTGTAATCATGGCAGTGCCAATACTGATTATCTTTGGCCTGTTGTTTTCACAAGCAGATTTGGCCTTCTCGCAATTCATCAAAGGCTTTGTTGATATAACTGTTTCAGAGCGCACTATGCAATATTTGGTATTGCTGGTTGTGGTTTTTGTGGCAGCCTTGAGCTTTCTCTCGTATATTTTTTTCCCCAAACCAGTTCAGCCAGTATTGCTTGGTGAAAAGCCTGATGCAGTAGTACAGCCAGGCAAGGGGATAGAGGTGATGGTTTTCTTGGGACTGATCTCGGCTCTATTCTTACTATTTATTGGTTTCCAAATTACCTACTTATTTGGCGGCGAGGCCAACATTGTTAACACCGGGTTTACTTATGCCGAATATGCGCGCCGCGGTTTCTGGGAATTATTGGCAGTGGCAATATTGTCGCTGTTGGTACTGTTGGCTTCCGAGAAATACGCCCGTGCTGAATCAAAAAAAGACAAACGATTTTTGATCCCTGCCCTTATTCTCATAGCCGAAGTGTTAGTCGTTATAGTCTCTGCGTTCAAGCGATTATCTTTGTATATTGATGCATATAGTATGACTATGATGCGTTTTTATGTTGCCGGATTCATCATGTTGCTGTTAGTGTTATTTATCCTGCTCGCAATCAAAATCATCAAGTCGAAACCGGAACAATTTTTCACCTTCGGTACACTTCTTTCAGTCGCAGTATTTTTGATAGCGGTGAATGTCGCCAACCCTGACGCGTTTATTGCGAAATTTAATTTGGCGCAATATAGCCGCACAGGAAAAATTGATGTGTTGTATATGGGGGCACTTTCTGCTGATGCAACATCGCAAAAAATCGAA
>Ga0134127_10002294_pt1 | contig 13872 bp, 11 predicted proteins | sample KB31753_FD_96459 | JGI IMG/M metagenome (GOLD analysis project Ga0134127, IMG submission 96459) | Terrestrial soil microbial communities with excess Nitrogen fertilizer from Kellogg Biological Station, Michigan, USA - KB3-175-3 | ecosystem: Environmental > Terrestrial > Soil > Unclassified ...
ACGATTACTGTGGCAATTTCGTTTTCAGTCATGGGTGACCTCCTGCTTTACAGTAGTTTGGGGTTACCCAGGACTAACCTTTGTAAGGATAAACTTTCAGCGCAAAGACGCAAAGGACCGCGAAGACGCAAAGAAGGCCTAGGTTTTGGCGCCAGTCATCATAAGACCGATCTCTTCTTCGCTTACCGATTTCGGGTCGACTTCGCCGACAATTCGCCCGGCGTAGATCACAATTATCCGATCGCTCAGGCTCAACACTTCATCCAGTTCGGCGGACACCAGCAAAATCGCTGCGCCTGCGTCTCGAAGCTCAATCACTTTCCGGTGAATGAACTCGGTCGCTCCAATATCCACGCCGCGAGTCGGCTGCGACACCAATACCAACCTGGGCTTAATGTCGAACTCGCGGGCCACGATCAACTTCTGTTGATTACCGCCGGACAAAGCCCGCGCAGGCAGCTCAATGTTAGGCGGACGCACGTCGTACTCGCGCACCAACCGCCGGGCTCGCTCGACAATTACATCGTTGTTTAAAAGGAAGGTTCCGGAAATCGGACGTTCGCGATGAACACCAAGTATGCTGTTGCCCGCCAGGTCGAACGAGAGCAGCAACCCGCGCCGGTGCCGGTCTTCGGGAATATGAGCGATTCCTCGGCGTTTGCGTTGGCGCGGATCGAGTCCGTCGATATGCGTGTTCTCCAGCCACACCTCGCCGCCGGTCGCTTTTTGCAGTCCTGCAAGTATCTCGATCAGTTCCGTTTGACCGTTTCCTTCGACTCCCGCGATTCCAAGCGTCTCGCCGCCGCGCACCTCGAACGACACGTTATCCAGTATCGAATTCCCCTCCGCGCCGCGAAGTGTGAGCCCGCGCACACTCAGCACCGGGTCGCGCGGTTTGGCGTCGTCTTTCTTTACGCGCAGCAGAACCTCGCGGCCAACCATCAACCGCGCAAGCCCCTCAGCAGTGGCCTCGCTTGTTGGGAGATTTCCGACCACTTTGCCGTCGCGCATAACGGTGATGTTGTCCGACAGTGATAACACTTCGGCGAGCTTGTGGGTGATGATGATGATTGTCTTGCCTTGGTCACGCAGCCCGCGAAGTATCGCGAACATCTCGGAGACTTCCTGCGGGGTGAGCACCGCGGCCGGCTCGTCGAGGATCAGGATGCGCGCGCCGCGATAAAGTGTCTTGAGTATCTCGACCCGTTGTTCTTGTCCGACTGAGAGATTAGAGATCAGCGCATCAGGATCGATCTTCAAGCCGTATTGTTCGGATATCTCGCGGACCCGAGCGCGAGCTTTTCGATAGTCGATCGACAGGCCTACGGTCGGCTCGGCGCCGAGTATGATGTTCTCTGTAACGGTGAGCGGCTCGACGAGCATGAAGTGCTGGTGCACCATGCCGAGCCCGAGCTTTATCGCGTCGCCGGGCCCGCTGATGGCCCGCGCCTGCCCATCGATCAGAATTTCACCCTCGTCGGCAGCGTAGAAACCGTAAAGGATGTTCATTACCGTGGATTTCCCGGCGCCGTTTTCGCCGATGATCGCGTGGATCGATTTGTCGGGAATGGCCAGACTGATGTGATCGTTGGCCAGGACATCGCCAAAGCGCTTGGTGATTCCGCGCATCTCGACTGCGTAGTTTTGATGGTTACTCATATTGGCTTATCGCAGAAACTGCTCGTCGCTGGGAGCGTAGGCATCTTGCCTGCCTTGTTAGGCGAACCCTGCCAAAGGAGCAGGCAAGATGCCTGCGCTCCCAGGGACAAAGAAGAACGAAAGATGTTCGGCCTGAAAAGCGCGGCTATGATAATCGAAAGGCTCGCTGAAGTGAAGCGGCTTCGCGATTATCGAACGCAACAGAAAGGGCGGCCCGGTGGACCGCCCGAAATATGGAGGAGGACTGAATAGTGAAGACCGAAGCTATTTGATGATTTTCGCAGAGAGCACGAGTATCAGCCCCTTATTGCCAAGCGTGGCTGTTCCTACGACAACCTTCTCGAGGTTGTGAAGAGTGATGTCGGTGCGAATGTCGGCTTGACCGGGGAAACCCGTAGCTCTGAAGGCGAATGAGGCATCAGTAAGTTGTGCCGTATAACTACCCGACGCCACCGTGCTGAGTGCTAGTAAACCAGCACGAAAATCGTAGGTCGCCAGTTGCGGCCGCTCCATCTCCAGGATGCGTGCGGCCACTTCCGCGGTCCCGTTTATTCCGATGTTCCGCGATCCGGGTCTGACTCTCTGCACCAGGGTTGCGATGTTGGAATAGTTCTTATAGTTGAGGGTCGCCTGCAGCTGTTTTACTACGTCGCCGAGATCGGTTGGAAACTGGTTGACGACCCCCTCAACGTTGGACGCCAGCAACACGTTCATACGCAGTTCGATATCGGGCTGGGGTGGCTGCGGTGTATCGAGACGCTTTAAGGCCTCTTCAATTGCTCCTATGTTCTCCGGAAAGTCTCGAACAGTCAGAGTCTTGAATTCGTCGCTGACTGAGATCGTGGCGCCCTTGAAGCCGCTTCCAAGCACTCGAAGCGCGTCTAACAGCGATCGAGGGTCGCGGTTTTTCACTTCAAAGACCTTGCCCTTGAACCCGGTGAAGTCAACGTAGTCCGGAGTCCGCGCGGTCGTCGCCTGCGGCGTGGTTGCCGGTTGCTGAGCGACTGCCCAATGTGAGAGGCAAAGCATTAGTAGAATCACCACCCCTGTTCTTGCTTTTATCGAAAACATGAGACCTCCTAGTCTGTTGCTGGTTTTGTATGTGAATCGGTTTCTTTCGGAGCGAACCAGATGATTCGAATGTTCGGATCGCTGGTTTGAATCTCAATCCGCAGCATGGCCGGCACGCCCGCGAATCGTGCGCTTGAGTCCACCGTAGGAACTCTCGTCGTTTCGGCTGCTGAGCGCGCTTCAGAACCATTCGGTTCAACAACGCGCCGCGCGAGTGCCGGTTCAGCTTGTCTCGCCTTGACGTAGCGGCGCTTGGATTGACGATGTCGTTTGTTCACCCCTGGCCCCGAAACTTTTTCCGAACCGGCATCCAGAGCCTGTTGTTTCGGTTGCTCGTCTGGTAGAGAATCCGCAACCTGCGGTATCGGTACGACGATCTTAACTCGTGTTTGATAAACGTAGAGCAGAACGACACCGGCAATGATCAACGCGGCTGTTGACAGAGCAAACACCTGTCTGCGGTTCCAATGCTGCATAAGGTTTGCGAACAGCGAGGGTCTCGTGGTTGTTTCTGCGACTCGTTTCAAGATTCCGGCTTTCAACGCGCTCAACTCCGCGTCGCCGAATTCCGGCGCGCTCGGTGAACGCAGCCAGCTCTGGCTCTCTTTGTATTCATCGAAGAGCCAGTTGCACTTCCCGCACCAGTCGAGATGTTCCGACACCTGATCTGCCAGGCCGGATTTCAGATCGCCCTCGACGTAAAGCGGCATGAGATGTTCGCAGCGCCTGCAGTTCATGACTTATCCTCGTCGCGTCCGGCTCAACACGCGGTCGCGATAGCGTTTGATCTTCGCTCGTGCGGAGCTTATCTGGGTTCGCACGGTTGTCTGGCTCGATCCGAGAACGCGGGCAGCCTCTTCGGTGGAGAGCCCCTCCAGATCGCGGAGCACTAAGGCCGCCCGCTCTTTTGTCGAAAGCGTATCCAAAGCGTCAGCGAGGAGAGCGCGCTGTTGGGATCTAATCGCATTCGCCTCGACGTCTTCGCCGCTCGATAGCGCTTCGAGGGTCCCTGCCTCCCGCTCGCTTTCAAACGAAGCGAACTGATGAGGGCGGCCACGCTTGCGCAGCTGGTCGCGGCAGACGTTGACGATTATTCGATACAGCCACGCCGCGAAGTCCTGATCCGAACGAAACCCCGCCAGGTATTTGTGCACTCGCAGGAAGACTTCCTGCGAGGCGTCGTAAGCGTCCTCGCGGTTACCCATAATCCGCCACGCCGTTGAAAGAACCTTGCGCTGGTAGCAGTCGATCAACTCTTCAAACGCCGCTGTGTCGCCGCTCTTCGCGCGTGCAACAACCGAGGCTGATGACAGCTCCCCAGCTTTCGATGAGATATCGCGCAACCCAAGGCTGTCGGTCATCAGAGCTATGTCAGCAACCTCACCCGGCATTCGGCGTCATCCTCTCCTCTGTTTAGATCTACTCCGGTTTGGTGAAAACCGTTGAGATGTTGTTCAAACGCGGGTTTTTGGGACGGGTTCAAGGGAATATAGGACCTATAGGACGTATAGGACCTATCTTTTGGATTTCAGATAGTCACGCTCGATTGCGTCAATTTTTTCAACTCGGCGGCGATGTCGATCCTCGGTCAACTCGGTTCCCAGCCACGCCTGGACTATCTCACGCATGCGATCGGCGGGGATCATCTTTCCGCCCAGCGTAAGCACGTTTGCTCCATTGTGCTCGCGGCTGTTTCGCGCGGATGCCACGTCGTAGCACATGGCGGCGCGCACGCCCGGGACTTTGTTGGCTGCCATGCATGACCCGATTCCCGCCCCGTCAACCACGATTCCAAGATCGCAGGTTCGGCCGGCCACCGCCCGCGCCACAAGATGCGCATAGTCAGGATAATCGACCGCTTCAGTTGAGTGCGTCCCAAAGTCCTGATAGTCGTGCCCAAGATCGGCAAGCAGACTCTTGATTTGTTCCTTCATCTCGAACCCGCCGTGATCGGCCCCGAGTGCAATCCTCTTTTTCTTCGCCGCGCTTCGCCTGCGCACTTTCTCGAGTTGAATTCCACGTTCGCGAATGAGGTCCTGGGCAAGCGGAGTAAGCATCGCGCCTTCGTCGATACGCAATGTGTCCCCTGCTGTCGCCGAGCGAATCTCGTTCTCGGTGATCACATTCTTGCCTCGTTCGTCGATAACGCTCATACGATTTTGGATTCTCGATACGATTTTGGATTTTAGATTTTGGATTTTGGATTGTCGAACGATTTTGGATCATACGATTTTGGATTTCCAAAATCCAAAATCTAAAATCCAAAATCTTTACGTGGTTTGACAGCAAATTCAGGCTCTCGTATATTGCACGCTCAACCAATTCCCAATCCAATTCGAGGAGCCCCGATGAGCGCTACGGAACGAGCTTCTTTCATGCACGATCCGAACCTGAAGGTCCTGATCGACGCCGAGCGATTGCAGGAACGCGTTCGCGAAATGGGTCAACAGATCACCCGCGATTACGACGGTAAAAGCCTTCATCTTGTCGGAGTTCTCAAGGGCGCGTGCGTGTTTCTCTCTGACTTGATGCGCTCGATTGATCTTCCTCTATCAGTCGACTTCATCGGCATCTCGAGCTACGGCGCATCTACCAAATCGTCCGGCGAGGTGCGAATAACAAAGGACCTTGACGTCAGCCTGGCGAACAAGGACGTGCTGGTCGTCGAGGATATTATCGACACCGGATTGACCCTGAATTACATGGCGAACATCTTCCGGTCTCGTGAGGTAAGTTCGCTTGCGATCGCCGCGCTGCTTGATAAGCCTGACCGCCACGAAATCCAGATCGATGCTCAGTACATAGGGTTCACCATTCCGAATCACTTCGTGGTTGGATATGGACTGGACGTCGGCGAGATGTACCGCAACCTGCCGTTTATTGGAATCCCCGAGAACCCGGACAAGCTACTGACGAAAAAGTAGCGGCCCATCCGCGAGCCCAATCCATCTCAAGCTGCAAGATACCATTCTCGAGGCGCTAAATCCTTCGACCAACCCTGCGCGCATTTCCTGCATCGAAGCCGCCGACTCTGGTAGGCCGGATCCTAGACGCTCGCCTTAAAGCGTCCGTCGACTAAGGCGATGTTGGGGTTGACCTCAGCAGTCTTAGTAGCCGCGGTCACTCTTGGCTGATATGTGGTTATTTCGAACGCCCGTTTGATTAGCGCGTTTGATTGGCCGGCAGGCAATGTGATGGCTTTCGAATCAAGCATCCTCCTGAAAGACATCGCCCGTGCATGAAGTCAATTCATTCCGTTCGGATAGGAGCAATAGTAATGAACAGACTAAAAAGCTTCTCTGCTTTGCTTTTGGGCGGCGCACTCGCTCTTGGAAGCGCCTCCTGCTCGAGAAAAGCCGCTGAACAAACCGGCGCTAGCCAATCGGCGAGTCCGGTAATTGCGGCCGACCCGCTCACGCGCCCGCAAACACCCACTGGTTTCAACACCGAAGAGTATGCCCGAATCAACGAAAACGAATTCCTGCAAGCCTCAAACCATCCACTGTCGACCTTTTCGATTGATGTCGATACCGCCTCCTACAGCAATGTCCGTCGCTTTATCAACCAGGGACAGCTTCCTCCTGCCGACGCGGTTCGGATCGAGGAGTTGATCAACTATTTCAACTACAATTACCCGGAACCCGACGGGAACGAACCCTTCTCGCTCTCGGCCGAGGTGGCCTCCTGTCCATGGGAACCTGCTCACAAGCTCGTTCACATCGGTCTGCAAGGCAGGCGAATTCCGGCGGCAAACGCTCCTCCAAACAATCTCGTCTTCCTGATCGATACTTCCGGTTCGATGGAGTCCCCTGACAAGCTGCCGCTGCTCAAATCGGCATTCAAGCTGTTAACCGATCAACTTAGAGAACAGGATCGTGTCGCCATAGTTGTCTATGCCGGCTCGGCCGGTCTTGTGTTGCCCTCGACCTCTGGCGACAACAAGGAAGCGATTCAAACGGCGATCGACAGGCTCCAGGCTGGCGGCTCGACTGCAGGCGGGGCCGGGATCAAGGTCGCCTACGAGGTTGCTAGAGACAGTTTCATCGCATCGGCCAACAATAGAGTGATCCTCGCAACCGACGGTGATTTCAACGTCGGCGTTTCCAGCGAAGGCGAGCTGCTTCGGTTGATCGAGAGCGAACGAGAGTCTGGAGTTTTCCTTACCGTTCTTGGATTCGGCACCGGCAATATCAAAGACTCAAAGATGGAACTGCTCGCCGACAAAGGCAATGGAAACTACGCCTATGTCGACACCGTCCACGAAGCGCGAAAGGTGTTGGTCAGCGGGCTTGGCGCTACGCTCAACACGATTGCAAACGATGTGAAGATCCAGGTTGAGTTCAACCCGGCTAAGGTGAGTGCGTATCGGCTGCTCGGCTACGAGAATCGGGTGATGCGAGCCGAAGAGTTCAACGACGACAAGAAAGACGCGGGAGAGTTGGGCGCCGGCCACTCGGTCACCGCTTTATACGAAATCATCCCGATTGACGTCAGGACGAAGCTTCCTCACGTCGATCCCTTGAGGTACCAGGCGACGCAAGCAAGGCCTGAAGCCTTCGCCACCAATGAGCTGATGACGGTCAAGCTCAGATACAAAGCACGCGTGGGAGCTAAGAGCGCGATGATAGCCAGGTCAATAGTGGACGACGATACGGCAATCGAAGTAGCTTCCGAGAACGCTCGGTTTGCGGCGGCGGTTGCGGAATTTGGGATGTTGCTCCGCGACTCGAAATCGAAAGGCCGCTCGTCATTCGAGAACTGCCTGGCCCTTGCACGAGAATCAAGAGGCAATGATTCCGAGGGCTATCGCGGTGAGTTCGTCAGCCTGGTTGAAAAAACCGCTCAGCTGAGGCGCAACCAGTAAGCCCGGACTTGAACGTTGAAAGAAGTCTGTTGATCGCGAGTTTACAAGGCGCTAAAACACGTAACAGAGAAGGGCCGAGGCCGCGTGTGAGCGGCGAGGACTGCCAACATTCGGTCTCGGTCTTATTCAAGCGGTGTACATTGTTTTCTGTGTAGGAGTGAAATACCTATGAGACTTTGTCCAATCAAGCAGGTTGGACCGATGGGCAGCGTCGCCGTCGTAACGCTGCTGATGATCGCATCAATCCAGCCGGCGCGGGCGGGTATGTGCGCCTGTTGCGTGGATCCCGGCGAGCGGTACGAGAGAACGGGCAAGCTTTACGACTTTGAATTCGAGATAATCAATAACCTGAAGCTCTACGCGGTTGCGCGGCTCTACAGTACCGATGCCTTTCCGCATGGGTTCAAAGGGATGAGCGCCGCTGACGAGTCGACATTGGCAAAAGACTACCGGCTCAGGGCTTCCCAAAACGGCCGGAAGTGGACCCTCAATTTCACGAGGAACGACGGCAAGCGAGGCGCACTGATTTTCACCCTTCCCACAACGGCAACGCAATTCGGAGCGGACTTGAATACAGACCTGCGCAAAGAACCGCGGGACCCAGGACACATTTACAAGGAAGTTCGATTGAAAGGGACTGTTGTGGGAACAGGCATGTTTGCAGCGGGCAACTCTGTCGGGACAAGATTTGTTTTGACGCTTCAAGGGTACGGAAACCGCTGCATGAGCGAATCGGACTTCAGGCGCTGGACGCTGGAGGTTTCAGGGCCGCGCGCTTCATATCGTTTCTACGGTGCGACAATTGCGCCGGCTTGAGATCGCTGTGTTAATGGTCCCCGATAGCACGAAGCGGGCCAATTATCGCGTCGGTACGATGATTTGATATCACTTAGTCGGTTGGGTCGACGCTTCGATCGCCGGAGAGACTGTTTAACAGCGACTCCAGCTTGTTGAATTCTACGGGCTTTACGAAGTGGTAATCAAAGCCCGCGTCCTTTGCCCGCTGCCGATCTTGTTCCTGGCCGTAGCCGGTCAGAGCGACTATGATCGCGTTCCTGGTCTTAGGAAGATTGCGGAGTCTCTCTGCTACTTCATACCCGTGCATACCCGGAAGCCCAACGTCCAGCAAAACTATCTCGGGGTGAAGTTTTTCTGCCGCCTCCAGCGCGGACTCGCCATCCGCGGCAACCGCGACCTCGTGCCCGGACAGCCTTAACAGGAGCGCCATCGTTTCCGTCGCGTCTTCATTGTCATCCACTACCAGGATTCGGCGAACTCTAATCGCGGGTGCAGGATCGGCGTCGATGGTCTCATCCTGCTGGTGCGCTGGTTCACTCACAACTGGGAGGCGAACCACAAACTCGCTTCCTCTATTGCGGCCGGCGCTGAACGCCTGCACGGCGCCTCCGTGCATGTGCACAATGCTGCGAGCCAGCGTCAATCCAATACCGAGACCACCCTGAGATCGATCCAGCGAACGATCTGCCTGGGTGAACATATCGAAAACGTGCGGCAGGATCTCCTCCGGTATTCCGACCCCGGTGTCTCGAACGCGGACTACAAGTTCGTTTCCTTCCAGCTCAGCCTTCAACTCGATATCTCCGCCTTCCTGGGTGTATTTCGCAGCATTATTCAGCAGATTGCTAAGCACCTGTGCGATTCTCGTTGAATCGGCATTCAGCCAAACAGGTTCGGCGGGAATTGAAACCGTCATCCGGTGCTTACGAGCTTCAGTCAGCGGGCGAGTGGTCTCTATTGCCCGGCTGACGACACCGGAGAGCTCGACCGTTTTCATGTCGATCCTTACTTTGCCGCTGGTGATGCGCGAAGCGTCGAGCAGGTCTTCAATCAAGCGTGCGAGATCATCCACTTGACGGCTGATCACATCTGTCGTTGAGCGGAGACGAGGTTCATTATCACCAGACCGACGGAGTACCTCCAGAGCATTGGCGATCGGAGCAAGCGGATTGCGGAGTTCGTGAGAGAGCATTGCCAGGAACTCATCTTTTCGACGATTAGTTTGGCTTAATTCCGTCAGAAGACGTTCGCGCTCTTCCTCCGCTCGCTTTCGCTCGGTGATATCGCGCATATATACCGACAGCCCTTCTGGTGACGGGTAGGCGTGGATCTCAAACCACTTGCCTCGCGCCACCCTTGACGGAGCTTCAAAATGCACCTGCCGCTGGTTTGCCATCGCATCCTGAATCGTCTCGTAAGCCTCTCCGTGATCCATTCCCGGGAAAAGTTTCCAGACGTTATTCCCAATCAACTCCGCCCTCGACCTGCGAAATATTGTCGCCGCACGTTCGTTTACGTCGGTAATGTTCCAATGCCGGTCGAGGGCTATGTATGAGTCGGTGATACTTTCGAGAATGCTCGAGATGTTACGTTTTGCCTTCTCAGCCTGCTCGCGCAAGCTGCGCTCCAGTTTCGTGGAAACCTCCAGCTCCTGATTCGATTTTTGATCGGTGAGGTCGGTTACTACGATGCACAGGCTCTTAGTTTCATCGAGGTGAAGCGGGCTGACCGAGAAGAGCGTTGGAACGGACTGGCCCCCGGCTGCCTTGATCGCTATTTCATCTTTCTTGTGAGCAGACTCGCTGCTGGCCAGCAGCGTCTCCAACCTATTGACATCGGTAACCAGGCGAAATATTGAAGAGCCTATCAACTCTTTTGATGTCGAGCCGACCATTTCGGCAAACCCTCTATTGCAGTAGGTGATCCTGCCGCCGTCAGTGAGAGTCACCGCTCCTTCGCTCATCGTCTCGATCAGCACTCGGTACGGATGCTCTGCGCCGGAGAGCATGTAGACTTGCTGGCCGCCTTCGCCGGCAACCAAAAGTCCATCGACTTCACCGCCGCGCAACGCCCGCAGAATGCTTTCAGCCTCGGGCACGGTCAGATTCAATTCTTCAACTTTCAGAAATACGGGCTGTTCGATGGCGTTCGATTGGTCCATAGTCTCACTCCTCAACTGGATTCAAGTTGAGCGCTTTCTGCACATCCTCAAACTGAACAGCTTCAGCCGACACTGCGGATGTCGAGGCCCACAAGGGTCCGCTCGGTATTTGAAAGATCGCCGATGATCTTTCTGATGGGCGTCGGCATGGTTCGAACAAGAGTTGGGATCGCGAAGATCTGATGTCCCGCGGCGAGTTGAGGGTTCTCCAGGAGATCGATCACCTCGATCGTGTACCTGCCTGCAAGCTTCTCTTCGCAGATCTTATTGAGATTTGCGAATGCCTTGATGGATTTGGGTGTCTGACCCGCGACGTACAGGCGCAGTTCCCACATCTCGTCGTCGGGGGACTTCAGTTGTTGCTTTGTGTTGCTTGTCGGCTTCATTTCGCCTTCCTTTTACCGTTGCCTCGAACGGCTTGCTTGCGCTTATTCTCCGGCTCGGCAGACGTCAAGGAGCCGGCATCTGCCTTGCGGGCCCGCGCCATTTCACGTCGCTGGTCGTCAATTGAAGTGTCGATCGTTTTTTCTTGCGCAAGAATCGTCCTGAATTCCTCTTCTTCGGCTGCGAATTCGACGCGCAGTGCGGCCATCTGCGCCTCTATCGCCGCGCGTTTTCCCTCGAGGGCTCGTTCCCTTCGTACAATTTCATCGCGCCGAGACCTGGCTTCCGCAGCCTCCTTAGCTTCCTGTGCGACGCGCGCCGAACCCGTCAGTACTCCCGCAGGACCCAGATAGACATCACTCAAATGGACTCCGTTGTCGGTCAGTCTGAATTCGCGAATCTGATTCGAGTGTGGCATCCCGCGCGACTTGAGTATGTACAGCCCGCGATTCCGCTCGCCGCTGCTCTCAATGTTTTTGAGCAGAATCCAGGTATCCATCAACGACGAGATCGCTGCCTCGCTGCTCTCCACATTGAGTTTGCCGTGAGAGAGACTCGTAAAGAACAGGGTTATGTTGCGCGACTTCAGGAAATCGATGAGCCTGGTCAATGTCGCCTCAACTTCCCTCGAGGTGCCCGTCGAGATCAAATTCGTCACCGGATCGACGATAGCAACCGACGGTTGAAACTCGGTTATCTCCTTGTTCATCGTCACCAGATGCATCTCGAGCCCGTGGACAGTCGGACGGGCGGCGTGGAATCTCAGGAGCCCGCGTTTCTCCCATCGCTCAAGATCGATTCCTATCGACCTCATATTGCGAATTATCTGGTTCTGAGACTCCTCGAATGCGAAATAGATACATCGCTCGCCCCGACAACAGGTCGCGTCGGCAAACTGCGCCGCCATCGATGACTTGCCTGTGCCTGCAGCGCCCGAGATAAGAATGCTGCTGCCGCGATAGACGCCCTTGCCTCCCAGCATAGTGTCCAGGCGATCAATGCCGGTCGGCACTCGATCATTCGACACTTCGTAATTCAGCCCGAGCGAGGTGATCGGCAATACCGATATGCCCTGCTCGTCAATGAGGAAAGGATATTCATTTGTGCCGTGGGTAGATCCGCGATACTTGATGACCCGCAAGCGCCGAGTGGATACCAAATCCTCCACTCTGTGGTCGAGCAGGATAACGCAGTCGGATACGTATTCTTCGAGACCGTGCCGGGTCAGGGTGCCTGCTCCGCGCTCACCGGTGATTACCGCAGTCATTCCCCTCGACTTCAACCAGCCGAACATGCGGCGAATCTCGGCGCGCAGTACTCCTTCGTTTGGCAGCGCGGAAAAGAGTGATTCAAGGGTATCCAGAACAACCCGTTTTGCGCCGATCGAGTCGATCGCGTAGCTTAAACGAATAAACAGCGCTTCGAGATCGTACTCGCCGGTTTCCTCGATCTCGCTTCGTTCGATCTTAACGTGATCGATGATCAGTTTTTTCCTGGCGAAAAGATCCTTCAGATCAAAACCCAGCGAGGCGACATTCCTGGTCAGTTCTTCGCCGGATTCTTCAAAAGACATAAACACGCCGGGCTCGTCGTACTGAATAGCTCCGCGAACAAGGAACTCCGTAGCGAACAGCGTTTTGCCACATCCCGCGCCGCCGCAAATAAGCGTCGTGCGTCCTGTCGGAAATCCTCCCCTGGTAATCTCATCGAGCCCTTCAATTCCGGTTGGGGACTTTTGCAGCGCTTCAAGCGAAGCGCGCCTGGCTCTGCTCATAGCTATCCTTCATCTCAGCGTAGATGGGTTGGAACGGTCAGCACAGCGACCGCTGAGAAATGGATTATTTAGTGCGTCCACTAAGGAGAGTTGCTCGGAAACGAACCAGGTCCGCTCAATGGTGCTGCTCAAAAACTTGTTAATTGACCCGCCAGACCCTTGGGTGAAATGTTGGTTCGTTCTCGACAGTGCACATTAGACAGGCTCGGACGCTGCCAGTCAAGCCTCGGCGGATTGGTGCTTCGGCGCAATGGAGTCCTGACTTTGCGTACCCACCTCTTGAGTGTGAAAACTCCCGCAATACCAGCCACGGCAGTGGGTGGATCGTTCAGGTACGGCCTACAACAGGGCTCGGCGTCCTCTACGGTTTTCTCTCTCCCTCGCGTCGCGAGGGAGAGAGAAGAGAAAAACGGGAATCCCGCGTGTGCCCCTTGTGTAGGCAGGACTTGAACAATCCACCCACTGCCCGTGGGTGGTATTGCGGGAGTTTTACACAGCCTCCTTCGAGGCGGGTATGTAAAAACAGGAGCCGAGCGGCACCGGCTCGTAGGCTGGATCATCACAAACCCACCTCGTAAGAGGTGGGTATGGAAAAAGAGGCGCCGAGGGGTGCGGCTCGCATGGCTGCTACCCCTATGGCTCCTGTTGTTCGTCGGGGCCGCGGCGGCTCTGTCCTTTGTCGCCCACCTGTTCACGTTCGCGATTCAGCTCGACCATATCAATCGTGTCAGCCATATCTCCGATCAGATGCTTGCAGAAATAATCTGCCCGCACCCAGAAGAAATAGTTAGTCGCGTCCGCATACCCGTGACGCTTGCCTGGAAGCATCACAAAATCAAATCGCTTGTTGGCCTTGATCAATGCGTCGGCCATGCGAAGCGTATTGGCCGGGTGCACGTTGTTGTCGATGTCACCCGTCGCCAGCATCAGCCGGCCCTTCAGGTTCTTGGCCAGCTCCGAATTCTTTTCAATGCTGTATTCGAATTTGACGTTGCCGTCCTTGTCGGTGACTTCTTTGACCCCGTGATGCTTTTCACTCCACCAGCGATTGTAGATATTGTTTTCGTGATTGCCCGAAGACGAGACCGCAACTTTGAAGAAGTCGGGATAAACGAGCATCGCCGCCGTAGACATGAACCCGCCGCCGGAGTGGCCGTAGAT